>JAEEGL017045629.1_pt1 | contig 39922 bp, 36 predicted proteins | sample 9134231 | NCBI WGS metagenome assembly JAEEGL01 (sample SAMN16246548, study PRJNA631951) | gut metagenome | biome: gut microbiome; feature: rumen; material: fiber-attached | host: Bos | place: Iran: Karaj | collected 2018-10
GGGATCTGACGACGGATCTCGTTTCGAGATGCAGTTTGCTTATGACGGAGGAGGATCTGAACGCGCTCCTCGCGGAGCAGGCGGAAGCCATGCAGCAGAATCTGGCGGAAACGGAGGCGGAGATCGAGAGTCTGCTGGCAAAGTTTCAGAAAATCCTGAACGATCAGAACGCTCTGCTCAAGAAAATGACGGAGGATTCAATTCGTCAAATTCAGTCACAGGCTGGGAAAGAGAGCGAGAATTTTACTTCCGAATGCTCGCAAGCAGCGAAAGGACTGAAAAGATGGCAAACAAAGTTCATATGGATCAGCGTCGGCACCTCCATTGTCGTCGTACTCCTCTCCACGCTGTCTATCATTTTGTGACGGCACTCTGCAGCCGTCCGGTACCGCCGGAGCGTCACCGCCGCCACTATGACGGCGAGGATGACGACATCGATAAGCGGCTGCGGTACGAGATCCGCTGTATCAAAAATGGCATGATGCCGGAGATGTGACGGGGAAAAATATCAGAACAGTCTGCCCCGGCTCATGAAATCGATCAGATTCACGTGGGCGATGCCGCTGCGGTTCTGGAGAAGGTAATCGGTCGTCACGACGTATTTCGGATAATTGTCGCGGATCGCTTCGAGCGAGCCGTACTCGCGGTTTTCCGTTTCGCGGCTGGCGGCAATGGTATAAGCGACCTGCACATAAGAGTACGACATGTTTGGATCGCGGAGAATGAAATCGCATTCCAGCTTCCCGATCCTGCCGACGCTTACGGAATAGTCGTGTGTCCTTGCGTAAACATACACGATATTCTCAAGCACCGGCCCGTAGGTGATCCGGTTGTCGGTGTTCTCCGCAAAGAAAAAGCTCAGATCGGACAGGTAGTATTTCCGGTCTCCCCTCAGAGAACGCCTAGATTTCAGATCAAAGCGCGGGCATTCATAAAGGATCTTCGCGTCGAGCAGTACCTTCACGTATCGGGAAACTGTTTGAAGCGTGACGGCGACCCCGGAATGGTTCAGCTCATCGGTGATATTGCGCAGGCTCATCGTCGCGCCGAAATTGTTGATGACGAAGCGCCGGACCGTTTCAAAGGTTTCCCTCGAGCGGATCTTGACGCGCCGACGGATATCCTTCTCGAAGATCTCGTCGATGACGCCCTGAACGTACCGGCGCTTATCCGCGAGCGTATCGAAAAACAGAGCGCGCGGGAACCCTCCCTCGGTGATATAGGCGTTCAGTTCAAGCAAGGGATTCGAGTCGATGCTCATGCCGTAAAACCGCTTCATATCCTCGTATTCCTCAAAGGAGAGCGGGAACATCTCGAATTCGAGATACCTTCCGGTCAGCTTTGTGACGAGCTCGCCGCTCAGAAGATAGGAATTGGAGCCGGTGATGAAGATCGACCACCCGCCGTCGGTACGCAGCCCGTTGATGACCTCCTCAAAGCCCGCGACGTTCTGGATCTCATCGACAAACAGGTATTTCAGCCCGTCGGCGGGCTCCTTTTCCAGAATGAGGGTCTCAAGCTGTTCGGCTGTTCGGACGCCTCGGTTCCCGCGGAGATCGAGGTCGATGAACAGGATGTTTTCCTTCGGAACGCCGGAGGCCTTCAGCTCGTCGGCGATCGTCTGCATGAGACTGGACTTCCCGCATCGGCGGACGCCGGTAATGACCTTGATGATATCGTCGGCATGGTAAAAGCCGCGGATCTTCTTCAGGTAATTCTCCCGTATATACAGCTTCATTGTACGCCTCCCGTTACTCTTGCAGCCTGACAGTATTGTACCACCGAAGCCACGAAAAGTCAAGTTAACGAACTCAATTTTGATGAAATATAAAAAATGAGCTTGTTAACGACCGTTTTCGCACCGAAGACCGACGCTTCGGGAAATGATAAAAGATTGTGAATTCGTCGGATTCTCGCTGGACATTTCGGATTTTTATAGTATGATTGTGTCGCATCCAGGTATGCGACCGGAAAGGGTATAGTATTTGGAGAACAGAAAAATCACGACCGACCGCGCAGCCCTGATGATGATCGAGGTCCTTTATGAAAAAGGACTCGTGAACCGAGCAACCCTCGACGCGATCAAGAACAAGCTCGCATCGGAAAAAGCAAATCATGACAGCGGCACCGCCGCCTGAAGGAGGAATGGTATTGAACAGCACTTTTACACAGAACATGCAGAACTTTCGTCTCGGAAATCCTCTTGAACGTCTCGACCGCAACCGACCGCGCCGCGTCGTGTTCTACGGCCGCGTATCGACGGAACACGAAGCGCAGCTGTCCGCGCTGGAAAACCAGATGCAGTGGTATGACGATCAGGGCAAGCGCCACCCGAACTGGAACGTCCTCGACAAATACATAGACGAGGGCATCACGGGGACGCAGGCAAAAAAACGCCCCGCGTTTCTCAAGATGATCGAAGACGCCCAGGCGGGCCGGTTCGATCTGATCGTGACGAGGGAGGTGTGCCGATTCGCCCGGAATACGGTCGATACCCTGAACTACACGCGGGAGCTTCGGAATATCGGGATCGAGGTCTACTTCGTCGAGGACAACATCTGGACGATGGACGGCGACGGCGAGCTGCGGCTGACGATTATGGCGACGCTGGCGCAGGAGGAGAGCCGCAAGGTGTCCGAGCGCGTCAAGGCCGGGCAGCAGATCAGCCGCCTCAACGGTACGGTATACGGCTGCGGCAATATCCTCGGCTATGAGCGCGTCGGCGACACCTACGTCATTAACAACGAACAGGCGGAGACGGTGCGGATGATCTTCGACATGTACATGAACCGGGAGATGGGTGCACAGAAGATCGCGCAGGAGCTTGTCCGCCTCGGCAGAAAGACCGCAACCGGCACGGACAAGTGGAATATCACTTCCATCACAAGGGTCCTCAACAACCGCACCTATACCGGATACATGGCCTACGGGAAGTCCTTCAGCAACAATTACCTCGAACAGCGGCGGATCAACAACCACGATCAGAGTACGTATATGCTGGTGAAGTGCGATTTTCCCGCCATCATCAGCGAGGAGGATTTCGAGCGATGTCAGGCAATCAAGGAGTCGCGGATCATTCCGTCCCTGAAAAAAGCCATCGGCAACAACAAGAAGAACCGCGCGCACGGGACGATCCCGAATCATGATCTGTGGTGCAACCTCCTGCGCTGCTCCTGCGGCGCACGATTCCGCAAAAACCGCTGGCATCAGAACAAGAACCAGCCCTGGTCCTATGGGTACCAGTGTTACAATCAGCTGAACAACGGTACGGCGAAAAAGCGGCGGGAGGCCGGCGCCGACGATACGGGTTACTGCGATATGAACATGATCGCCGACTGGAAACTGAAGCTGATGTGTCAGGCGCTCTTCGACCGGCTCTGGCACGACCGGAAGGAGGCGGCGGAACGCGCCTGTGAGCTGATCAAGGAATCCTACTGCGTCGAGGCGAGCGATACCGTATCGCGGCAGAGCAGCATTGTCGGGGAGCTCGGGCGGCTGCAAAAGAAAAAGGAGCGGTTGACCGAGCTTTACACCGACGGCGAGATCTCCAAAAACGAATACAGCGAGCAGAAGCGGAAAATCGACAAAACGGCGGACACGCTGAACGAACAGCTGCAGCGCGTCCGTCAGGAGGACGGCGAGGAGCGGATCGCGCCGGAACCGGCATGGGATGAGATCCGGGCGGCGCTCGCGGTCATGACGGATTTCTCTCAGCCCGATCTCAACGCCGATTTCATCCGCAAAAACGTGTCGAGGGTCGAGACAGTAAGCAAGACGCAGTTCCGGTGGTACATGAACCTCGACGGCACCGGCGACACGATGTTTGACTGCGTGATCGAAGGGAACAAGAAGCACCCCGTCGTCATCATCGACGACGACGATCCCGGAGGGGGGCGGCTAAGAAGGGACCGAAAAGGAAAAATACTTGACAGCGGCACGAAATCGGTGTATAATACGGGATGTGAGAGCGGAGAAATCCTCCTTTCTGAGCTCGATGACGATCTGTCGAGCAAAAGATACTCTTTACTTCCGACTCTCCACAGGCAGCAATAAAGAGCAAATAAGTCTCAAAAGCACCATCCCGATCCGAGCACGAAAGCCCGACTCTTTCGGTCATTCGAAGAGCCGGGCTTTTTGCGGGATCGCACGTTTATCCGAACGCTGACGCGTGCAGCGATCTCGCTGCCTGCCGGCGTCCCCGGCTTTTTTGTCGGAATTCTCGCGCGTTCTCTTGCAATGCGCGCCGTTTTACGGTACAATAGAGGCACCGGGCGTCGGCGTCCGTTTCATGGAAAAACGGAAAGGAGAAAAACGGTGATCACCAATCGTTCAAAGGACAAGATACGGCGGGCGGTCGGAACGGACATGCTGACGCTGTACCATCCGCAGGAGAAGGACGGCACCTACAACCATCACCCGCAGCTCTGCAAATTCAAGGGCAGAGTGTACGCGATGTGGTCCAACGGCAAAGTCGATGAAGACGACCCGGGACAGCGCGTGCTGTATACGTCTTCGAAGGACGGGAAAAACTGGGAAGAGCCGAGGGTGCTCATGGAGCCGTCTCCCGCCGAGGGCGTTCTCATGCCCGCGGGATTCTACGTATACGGGGACGTTCTCCGGGCATATATAGGCTTTTTCACGTATTGGGATTATCTGAACACCTGGGCTCATGAAAACACGACGCTTTTGTGCGTGACGACGAAGGACGGCGCGACGTGGGAGCCTCCCGTGGATCTCGGCATCCGCATGAGCGCCAATCAGGGACCGAAGGCGATCCGGAGCGGGCGGCTCATCATGAGCGGCGCCATCATGTTCCCGTATACGGACGATCCGGACGGCATCCACGGCTGGAAGCTGGCGGGAACGGATATCTGGCCGCGCGATCCGCGCTACGACGATACGCAGGGCTGCCTCACCTGCGCGCAGAAGGCCGGTGCGCCGGAGGTGTGCGAGGGAAGCTTCTATCAGACGGACGACGGCGTGCTGCATATGCTGCAGCGGTCGTACGACAAGGTCCTGTACGTGACGGAGAGCCGGGACGACGGCGAGACGTGGTCGCCCTCGGTCAGGACGGAATTCACGGACTGCGGCTCGAAATTCCACTGCGGGCGGCTCCCGGACGGACGGTATTATATCGTGAGCAATCCTGACCCCGGCACGCCGCGGTGCCCGCTCGTCCTCTCCACTTCACGGGACGGAGAGGATTTCGACCGGGAATACGTGATCGACGACCGGTTCGTAGCCCTGCGGTACAACGGGCGGTGCAAGCGCGGGATCTACGGATATCCGCATTCGCTCGTGGACGGGGACAGACTGTACGTGATCTGTTCCGTCAATAAAGAAGACGTTCACGTCTATATCATCGATCTGGCCGATATCGCGGACGATCGGGAACGTTCCCCGGAACGGGGATGAAAATATACGGATCTTGAAAAAGCGGAGAGGAGAAAAAGACATGATCACCAATCGATCCGAGAAAAAGACGCGCCGTCCGGTCCGAGCGGAGACGGCGGTGCTCTTCCATCCGGAGGCGCAGGACGGGACCTACAGCCATCATCCGAGCATCTGCCGCTTCAAAGGCAGACTGTACGCGATGTGGTCCAACGGCGCGGTCGACGAGGACGCGCCGGGACAGCGCGTGCTGTATACGTTTTCCGAGGACGGGAAGGAGTGGGCGAAGCCGAGGATCCTCATGGAGCCGTCTCCCGCCGAGGGCGTGCTCACGGCGGCGGGGTTCCACGTACACGGGGACGTCCTGACGGCGTACGCGGGATTTTTTATGTATCTGAAACCGGACGATACCTGGGGACACGGGAACACGACGCTGTTTTATATGACGACGGAGGACGGCGAGAACTGGAGCGCCCCCGCGGATCTCGGCCTGCCCATCGTCCCGAATCACGGACCGCAGGCGACCCGGAGCGGTCGGCTCATCATCAGCGGCAATTTCATGTTTCCGTATTCCGACGAGACGGACGGCGTCAGCGGCTGGAAGCTGACCTCGACGGAGCCTTTTCCCTGCGAGCCGCTCGTCGACGATTCGCAGGGGTGGATCGTCCGCGCGGAGAAGGACGGTACGCCGGAGGTGTGCGAGGGAAGCTTCTACCAGACGGACGACGGCGTGCTCCATATGCTCCAGCGGTCGTATGAGAAGATCCTGTACGTGACGGAGAGCCGCGACGACGGCGCGACGTGGTCGCGCTCGGAAAAGACGGAGTTCACGGACTGCGGCTCGAAATTCCACTGCGGACGGCTCCCGGACGGGCGGTTCTATATCGTGAGCAATCCGGATCCCGACCGCCCCCGCTGTCCGCTCGTCCTCTCGACCTCCCGGGACGGAGAGGATTTCGACCGGGAATACGTCATCGACGACCGGATCGTACCCAAACGGTTCGAGGGACGGTGCAAGCGCGGGATCTACGGATACCCGCATTCGATCCTGGAAGGGGACCGCATGTACGTGATCTGCTCCGTCTATAAGGAAGATGTCCACGTGTACGCCGTCGATCTGAACGATCTGACGTAAAGTTAGAGAAATTTCGGGAAAGCATAAAGGAGGAACGAAACATGAAGATTCTGTTTCAGGGAGATTCCATCACCGACGTCGGCCGGAATACGAATTCCGGAAGCCTTTTGTCCATCGGACAGGGGTATCCCTGCCTGATCGCGTCCCGTCTCGGCGCGGACGAGCCGGGAAAGTACGAGTTCGTCAACCGCGGCATCAGCGGCAACCGGATCGTGGACGTGTACGCCCGCATCAAGGCGGACTGCTGGAACCTCGAGCCGGATCTGCTCTCCGTGCTGATCGGCGTCAACGACGTGTGGCACGAATTCGCCGTACAGAACGGCGTGGACGCCGATCGGTTCTATGCCGTGTATAAGATGCTCGTGTGCGATACGAAGGAGCGCCTGCCGGGGATCAAGCTGATCCTTATGGAGCCGTTCGTGCTCCGGGCCGCCGCGACCGAGGGCGCGTGGGAAGCGTTCCGCGCCGAGACCGAAAAACGCGCGGCGGCGGTGAGACGCATCGCGCAGGAATGCGGCGCGGCCTTTTTGCCGCTGCAGGCGATGTTCGACGAGGCGGCGCAGACGATGCCGGCGTCCTACTGGCTGGGCGACGGCGTCCATCCCACGCCGGCGGGACATCAGCTGATCGCCGACGCGTGGATCCGGGCGTTCAAAGCGATGTGAGACGGGCGCCGGGACGGCGCGGTACGGGAAGAAGCGCGCGTGACCGTGACAAAGCAAAGAACGCTCCGCGGACGGCGGAGCGTTCTTTTTATCCGCATCAGAGAGCGTGACGCGTTCCGCCGCCGCATAACGGCGGCGGAACGGGGCATGCTACCAATATATTTTATATGATGCGGAGGAAGATACGGTGGAAAACGAGAGCGGCAGAGAAGAACGGAGCGAGGAGCAGCCGAGAGACGCGGGACAGCTCGATACGATCCTCAAAACGGGCGACATCGTGGCGCGCGGCACCGGCGAGGCGATCCACACGCTGACGGTGATCGGGCAGATCGAGGGACACTATATCCTGCCCGGAGACCAGAAGACGACGAAATACGAGCATATCATCCCGCTGCTCACGGCGATCGAGGAGAGCGCGGAGATCGACGGGATGCTCATGGTGCTCAACACGATGGGCGGCGACGTGGAGGCCGGGCTGGCGATCGCGGAGATGGTGGCGAGCATGAAAAAGCCGACGGTCTCGCTCGTGCTCGGCGGCGGGCATTCGATCGGCGTGCCGCTCGCCGTGTCCGCGCGCCGGTCGCTCATCGTCCCGTCGGCGACGATGACGATCCATCCGGTGCGCGTGAGCGGGACGGTCGTCGGTGCGCCGCAGACGTATTATTATTTTCAGAAGATGCAGGACCGGATCGTCCGCTTCGTGACGGAGCACTCTCACATCCGCGAGGAGACGCTGCGCGAGCTGATGCTGCGCACCGACGAGATCGCGACGGACGTCGGCTCCGTCATCGACGGCTGCGAGGCGGTGCGCCTCGGACTCATCGACGCCGTCGGCGGGCTCTCGGACGCTTTGACGGCGCTGCGCGGGGAGATCGCGGCGGACGGGCGGGAATGAACGTCTCCAGCGGGCGGGACGCGGCGCTTTTTTCGGGGAAAATCGCCGCATTCCGCCCGCGGCGCGAAATTTACGATTGACAACGGGGGAAAAAACGGGTACAATATAAGAGTATGAAATTCATCAACCACAATCCGGAGGTTATCATGGATCAGGCAAGACGGACCGAACTGACCGAGATCGCCCGCCGCGTCCGCGTCGGCATCATCGAGGAGGTCTTCTCCGCGAAGAGCGGTCATCCCGGCGGTTCCCTTTCCATCGCGGACATTCTTACGTATTTGTATTTTGAGGAGATGCATATCGACCCGAAGAAGCCGGACGATCCGGAACGCGACCGCTTCGTCCTCTCGAAGGGACACTGCGCGCCGGGTCTCTACTCCGTGCTCGCGCAGCGCGGATATCTCCCCGTGGAGGACCTGAAGGGCTTCCGTCATACGGACAGCTACCTGCAGGGGCACCCGGACATGAAGCATACGCCGGGCGTCGACATGTCTTCCGGCTCCCTCGGACAGGGCGTCTCCGTTTCCGCCGGCATGGCGCTCGCCGCCAAGATGGACGGCTCGCCGCGCCGCGTCTACGCGATCATGGGCGACGGCGAAAGCGAGGAAGGTCAGGTGTGGGAGGCCGCCATGTTCGCCGGCCATCACCATCTCGACAACCTCTGCTGGATCCTCGACCTCAACGGGCTGCAGATCGACGGGGCGCTGGAGGACGTGGTGGATCCGCGTCCGCACGACGCGAAGTTCCGCGCCTTCGGCTGGAACGTCCTCGAGGTGAACGCGCACGACTTCGACGAGCTGGAGACGGCGTTCGCCGCCGCCCGCGCCGCGAAGGGCAAGCCGACCGTCATCATCGCACACAGCGTGAAGGGAAAGGGCGTCTCCTTCATGGAGAACAACGTTTCATGGCACGGCAAGGCGCCGAACGCCGAGCAGTATGAGATCGCGATGAAGGACCTCGGCGAGAGATAACGTCGGGGAGGAAAGCGGCATGAACGCGTTTCCCAGAACGACCGTCGGCGGGGTGAGCCTGCCGCGGATGCTCATCGGCACGAACTGGCTGCTCGGATGGAGCCATACGAGCGCCGCAGCCGACGCGTCCATCAGAGAAAAATACTCCCGTCCGGAGGACTTTTATCCGGTCCTCGCGACATTCCTCGCGGCGGGGATCGACGCCGTCATGGGCGTGTTCAGCACCATGCCTCTCGCAGAGGAAGCCGTGGAATACGCGGAGCAGAAGGCGGGACGAAAGATCATCCGCATCGACACGCCTGCCATCAACGTCGACGACAACGCGCAGGCACGCCGCGAGGCGGCCGCCGTCATCCGGCGCAGCCGGGAGATCGGCGCCGATTTCTGTCTCATCCATCATACGAGCGCGGAGCAGCTCGTCAACAAGAACCTCGGCGCGATCCCCCGCCTCCCCGATTATCTGGCGATGATCCGGGACGAAGGACTTCTGCCCGGTCTGTCCGCGCATATGCCGGAACTCGTTCTGTACTCGGACGCGAACGGCTACGACGTCGAGACGTACATCCAGCTCTTCAACTGCATGGGCTTCCTCATGCAGGTGGAGGTCGAGAACGTCGCGCGCATCATCCACGCGGCGAAGCATCCCGTCATGACGATCAAGCCGATGGCTGCCGGACGGTGCACGCCCTACGTGGGGCTGACCTTCTCGTTCAATGCCATCCGGGAGTGCGACATGGTGACCGTGGGCACGTCCAGCGCGCGGGAGGCCGCGGAGGATATCGAGATCGCCGCCGCCGCGCTGGAACACCGCTTCCCCGATCTCGAAGCGCGGAGCAGTCCTTTTCTGCAGGCCGTGCTCGGACACAAAAAAGACTGAACGCATCCGGCGCGGAGCGCCGGCGAACCACAATCACAACGAAAGGATGAAATACAATGGCTGAAACAATGGCAACCCGCGAGGCATACGGTAAGGCGCTCGCGGAATTCGGCGCAAAATACGAAAATCTCGTGGTGCTCGACGCCGACCTCGCGGAGGCGACGAAGACCGGCACCTTCAAGAAGGCGTTCCCCGACCGTTTCTTCGACTGCGGCATCGCGGAGAACAACATGATCTGCGTCGCCGTAGGCCTCGCGCTCTCCGGGAAGATCCCGTTCGCTTCCTCTTTCGCGATGTTCGCCGCGGGCCGCTCCTACGAGCAGGTGCGCAACGCCGTCGGCTATCCGCACGTCAACGTCAAGATCGGCGCGACGCACGCGGGCATCACCGTCGGTGAGGACGGCGCGACGCATCAGTGCTGCGAGGATATCGCCCTCATGCGCACGATCCCCGGCATGACGATCATCAATCCGGCGGACGGCGTCGAGGCACGTCTCGCCGTCGAGGCGGCGATCCTTACACAGGGACCGTGCTACCTCCGCTTCGGGCGCATGGCGGTGCCGACGCTCTTCGGCAGCGACTACCGCTTTGAGATCGGCCGCGGCGTGAAGCTGGCGGACGGCACGGACGTCACGCTCGTCGCCACCGGCATCGAGGTGGAGCAGGCGCTGCTCGCGAAGGAACTGCTCGCGGCGGAGAACATTTCCGCCGCCGTCGTCAACATCCATACGATCAAGCCGATCGACGCGGATCTCCTTACCGCAGAGGCGCAGCGCACCGGCGCGATCGTCACCTGCGAGGAGCACACCGTGATCGGCGGTCTCGGCGGCGCGGTCGCCGAGTGCCTCGCCGAACGGTGCCCGGTCCCGGTGCTCCGGGTCGGCGTCATGGATACCTTCGGACGCTCCGGCCCCGCGAAGGAGCTCGTCTCCTACTTCGGGCTGGACGCCGCCGCGATCGCGGCAAAGGCAAAGGCCGCCGTCGCTTTGAAGAAATAAATCGGCCGCGCCCCGGATCCTTCCGGGGCGCGCGGTTTTCGCGGAGGAACGCATGAAATACGACGCATTCATATGGGATTACGACGGGACGCTGTTCAACAGTTACCCGCACGCAGCGGCGGCGCTCTGCGAGACGCTCGCGGAGCGGGGGATATCCGTGGCGCCGGAGGACGCGGAGGCGGTGCTGACGGTCAGCCTGTCGGAGACGCAGAAGCGCTTCGGCATCTCGGACGAGGTGTTCGACGAGTTCCGGCGCCGCCGGAGAGAGCTGACGCGGCGACCGCTCGTCGAGCCGTTCCACGACGCGGCGGAGGTGCTGCGCGCCGTCTGCGCGGCGGGCGGCAGGAACTTTTTGTATACGCACAGCGGACGGCAGACGGGCACGTATCTGCGCGCGTGGGGACTGGACAAATACTTCAGCGGGATCGTCGACGCCGCGATGCACTTTCCGCTCAAACCGGCGCCGGATGCGATCCTGTATCTGCTGAAGGCGTACGGCGCGGATCCGGCGCGGACGGTCATGATCGGCGACCGGGAGATCGACGTCCTCGCCGCCCGTGCCGCCGGTGTCGCGGGCTGTCTGTTTTTGTCCCACGCCGTCGAGGACGCGTCCGCGGCGCGGCATACCGCCTCCGACATGCGCGCGCTGGCGCGGGAGCTGGAGATCCCCGCCGTGTTCCCCGATCCGGCAGAGACGGACGGCATCCGGGAGGCGGCGGCGCAGGCCGCGCGGGAATTATGTGAGGCGGCGCGGCTGGAGACGGGGGCGCTCGTCGCCGTCGGCTGTTCCTCGAGCGAGATCGCCGGGGAGAAGATCGGCGCCGCCTCTTCGCCCGCGCTTGCGCAGGCGGTCGCCGAAGGACTGCTCTCCGTCTTCCGTCCCGCCGGGATCGGACTTGCCGCGCAGTGCTGCGAGCATCTGAACCGGGCGCTGATCGTGGAGAGGGCGCACGGCGCGGGGTACGAGCGCGTCAATGTCTTCCCGATGCCGAAGGCGGGCGGCTCCTTTGCCTACGCCGCCTGGAAGCTCTTTGATGAGCCTCTCGCCGTGCGCGCCGTGCAGGCGGACGCGGGGCTCGATATCGGCGGCACGCTGATCGGGATGCATCTGCGCCCCGTCGCTGTGCCGCTCCGGCTTTCCGTCCGTACGATCGGCGCTGCGCCGGTGACCGCCGCCCGCGTCCGCCCGCCGTTCGTCGGCGGCGAGCGCGCTCTCTACGACGGAACGCTTCTGTAAGAAAACGGCAAAGAAAATCCCACCCGCGGAGGGTGGGATTTCTTCATTGTTATCTGCCGGGAGCGCGGTCATTTCATATACTGCCTGAGGAATTCGGCGGAGAGGCGCAGGCTCTCGAAGACGTCGCCGGAGAGCTTTTTCTCCGGGGTCCCGCCGACGAAATTCTTGTCCTGTTCGACGACGTAGTGCTTCACGCCGATCGCCTCCGCGATCTCCATGATCCCGTCCCAGTACAGGTTGCCCTGACCGATCTCGGCGATCTGCGGCCCGTCGGTGAATTTCATGTCCTTCAGATGGAGGATGTCGATCCGTCCGGCGAGCTTTTCCATCCAGTGCCGGACGTCGCCTCCCCCGCACTGGACCCAGTACGTGTCGAGCACGAAGGAGGTCTTCTGCGGATCGAGCCCGTCGGCGAGGATCTCCATGATCGTCTTGTCCCCCATGCGGCGGAATTCCATGTGATGGTTGTGGAAGGTGAATTTGAAGCCGTGCGGATAGATCGCGTCGGCGAGACGGTTCGCCTCGCGGATGAAGCGGTCGAGCTCTTCGCGGCTCTCGTAGCCGGCGGCGGGCATGCCGCCGATGCCGATATTCGTCGTGCCGAGGACGCGGTGGTTCGCCATCGCGGTCTCCGGATCCGCGCACATCCCTTCGAATCCCTCGTGCGTGCCGACGACGGAAAGTCCGGCATCGCGGACGAGCGCCGCGAATTCCGGGAGCGGCAGCGGGCACCCGGCTGTCTGCACTTCCTCATAGCCGATCTCTCTCAGGCGGCACAGGGTTTCGCCGATCTGCCGCGCGTCCTTCATCACGCCCCGGACGGTAAACAGCTGAACGCCGAGCTTTGTGAACATGGGATCGTTCCTTTCTTCATACGCGTTATGCGGCGCTTCCGGATATATTATAAATATTCCGCGCCGGATTGCAAGGAGGAGAGGCTTTTTTCGCCGCCCCCCGGAAAAAACGAGACCGCCCGCGGGCGGTCTCGCCGATCGATGGGATCGATCACTTTCTGTATTTTTCGAGGAATTCGGCGGTGATGCGCAGGCTCTCGAAGGCGTCGTCCCCGCCGCCGCGGAAGTTGTTGTCCTGCTCGACGATGTAGTGCTTGACGCCGGTCGCCTCCGCCGTCTCCATGATCCCGTCCCAGTACAGGTTGCCCTGGCCGATCTCGCAGATCTGCTGACCGTTCTCGAACTTCATGTCCTTGAGGTGGAGCAGGTCGATCCGTCCCGCGAGCTTTTCCATCCAGTAGCGGACGTCTCCGCCGCCGCTCTGTACCCAGTACGTATCGAGCACGAAGGAGGTCTTCACCGGATCGAGCCCGTCGGCGAGGCGCTCCATGATCGTCTTGCCCTCAAGGCGCCGGAACTCTCCGTTGTGGTTGTGATAGGTGAACTTGAAGCCGTGCGGATAGACGACGTCGGCGAAAGCGTTCGCTCTCTGGATGAACGTCTCGACCGCTTCGACGGAATCGAAGCCGTAGCCGCCGATGCCGATGTTCGTCGCGCCGAGGAGGCGGTGGTTCGCCATCGTCGTTTCCGGATCCGCGCACATGGCGTCGAAGCCCTCGTGCGTGCCGACGATGGAGAAATCGGCCGCTGCGGCGAGCGCCGCGAATTCCGCGTACGGCACGGCACAGCCGGCGGTCTGCCCCTCGTCGTAGCCGAGCGCCTTCAGGCGGCGGAAGGTCTCTCCGATCTGCTGTGCGTTCTGCATCCCGGAACGGACGGTGAACAGCTGAACACCGAGTTTTTTGAACATGATGTTTTTCCTTTCTTGTATATGGGATTGTGACTGCGTCCGGGAATATTATAAAACACTTCGCGGCGGAATGCAAGGGGGAGGGGCGGGTTTCTCTGTTTTTTTCGCGTTTTCCGCGCCGGAAAAAGAAATGAGACCGCCCGCGGGCGGTCTCATCGGAGCGGATGAGAAAATTACGCGTTCTCCTCCGGCGCTTTCTCCTCGGCGGCGTCCTCGTCGGTGCTGCACACCGGCTCGACGTCTTCATCCTCGTCGAAGCACTTGTCGTCGCAGGAATCGCAGTCGCTGCACTCAAAGGTAATGGTGAAATACTTCTTGAAGATCTGAATCAGCACGACGGCGGCGGCGGCGACGGCGGCGATCACGCCGAACGTGATGGCGAACGCCTTCAGCGCGCCGGAACTCTTTTTCTCTCTTCTGAAGAATCTGAAAAGATCCCAATCCATCGATAAACCCTCCTTAGGCTCTGAGATTCCGAAAACGGAACCGGATTTTTCATCGCTATTATTATATCACATTTTTTCCGCATTACAAGTGGAAACGGCGGAATAATTGTAAATTTTTTCCCCGGACGGGAAATTTTCCGCCCGGCGCGTAAGATTTCGCGCGGAAAAGGTACTGTATTTGTAAAAGACGAAAAGAGGTGATATCATGGAAGACGCCGAGATCCGGCGGCTCCTTGAGGTGCGTTCGGAGGAGGCGCTGCGCGGGTTGAGCGAGGAATACGGAGCGCTCGCGGAGAGCATCGCGCATCGGATCGTCGGAGACCGGCGGGACGCGCAGGAATGCGTCAGCGACGCGTGCCTCGCCGTGTGGAACACGGTGCCGCCCGCGGTGCCCCGGTCGATGAAGGCGTATTTCTGTACGCTCGCGCGGCGCGCGGCGATCAAGCGGCTGCGCTACAATACGGCGCACAAGCGCGAGGGCGCCGTTTCCTTCCCGGAGCTGGCGTTTCTCCCGGACCGCGCCGGATCTGCCGGGGACGGCGCGCGGCTCGGCGCGCTCATCGGACGGTGGCTCAGCCGCCAGCCGCGCAGGGGGAGGCTTTTGTTTATGAAACGGTATTACATGGGCGAGAGCATCGCGGAACTGGCGGGATTCTTCGGGATCAGCGAAAACAACGTCAGCGTAAGGCTGTCCCGGCTGCGGGACAGCCTGCGCCGGGAACTGGAAAAGGAGGGTGTGGAGATATGACGAAGACGGATTTTCTTGAGGCGGTCGGCGAGGTCGGCGAGGACGCGGTGCGCGAATGTCTCGAGGCGGCGCCGCGGCGCGGCGCGCGATGGACGCGGATCGTCCCGGCGGTCGCCGCCGCCTGCGCGGCGATCGTCTGCGGCGTCCTTTTATGGCATTCGCCGTTCCCGTCGGGACAGGAGGGGACGGATCCGCGGGAGGCGGATGGCTTTGTCATCCGGAACGGCGTGCTGCTCGCCTACGAGGGAGAGGCGGACCGGGTGACGATCCCGGACGGCGTGACGGAGATCGCGGACGGCGCGTTCCGGGAGAACGCGCGGGCGGCGCAGATCACGGCGGTGCGTCTCGGCGCGTCCGTCGTGAAGGTGGGCGTCAACGCCTTCGCCGGGCTGAGCGCGCTCGAGGAGATCGGGATCGCCGAGGAAAACGGCGCCTTTGCGGAGCGGGACGGGATGCTCTGCACCGCGGACGGGACGCTGCTCCTCCGCTACGTCGGCGAGGGGACGGAGTACGCGATCCCGGAGGGAGTTTTGTATATCGCGGCGCACGCGTTCCAGGACGCGCCGCTGGAGACGGTGACGTTCCCGGATGGGCTGCTCCTGATCGGCTGCTATGCGTTCGCGGACTGCCGGAGCCTTGCGCGGATCGATCTCCCCGCTTCCGTTGCGCAGATCGACGAGGGGGCGTTTTCGGGCTGCGGCCGCGCCGTGGACGGCTCGGTGCCGGTCGACGTGATCCTCGGGCGGGACGCGTTTTCCAACGTGCCGTTCTTTCTGACGATGCTGGCGGGGACGACCTCGCCGCTCGAGGCCGTCGTGCGCGGGACGGTCGCGCCGTCGGAGGCGATCCGCCTCTCGGACACGGCGGCGCTGCTGACGCAGATCGGCGAGATCCTCGCGTTCTATGGCGGCGAGGGGACGGGGGAGGGCTCCTTCGCCTACGGCGCGATCGCCGAGGCGCCGCCGCTGCCGGAGGGCGCCGTATTGCCGGAGGCGGTGACGATGGAGGACCTTTCCTTCACCGACCGCGGCTGGGGGAAGACGGGCGTGTACGACATGCAGATCACGCTGCCGCTCGGCGGCGCGCCGACGGTGTCGATGGTGATGGAGGCGTATCTGTACGCGCCCGGCGCGGTTCTCTACTGGAAGGACGCGTCCTTCCGCATCGCGCGCGTCTACTTCACGGAAGACGCGGAGGCAGCCGCTCCCGCCGCGGCGGGGTGGAGCGTCGTCTTCGACGAGGCCGGCAGGGAAGGCGCGGGTCTGTGGACGGGGATCACCTTCTATCATGAGGACGGCAGGATCGTGCGGTGCGCGCACGGATGGGACAGCGTCACGGAATATCGGCTGACCTTCTCCCCGGACGGGACGCGCTGCGCCGTCGAATACGACCGCGGCGACGCGTGGTGCCTCGGCGTGCAGGCGCTGAACGGGGACCGCTTCGAGGTCAGCCGAAGCGACTACGTGGAGTATCTGAACCGGTACTTCGGCGCGTACGTGCCCGGCGCGCTCGCGTGGGAGGACGAGAACACGCTGCGCGGGCAGAACGAGAACGGCGCGTTTTCGTGGGACCTGCGCGAGGTATATCCGACGCAGCTCGGATAAGGGCGAAGGGGACGCGCGGGGGGAGCCTTTTGAAAAAGGCTCCCCCCGAACTCCCCGCGAAAACTTTTGAACAAAAGAAAGACAAGGGGAAGCGAAGGACGGAAGGAGATCCGCAAAACAGGGGAAGTCCCGGGATCCGGTCGGATCCCGGGACTCTTCGTTTATCCGCGGTACCGTATTTTTTAAAAGTATGAATAAACTATTGACAGTTTCGCGGGGGAGGGGGTATAATAAACCGTAACACGAACGATACGGAGAGGGAAAAGACATGAGACACGCTCAAAAGCTTGCTTGCCTGCTGCTTGCCATGCTGATGATCTTTCCGCTCGCCGCGTGCGGCGGGACGGGGGACAAACCCGCCGGAACGGATACGGCGGCGCCCGTTTCCTCCGGGGCTGCGGAGACCGATCCGCCGAGCGGAACGGCGGAAACGGAACCGCCGACGGAGATGGAGAGGAGGGCGTCCGTCAAGGATTCGCTCCCGAACGTGAATTATGACGGCGCGCCGTTCCGGATCTCCGCGCAGAAGGGCGCTCTGTACGAGATCGCCGCGGAGGACATCACCGGCGACACGCTGAACGACGCGCTGTACGACCGGAACCTGCGCATCGAGGAGCGCTTCGGAGTCGAGATCGTCGCGGTCCCCACGGACGGCGACGTGACGGAGCAGATCAACGCCGTGCAGCAGAGCATCATGGCGCAGGACGAAGCTTTCGACCTCGCTTCCACGTGCGTCTACGTTACGGGGGCGCTCGTTCTCAACGGGTATTACAGGAACTGGCTGAACATGAAATACAACGATTTCGATCAGCCGTGGTGGATCCGGGGCATCAACGACAACTTCCGCGTGAAGAACGCCATCTACACCGTAGTGGGCGATATGTGCCTGAGCACCCTGCTGTACACCTACGGGATGTTTTACAATCTGACGCGCGGGGAGGACTACAGGCTGAACGACGCCGTCATCGGGAAAGTGCTGGACGGCACGTGGACCTATGACTATTTCTATTCCGTTATCGCCGATATCTACGAGGACACGGACGGCGACGGAAAGCACGGCAGCGGGGACTTCTACGGATTCACGGCCGAAAACGCCACGAACGTCGACGTCTATCCTTTTGCGTTCGATATCCCGATCATAAGAAAAGACGCCGAGGGCTGGCCGGTGATCGTCTACTATTCGGAAAAGGCGATATACGCGGCGGAGATCATCGACCGTCTGTATTGGAATACGGCGGGCTCCTACGTCCCCGAGGGAGACTACGCTCTCCCGGTGTATATGTTCCGGGACGGCAGCGCGCTGTTTACGACGACGTGGCTCCAGCAGGCGTTCACGAACTACCGGGATATGGAGAACGACTACATCATCCTCCCGTATCCGAAATGGGACGAACGTCAGGAGAAATATCTGACCACCGCGATGGACAACTATTCCGTCCTCGGCGTGCCGAAGACGGTGTACGACGCCGACATGGTGTCCGTCATCACGGAGGCGCTGAACGCGGAATCCTACCGCACGATGTTCCCCACGTATTATGAAGAGGCGCTGCAGCACAAGTACGCGCGCGATCCGATGGCGATCGAGATGCTTAATCTGCTCATGGACGGGCGTACCTTCGACCTCTGCACGCTGTTCCACAAGCAGATCCCGAGGATCGCCATGCTCTTCAGGAACGTGATAAACAAAAAGAGCGGGGATTTCGCCTCCCTCTACGCGCAGATAGAGGACCAGTCGAACAGTCAGCTCGACGAGATCCTCGACGCGTATGAAAAGAATGCGAAAGGGGACTGAACGGCGGAGACGGGGACAAGCTCACGTTGTAAGAACACGGGAATCTGAACCCCGCGCTTCGCCGGAGAGAAGCGGGAGCGGACGTCGGCCGGGCGAAGCGCCATGCGATCGTATCGCGCGCCCGGCGCGCGATACGACGCGGGGGACGGGAAAGTCTGAGCCGAACGGAGACGGGAATCTGAACCCTGCGCTTCGCCGAGGGGAAGCGGAAACATCTGTCAGCCGGGCGAAGCGCCATGCGATCGTATCGCGCGCCCGGCGCGCGATACGACGCGGGGTTCAGATTCGGTACGTACTGCAATGAAAGACGAGGGGGCATCCTTTGGATGCCCCCTCGTCTTTCATTGGAGCAGATGACGGGAATCGAACCCGCGTATTCAGCTTGGGAAGCTGATGTTCTGCCATTGAACTACATCTGCGGGGCTGCGTGTATCATTATAGCATCCCTGCGCCGTTCTGTCAAGCACCCGATGCGAAAAAATCAAATTCCTGTGGCGGCGCGCGGGGAGCGGCGTGAAAAAAAACGGCGCGCGGAAGGGGCGAAACGGGGCGCGTAAACAAAAAACCGTGAATATTCATGAGAGATTTCAAAAAGAAGCATTGACAACCCGATAGTATGATGATATAATTAGTAAAACTGTTTTCTTCCGCGGGTGCGTTTTCTCGGGAGACCGTCTCCGTGACGCGACCGCCGCGGCGTTTTTTCGTCCGGATCCGGGCGGACGCCGAAATTCGGATAGCAGAGAGTTTTCAAACTCTGTTATATAAATTTTTTCTGGAGGAAAGACCATGAAGAACACCCTGAAGAGAGTAGTCTCTTGCGTGCTCGTCGTCTGCATGGTCGCGACGATCCTCGCAGTTGCTGGCTGCGGCAAATCGTCCGAGTACGGCAAGACATATACGTACAAGAGCTATTCGAGTTCACTGGGCAACAACTGGAATCCGCATACCTGGGAGACCAACGCGGATGACACCATCCTCGGCTATCTGTCCACCGGCTTTGTGGATATGTCCATTCTCGATTCCGAGAACGGCGTATACCAGTGGGTCTACGAGATGGCTACGTCCATTGAAGACGTGACGAAGGACCACAAGGACGACCTCACGAAGTACAACGTCACGTTCGCGGACGGCAAGAACGCCGACAACACGGACGAAGGCTACGTCTTCGAGATCAAGCTGAACAAGGACGCCAAGTGGCAGGACGGCACGAAGATCAATGCGGACACCTACATCTATTCGATGAAGGCTCTGCTCGATCCGGCCATGAAGAACTACCGCTCCAATCTGTATTGGTCCGGTGAGTCCGCGGTTGCCGGCGGCATCGATTACTACTTTGCCGGCGATACCGCGTACCTCGACAACGGTGCGAACGCCGCCTACGCTGTCGCCGATCTGACGAAGGACGCCGACGGCAACTACTCCACCCCGGACGGCAACGCGATCTACGTCGCGCTCGACGATCCGCTCGACTGGTGCAGCGGCAACGCGCTTTCCACGTACGTCAACGCGTACGGTGCCGACTACTTCGGCGTGGAAGCGTACAACAGCCTCCGCGAGATGGCCGACGAGAACGGCCGCGTCCGTCTGAACGACACCTCCCTCGACCTCATCACGCACGTCATCTCCGACGTCGCCGCCTGGGGCGAGAACGCGGACAACGTACCGAGCTACCTCGTGTACGAGAAGGTGTATCCGGTCGTGGATTATGAATCGACCGTCGGCTGCTACAAGGTAGACGATTACACCATCCGCTACGTCAACCAGTTCGCGATCGAACTCAACTACTTCCTCGTTTCCTGCACCTCCACGTGGCTCGTGTACGAGGATCTGTACGAGGCGGGCAAGGACACCTCCGGCGACCTTGTGACCACCAACTACGGCACCTCCGTCGAGACCACCATGTCCTACGGCCCGTACAAGCTTGAATCCGTTCAGGCGGACAAGCAGATCGTTTTCGTCCAGAACGAGAACTGGTACGGCTATGAGGAAAAGGGCGGCGTGCTCGTTTCCTACACGAACTTCAAGGTCGACGGCGAGAAGCGCCGCCAGTATCAGACCAACCGCATCGTCATCGACGTCATGGATGACGCCGCCGCGAAGCAGGCGTTCCTGAAGGGTGAACTCTCCGACTGGAGCCCCGATTCCGACGATCTGGTCACCTACTCCTCCTCCGATCAGCTCTACAAGGTCGACGAGACCTACACCATGTCCTTCTTCTTCCACACGAACGTGGACAGCCTGAAGGCCATGGATGAATCCAAGGGCAACCAGAACTCCGTCGTCCTCTCGAACACGGACTTCCGCAAGGCGTTCAGCCTCGCGATCGACCGTGCCGACTGGGTCACCGCGACGCCCGGCTACAAGCCCGCGTACGCGATCATGAACAACCTGTACTTCTACGACGTGTACAACGATCCGACGTCCTCCTACCGCAGCTCCGACGAGGCGATGCAGGCTGTCTGCAACCTCTACGGCGTGCAGTACGGCGCCGGCACTCCGTACGCGACGCTGAAGGACGCCTACCAGTCCGTCAACGGCTACAACCTCACCGAGGCGAAGGCGCTGATGAAGCAGGCGTGCGATAAGCTCGTTGCCGACGGTCTGTACAAGGCCGGCGAGGAGATCAAGATCCGTGTGGCTTACAAGAAGGGCGCGCTTGACTCCGCTGACAACAAGCAGATGGAACTGATGAACAAGTACATCAACGCGGCGATCGAGGGCTCCGGCTTCGGCAAGATCACCCTTGAGGCCGTCGGCAACATCACCGACCGTTACGGCGATACCGCCAAGGGCGAGTACGCCATCGGTTACGGCGCATGGGGCGGCGCTGCGTTCTATCCGTTCCGCAACTTCCGCGTGTACATGGATCCGGACTACGTTGCGATCCATGAGGCTGGCTGCTGGGATCCGACCGTCACGAAGTGGACGCTGAAGGTCAAGGGCGAAGACGTCACCATGACCTGCCAGGATTGGTCCAACTCCCTCACCGGCAACGGCGCGTATGCGAACGAAGACTTCTCCGTGAAGCTCTCCATCACGGCGCAGCTCGAGGAGAACTACCTGAAGCTGTACTACCGCATCCCGCTCGCCGGCTCCACCGCCTGCTCGATGCTCTCCTATCAGTGCAAGTACTACACTGAGGATTACAACATCATGTACGGTTTCGGCGGCCTCCGTCTTATGTCCTACGCGTATGACGACGCTGCCTGGACGGAATTCGTCGCAAGCCAGAACGGCACGCTGAATTACGAATAATCTCCCCGATTCGGGCAACTTTAGGCAGCGGTCGATTCTTCTTCCGCTGCCTATTGTTGTACCGGATCCGCATTCTGCTAACGCCAAAGGAGCTGCTTATGGGAAAATATGTTGTCAAGCGCGTGCTGCTCTTGTTTTTTACCCTGTTCGTCATCATGACGATCTGCTTCATGCTGATCCGCGTCCTGCCGCGTGAACTGCCGCTGGAAAAGAACCTGCAGGCGGTGATCCAGCAGCGCTGGGAGGCGCTCGGCTACAACAAGCCGCTGCTCGTCCAGTACGCGATCTATCTGAAGAACATCGTGACGGCATGGGATTTCGGCACGTCCTGGTACATCGATTTCCGTACTCCCGCGTGGGACGTTCTGACGGGACGCCTTCTGCCGACCGTTCTCGTCAATCTGTATTCCCTCGTCTTCTCCATCCCGCTCGGACTCGGGCTCGGCATCTACGCCGCCGTGAAAAAGAACAAGTGGCAGGACTCCGTGATCAGCACGATGATCATGGTGTTCGTTTCCGTGCCGAGTTACGTGTACGCGTTCCTCGTGCAGTATTTTCTGTATTTCAAGTGGGGACTGTTGCCGCTGGCCGTCTTGTCCCTCGCGGACGCGGGCGGAAGCTGGTTCACGTGGAAGATGTTCCGCTCCATGATCCCCGCCGTCCTTGCGCTTTCCTTCTCTGAGATCGCCGGTCTCTGCCGCTTCACGCGCGCGGAGCTGACGGAAACTTTGACCTCCGATTACATGCTGCTCGCGCGCGCCAAGGGCTTGACCCGCGCTCAGGCGACGACCCGTCACGCGTTCAAGACCGCGATGGTGCCGATCCTTCCGATGCTGATCTCCAGCTTTATCGGGATCCTCGGCGGTTCGATGATCATTGAACAGATCTTCTCCATCCCCGGCGTCGGGCAGCTTTACATAAAGTCCATCAACCTTTTCGACTACGACGTGTTCATGATGGACTGCATCTTCTATACGTTTGTCAGCCTGCTCGCGGGCATCGTCGTCGACATCAGCTACGGCTTTATCGATCCTCGGATCCGGATGGGAGAGAAATGAGTATGAACGATAAAGAAATGATTCACCTCACCGCCGACGAGCTCTCCTTCGCCAACGTCGACGAACGGATCACCGACAAGAAATTCGACGACAAGCCGATCGGCTATCTGAAGGACGCGTGGCTGCGTTTCCGCCGCAACCGCTCCTCCGTGGTCGCCGCCTGCATCATCCTCGCGATCTTCCTCTTCGCGTTCCTGACCCCGCTCATCAATTTCCGCTATGATTCCCGCTTCCTCGATTCGTATTACGCGAAGAAGGGGCCGCGGAACCTGGCGCTCTCGAACGTCGGCATCGCCGACGGCACGACGGACCGCGATTTCTCCGAGAGAGGGCTTTTGCGCGCCGTCGCCATCGGCGTGGGCGCCGAGAACTGGGACGGTACGCCGGTCACGATCGCCGAGGGCATGGAAAGCTATTATCAGCCGGTCCGCAAGGTCGCCGATCCCGCACTGAAAGAGGATCCGAAAAGCGGGCAGATGAAAGAGCTCTACTCCGGCAAGATCGACACCTACCTCGAGGTCGGCTTCATCTACCGTTCCGTCGAACAGGAGGAGTATCGCCGCATCCTCGCGTGGCAGGAGGAGACGGGGATCCGCGTCCTCTATCCGCTCATCGAGAACAACGTGTACAACGAGGATCCGACGGACGCGAACTTCTGGTACAAGTCGTACTCCAAGGACCCGGTCCACGTGAACGCGGACGGCTCGGTGCAGAAGCTCCGCTACAAGGGGAGCACGGTGCTCGAGGACAATTACAAGCGCGACGCGGACGGCAACGTCGTGTATTACGAATACACGGGCGGCGGAACCTTTGAGACCGCGCAGTTCAAGATCCGCGTTTTGTATTACAACTATTACCGCTACCTGAACGGCTTTGAACCGGAATACATCTTCGGCACGGACAGCCAGGGCTACGACCTCGCGCTCCGCATGGCGGACGGCGTCCGGCTCAGTCTGCTCGTGGCGATCTGCGTGTCCGTCATCAACCTGACGATCGGTGTCGTCTACGGCGCCGTCGCCGGCTACTACGGCGGCGCGACCGACCTAATCCTTGAGCGCATCACCGATATCCTGGCGGGCGTGCCGTTCATCGTGGTGGCGACGCTCTTCCAGATCCATCTGGCGGCGAAGGTCGGCGCCATCCCCAGTCTGCTCTTCGCTTTCGTTCTGACGGGGTGGATCGGCACATCGAGCCGCGTCCGTACGCAGTTCTACCGCTTCAAGAATCAGGAATACGTCATGGCGGCGCGGACGCTCGGCGCGCGGGACCCCCGCATCATCTTCAAGCACATCTTCCCGAACTCGCTCGGCACGATCATCACTTCGTCCGTGCTCGTCATCCCCAGCGTCATCTTCAGCGAGAGCATGCTCTCCTTCCTCGGCATCGTCAAGCTGGGCGGCGCGGATACGACCTCGCTCGGCACGCTCCTTTCCGACGCCTCCAGCATCTGGACGAACTATCCGCATCTGATGATTTTCCCCGCGATCATCATCTCCCTGCTCATGATCAGCTTCAACCTCTTCGGCAACGGTCTGCGCGACGCCTTCAACCCGTCGCTGCGCGGCGTCGAGGAATAAGCGGCCGCGGATCCGTAACTTGCTAACAGAATGGAGTCAGACCATGGGAAAAATATTGGAAGTCAAGCATTTGAGCATCTCCTTCCGTACGCCGGGCGGTATCCTGCACGCCGTACGGGATATCTCCTTTGAGCTGGAGCGCGGGGAAACGCTGTCCATCGTCGGCGAATCCGGCTCCGGCAAATCCGTGACGAGCAAGGCGATCCTCGGGATCCTTGCCGGCAACTCCATCGTGGAGAGCGGCGAGATCCTCTACGACGGGCGGGATCTGCTGCGCCTGCCGGAGACGGACATGGTCCGCATCCGCGGCGACAAGATCTCGATGATCTTCCAGGATCCGCTCTCCTCGCTGAACCCGATCGTCAAGATCGGTCATCAGATCACGGAAGCCATGCTCCTGAAGAACAAGGTCAGCCGCAAGGAATCGCGCGCGGAATTCAATCGGCTCCTTGCCATCCTGCGCGATCACATGATCGCAGCCGTCGGCGGCGAGAGCGCGCCGGAGGCCGCCCACGTGAAGGAAATGGTCGAGACCTTCGACCGTTTCAACAGCGAGGGCATCAAGTGGGAGAGCGAGTACAACACCGCCCACGCGAACGCCGAGGAACTCATCAGCAAGATCGACGATTTTCTCTTCCTGTCGGAGAAGCATCAGCGTCTCGACGTCCGCGCGACGCTCAAGGAGCTGCATAAGCGCCTCGGTACGGTGAAGGCGCCGTTTCTGACGACGAAATACGACGACCGCATCGCCGCGCTGCAGGCGAAGCTCACCGAGGTCACGCCGCTGTATAAAAAGGGCGGCACGCAGACGGTGGAGGAGCTTCCGGAGCCGATCGTGGAGGCGTCGCGCGACGTCCGCGCCTGCATGAACGAGATCGTCGGGCAGACGAGACCGAACTTCTTCCGCATCGGTTACTACATGATGAAGAATCCGACGGCGGATCTCGGCGCGCAGCCGGTCGAGGAAGTCAACGAGATGGCGCTCCGCTATCTGAACGAGGACTTCATGAACGAGTACCTGCGTCTGGAGAAGGCGGGCGTGCGCCATTCCTTCGAGGAGGCGCTGGAACAGAAGAAGAAGGTCGTAGGCGAGCTGGAAGAGGCGATGACCTGGTACGCTTCCGAGTTCACGAAGAAGGAAGCGGAGGAAAAGGCGCGCGTTCTCGCGGACGCGGTCGAGGCGTCCATCGACCGCCTCGAAACGAACAAGGACAGCACGGCGTATACGTTCCGCAGCAGTCTGAACGGCGCGATCCAGAAATATTTCAATGCCGTCGTGAACAACCCGAAGGAGGAGGCGCGCTTCGCGCGCCAGACCCGCCGCCGCGACGCGCTCATCGCGCGCGGACGCACCGTGGACTGGAAGGTCGTTCCGAAAACGGTGTACGATCTCGGCGATCTCCGCGCGGAGATCGTGGGACTCATCCGCCGGCTGAAGGACAAGTACGACGCGTACATCGCCGCCGCGGAGACGATCGATCTCGACGCGCGCAGCATCGATCTGATCGATTACTTCAAGGACAAGGCGTCGCAGGCCGTCTACCGCGTCACGAAGCGCATGGCGAAAGAGCAGGCGATCAAGCTGATGGACGAGGTCGGCATCCCCGACTCGCGCATCCGCTACAATCAGTATCCGTTCGAGTTCTCCGGCGGCATGCGCCAGAGGATCGTCATCGCCATCGCGCTCTCCGCCAATCCGGATATCCTGATCTGCGACGAGCCGACGACGGCGCTCGACGTGACGATCCAGTCCCAGATCCTTGAGCTCATCAACAAGCTGAAGGCGGAAAGAAAGCTGTCCGTGATCTTTATCACGCACGACCTCGGCGTCGTGGCGAACATGGCGGACCGCATCGCCGTGATGTACGCCGGGAAGATCGTGGAATTCGGCACCTCGGAGGACGTTTTCTACCGCGCGGCGCATCCGTACACGTGGGCGCTGCTTTCTTCCATGCCGGACCTCGACACGAGCGAGAAGCTGGAGGCGATCCCCGGCACGCCGCCGAACATGATCTTTCCGCCGGTCGGCGACGCGTTCGCCGCCCGCAACAAATATGCGCTGAAAGTGGACTTTGAGAAGCAGCCGCCGCTCTTCAGGATCAGCGAGACGCACAGCGCGGCGACGTGGCTGCTCCATCCCGACGCGCCGCACGTGGATCCGCCGAAGATCATTACCGAGCGCATCGAGAGAATGAAAGCGAGAGGGGGCGCCGGTCATGCCGAATGAAGAAGTACTGCTCCGCGTCGAGCATCTCTGCCAGTATTTCCGCAGCGGAAAGTTTGAGAACAAGGCGGTCGACGACGTCAGCTTCGATATCCACCGCGGCGAGGTCTTCGGTCTCGTCGGCGAGTCCGGCTGCGGCAAGACGACGACCGGGCGTACCATCATCAAGCTGTACGACGCCACCTCCGGCGACGTCTACTTCAAGGGCGTCCGCATCGCCGCCGGCAAGCGCTCCTATCAGGATGCGATCCGGAAGGCGAAAGCGGATCTGAAGGAGAAGCTGAAAACGGCGTCCGCGGAGGAGGCTGCCGCGCTGAAGGCGGAATGCGACCGCATCGTCGCCGAAAACAAGGAGAAGATCCGCGCGGCGGAAGAAGACGTGCGCAGCTGCGACCGCGTGTATTCCCGCAATCTGTGCGAGAAGCTGACGGCGGACTACGAGCCGCGCATCGCGGCGGCGTCCGGCGAAGAAAAGGCGAAGCTGGAGAAGGAATACAGGAACGAGCTGTACAAAGCGAAGCATACGAAGCTCGTGACGCAGATCCAGATGATCTTCCAGGATCCGATCGCGTCGCTCGATCCCCGCATGACCGTCCGTGAGATCATCTCGGAAGGGCTCATCATCCAGGGAGAGCGCGACCAGAAGGTCATCGACGAGAAGGTCTACGAGATGCTCGAGCTGGTCGGGCTGGTACGCGAGCACGCGGGACGCTACCCGCACGAGTTCTCCGGCGGTCAGCGGCAGCGCATCGGCATCGCGCGCTCGATCATCATGAAGCCGGAACTCATCATCGCGGACGAGCCGGTCTCCGCGCTCGACGTGTCGATCCAGGCGCAGGTCATCAATCTGATGAACGAGCTGCGGGAAAAGTTCGGGCTGACGATCCTCTTCATCGCGCACGATCTGTCCGTCGTCAAGTATTTTTCCGACCGCATCGGCGTGATGTATTTCGGCAAGCTGGTGGAGCTGGCGCCGTCGGACGAGCTGTTCCTCCATCCGCTCCATCCGTATACGCGTTCGCTCCTTTCCGCGATCCCGCTGCCGGATCCGGTCTATGAAAAGACGCGGAAGCGCATCGTGTACAATCCGCTCGTCGAGCACGACTATTCGACGAGCACGCCGACGCTGCGCGAGGTGCTCCCCGGACATTTCGTGATGTGCAACGACGCGGAGTTCGAGAAGTACCGCGCCGAGGTCGGGCAGTGATTCGCCATGGATCGCTCAGCAGGGAAAAAGATCGCGCTGTACGCCTCGATCGGGATCGTTCTTGCCTTCGCGTTCATCGCGCTGCGAGGCTTCTTTGACGGCATGGACACGCGCGGGATCGTCGCCGCGCTTTCCGACGCGTTCCTGATCCCCGCCGTGCTGCTCGCCGGGATCAGCGCGCTTTCATGGGTGCGCCGCACCGGGGAATTCGACAGCCTCGGCTACGGCGTATCGGGGCTGCTCAGCCGTCTGCCCTTCGGCGGACGGGACCGGAAGATCGAAAAGTATTACGACTACAAGCAGCGCAAGGAAAAGGAACGCGGCGAGTGGGAGCCGTATTCACTGTGGGTCGCCGGCGTCTTCGCCGCGCTCGCGCTCTTCTTTCTGGGCGTGTACTTCATCCTCGGACAGGAGTGAGAGATTTGTCGTGAAACACAGCCGCGTGGACTTCTGGTTCAGCTTCAGCCTCATCGTGATCGGTATCACGACCCTCGTCCTGCTCGGCGCGTCCGTCCTCGGCATCGCCATGCCGGACGTGCTGCGCCGCGCCCTCGGCATCCTCGACCTGTGCGCCATCCCCGTCTTCATCTATGCCGTCGTCCGCAAATGGCGCAATGCGAAATAAGAGATACGACCGGGGGAGCCTTTTGAAAAAGGCTCCCCCGCGCCCCCGCGAAAACTTTTGAACAAAAAGAATGACAAGGTGCAGCGAAGATCTTTAGACTTGGATTTTCGCTTCACCTTGTCCTGTTTTTGCCATAAAGGTTTTCGCAAGGGGGGCAGAACGCGCGAGCGCGTTCTGCCGGGGCGCCTTTTCCAAAAGGCGCCCCCGGCACGTCCCCTCAGAAATGCTCAAAGATGCCGCAGGGCTTTCTGGGGAAGGCGCGGAAGAAGTCGGGGCAGGGGCGGTGGAGAGTGACGCCGGACATATAGCGGGCACAGTCCATGGTGACGCCGTCGTAGCCGTAGAGGAGGCGGGCGAGGGGCGCGGCCTCAAGCGTGAGATCCGGATCGACCGTATCGTCGCGGCGGACGCGGCAGTCGCCGCCGCCGAACTCCACGCGGTACGTTCCGGCGCAGAGCGGCAGCTCGTCTTCGACGCGGACGGTGAAGCCGCCCTCCTTGTCCGGGTAGTCGTTCGCGCCGAGCATCATTTCCGTGTTCAGCACGCGCGCCATGAGATCCGGCACGACGGTGTAGGTGACGTCGAAATAATGGCGCAGCATGAGCTCGACCTCCGGCGTGACGCCGCAGCAGGTGAACTCGATCGTATCGTATTCGCCCTCGAACATACGGAGGAACGAGAAGATCTCCCGCAGCGCTTCGGGGGAGGTGTAGGCGAGCTCGACGACGGTGAGAACGCCGTTGCAGTGCCGGTTCACGACCAGATCCTTCTTCGCGGTGTAGACGACGTACGCCGCCGGCTTTCCGTCCAGATCGCAGATGTAGGTCTTCCGCTGATCCTTTTCATTGAAGCAAAAACGGTCGTCGAAACGCGGAAGGAGCAGATTCCGCCCCCGGGAGAACTCGTCGTAGATCGAGATCATGTCGGCTGAGCGCTCCGTCACGTACGGCTCGAAGAGGCATCGGCGCGGCACGAAGTCGATCGTCCGGGTGGGGAAGCGCAGAAAGAGGTGATCCGACACCTTTTCGTACCCGAACTGACCGTAGAACGGGAAGGAGAACGGATGGAGCAGCGCGACGGCGGCGCCGTCCTCCTCGGCCATCCTTTCGTGCATGTAGCGGAAGAGCCTCCGCACGTTCCCGCCGCGGCGGTTCTCGACGGGCGATCCGATCCCGCCGCCGAGGAGCGTGCGGACGCGCCCCTGCCCGTAGGCGGAATACGTAAGGGTGAAATGCCCGCGGGAGAGGATCTTTTTTTCATCGTCGCGGACGATGGCTTTCATGAAGACGCGCTCGTCGGGACCTTCCCGGACGGGGATGCTGACAGTAGGCATGATGATACTCCTTGCTCGATCGGCTGAGATTGCTGTTTGAGATTGTTATTATTATAGCACGATTCTCCCCGGAAGGGAAGCGCCGGGAGAAAAATATCGTCGGAAATCGTCTTCCCGCCTTGATTTCACGCCGCAAGTATGCTATACTATACGTGCGTCTATCCGCGCCGTATCGGCGCAAATTCGTTATCATAAAGGGAAAAGGGGTGTTTGTGTGAACGATTCTCCCAACTATGCCGAGTATACGGTCGAACAGAAGCCCGAGGGAAAGTATCTCGTCCGCCGTATCCTCATGATCGTCTTTTACGTGGTTTTCTCCGGCGTGTGGCTGGGCGTCCTCGTCGGCGTCCTGAAGCTGTGGCCGTTCGGCGCGCTGTGGCCGGTGCTGCTCGCGATCATCGTCTTCTTCACCTGGCGCTTCGTCGCGATGGAGCATGAGTACGTGATCCAGTCCGGCACGATCACCTTCACGGAGGTCTTCGGGCACCGCACGAGAAAGAAGGCATTCGAATACAAGATCCGCGATATGAAAAAGATCGCGCCGACGACGGACGAGTACGCCGCCGAATACGCGGACGCTTCCGTGACCGGCGATTTCCGCGGCAGCGTGAAGAGCCCGGACAGCTATTTCTTTACGTACGGCGATGAAGGCGGCAAGAAGTGCGTCGTATTCTTCGAGGCGACGAACAAGGCCATCAAGGTCATGCGCTTCTACAACGGTCAGGGCACCGTCATGAGCACGACGCTCCGCTACTGACATAGCCCCGCGCTCCCCCGCATAGAATGCGGTACAAAAGTACGGTATGCCCGCGGAGGAGTTATGCGTCATCGGATCCTGCAAATAACCGCCGCTTGCACGGCGGTTTGTTTGCTTCTGCTCGCCGGATGCGCCGCCGTGCCGGCGCGGGACCTGCTCTGGTATCAGAAAACGCTCGTGAGCGCGGAGGTCGCGGACGGAACGTCCGTGTGGCGCGTCGCGCCGACGCCGGACGGGTGGAGCGTCACGCTTCACATGGAGGAGGGCGACGCCGTGTTCACGCTCGGAAGCGCCGCCTCTTCCGTCTCGTGCGGCGGGATCACGATCCCGGTCAGCGAGGCGATGCTGTCCGGCGCGCGCCGGGCCGCGGCGCTCTTTTCCCTTGCGTCGGACGCGCTCAGCGAGGTGCGGACGGGGGAGGGGGACGCGGCGGTGCGCGCCCGCTTCGTCACGGAGACGGCAGAGATCGTACTTGGGCTCCGCGCCGACGGACTGCCGGTGTATTTTGAGGAGACGACCTCATGCGGCACGGTGCGCTGGCTCGTCCTCTCCATGCATACGGGGACGTGACGGCGCGGGATATTCACAAACGGATGGAAACGGATCGTGAACGGAATCGAAAAATACAGAAACTGGGCGGAGATCGATCTGGACGCGCTGCGCGCCAACTGGCGCACCGTCTCCGGGACGGTGCACGCGGCGTCGCCGGACTGCCGGATCATCGCCGTCGTCAAGGCGGACGCCTACGGACACGGCGCCGACGCGGTCGCGCGGACGCTGACGGAGGAGGGCTGCCGCTTCTTTGCGGTCTCCTGCGCCTCTGAGGCGCTTTCTCTGCGCCGATCGGTCGGGGAGGGGGCGGAGATCCTCATCCTCGGTTATTCGCTTCCTGAGGACGTCCAGGCGCTCGCGGAGGAACGGATCATCCAGGGAGTGTTCTCGCTTGACTACGCGCGCGCGCTGTCCGACCGGCTCGCGTCTCTGAAGCGGTCGGGCGCTCTGCCGCCGGACGCCGCTCTGCGCGTCCATATCAAACTGGACACCGGGATGAACCGGCTCGGCTTCGACGCCGCGGACGCGGCGCGGGCGGCGGAGGAGATCCTCTGTGCCGAGGCGCTGCCGCATCTGCGGTGCGAGGGGATGTTCACGCATTTCGCCCGGGCGGACACGGACGGCGGCGCGCGCGGCATGACCGCGCGGCAGCTCTCGCGTTTCGAGGACGTGGAGCGGCGGCTGCGGGAACGGGGCGGATGCCCGCCGTTCCTCCACTGCTGCAACAGCGCCGGGGCGATGACGCTGCCGCAGGCGTACAAGAGCGGCGTGCGCGCCGGGATCATCCTTTACGGGCTCTCGCCGGACGGTTCGATTTTGCCGCAGTATCGTCCGGTCATGAAGCTCTGCACGCGCATCGCGCATATCCATACGCTGCGCGCGGGAGAATCGGTCGGCTACGGCGCCGCGTTCACGGCACGGCGGGACATGCGCATCGCCACGCTGTCAATCGGCTACGGCGACGGCTTCGTGCGCGCGTTCGCGGGCGCGGCTCTCCGCCTGCCGGACGGGCGGCGCGCGCCCATCCTCGGACGGATCTGCATGGATCAGTGCATGATCGACGTCGGCGACGCGCCGGTGCGTCCGGGCGACGCCGTGACGGTCTTCGGCGGAGACGACGGCTCGATGATCGGAGAGCTTGCCCGCGCCGCCGGGACGATCCATTACGAGATCCCGTGCCTTCTGACGGCGCGCGTGCCGCGCGTCGTGCGGGGATCCGGGACTTGCAATACGCCGTAAATTATGTTATAATATTACCATGAAACGTCATTTTCTGAACAGGGAATACCTTCTGAACGTCGGCGCGTACGTATTGACGTCCGTATTGTCGGTCGGGCTGCTCCTCTATATCGGCTACCACATGTTTTACGGCCTGACGCAGAAGGTGGAGACGGAGCCGGCGTCCTCCGTGTCGCTGACCGTTTCCCTTGAGGCGGACGCGTATCTGTTCCGGGACGAGACGGCGCTCGCCGCGCCGACAGGCGGGACGAGCTGTGTGCCGCTGGTGGCGGACGGGACGCGCGTACAGCGAGGCGCCGCGGTCGCCGGCGTGTACAGCGGATCCTCTCCCGATACGGTCGCCGCGATCCGTCTCATCGACGGACAGATCGAAACGCTCCGCTCCATACGGGACGGCACCTCCGGCGTCCGCTACGCATCCGCGGTGGAGGACGAGATCTACGACGCGGTCCTGCGGATCGCGCGGGCGGGCGATTCGGGCGACGCGGGCGCCGTCCAGTCCCTGCGCGCCTCTCTCCTCTCCTGCCTCAACCGGCGTGCGGCGCTGGCGGCTTCTTTTTCCGATATCGACGGGGCGCTCGCCCGGCTGAGCACCGAGCGGAACGCCTTGACGGCGCAGCTCGGCGTCAGCCAGCAGCAGATTACCACCCAGCGCAGCGGCTACTACTATGCGGAGTGCGACGGCTGCGAGACGCGCTTCACCTCCGAACGCGCGCTTCATATGAGCGTCACGGAGTTCGAGGAGCTGATCCAGAAGGAACCGGAGACGGCGGGTACCGCCGGAAAGATCGCGTCGGACTACCGCTGGTACGCGGCGTGTTCCGTGCCGGAAGGCAGCGTCGGCGGGCTGAAGTTCGGCGACAGCTATGACGTCTCGTTCCCGTATAACGGCGGGCGCGTGCTTCCGATGCTGCTCGTGCGCTGTGAGACGGAGGAGGGGCGGACGCTTCTCGTGTTCAGCTGCGACGTGCTCCCCGGCGGCTTTTCCTTCGACCGCGCCCAGCCGATCTCCGTCGCCGCGATCCTCTATGAGGGGATCCGCGTGCCCGTTTCCGCGATCCGCGTCGTCGACGGCGTCAGCGGCGTATACATCCTGAAGGGGAACATCGTGCATTTCCGCGCCGTGCGGATCCTTCTTGAGCGCGAGGACGTCTGTGTCGTCGCGTATCCGCCGAAGCGGGGGACGGACGGGACGTACCGCGAGGGCGAGGCGCCGCCGGAGGGGATGCAGTGGCTCGATCTGAACGACATCATCATCACGAAAGGACGCAAGCTGTCCGAGGGATATATCCTCACGTAAAAGCAAGGGATACAAGAACATGGAAACCTATGAATTTCTGCGCGGGAATTTTCAGCGCATCCGCGAGCGCATGGCGGAAGCCGCTTCACGCCGTCCGGCCGGGATCGGCGGCGGGGTACGCCTTCTCGCCGCGACCAAGACCGTGCCGGCGGAGGAGATCCTTTTCGCCGTGCGTCAGCTCGGACTCGATCTGATCGGCGAGAACAGGACGTCGGAGCTGACCGAAAAATACCCGATCCTCGGCGGGCAGGTCGAACAGCATTTTATCGGCCATCTTCAGACGAACAAGGTACGGCAGGTCGTCGGACGCGTCACGATGATCGAGAGCGTCGATACGGAACACCTCGCCGCGGAGATCGACCGGATCAGCCGCGAAAAGGGGCTCGTGACGGACGTGCTGCTCGAGATCAACAGCGGCCGAGAGCCGAACAAGACCGGATTTTATCCGGAGGACGCGGCGGCGGCGGCGGCGCGGATCGCCGCGTTTCCGGGTCTCAGAGTGCGCGGATTCATGACGATGGCGCCCGTTTGCGAAAAAAAAGAAGATTATCGGAAATATTTCCGGGAAACTTATCAGATTTTTATTGACTTTTGCGATAAAAACAAGCATAATATAATAGAGCCTGTTTTATCGATGGGAATGAGCGACAGTTTCGAGATCGCCGTGGAGGAAGGCGCCACGCAGGTGCGCGTCGGTCAGGCGCTTTTCGGCAGCCGCGCCGTTCCCGCAGTCCGGTGATCGGGCGGATCATCACAGGAGACCATACATTTTTATAGATGGAGGTTTAGCAAATGGGACTCATGGACAGGATAAAGAAGGTAACCGGCACCGACGATACGTATAATACGTACGATGACGATTACTATAATGAGTTCGACGAGAACGCGGACGCGGACGCGCAGAACGCGCAGAACGCGCAGGGCGGCGCGGATCCGATGAACGCCGGCGTGCAGGGCGCGCCGTTCGGAGGCGTCGGCGCGTCGAACGGCATCAGCCTTTCCTCCGGCGCTTCGCTGGAGATCAAGGTCGTCAAGCCGCAGCACTTCGACAGCGTCCCGCAGATCGCGGATCATCTTCTGAACAAGCGCACCGTCGTTCTCAATCTGGAGAACACGAACAAGGAGACGGCGCGCCGCCTGATCGATTTCCTCTCCGGCGTGGCGTATTCCATCGACGGTTCGCTGAAGAAGATCGATTCGAGCGCGTACGTCATCACGCCGAGCAATGTCGACGTTGGCGACGCGCAGCTCCGTGACAAGCAGCGCCGCGACGCGGCGCGCGAGCGTCCGCAGGAGCAGGAAGCCGAGCAGCAGGAGCCCGCGGGCGATCTGGCGGATTTCTGAGCCGGCGTCCGCTGCGCGGAGCGTTCCGTTGAGAAAAAAGGCACGAGGATGCCTTCTGTTTTCGTACCCATTTTTCATAATAATGAATCTGAAGGCGGGCAGCATACGGATCGGTGCTGCCCGCATGATGGTATGCGGGCTTTCGTCCGTGCCGTCTCTGTAAAGGAGCATCCATGGATTTCGTTCTCTACCTGATCCGAAGCGTCGTGCGCATCGCCGTCATCGCGCTGCAGTTATGCATGATGGGGCGCGCCGTCATGAGCTGGTTCCAGTTCGACGAAGAATCGCCGCTCTATTCGTTCGCGGTCGCCGTGACCGAGCCGGTCATCACGCCGATCCGCATCCTGCTGGAACGCTTCGAGTTCGTGGCTTCCAGCCCGATCGATATCTCGTTTCTCGTCGCTTTTCTTTTGCTCTCCGTATTGCAGATGCTGCTCTGAGGTGCCCGTATGAAGCCGATAGCCATCTCTTCACTGGACGAGGCGGGCAAGCGCCTCGCGGCGCGCGCCGCCGACATGGCGCGCCGGGACGCCTACGATATCCTTTCTTCCGACTTTCTCACACCGCGGGAACAGCGGATCTTTGCCTGCGCGGCGGCGTCGGCGGGCGCGGCGGACCGGCTGTTTTTCACAGGCGGCGCCCTCGGCGCCGAGCGGCGGATCGCCGTGTTCGTGCCGGACTGGATGCTTGGCGACGTGCCGGCGTGCGATCCGTTCTCCGAGGAACGGGAAGCGTTCCTCATGGAACAGGCGAAACTCGGCACCGTCGATCTCGCCGCCGTCGTGACGCCGCTTGCGATGTCCGTCAGCGCGTACCATTCGCTGACGCACCGGGACTGGCTCGGCGCGCTGCTCGCGCTGGGGATCGAGCGCCACGTGCTCGGCGATCTCGCTGTACTGGACGGCCAGACGGCGATCGGCTTTTTTTGTACGAGGATCGTGCCGTACGTGGAGGAATCCTTTACGCGTGCCGGCGCGGACGCGGTGCGCGTCGAGCGGCGGGAGCCGGACTGGGATCTCGTGATCCCGCGCGCGTATGAGCGGCTGGAGATCACCGTCGCGTCGCCGCGGCTCGACGGCGTGGTCCACGCCCTGACGGGGCTCTCCCGCGCGGAGGCGGCCGCCGCGGTCGCGCGCGGCGAGGCGGAGATCAATTATTTCGCCGAAACGAGGCCGGACGTGCAGCTCGAGGAGGGGGATATCCTGTCGGTGCGCGGGTGGGGAAAATGCCGCGTCGATTCGACGAATGCCGTGACGCGCCGCGGACGGAACCGCGTCCTTGTGCGCAAATATATCTGAACCGTCATTTGAGTGGAAAGAGGTGTGCCGTTATGCTGATGCCGCAGGAATTGAAGAATCACTCGTTCGCGTACGCGCTGCGCGGGTACAGCCCCGCGGAGGTAGACGAATACGTGGAATTCCTCATCGGAAAATACGAGGAACTGTACCGCGAGAACGATGAGCACGAGAGAAAGCTGGAGGCGGCTCTCCGCGTCCTGGAGAAGATGAAGGCGCGCGAAGGGCAGCTGCAGTCTCTGGAGACGGAGATGCGGCGTGCCGCCGATGCGGCGGCGCGGCAGGCGGAGGAAAACGGCGCCCGTATCCGCGCCGAGGCGGAAGCGGAGGCGACGCGCGTGCGCCGCGAGGCGGACGAGTACGCGGCGCGGCAGGCGAAAATCTTTGAGGACATGAAAGCGGAGGTGCTCCGCTTCCGGGACGCGCTGTACGAAAAATACAACGCGCATATCGACCTGATCGAATCTCTGGCGGAGACAGCCGGGGCGATGTCGTTCCCGGCGCCTGAGGCAGCGCCGGAAGCGGCGCTTAAAGAAGCGCCTGAAGAAGCGCCGGAAGAAGTGCCGGAGGAAGCACCTGAAGAAGTGCCGGAGGAAGCACCTGAAGAAGCGCCGGAAGAACCGACCGAGGGATCTCCCGGAGAACCGATCGACGTACCGGCGGAGGAGCCGATAGAGGAGCTGTCGGAGATCCTTCCGGAGGAACCCGAAGAAGGATCTGCCGAAGAAACGGTCGAAGAACCGGCGGACGAGGCGATCGTCATCGAGCCGCAGGAACCGGAGGAGGGGGTCCTCGAAGAACAACAGCCGGAGGAGGATGAGTTTCTCGCGCTGATGGAGGATCCGGAACAGACAGAACCGGAGGAGGAGACACACTCACCAGCCGAGACGGAAAAAGAGCCGGAGGAAGAAATCCTGCTTACCGACGAGGAGCCGGAGGCGGAAATCGAGCCGGAAGCGGAAGCCGAGCCGGAGGCGGAAGCCGAGCCGGAGGCGGAAGCCGAGCCGGAGGCGGAAGCCGAGCCGGAGCAGCCGGAGACGGATGAGGAACAGGAAGAGGAACTCGACGACGATGCGATCCTCGCGTCGCTGTCCAGCCTCTTTGCTTCCGCCGCGGAGGAAAAAGCGCCGTCCGATCCCAAGCCCGCCGCCCGCGGCGGAAAGGCGGACGCGCCGGAGAAGCCGGACGGGAAAGAGGACGCTCCTCTTTCCGACGACGAGCAGCTCCTTGAGGATCTGCGCAGCGCCTTCCACGTGGAATTCGAGAATTTCCGCAGCAAGAAGGCAAAACAGGAAACGAAGTCGGACGGCGGCGATTATGAATTCGTCAGGGGATCCGACGGGGAAAAGAAACAGAGCGGTATTTTCCGCAGGATCACCGGCGAGGACGGCAAGTCATGAGCGCTCTCTGGATGATCGCTCTGTTTGCGGGGACGATCCTGCTCGATCAGCTCACGAAGGTATGGGTGGTCGCCGCCCTCAAGCCGGTCGGATCCGTCTGGATCTGGGAGAACGTGCTCCGCTTCACGTACGTGGAGAATACGGGCGCGGCGTTCGGGATCCTGACGGAGCATCGCTGGGTGTTCCTCGTCTTTTCCGTCGCGGCGATCGGCGGCATCGCCGCCTATCTCATCGCGCGCCGCCCGAAGGGACTCGGCGCGGCGGCGCTCGTCATGATCGCGGGCGGCGGCGTCGGCAACATGATCGACCGCCTCCGGCTCGGATACGTGGTGGATTTCATGGACGTCACCTGCATCCCGGGATGGAAATTCGTCTTCAACGCGGCGGATACGTTCGTGTGCGTCGGATGCGGCCTTCTTTTCCTCGCGCTGATTTTGGCGGAGCGCAAAGAGAGATTGGAAAAACGGGAGGAACCCGAGGGGGAAAAGTCCGATGGATGAGGAATCGGTGCTCGCGTTCGTCGTCACTTCGGAGGAAGCCGGGCTGCGCGCCGATACGGCGATCGCCCGCGCCGCCGGGCTGTCCCGCGCGGTAGCGGCGCGTCTGGCGGAATCCGGCGCGGTGACGTGCGGCGGCGTGCCGCTCACAAAAAAACAGATCGTGCGCGAGGGCGACGAGATCCGGATCCTTCTGCCGGAGCCGGAGTGCGCCGAGGCGGAGCCGGAGGATATCCCGCTCGATATCGTATACGAGGACGGCGACGTGATCGTCGTCAACAAGCCGAAGGGCATGGTGGTGCATCCGGCGCCGGGACACGAGCGGGGAACGCTCGTCTCGGCGCTGCTTTGGCACAGCGGCGATTCGCTTTCCGGCATCGGCGGCGTCATGCGCCCCGGGATCGTGCACCGGATCGACCGGGACACGACCGGACTGATCGCGGCGGCGAAGAACGACGCGGCGCATCAGGCGCTCGCCGCGCAGCTCGCGGCGCATACGATGTACCGGGAGTATCAGGCGCTCGTGATCGGGACGGTGCCCGCCGAGGGAACGGTGGACGCGCCGATCGGGCGGAGCCGCACCGACCGCAAGAAGATGGCGGTGCTGCCCGCCGGGGCGGCGGGCGCCCGCGAGGCGCGGACGCATTACACGCTTCTCGAGGGCTTCGGTGCGTTCTCTTACGTCCGCCTCGTGCTCGAGACGGGGCGGACGCATCAGATCCGCGTCCACATGAGTTCCATCGGCCATCCGGTGATGGGCGACGAGACGTACGGCGCGAACCGCACGCCCTTCGAGCGGCGGCACGCGGCGCTCCTCGAGGGCCAGTGCCTGCACGCCGGCGCGCTCCATTTCACGCACCCGCGCACGGGGGAGCCGATCCATCTGACGGCGCCGCTGCCCGCGCCGTTCGAGCGGCTCCTGACGCTTCTGCGCGGCGGCGAGGAGAGCCGGTGACGCGGCCGCGGCGGAAGAAAGAAAAAGAAAAAGGACGGACATTTCTGTCCGTCCTTTTCGTTTTTGCATTCGGATCGGTATTACTTCAGGAAGGAGAGGCTCTTGATGATCGCCGGTTCCTTGGACTTGCCGCCGCAGACCTGGAAGAAGGCGATGATTTCGATGATGAGGATCACGAAGAGCGCGATGCCGGCGACGATCGGAACGATGAACGTCCAGGCGAGGAGCGCGCTGGCGAGCAAGAGCAGCATTTCCACGACCGTGAACTTGATGACCTGACGTACGTGGAACGCGATGTACGGAGAATTCGGAGCGGCGAGCAGCGCGATGATGATGCCGACCGCGCTGAGCAGATAGGAAGCCATCGCGTAGATCTTGTTCTGCGCAACGTCCTCGGCGGAGAATTCAGCGGTGTGATCGTACGGATCCGCGGCGACTGCCGGAACAGCCTGCGGAGCGGCGTTCAGGGAAGCGCCGCAGTTGTCGCAGAATACGACGCCCTCGGCAAGCTCTTTGCCGCAATTCGGACAAAATGCCATAGTAGGAACTCCTTTCGTGATGAAAAGATAATGAAGAGTATGTATCCAATCCCTCACGGAACCAAACGGGATCTATTCAATACTATACCATGTTTTGAGGGGGCTGTCAATCCTTTTTGACGAAAAAATGAGAAAATATGCGCTTCCCGCGTACAGCGCGAGCATGAGCGCGATCCGCGCGCCCGCCGCGCCGCCCGCGCCGATCCATCCGAGTCCGGGGAGCGCCGCCGCGAGGCGCA
>JAEEGL014702561.1_pt1 | contig 39919 bp, 33 predicted proteins | sample 9134231 | NCBI WGS metagenome assembly JAEEGL01 (sample SAMN16246548, study PRJNA631951) | gut metagenome | biome: gut microbiome; feature: rumen; material: fiber-attached | host: Bos | place: Iran: Karaj | collected 2018-10
ATGGAGGCGAGGGGAGTCGAACCCCTGTCCGAAAACCCAAAGCAAAAAGTGTCTCCGAGCGCAGTACGCGTATTGAATTTCCCTTTGGCAGGCTCCCACGCACGGGATCGGGCCGCAGGTAGCTTCATAAATGCCGGCGCGCCGCAAAGCTTAAACGCGCCCGTTCCCTGCCTTTATTACGCCGGTGGCCTGCGCCGCAGGAGGCTCAGGGTCGACGGCAGCCGCTTAGGCGGCTACAGCGTAACTGTTTTCGTTCGCAGTTATTGTTTTTCCCGATTATTAGGCAGTTCGGGGCTGCCGCTCGCTGCTTTTCACTTCGTGATCCCCGTCGAAACCAAATACGCCCCCGTAAGATCAGTCGTCAGGAGAATGTTTCGCGGTCTTGCGGAGCGTGCGGGCGATCTCCCTGTCCGCGTCCCGCTTGGCGATATCGTCCCGCTTGTCGTAGTTGTGCTTGCCGCGGCACAGCGCCAAAAGAAGCTTCACACGGCCCTGCTTAAGGTACAGCTCAAGGGGGATAAGCGTAAGCCCCTTAAGGGCTACCTGCTGGTCCAGCCGCCGTATCTCCGACTTATGCAGCAGCAGCCGCTTGACCCGCATGGGGTCGGGATTGAACACGCTGCCGTTCTCATAGGGTGAGATGTGCATGCCGTACACCAGCATCTCGCCGCCCGAGACCTGACAGTAACTGTCTTTAAGGTTGCACCTGCCGCCGCGGATGGATTTGACCTCCGCGCCCTTCAACTCAATGCCCGCTTCAAAGCTCTCCTCGATGAAATAATCGTGTCGGGCCTTACGGTTCTGGGCAAGCACTTTTCTTTCGTCCGCCACGACCATCCCTCCTGTCAAAGCAGGATTATACCATAAAACTCAGGTTTTGTAAAGCCTGCACTTGCCTTTGGACGGCGCGGGTGGTATACTTTGATAAGAATGATACAGGAGGGAACGTGAATGTTAATTCGTCAGCAGGCGTTTACGGGCTTAAACGGGCATTTTCTCAAAGGCGGGCTGCACTGCCATACCACCAGGAGCGACGGCAAACTGTCGCCGGAAGAGACCATCAGGCTGCATGCCGAGAACGGTTACGATTTTCTGGCGCTCACCGACCACCGCTACTATAATTTCGAAAACTACGCGCCGGACACCGACGTGCTGATAATCCCCGGCATGGAGATAGACGTGACTCTGACCAACGGGAAAGGCATGTGCTACCACACCGTGGCCCTGGGGCCGGAGGCGGACAAAAACGGCTACGCCCAGGATGAAAGGGTGCCTAACGGCAAGGTCTCCTGCGCGGAAGAGTTCCAGCCCTACGTGGACGAACTGAAACGCCGGAACAACATCGCCATGTACTGCCATCCGGACTGGTCTCGCACTCCCGCGCGCCTGTTCGAAAACCTCAAAGGGTATTTCGGCATGGAGATCTGGAACAGCGGCTGCGTGATCGAAGATGATATGGACGTGGACAACGGCCTGGTTTGGGACGAGCTGCTGGTGGAGGGCCACAGGCTCTATGCCACCGCCGTGGACGACGGGCATAAAAAAGAGCACCACTGCAAGGGCTGGGTGATGGTGAACGCGGAAAAGAACGTGGGCAGCATACTTTCGGCGCTTCAGGAGGGCAAATTCTATTCCTCCTGCGGACCGATGATCTATGACTTCTACGTTGAGGACGATTTTGCCTACTGTGTGACTTCCCCCGTCAAAAAGCTCAGGTTCATCACCGGCCTGCGCCCGACCCACCTGTATCAGGCGGAAGAGGGGCAGTATCTGACACGCTTCAAGGTCAGCGTGAAAGACCAGCTGTATACCCGCCTTATGATAGAGGACGAGAACGGCTGCCGCGCCTGGAGCAACCCGATCTTCCTAAAATAAATAAACGCATGAAATAACGCGGCTGTTCAGCCGCGTTTTATTTCTGCCGGTTTTACCGGGAAGGTGGTCTCGTGGGTGTAGATCACGAAGCCGGGCTTTGCGCCCGAAGGTTTTTTTACGTACCTGCGGCGCGTCCAGGCGACTTCCACGGTGCCGGAGGCCGCGGCTGACGAATATGCCGCCGCGAGTGAAGCGGCGTAAAGCAGCGTTTCGCCCGAAGGAGACTCGGACTTTATTATCACGTGGGAGCCGGGTATGTTTTTCGCGTGCAGCCAGACCTCATCCGGCCGGGCGGAGAAGGTGAGCGCGTCGTTTTGCAGGTTGTTGCGCCCCACGAGGATAACGGTGCCGTCCGGTGAAGTATACTCCAGCGGCTTTGAGGGCGCCAGCGCCTTTTTGCGGCTGCGGGACGATACGTCCTTTACGTAACCCGCGCGCACCATCTCGTCCCGTATTTCGGAGAGCCCGGCTTCGTCGGAACACAGGGACAGCATGGTTTCAAGGCTTTCGAGATACCTGAGCTCCTCAAGAGAGGCCTCTATCTGGGCGCCTGCCAGCTTGCGGGCGGTCTGAGCTTTTTTGTACTGCTTGAAATATTTCTGGGCGTTGGCGTTGGCGTCCAGCTTTTCGTCCAGCTCCACTTCCATAAGCGCGGAGTTCTCGTCGTAGTAATTCGGAAGCAGCACTTTTTTCTGGCCTTTTTTCACCAGCTGCGGGTTCGCAAGAAGCATTTCGCCCTTTATGCGGTACTCATCCAGCCTTGACGCCGCGTCGTAGGCTTCTTTTTGCAGCTCCAGCTTTTTGCGGCTGCGGTCGATATTGTTTTTTATGACACGGCTGAGGGAGGCGGTGATCTGCCCCAAGCGCTCTTTTGCATCCCGCAGGCGGTAAAACTCGTCGGCGGCTTCGCTTAATGAAGGATACAGGCGCTGCTTTATGTCAAGGCGGGACTTGTACTCAAAGGGCAGCAGTTCCAAAGGATTGTCCGACCTGTCCAGCGTGAGCCGGGGAGACGGGCTTGAGAGCATGTCCGCTATCGCTTTTGCCGCCAAAGCGGAATAGGCGCCGGCATCGGAGGTGTCCGCGTCTTCGCTGCCGCATACGCGGTAGGCGACTTCCCGCGCGAGGGGCAGGGACATGCCGCTTACGGACTGCTGAAGGAGCTTCGCGAAAGAGCCGCTTCTGCCGTTTAACGCGGAGGCGAGCGCGGTCTCGTCTAAAGCGTCGAAAGCCAGTTTGCCGTGGGGCGGCGGGGGCAGATATTTGAGCCCGGGCAGCACTTCGCGGTAGGAAGAGATGAGCTCGTTCACGTGGCGGGAGGATTCCAGTATCTTTCCTTCGCTGTTTACGAATATGATATTTGAGTGTTTGCCCATCAGCTCCAGTATGACGGACTTGGGCAGCCTGTCGCCCAGTTCGTCGGTGTGCTCGAAACGGAACTCCATCACGCGGTCGCTGTAAAGCTGCCTTACGCCTGTCAGGCGCCCGCCTACAAGGTGCTTGCGCATAAGCATGCACAGCGCCGGTGGCTCCAGGGGATTGGCTTTTTTGATGTTGGTGATGTGCGCGCGGAAGCAGGCGGGGTTGGCGGAAATGAGCAGGTTCAGGTTCTCGCCGGGGCAGCGCAGGGTAAGCACAAGCTCGTCACGCTCCGGCTGGGCGATCTTATCCACCCGGGCGCCGCTCAAACGCGCGTCCAGTTCCTTCGCCAGATGGTAAACAGTAAATCCGTCCATAAACCTCTCCGATAGTTGTTAAGTATATTATAACCCTTTGCCGCCGTAAAGTAAGCGCGGGCTTGTAAAATTAAAGAAAGTGTAGTAAAATATGTGCAGTTTAACTTGGAGACGTATGTGTATGGCAAGACCTTTGGTTGCAGTGGTGGGCCGCCCGAACGTAGGCAAGTCCACATTCTTTAATAAAATGAGCGGAAAACGCATCGCGATCGTGGAGGACACCCCCGGCGTGACAAGGGACAGGGTGTACGCGGACTGCGAATGGCTGACCCATAAATTCACGCTTATAGACACGGGCGGTATAGACCCGCATTCCGACGATCCGCTGCTCAAGCAGATGCGCCGTCAGGCGGAGATCGCCATAGATACCGCGGACGTCATAGTGTTCTTTACCGACGGCAAACAGGGCGTTACGGCTGACGACGAGACCGTTGCGGATCTGCTGCGCAGAAGCGGCAAGCCAGTGGTGCTGGCGGTCAACAAGATAGACTCCCCCAAACAGCTGGCGGACGTGTACGATTTCTATTCCCTGGGCATGGGGGACCCCATAGGGGTCAGCAGCCTGAACCTGCTGAACCTGGGCGATCTGCTGGACCAGATAGTCAGCTATTTCCCGGAGGAAGAAGCTGAGGAAGAAGAGGACAAAGCCATTTCCATTGCGGTGGTGGGCAAACCCAACGTGGGCAAGTCTTCCCTGGTGAACCGAATACTTGGCGAAGAAAGGGTCATGGTGTCGGACATCGCAGGCACTACCCGCGACGCGGTGGACACACGCTTTAAGGACGGGGATGACGAGTACGTCATAATAGATACCGCGGGCATAAGAAGAAAACGCGCCATAGAGTACCAGTCCCTGGAGCGATTCAGTGTGGTGAGGAGCTTCGCGGCGATAGACCGCTGCGACGTGGCGCTGCTGCTTATAGACGCCAAGGAAGGTATAAGCGAGCAGGATACAAAGATAGCGGGCTACATAGACGAAGCGGGCAAACCCGCGATCATCATAATCAACAAATGGGACGCCCTGGAAAAAGAGACCAACACGCTGGACAAGTTCACCAAAGACGTGCGGGAAAAACTCAAATTCATGGAGTATGCGCCTATCCTATCAATATCCGCCCTGACAGGGCAGAGAGTGAACCGGGTGCTTGAGATGGTCAAGAGCGTGTACGCCCAGGCTTCCCGCAGGATCACCACCGGTTTGCTCAACGACATACTGCAGGACGCGCAGCAGGCGATGCAGCCGCCGGCTACCAACGGACGCAGGCTGAAGATCTATTACGCCACCCAGAGCGTCACGAACCCGCCCACCTTCGTGCTGTTCGTGAACGACGAGACGCTGATGCACTTTTCATACAAAAGATTCCTGGAAAACCGCTTCCGCCAGGCGTTCGGCTTTGAAGGCACTCCGATACGCTTTGTGCTGAGGGAGCGGGGCAAGGACGAGGAAAACTGATATGAATTGGTTGTATTTGATACTGTGCGCCGTGATAGGCTACCTGCTGGGTTCGCTTTCCACGGGCGTGGTGGTATCCAGACTGTTTGGGAACGTGGACATCCGCAAGCAGGGCTCGGGCAACATAGGCATGACCAATGTGATGCGGACCCTTGGCTGGCTGCCCAGCATTCTTACGTTTCTGGGGGACGCGCTCAAGGGCGTGGCGGCGGCGCTGATAGGCAGGGCCATCGGCGGTGAAGTCGGCCTGCATATAGGCGGAGCCGCGGCGGTCATAGGCCACAACTGGCCGGTACTGTTCGGCTTCAAGGGCGGCAAGGGCATGAGCACTTCGCTGGGCTACCTTATCGCAGCGGACTGGCGGATAGCGCTGCTGCTGCTGGTGGCGCAGTTGATAATAGTACTTATCACGGGCTATATGTCGCTGGCGTCCATAACCACTGCGATCGCGCTGCCGATAGTGGTGCTGATACTGCACATAAACAGCGAAGGCTTTATTATCTGCGCCGCGCTGCTGGGCGCGTTGGCGCTGTACAGCCACAGGGAAAACATAAAACGGCTTATCGCGGGGCGGGAAAACATGCTTTCCGCAAAGAAAATTAGCGATGTTTCACGCAAAGTGATGGATAAACTCAAAAGGGGGAAGAATAAAGGCGATGGCAAGATATCTGATAGGACTTGACGTAGGCACCTCTGGCGCAAAGTGCATACTGTGTGACGACGCAGGCAAGGTGCTGGCGTCCTCCACGAAGGAGTATCCGCTTTCCACGCCCCGGCCGGGCTGGGCGGAGCAGAACCCGGAAGACTGGTGGGAAGGCGTAAAGGCGGGCATGAACGATATACTTTCTGCCTGCCCCGTTGATAAAAGCCGGATCGCGGGCATCTCTTTCAGCGGCCAGATGCATGGGCTGGTTGCCCTTGACAAGGACAATAATGTGATTCGTCCTGCCATACTCTGGTGCGACCAGAGGACCCAGGCGGAATGCGACGAGATCACCCAGACCGCGGGCGGCCTGGAAGGCCTGCTTTCTTACACCAACAACCGCATGCTCACGGGCTACACGGGCGGCAAGATACTGTGGCTCAAAAAACACGAGCCGGAGAATTTCGCCAGGATGCGCGTGTTTTTCTGCCCCAAGGACTACATCCGCTTCAAGCTCACCGGGAAGATAGCTATAGACGTTTCCGACGCTTCCGGCACCGGGTTTTATGACACGAAGACCAGGCAGTGGGCGTGGGAGCTGATAGACAAGGTCGGCTTTGACAGGAAGATATTCCCCGAATGCCTTGAGAGCACCGCTTTTTCCGGCGCTGTAAGCGCGCAGGCGGCGGCGGAGACCGGGCTGCCCGAAGGCCTTGCTACTTACGCGGGAGGCGGCGACGCGGTCATACAGACCACCGGCACGGGGCTGGTCAAGCCCGGCACGCTGGGAGTGGTCATCGGCACCAGCGGCAACGTATCCATGGCCATGGACGGCTTCAGGCCCAATCCGGAAGGCAAACTGCAGATGTTCTGCAACAATGAGGAAGGGCTGTGGCACTGCTTCGGCTGCACGCTCACCGCGGGCGGAGCGCTCAACTGGTTCGCCAAGACCCTGGCGGGCGAGGACAAGATCGATGCCGAGAAACTTGGCACCAAACTGTATAAGCTGCTGGACGAGAGGGCCGCGCAGGTGCCTGCGGGTTCCAACGGCGTGCTGTTCGCCCCATACCTGACCGGAGAGAGATGCCCTTATCCGGATCCCAACGCGAGGGGCATTTTCTACGGCCTCAACCTGGGCACTACCAGAGCCGAGATGACCCGCGCGGTCATGGAGGGCGTAACGTTCAGCCTTAAGCAGGTGATAGAGCTCATGGGAGCGCAGGTCAAGCCCGAGAAAGTCTACCTGTCCGGCGGCGGCGCGTCCAGCCGTCTGTGGAAGCAGATGGCGGCGGATATATTCGACCTGCCCGTATATACCATGTCCGGAGCCGGTGAAGGCGGCGCTTACGGTGCGGTGCTGGTGGCCGGCGTAGGCGCGGGCATCTGGAAGGACCTGGAAGAGGCGATCGGCGCGCTGAGCGAAGACGACGTGCACTACGAGCCCGATCCCGGGACCAGGCAGGCATACGACAGGGCGTACGAAAAGTATAAGATGCTGTACACGCTGAACAAGCCCCTGTTTGACATGGAGTGATATGGACTTAGGCAATATCAGGGATTTGGCCCGGCGATACGCGCCATGGGCGACGGAAATAAGGCGCCGGCTGCACATGGTGCCGGAACCCGGTTTCAGGGAAGAAAAGACCAAACGGATCATTATATCCGCGCTCGAAGAGATAGGCGCTGAATATGACGCGCCGGACGGCGGCTGGATCACCGGCAGGATCAGAGGCGGCAGGCCCGGAAAAGTCACGGGCATCCGCGCCGACTTTGACGCGCTTCCCATAACGGAGCCGGAGGGCTGCCCCTTCCGCAGTACTAACGAGGGATACATGCACGCCTGCGGTCATGACCTGCATACGGCGATCCTGCTGGGGACCGCGAGGCTGCTCAAAGAACTCAGGGATGGCTTCGCGGGCGAGGCAGTGCTGCTGTTCGAGCCGGCGGAAGAGACCGAGGGCGGCTGCAAGCCCATGGCGGAATCCGGCCTGTTTGAAAGGTACGGCATAGACAGGGTATACGGCCTGCACGTGATGCCGCGGCTTACCGTAGGTCAGGTGGAGACGCGCCTTGGCACATTGAACGCGTCCACTGATTCGCTCAGGATCATCGTACAGGGCGAGTCCGCCCACGGCGCGTATCCGGAAGCGGGCAAAGACGCTATAGTATGCGCCGCGCAGGTGGTCAGCGCGCTGCAGACACTGGTGAGCCGCCGGGTATCCCCGCTGGAAAGCGCAGTGGTGACCCTGGGCAAGATATCAGGCGGCAAAGCCAATAACATCATCTGCGGCGAGGTCACGCTGGAAGGCACCGTAAGGAGCGCTGACAACGCACTGAGGCGTCAGCTAAAGGCGGAGATCGAGCAACTCTGCGCCGGGATAGGATCGGCTATGGGCTGCTGCTGCCGGGCCGAGATCCGTGAAGGCTATCCCGCGCTGACAAACGACGTGTTCCATGCGAAACGTGTGCTGGATATAGCGGGAAAACTCGTGGGCAGCCAGAACGCGCTTATAAAGGACGCGCCCAGCATGGGAGCGGAGGACTTCTCGTACTTCCTGGACAAGGCTCCCGGCGCGTTCTTCCATATCGGCTGTTCCACGCCGGAGGATACCGTACGCAGCGCGCTGCATACGCCGGGTTTTGCCCCCGACGAAGGCTGTATAGAGATCGGCATCGCCATGGAAGCCGCGCTGGCGCTCGAAGAGTGATCCGAAACGGGCTTTCCCAAATAAAACCGCCGCGCCTCAAACTGAGGCGCGGCGGTCTTTAGTTTATATCAGAACTTGCTCCTGTCGGCCCAGAGGCCCAGGGCGGGGTTGGAAATGTAGTAGATCTTTTCTCCGTCAGGCAGGGTGTTGAAGCCGTCCCTGAGCTTGGCGGGATCATACTTTTCAGCCGCCTCGTCGTAGGGGATGTAACCGAAGCATACGCCCTCGACTTCCTCTTTGGTAAGCAGCCTGGTGCAGTAGGTTATGGAGAACCTGCCGTCCGATGAACCGTGGATCAGGTGCGCGTCGGCGGAGAGGTTCTGCCTGAGGTCCTCGTGCTCCTTGACCAGTTTCAGCACGTTTTCCCTGCCGCAGTAGCCGTACTTGCGGATCAGCTTGTCGATGCCGGGATCCTCGCCGAACTTGTCCACGCCGGGTGCCAGCACTATCAGCTCGCCGCCGTCCTTTATGGCCATGCGGGTGCGGTACACGCTCTTGTTGCCCAGCCAGGTGCTTTTGAACTCCTGCTCGTCCAGCAGTACCACCACTTTATCGAAGGGCTCGTCTACCAGGTTCAGGTTCTTCTGCTGGGCGAGCACCACCGCGTCCTCGAAGTATTTGCGTTCCCGGCCTATAAACAGCCCGTGCACGCGGATGTTGCCCTGGGGCGCGTCAGTGACGGTCAGGATGTAGGACAGGGGCACGTCTTTAAGGAAGTGCTCTTCCGCGTAGTCGAACACCTGCCTCACGGGGGTGTGGTCTTTGCCCATGACCCTTTCAAGCCCGTAAAAGGCGCCCAGCATGTGGCTGGAGTTTATCATGGAGGAGCCGCCGCAGCCTACGAAGATGTTCTTGTTGCGGTTGGCCATGCCCACCACCTCGTGGGGCACTACCTGGCCGATGGACAGGATCAGGTCATAGCTCTTGTCCAGCAGGCGGCGGTTCACTTCCACGTCGATCTTGTCCTCCACAAGTCCCTCGGAGACCTCTTTTACGAACTCGGAGGGGACTTCGCCGATCTTGACCACGTCGTCACGCCAGGAATGCACGATCATCTTCTCATAGGGGATGGGGGCAAACATCTTTTCCCATTCCGATTCGGATACGGGAACGTGGGTGCCCAGCGCGGGCATTATGTCCACCTCGCACCTGTCCTTCAGCAGTTCCCAGAGCATGACCGTGATCTGCCCCGCGTAGGAGTGGTAACGGGTGTAGTCCGGGGGCAGCAAAAGTACCTTATTGAGCGTCAAACCGGTGAGCAGCTTGCTCAGTTCTTGCTTTATCTCGACACGGCTCAGACCGGCGGGGGACTTGGCGTACACGCTTTGTATATACATATGGCGCTCCTTAGGCGTTGTAGGTGTTGGCGGTGGTGTTTCCGCCGTGGCCGGTCCAGTCGGTGTGGAAGAATTCCCCGCGGGGCTTGTCCACGCGCTCGTAGGTGTGGGCGCCGAAGTAATCCCTCTGGGCCTGCAGCAGGTTGGCGCTCATGCGGGCGGTGCGGATGCCGTCAAAGTAACTCAGCGCGCTGGTCATGGCGGGCACGGGAATGCCGTTTAAGCACGCGGCTGCGGCGACTCTGCGCCAGCCGGCGGTGCAAGACTCGATCTCCTTGGTGAAGTAGTCGTCCAGCAGCAGGTTTTCCAGCGCGAGGTTCTTGTCGAAAGCTTCCTTGATCTTGCCTAGGAACACGCTGCGGATGATGCAGCCGCCGCGCCACATGAGCGCGATGCCGCCGTAGTTCAGGTTCCAGTTGTAGGTCTTGGCGGCGGCTCTGAGCAGCGCGTAGCCCTGAGCGTAGGAGATGATCTTCGCGGCGTAGAGCGCCTGGCGGATATCCTCTATGAACGCGGCTTTGTCGCCGGTAAAGCATGGCTCGGGACCGGTCAATACCTTGGAAGCCTCAACACGGGCCTCCTTTATGGCGGACAGGCAGCGGGCGAATACGGCTTCGCCTATCAGGGTCAGGGGCATGCCTTCGTCGAGCGCGGCGATGGCGGTCCACTTGCCGGTGCCTTTCTGGCCGGCGGTGTCGAGTATCTTGTCCACCAGGGGCTCGCCGTCTTCGTCCTTCTTGGCGAGGATGTCGGTGGTTATCTCGATAAGGTAGCTGTCCAGCACGCCCTCGTTCCACTTCTTGAACACTTCGTGCATCTCGTCGGGAGTCATCTTGAGGTAGTCGCGCATCAGCTGGTACGCTTCGCAGATGAGCTGCATGTCACCGTATTCGATGCCGTTATGCACCATCTTTACGAAATGGCCGGCGCCGTTTTCTCCTACCCAGTCGCAGCAGGGCTCGCCGTTCACGTGGGCGCAGATGGACTGGAAGATGGGCTTTACATATTCCCACGCCTTGGGTGAGCCGCCGGGCATGAGGCTGGGGCCCTTCAGGGCGCCTTCCTCGCCGCCGGACACGCCGGTGCCGATATACATTAGGCCCTTGCTCTCCACATACTCGGTGCGGCGGGCGGTGTCCGGGAAGTGGCTGTTGCCGCCGTCGATGATGATGTCGCCGGGTTCCAGCACGGCCAGCAGCTGCTCTATCATGCTGTCTACCGCCTGGCCCGCCTTGACCATCAGCATGACCTTGCGGGGCACTGCCAGGCTGTCTTTAAGTTCCTGAATGGAATAGCAGCCGATGATGTTCTTGCCCTTGGCACGGCCTTCAACAAAGTCAGTGACCTTGGAAGTGGTGCGGTTGAACACTGCCACGGTAAAGCCCTTGCTTTCCATGTTCATTACAAGGTTTTCGCCCATTACCGCCAGGCCGATAAGGCCGATATCCGCCAACTTTTTCATGTTTGTTCCTCCCAATTATCTCTTGACTCGCGCGTTGCCTTTGTATACGCTCCACACCTGCTCTTCATCCGCGGGGGTGGCGTAGTCTTCCAGCATGGTGACCGCCATTGCGCCGGTAGCCCAGCCGAACTTGACCCAGTCGCTTACGGGCATGTCCTTAAGATAGGCGTACAGCATGCCGCCCACGAAGCCGTCGCCGCCGCCGATGCGGTCAAGCACGGGGATCTCGCGGGGCTCTACCACGTGCCACTCGTTGTCGGCGAACATTATGGCGCCCCACATGTGGCTGTTAACGTTTATGACTTCCCTCAGGGTGGTGGCGAACACGGAGGCGTTGGGGTAAGCCTTGCGCACGCGCTCGATCATTTCCTTAAAGCTGTCGATCTTGGAGGACAGGCCCTTGCCGCCCGCTTCGGGACCTTCGATTCCCAGCGCCAGCTGGAAGTCTTCTTCGTTGCCGATAAGTATGTCGCTGCGGGAAGCGATGAGGGAGAAGATCTCCCTTAATTCCTGCTCGCGGCCCTTCCAGAAGGAAGCGCGGTAGTTCAGGTCGAAGCTGATGCGGGTGTCGTTGGCTTTGGCGATCTCGCTGAGTTTCAGGCAGAGCTTGCCGGTCTCGGGAGACAGCGCCGCGAACAGGCCGCTTATGTGCATGAGCCGGGCGCCTTCCTTTTTGAAGATGCGGTTCAGGTCGAAATCCTTCGCCTTGAGCGTCCTGCCGACTTCGCCCGCCCGGTCGTTGTGCACCCGGGGACCGCGCATGCCGTAGCCGCTGTCGGCGATGTTGAACTGGTGGCGGTAGCCCCAGGGGCCGCCCTGCTCAACTTCGGGGCCTTCAAAATCCATGTTCCTGCGGCGCAGCTCGCCTTTGATGTAGGCGGCGATGGGGCTGCCCTTCACGAAGGCGCTGAGCACCTTGGTCTTAAGACCCAGCGAAGCGGACACGTTGAGCACGTTGCTCTCCGCGCTGGTAGCCTGCATGATGTAGCGGTTTCCGATGCATACGGGCTGTGAGTTTTCGGGGGTGATCCTTACGCCCATGCTGGTGGAAGTGATCAGATCGTACTTCTTCATATAATGCTCCTTCCGCATAACTTTTCTTTTATATCATAACATAAAAACGCCCCTGTTTCAAGGGCGTTGCATGTACGATAGTATGAAAAAAGCGTGAACAAAAAACGCGTCAGGCGTATATGATCAATGCCGCGAGCGCAGCCAGCTGGATCAGGGCGCACAGGGGCACTATGAGATTGAAACTGGTGTGCTGGGTCTTGTGCCTGAACACCTTCATGCCAAGAAAAGCGCCTACGCCTCCCAGGCACGCAGCCAGGAGCAGCAGGGTCTTTTCGCTGGTGCGCCAGGCGCCTTTTTTCGCCTTGCGCTTGTCCAGCCCGTAGGCGGCGAAGGCGATGATCCCCATTACCGCCAGAAACGCTGTATAGATATAAACGATAACTGACATATCACACCTCTATGCTTATTCCGTTCACCGTGACTCCTTCGTCCGCGGGGATCAGAATGTATTTGACGCCGTCTATAACGCGGGTCTCTATCTGGGAAGCCTGGCGGGGCGAGACCTTCACGGTCACGTCCGGCGTCTTTATCTCAAACCGTTTATCCTCGGTGATGCCCGCCAGAGGCAGCTGAGTGCCCGCACCGAACTCGGTGTTGAACTTTTCCACGAACACATCGGCCTTGTCGTCCGACACGCCGCCCGCCGCCAGCACCCGCGCGATGTCGCCGCCGCTTAAGCGCACTTCCTCGGAATGCCTGTCCTTTTTGCTCTCTTCCAGCCTGTCGATAAGCAGCTCGTTCACGCTCTGCACCACGTCCAGGGAACACTCCTCTTCCAGCGCGTCCATGAGCACTGCATTGAAGCGCTCCTTGTTTTCCTGCACGGGAGTAAAGCCGGAGGCGTTCATAACGCCGCCAAGGAAATCGCCCGCGTCTGCTCCCAGGTCCTTGGTGTAGAACAGCGCCTGGGAGATGTTCGCGCCGCCGTCCTCAAACGTGGGGAACATGAAGCCCAGGCTCGGTGCGCCGACCGTCCAGTCGGGCTCGCGGGTAACGAACTCGGAGGACGCGAAGTCGTAGCTCAGGACCGCCTTGGCCTGCTTTACGGGGCACACACAGAAAATAAGGTATTTAAACACATTCGCTTCCCGCTCGGTCTCGATATCGCCTTCCTGGCGGTTGGAGGAGGAGTAGTCGGTGTCGTAAGTGTCATGCATGAGCAAAAGCAGGTTGTTGCCTTCCAGCTTAAGGCTGTCCGCGGCGTCCAGGAAAAACGCGTCCAGCGCCTCATCGTTCTTAAGGTCTTCCCGCACAAGGCTCATGAGCCGGGCGTGCTTTTCGCCCTCCATTACTTCAGCAAGAGGGAAAGAGATGAGGGAAAGGTTTTTGCCTATATCGCCTGAAATGGCGCGCTTGAATAACTGGGTATACCTTTCAGCGTGGGTCAGGTTCAAGCTTTCCAGGTCCGTATCCACCCGGGACACGACGGCCTTTTTGCTGTTAAGGTAGACGCCCCTGACCACGATGGGATTATGCCCGTCAGGGGTGAGGCGTTTTTTTATTTTGGACAGATCGGTCTTGTTCATGACAGTCCCTTTCCAAAGAAATCCGCAAAATTATAACATGTTTTGCCACAAATGTCAAAACATTTAATGTTGCCCAAGCTTGCCAAACCGCGCGGAGTATTGTATAATTATGGAGCGATAAAGGAGACGAAGCGCGTTTTTAGATCCCAAGCGAGCCGGGGAGGGTGCGAGCCCGGCGGAAACGGGCGCGCCCAAATCACTCCCGAGCGCCGGAAGGAAAGCGGTTCGCGAGTAATGTCCGGCGGGTGTGCCCGTTACAGCTTTCAAGTGGGCGCGTATGCGTCAATATGGGTGGTACCGCGAGCCATCGTCCCATAAGGGGACGTTTTTTTATGCGAAAAACATGTTCGGAGGGCATATATGTTCAAAAAAGTTGATCCCGGCTTTGACTTTCTTTCCCGTGAGCAGGAAGTGCTCAAACTGTGGAAAGAAAAAGAGATCTTCAAAAAATCCATAGACCAGAGGGAAGGCAGCGACGTTTTCACCTTCTATGACGGGCCGCCTACCGCCAATGGCAAACCCCACATCGGTCACATCGAGACCCGTGTGTTCAAGGATATATTCCCGCGCTACCGTACCATGAAGGGCATGAAAGTGCTCAGGAAAGCGGGCTGGGACACCCATGGCCTGCCTGTGGAGCTGGAAGTAGAAAAGCTGCTTGGCCTGGACGGCAAGGAGCAGATCGAAGCCTACGGCATAGAGCCCTTCATCAAAAAGTGCAAGGAAAGCGTATGGAAGTACAAGGGCGAGTGGGAAAAGATGTCCGAGCGCGTGGGCTACTGGGCGGACATGGACGAGCCTTATATCACATACGACAACAACTATATCGAGTCCGTTTGGTGGAGCCTTAAGCAGATCGCCGACAAGGGGCTTTTGTACAAGGGACACAAGATCGTGCCTTACTGCCCCCGCTGCGGCACCGCGCTGTCTTCCCACGAGGTCAGCCAGGGCTACAAGACGGTAAAGGAAAAGAGCGCGTTCGTGCGCTTCAAGGTAAAAGGCAAAGAGAATACCTGGCTCTACGCCTGGACAACCACTCCCTGGACGCTGCCCAGCAACGTGGCGCTGTGCGTGAACGCCGACGAGGAGTACGCCGAGTTCAGCTACAATGATCACCGCGTGATAATGGCCACCGCCAGGATAAGCGCGGTACTGGGGGAAGACGCTGTCATTTCCGACATGACCACTTTCCCGGGCAGCAGCCTTGAAGGCATGGAGTACGAGCCGCTGTTCGACTTCCAGAACGGGCTCACCACTGGCGGTTACAGGGTAGTGAGCGACGGTTATGTCACCATGACCGACGGTACCGGCATCGTCCATATCGCGCCCGCGTTCGGCGAAGACGACGCCCGTGTGGGCAGGAAGTGGAACATACCGTTTTTGCAGCTGGTGGACACCAAGGGCGAACTCACCAAGGAGACGCCCTGGGCAGGCATGTTCGTAAAGAAGGCGGATCCGGTCATACTTAAGGACCTGGAAGAGCGGGGCCTGTTGGTGAAGGCGGAGTACTTCGAGCACGACTATCCCTTCTGCTGGAGATGCGACACGCCGCTTATCTATTATGCTAGGAGCGGCTGGTTCATCAAGATGACCGATGCTAGGCAGCAGTTGCTCAAAAGCAACAACAACGTCAATTGGATGCCGGACAACATCAAGGACGGTCGCATGGGCAACTTCCTTGAGGGCGTCATCGACTGGGCGCTTTCCCGCGAACGCTACTGGGGCACACCCTTGCCGGTATGGACCTGCGAGTGCGGGCACATGCACGTGATAGGTTCCGTGGCGGAACTCAAGAGCATGAGCAAAAACTGCCCCGAGGACATCGAGCTGCACCGGCCCTATATCGACAATGTGACCGTCACCTGCGAAAAGTGCGGCAGGGAGATGCACAGGGTCAAAGAGGTCATAGACTGCTGGTACGACTCCGGCTCAATGCCCTTCGCCCAGTGGCACTATCCTTTTGAGAACAAAGAGATTTTCGAGCAGAACTGGCCTGCGGACTTCATAAGCGAGGCCATCGATCAGACTCGCGGCTGGTTCTACAGCCTGATGGCCATATCCACGCTGCTGTTCGGCAAGGCACCTTACGAGAACGTGCTGGTGCTGGGCCACGTGCAGGACGAGCAGGGCCGCAAGATGTCCAAGCATATAGGAAATGTTGTGGACCCGTGGAGCGTGTTGGACAAGCAGGGCGCGGACGCCGTCAGGTGGTATTTCTACGCAAACGGCGCGCCATGGCTGCCCACCCGCTTCAGCGGCAGCCTGGTCAGCGAGATGCAGGGTAAATTCATAGGCACTTTGTGGAACACTTACGCCTTCTTCTGCCTGTACGCGTCCATAGACAACTACGATCCCTGCAAGGACAGGGCGGACGAGAAGGACTTCACCATGATGGACAGGTGGGTGATCAGCCGCCTGAACACGCTGGTGGATTATGTGGATAAGGGCCTTAACGAGTACAAGGTAACGGAGACCTCACGCGCCATAAGCGCGTTCGTGGACGAACTGTCCAACTGGTATGTGCGCCTGAGCCGCGAGCGTTTCTGGGGCAAGGGGATGGAAGGCACCAAGAAAGCTGCCTTCGAGACCCTGTATACCGTGCTGGTGACCCTGACCAAGCTTCTTGCGCCATACATCCCGTTCATAACCGAGAACATGTACCAGAACCTGGTGGTGGGCACCGTGGCAAACGCGCCGGAAAGCGTGCACCTGTGCGACTTCCCTGCGGCGGACCTCACCAAGGTGGACAAGCCCCTTGAGCAGGACATGAGCAAGGTGGAAGACATAGTGCAGCTGGGCCGCGCGTGCAGGAACCTGTCTTCCCTCAAGGTTAGACAGCCGCTCAGCCGCGTGCTGGTAAAGGGTGAAAGCGTCACGGGCGAGCCGGAAGAGCTGATAAAGAGCGAACTCAACGTGAAAGACGTGGAATTCGTCTCCGACGCCACGGCGTTCACTACTTACCAGCTCAAGCCGCAGCTGAGGACGCTGGGCAAAAAGTACGGAAAACTCCTGGGCAAGATCTCCGAAGCGCTCAAACAGATGGACGGCAACCAGGTGGTAGCGGGCTTTGAGAAAGGCGAGGATCTTGTATTCGAAGTGGACGGGCAGCAGGTGGAGCTGGAAAAGGACGACGTGCTGACCAACCTCACCCAGAAAGAAGGCTTCGTGGCCCAGAGCGACGCCGCGTACACGGTGGTGCTGGACACCAACCTGACCGAGGAACTCATAAACGAAGGCTACATCAGGGAGCTGATAAGCAAGGCGCAGCAGCTGAGGAAGGATGCCGGCTTTGAGGTGACCGATCGTATCTGCCTGAGCATACAGACCACTGATGCGCTGCAAAAGGTGTTCGACAATGGCAGGGATGTCATCATGAAGGCAGTGCTTGCCACGAGCCTGACGCTGGGAGAAGCCGCAGACGGCGCCTACGTGAAGGAAGTCAACCTTAACGGCGTGAACGCCGCAGTGGGCGTAAAGGTAGTTTAGGAGGAGACATGGGGCTGTTTGCTCGGCTTAGGGCAAGAAAACGCGGGGGAGAGGTGTTCGTCAAGGGCACGCTTGAACCCTTTGAGGCGGATTCGGTAAGCGAAAACGTTACGGAATACGCCAAAGCAGCGTTTTCGTTCGAGAATTTCTGGCACGACAGCGCGGAAAGCCTGCGCCGTCACGTGTGCCCCGCTCCGACTGACGCGGATATACTCGCGGCAGAAAGAGAGCTGGGCTACAAACTGCCGGAAAGCTACATAGCGCTTATGCGCGCGCACAACGGGGGGCTCGTGAACCGCTGCAGATACAGTGTACCTTTTCCGGAGGATGGTATCCCCGACACAATTTACATAACGGAGATACTGGGTATCGGCAGCAATATGCCCTACAGCCTGTGCGGGAAGTACGGCAGCAAGTTCCTTACGGAGACCCGCCGCCACAACCCGGACATAGGCGTCGCCATATGCAATACCACCCTGCCGGGGCGCGCGCTGGTATTCCTGGATTACCGCGCCTGCGGCAGGACGGGCGAGCCCTCCGTGACATGGGCGGACGCCCAGACCGGCGCCGAGATCACGCTCGCATCCAGCTTCAGGGAATTCATACTTGGGCTGGAAGAGAACAAGGCCGAGGCGTGGAAGTAACCGCCATATTAGTTGGGAAGTCTTTTATTGCGCAACATGCTATAGTAAGTAGTAATCTTCCAAATATATACCGGGTCAGTTTCAGACATAAGCAATCAAAAGCAGGCTTTTTTCAGCTGAACGCTTTGTTTCAGTACGAAGCCTGCTTTATGTTTTTTTAGATGCCGTTTGTAATCTTCAAGCTGACTATAGCAGAATATCTTCAAATGACAGATTATACCAGTTTTTTCCGTTTTCTCCATAATTGATGATATTGACCTTGCCTAAAGAAAGGTCTGTTCTCAATGACGGAATGTCCCTTAACCTCATATAGCTGAACCAGCTTTTTCTTGTATACGGATAAACATACCGCGCTATTTTATTCATCTGATTTCTGTCAGCATGGTCGGCGTGCTCGGTTTTTCTGAACAGCGCATTGCCGTTTGGATATTGACAAACGTCGCTGAACGGGCCTTTGTCAATATTGTTCGTGCTGTCCGAGAGACCGCCGGTCTGGCTTTTTGTCGCGCCTACAGCCCATGCGGACCTTCTGATCTGCTTTGGAAAGGGCCTGAACAGGTCAAAAGTATTGACATCGTGATCACTGCCGCCTTCATCATGAAAATGTGGATTTACCGAGGCGCTAAGGTCTTTGTCGATATAACCAGTACACACGTCATGGGCTGATAAACAGTGTTTCAGCATATCGAGCCAACCGGATTCAAGCGCGCTTTCATCCGATATGCACATGCTTGGTATATAAATATTCAGCTTGTGCAGATAAGCATTCTCGTTTTCCGATAACAGCTTTACGGCTTCGGGACAGAGAAAGGAGGAAAAGTCGATCTTCCGGTTTATCATCTCATACCAGACACGGGAAAAATGCTTTACTGTGTATTCCGTACAGGCTCCTCTTTCCGTGAATCTTATACCGCACGGCCACAGTGTATCTGATATATCGGGTTTCAGGCAGTTAGACAGCTTGCCTATCAGCTCGACTATCCTGTCGAAAGCGGGCGTGTCTTTAAAAGTGTCCATGGAATCGAACAATGAACCGATATTGTCACGCCACAGCTTTTCCAGTTCCCATATCTCGGGCGCCGCATTTTGGGGAGCGCTCTTCTGATATCTTATCTCTTCCAATACGTTCCAGCTGAAGAAGTAATAAGTATCCGTCGCCTTGTGGACATTCGGGCAGGTCAGGTTTCTTAATCCGGACAGGTGCTCCATAAACGTATCATATTCGAGAAGCTTTTTGACCCTTTCCCGATACTTCTCCGGCGTCGTTTCGCGTTTTGAGTAAGCGTCAAGATTATCCGCGTACTGGAAAGAAACTTCGCAGGCGATATCACACAAATCTTTCAGGAAAAGTCTGTCGGATAAAATATCTATCGAAAACACGTATACTGTGGGATCTATATATTTTGCCATTGCAGATTCATCTATACACTATACTATCTTCAAACTTAGCTAACACTGTTCCCATTTTTATCTCGTCAGGTCTTTGACCCATTTGTATTTCCGGTAGTGCGCCATGACCCAGGGAATCTTGCCCACTTCGTCCAGACAGGTGAAAGCGTAGACCAAAGGCACGGGCCATTTGAAATGCGTGCCTATGAAAGCCAGGGGCACCGCCAGGCACCACATGGCCGCTATCAGCGATATGGTGTCGAATATGATATCCCCGCCGCAGTAGAATATGCCGTTTATTACCACGGTATTCACGCAGCGGCCTATCATGTACACGCCCATGATCAGCATCATGAGTATAAGATACCTGCGGGCTTCGCTGTCCAGCTGTATAAAGGTGAGCAGCAGGGGAGTCAGAGCGAACATTATGAGCGTGGACAGGCCGCCGATAAAGAACGACAGGCGCATTATACGGTCTCCGTACAGCTTGCCATCGGACAGTTTGCCCGCGCCCAGCGCGTTCCCGATGATTATCCCTGCCGCGGCAGCTACGCCGTTGCACATGCAGCACACCAGGTCCCTTACCACGGCAGCTATCGCGTTGGCGGCGGCAGCGGCTTTGCCCATATGTCCCATGAAGGCGGTGTAGCTGGTAAAGCCCGCGCTCCACAGCAGGCTTGCGCTGAGTACCGGAAGCACGCAGGACGCGAAATCTTTTGCGATATAGCGGTGGAAACGCATAAGCGACTTGACGGAGGGGCGCATATAACCCTTGCGCAGGGAGAGCATCACGCACAGCGCAAGTTCGGCGACCCTGGCGATCACTGTCGCCAGCGCCGCGCCGCGCGCTTCCATTCTGGGGAAGAAAGCCATGCCGAATATCAGCAAAGCGTTCAGAATAATATTGAGTATTACGGCAAATATGGATATATTCGCGGCTTCCCGGGGGTGTTCGCTTACCTTCATGACCCCCAGATAGCACTGGCTCACGCCCGTAAGCAGGTAGCTCCAGGCGGCGATCTTAAGGTATTCGATGCCGAAATCCTGCAGTTCGGGCTCGTTGGTGAATATCGTCATCAGCGCCCGCGGGAAGAAGCGGCAGGCGATAAAGAAAATGACGGAGATAAGGGCGTTCAGGCGCAGTGTCACGCAGAAAATGTCTTTTACGGTCTGCTTATCGCCTTTGCCCCAGTACTGCGCGCCAAGTATCGTGCAGCCGCTGACTACGCTGGAAAGTATCATGTTCTGTATGAACTGCACCTGCGCAGCCTGGCTCACCGCGCTCATCATGCGGCTGTCCAGACTGCCCAGCATAAAGCTGTCCGCGGCAGCCACAGCGGCCAGCATAAAGCTTTGCAGGGATATGGGCAGGGTTATGCGCATCAGGCGTTTCAGAAACGCCCGGTCACCGAACCATTTACGCAGCGTACCGGCCATTTACAGAGTCCCCGAATAGTGCGCCTGCCCGCCCAGCTGCTTTTGGCGCGAACGCATCACCACATTCATGACCAGCCCCAGCGACGCCATGTTGGTGATGTAGTTCGATCCGCCGTAGCTTATGAACGGCAGCGGGATGCCTGTGACGGGGAGTATGCCCAGTATCATGCAGATGTTTTCCAGTATGTGGAACATGAACATGGCAACGGCGCATATAATGATGTATTCACCGAATGTATCCTGGGTGCGCAGGGCGTGATGTATGAGCCTGCCCAGGAATACCATGAACGCGATCACCAGCGCCATGGCGCCAATAAAACCGAATGCTTCGCAGGAGATGGCGAAACAGAAGTCCGTATGGTCGTCGGGGATATATCCCAGGGAGGCGAAAGAACCGACGCTGACCACGCCTTTGCCGGTAAGCCCGCCGGAGCCTATGGCGATCTGGCTGTTTATGACCTGCCTGGCCTGGTCGGGGTACTGGTCGGGATTCAGCCACATGAGGATACGGGTAAGGCGGAAAGAATCCGAAGCGGTGTTGATGTAGAACCACAGGGGGATCGCAATGGCGATCACCACCGCCAGCAGGCCGTAGATCAGTTTTCTCTTCGTGCCGGAGATATAAAGCAGCACCACGTACATGACCATGTATACCAGCGCGGTGCCGAAGTCCGGCTGCAGGAACACCAGCACCATGGGCATGATCACGTAGATCGCGGTAGGAAGCAGCTCCTGTATGTTTTTTATGGGCGCCTTGCGCATGCTGAACAGTTTGGCAAGGCATATCATCATTATGAATTTTCCGAACTCACTGGGCTGGAAACCACGCTGGCCCAGGGTGGAGGAAGACGTGGATATGGTAAAGAAAGCCCTCATGCCGCCGCGGCCGGCTTCCATGCCCAGCACCAGGAGCAGTATGCCTATGTTGGCGATATACAGTAACTGGTGGTATTTGCCGTAAAGCCGATAATCCAAAAACGTCACGGCGAAGAGTATGCCTACTCCCAGCAGCATCCAGATCAGCTGAAGGGTGGGGTAACGGGTGGAGTGGGTGGTGAGTATGTTTACAAGCCCCGTCACTTCGGTCTCGGTGGCGGAAGCGGTGGCGGCGAATATGGAGACCACGCCGAAAAGAGATATGCACATGACCAGGATGAAAAGAGGCCAGTCAAAGTTTTTATATAAACCGGGGCGATAGCGGTTCTTTTTTACGTCCGCCACGAACTGCTTGACGCTGTTGCGGCGGAAGAACCTGCGTATCCATCTAATCAGCTTTTGCATGTGAGACCTTTCCGAATTGGGTTTTGAAGCGGTGAATCAGCGAATCGTGGGGGATCTTATAGCGCACCTGCCGGCCGAGAAGCCTGAGAGCGAGCCTTTCCAGCGCGTCCCCGGCGGGGCAGTCTTCCTGCAGCGCGCTTTTCGCCCTGGCCTGGCAGCGGCCGACCATGGGATCATCGGGAATGAAGCCCAGCACGGGCAGTTCCAGCCGGGCGATGCATTCGTCAGTAGATACCGCGGGGCGCCTGCCTATGCGGTTTATGACCAGCATGACGTCGTTAAGGCCTTCGCCTGTAAGCAGCTGGTAAGTCCTTTCGGCGCCGCGGATGGAGACGTTGTCGGGCGTGACGACGAGTATGGCGCTTTCGGCGGCGGCTACCGCGTTGCGGAACCCCCGCTCTATGCCGGCAGGGCAGTCTATAAAGACATAGTCATATTTGTCTTTGAGCTTGCCCAGCACCGCGCGGATGTCCTGGGGCCTGAGATTCAGGGACGCGGAGTTCTGGCTTGCGGGCAGAAGCTCCAGACCGGGCCTTCCGCGCAGGGGGAAGATCGCCTGATCCGCGTCGCAGGTGCCGTCCAGCACGTCGGACAGGTCGAACACCAGCTCGTTCTGCGCGCCCAGCATCAGGTCAAGGCTCCTGAGACCCGCGTCCATATCCACCAAAAGCACCTTGCGTCCGTCGCAGGCCAGGGCGTAGGCCAGGTTGAGCGCCACGGTGGATTTTCCCACGCCGCCTTTTCCCGAAGTTACAACGTATGTTTTGCCCATATCCGCCTCTTGTCAGTCTGCCAGAGAATTGTCGGCCACGATGGTGTTCTTTTCGGTGTAGTTAAGGGAATCCAGGTAATACTCTATGGTGGTTATGGCTGCCTGGGAAGCGTACGCTCCCGCGTAGCCGTTCTGTATGTAGACCACGACCACGATCTGAGGGTCGTCGATAGGCGCGTAGGTGACCAGCCAGGAGTTGTTCTCAAGGTCCAGCTGGGTACGCTGTGACGTTCCCGTTTTAGCGGCGATCTTGTATTTGGATTTGGAGAACTGTTCGGCGGCGGTACCGTCGTTTTCCGTGGAAGTAACTTCTTCCATTCCTTTGTGTATGGCGTCGAAGTACGCCTGGCTGGTGACGATGCGGTTAGCGACCACCGGGTGTTTCTCCAGCACCACGTTTCCGTTGGCGTCTATGACCTTATCGACTATCTGGGCGTCATACACGGTACCGTTGTTGGCTATGGCGGCTACGTATCTGGCGACCGCGATGGGGGTCACCTGGGTGATGGACTGGCCTATGCCAACCATTATGGTCTCGGCGGGGGTCCATTTAAGGTCGTTCAGGTAGGTGTTTATGGTGTTGACCATGAAGTGGCTGGAAATGTAGTTGGAAGGGATCTTGCAGTCGTACAGCAGTATGTCCCTTATGGCGGGCAGCCACTCAGCCTTTGTCTCGTAGGTGATGACTATGTTGAGGAAATCTATGGCGATATCCTCCAGGAACTGCGCGTCGTACTCCACGCCCCTGTCCGCCGCCACCTGCTGCAGCAGGCGCTTTATCATGGACGCGGCGATCTGGGGCTTGTAGGTGTACTGATCCTCCACGGAGCGGTCGGGGTCGTAAAGCATGGACTGATTGCCCACAAAGCCCGTGGCTTCGCTGGGCAGCTCTATGTTGGTCTTCGTGGTAAGGCCCAGAGCGGCCGCCCATTTGGTCAGGTTGGTGGAACCCAAGCGGTAGGAGACTTCGTAGAAGAAGTAGTTGCAGCTGTTTTTAATGGCCTCTACTATGGTCTGGTTGGCGTGGAGGTAGCGCTTGCTTTCGCTTATCCAGCATTTGGGGGCACGGGAGGTGTCGGTGCCTTCACGCACGAAATCGCCGCCGTCGGAGATCCTTTCTGTGGTGGAAATGGCGCCCTCGGTGAGCCCGCCCAGAGACGTGACCAGCTTGAATATGGAACCGGGGGTATCCTTTGCGGAAATGGCGCGGTTGAACATGGGGTTGCGTGGATCCGCGGCGATGGCGGACCATCCGCCGGGATCGACGGAAGCGCCCTCGAATATGCTAAGGTCAAATGAGGGATGCGAGACCATGCCCAGTATGCGGCCGGAGTTCGGGTCCATGGCCACCATGGCGCCGGTCTGCGCCAGGGAGATCTCGTAGCCGTTCTCGGCGTACATGGCCAGTGTGGCGGCTTTTCTCTGGTTCCACCTTACGCCCTCGGTAGTCTGCGCGTACAGTATCTGGGTCTGCTTCTGGTTTATGTCCGCTATGACGTCTGCCAGCGCCTTCTCCATGACCGCCTGCAGGGAGGTGTCTATGGTGGTGACCACCGAGTTGCCGTCGGTGGGGGCGGAATAGGATATCTCGCGGACCACCGCGCCCTTGGTGTTGATCTCGACCACTCTTTCGCCCTGCCTGTAAGCCAGATACGGGGAAAGCTGGTCTTCCATGGAGTATTCAAGCCCCGTGGCGCCTACGTGGGCGTCGGTGGGGTAGCCCTGGGAACGGTAGTTTTCCAGCGCGTCGGAAGTAGTTATGCGGCTTACGTAACCTATTGCGTGGCAGGCAACGGTATCGAAGGGATACACGCGGGTGGAGGACTCCTGAACGCTCATGCCCTCCAGTTCAAGGGCGCGCACCTCGACCTCGGCCACCGTTTCAAAGCCCACGTCATAGGCGATGGTGACGGGGGTGGAGTTGTAGTTGTTCATGCGGGATGCCTGCCAGATGGCCAGAATCTTCAGCTGATACTCCTCGCTCAAGTCCGAGGGGATCGAATAGTTGTGGCACAGGGTCTCGAACAGCACGTCCACAGGATATCTGGTCTTGCTGGACAGGCTGAAGTTGCCCCTCCACTGGGTCTCCCGCGTCTCGGCGACGACCTCGGAGTCGGTGCCCAGATTCCATTCCCACTGCCCGTACTCGTTGCGCCTGAGCCAGAATTCCGTGGCGGGGTCGAGGGTGGATTTGCCGTTTGACTCTATCAGAAGTATGGTCTGGTATATGCTCTGGGTATACGCCGCCCTGTCCGCGTCGCTGGAACGGGACGGGTCGCGGTAAAACTGAATGTTATAAGAAGACTGGTCGTAGGCCAGAGGTATCATGTTTTTGTCGTAGATGGTCCCGCGCATACCGTACAGGCGTATGGTCTTGGTGGATTTTTTCTCTACCTGAGCGGTATAGTCGTCCGTATGCACGATCTGCATGCTGTAGAGCCTGATGGTGATGGCTACGGCAAACAGCGCGAGTATCACGCATAAAACTATGTATCTGTCACGGTTTTTTTGTCTCATTTTCAGATCCTTTTATCAGCGCCGTCTGCCCTTGCCGATCTTGGAGGGCTTGAGCGCCCGCAGATACGGAAGGTACAGTATTTGGGTGAGAGTCAGGGATATGACTACCCGGACGAGCGCGTAGCCTATCTTTCCGCCGGGGAAAAAGCCGGTTAAAAAGTACGTGTATACCGCCATGCCCGCTTCGTACAGCAAAAACGCGCTCACGCTGGGGATCAGTGTGACCAGCCAGGGCCTTACCCGGTGGGTAAGAAAACCGGAGACCAGGCCGCACAGGGTGTACATAAGCGCGGTGACGCCGGCGGGCTGGTACACGGTTATGTCCAGGGCAGTACCGGCGAAAGCACCGTAGATTATGCCCTGGGTCGCCCCGAGCACCGTGCCTATAAGCGCGGCGTTCACCAGGCACAGCCTGGGCACATAGCTCATGTTGAGCCCCGTGAACGGCAGCACCGACGCGTCGAGTATCACCGCCAGCAGGGTCGTGATTATGCAGAATAACCTGCGTCTTGCCCGCATAAGCCTTAATCGTTAAGCCACGCGGCCTCAGGCACGGGCTTGGTAGGTCTGGGAGTGGGTGAGGGTGTGGGCGTCACGTTGGGATCCGGCGTGGGAGTGGGATAGTAGAATATCGCGTTATCGTCCACGGTGGAAGGCGTGGTGTAGGAATAGATGTTGCTGGTAGTGGTGGGCTGCGCGGTGATGATGGGGTTGGGCGTGGGAGTGGGCACGGCTTCGAGCTCGTCTATGGACTGCACCATCTCCCTGAGCACGAACACGTCTTCTATGGCGGAAAAGTCCACCGCGGGCAGCACGGACACATATTTGTCAGAGGTGCTCTGGGAACGGCTCACGGCGGTGACCGAGCCGATCAGCAGCCCCTTGGGGAAACGGCTGTCCAGGCCGCTGGTATACACAGTGTCTCCGATACGCACGTTGCCCAGGTTGGAAAGGTAGTACATGCGGCACTCGTTCAAGCTGTCGCCGGTCTGCCTGACGCCCTGGAGCATGCCGTTGTCGCGGGTACGGCCTATCAGTGAAGCCACGGAGGAACGTGAGTCTATTATGGTTATGACCGTGGAAAAGTTGTAGCCCACGGTGTTTATCCTGCCGATAAGGCCGCTGGCGTTGACTACGGCCATGTTCTGGGCGATACCGTCGTTCAGGCCCTTGTTTATGGTGAACGTCTCGAACCACACACCCGTATCCTTGGCTATGACTTTCGCGTATACGGGAGAAAGCGCTTCGTATTCGTCTTTCGCGCCTAACAGGGTGGTGAGGCGCTCGTTTTCGCTTATGACCTCGTCGTAGGAATTGATCTGTATCTGCAGCAGCTCGACCTGCTGGCGCAGATCGTCCACCTCATCCTGCAGGTTGGAATCCGACGGCGCGCCGAACCAGCTTTTGAAGAATGAAGTGATGCTCGTGAACACTTTCTGCACGGGAGTAAACACTGTACCTGCGCCGTTCTCGACTATGGAGATGTCTCCGGAGGGGCGTAAAAGCAGGTATCTTACCAGAGAAAAAACTATAATGACTACCAGCGCAGTATAGATTATGCTGCGGATACGGCGGCTTCTTTGTTTTTTGCTTTTTTTAGCGCTCGCGCTTTGCGTTGCCATGTTTCGTGACCCCTAAAGTTATACTTCGTAGGCTGAGTAGGCGTTCTCGAGCCTGCGCAGCAGCCTGTCGTCGCCCGCGGCGAGCAGAGCGCCTCTAACCGCGTTGTAACGGGGCTCTCCGCTTTGGTAGACGTCTATCTGCGTATCGTTTTTGAGCCTGTCTGCCAGGCTGAACAGCTCGCTGCCGCCGCCCGTGAGGCTGATGCCGTTTTTGAGTATGTCCCCGGAGTATTCCACGGGAATGTTGTACAGTGCGTCGGAGATCATGCCCGTGAGCTCTTCCAGGGGACGTTTGATCGCTTCGTACACGTCCATGGCGCTTACGTTCGCGCTGACAGGCCTGCCGGTGATCACGTTCCTGCCGTAAAGGGTATGGGACGCGTCCTCCCGGGGTTCAACGGCGCTGCCCAACTGCTCTTTCAGCTCGCTTGCGACTTCACGGGACAGCAGCAGAGAGTATTTCCGGCGCACATAGTCTATGATGGCGCTGTCGAAAGCGGAAGAGCCTGTTTTCATGTGACGGGAAAGCGTGATGGCGTAGGAGGAAATTACGCTGACCTCGGTAACGCTGGCGCCTATTGACACCACCAGCTGAGCCTGGGGCCGGTCGATCTTGCGCTGCATGCACAGGGCCGCCGCCACGGGCGCCTTGATTATGACAGCTTTTTTCGCCCCGGCAAGCAGGGCGGTGTTGGCGAGCGCCGCGCGTTCCACTCTGGTGGCGCCTTGGGGGCAGGTGAGCACGAGCCGGGATTTATCCAGCGTCTTTCTGTGCCCGGCGCTTTTTTCCACGGCGCTGAGCAGCAATATGGCGGCAAGCTCGCTGTCCGCCACCGCTCCGTAGGAGATGGGGCTGACCACCAATGTATCCTGCCCGCTTCGGCCGCTCATACGCGCGGCTTCGTCCCCGGCGGCGTAGACTTCGGAGCTTTTGAGCGCGTCAACCATGACCACGCTGCGGCACTTGGTCACGGGGGTTTTTTCGTCTGTCATCACATATGTGGAAGCGCTGCCCATGTCGGCCGCGATCAAACTGCTAAAAGAGATGCCCGCCATTAGTCCTCCAGTATACCCATTTGTCTGACTTCCCGCAAAAAAAGTTCGCTGGGGAAGCCCACTATATTGTCGTATGAACCGTTCACTTCGGAAACGAACCTGCCGGCGCCGCCCTGTATGGCGTAGGCTCCCGCCTTGTCCATGGGCTCTCCGCTCTCGGCGTAGGCGCGTATCTCGTCCTGCCCCAGCTTGCGGAAGCTTACGTAAGTGACGTCCCGCGAGACGCGCATGCTCCCCGTAACGGTGTCGATAAGGCACAGCCCGCTCAATACCCGGTGGGTGTTGCCGGACAGTTCCGAGAGCATGCCTTCCGCCTGGGAAACGCTGCCGGGCTTGCCGAATATCTCGTCACCCAGCGCGACCAGCGTGTCGCAGCCTATGACCAGTGCGCCCGTAAGCCCTTTAGCCACGCTTTCGGCCTTGCGCCTTGCCAGCGACATCACTATCTCGTCTGCGCTGCCGCTCACATCGTTTTCATCGGCGTTGGAAGGGATTATGTCGAACGCGACGCCCAGCTTATCCAGTATCTCGCGCCTGCGGGGCGAGGAAGAAGCCAGCACGACGCGCCTGCTAAACTCCATACGCATTACTCTCCATAATATACTAACATACATTATACAACAACGCGCCGATTCAATCAAGCAAAAAGTATATGAATATAATGGAAAGCAAATATTGACGCGGCGGCGCGAAACGGATGAAAGCTTGCTTTTTTCCGCGTTTTCGTGTATAATGCTATCTGAGAGATTATGGCTTTTAGCTTTTCGGAGGATAGATGGCAACAAATACGCGCAGAACGCCGCCCAGGGGCAGAAATGTCAAAAAAAGCGGCGCTAAAAGCAGGAAAACTGTAAAAAAACCCGTAAGCCGGCAGACGCAGGCAAAGAATCCCAACGAGGCGAGGGCGACACTGTTCCTGCTGGCGGCGGCGCTGATGCTCGCAATAGTGCTGGGCGGGGACAGAAACGCGGCGCTGGAATGGACCAACAGGCTGTTTGAGGGGCTGTTCGGTTCGCTCACGGTGCTGGTCATCATGCTCTTCGCTCTGCTGGGCGTGCTCGCTTTTGCCGCTTCCCGCAGGGGCAACTCCGGCGTAAAATGGATACTCACTCCGTCGCTCATATGCTTTTTCGTATTGAGCGTGACCCAGGGTTTCTACGTGGAAAAAGTGGAAGCGTCCATGGGTCTGAAAACTTACGCGAATTTTCTGGCGCAGGCGTACCGCATGGGCGAAGGCGGCGGCCTGGTGGGCTCGCTCATTGGTTACCCGCTGACCAAGCTGCTCACCTGCTGGGGACAGCTGGCAGCGCTGCTGGTGCTTAGCGTGTTCCTGCTTCAGAAATCCGGCGCGCTGTCCGTGGGTGACACCGCGGCCAAGGCCTGGAATACCGGCAAAAAAGCGGGAGCCAGCATTTCCAGCGCAGCCAGGAGCGTCACTGATGTAGCCAGGAAAAAGGTAATGACCATAAGCGACGAGCGCCGCCGCAAGCATGAAGAAAAACTGTTCAACGAGAAGATATACGACGGCCAGGACATCCCGCCTCTGGACATGCAGGGGCTGTCCCGCAAAAAGAGCGGCAAGAGCAGGGTGACCGCCATAAAAGGCCTGGGGGACGAGTACACCGTGCCCAACGTCCTGAACAAAAAGCCCAAGTCTTCAAAGAAGGCCGGCGTAATGGACGACGGTATAGAAGACGTGTTCTCCCGTATAGAAAGGGACAGGCCTGCACAAAAGCGTGCGAAAACGGATCGTCCTGCATCCAAACCCTCGCGGGAACCCTATCAAAGCAAGCCCGCGGCTCCCGTTCCGGAGCCAAAACGCACTTTGCCCAGGGAAGAGCCCCAAAAAGAGACCAGGACCGTCACCGCAGATACGCCCCGCCAGCCGCAGCAGCCCAAACCTTCCTGGTTTGACGGCGCTTCCGGCAAAAAGGAAGAGGGTAAGACGGTCGTACAGAATACTGAGCAGGGCAAGCCCTCTGAAACGACTTACGTCAAGCCGCCCCAGCCCGCAAAAGCAGAGACCCCGGCCGCGAAAGCGCAGCCCAAACAGCCGCCGCAGCGGAAAGAGACCGGCTCCAAACCTATCCAGCCCAGGCTGTACGTGTTCCCTTCCATGAGCCTTATGGAATCCGGCGGGACCAAGAGCGCGAGCGGACTGTCCCACGAGGACATGGACAGAAAGACCGCCGAGGTGCTCATAAAAACACTGCAGTCTTTCTCTGTGCCGGTCAAGCTTACCGGCATAAGCCACGGCCCCAGCGTGACGCGCTTTGAGATACTGCCCGCCCCGGGCATCAAAGTCAGCAAGGTAGCCTCATATGCCGACGACATAGCCATGGCGCTTGAGGCTGTATCCGTGAGGATAGAGGCGCCCATTCCCGGCAAGAACGCCGTGGGCGTGGAAGTACCCAACGTCAGCAAGGAAGTCGTGCATTTAAGGGACGTGCTGGAAAGTCCCGAGGCGCGCAGGAATACCAAGCGGCTTATGGTGGGCCTGGGCAAGGACAACTCCGGCAAATACATCGTGGCTGACCTGGCGGGCATGCCCCACGTACTCATAGCGGGACAGACGGGCTCAGGTAAATCCGTGTGCATAAACTCCATAATAATATCTATACTTTACCGGGCCAAACCCGATGAAGTCAAAATGATACTCATCGACCCCAAGATGGTGGAACTCAACGTTTACAATACCATACCCCATCTGCTGGTGCCCGTGGTGACCGATCCCAAGAAGGCGGCGGGCGCGCTGGAATGGGCGGTAGGGGAGATGAGCCGCCGGTACAAGGTGTTTGCCGAGAAAGGCGCCAAAAACATCGAGTCTTACAACCAGCATCTGGATCCCGGCGAGGAGCGGATGCCCCAGATAGTCATCATCATAGATGAGCTGGCCGACCTTATGATGACCAGCCCCAGGGACGTGGAAGATGCGATCAACCGCCTGGCTCAGCTGGCCAGGGCCGCGGGCATGCACCTGGTCATCGCCACCCAGCGCCCCAGCGTGGACGTCATCACCGGCCTGATAAAGGCCAATATCCCCACCCGTATCGCGTTCACGGTGGCCAGCGGCGTGGACAGCCGCACCATACTGGACGTGGTGGGCGCCGAGAAACTGCTGGGCAAGGGCGACATGCTTTATCTGCCGTCCGACCGCAACAAGCCCATGCGTCTGCAGGGCGCCTGGGTGAGCGAGGATGAGGTGCAGCACGTTGTCGACTTCGTGTCTTCTCCGGAAGGCAATGTGTATGACGAAGACATGCTCATTCAGATGGAGAACGCCACGCTTTCCGACGCGGAAAAGAAGGACAAGCGTGAGGAAGAGGCCGCCAGCAGCACCGACGACCTGTTCGAGGAAGCGCTGCGCGCCTGCGTGGAAGCGGGCCAGGCGTCCATCAGCATGCTGCAGCGAAGGCTCAGGATAGGCTACGCTCGGGCAGGCAGGCTCATAGACGAGATGGCGTTAAGAGGCTACGTGAGCCAGAGCGAAGGCTCCAAGAGCCGTGAAGTGCTTATAACCAGGGCTCAACTGGACGAGATATTCAACGGAGAAAACTGAGATGAGCATAAAGATAGGAGTGGTCTCGCTGGGCTGCTCCAAAAACCTGGTGGATACCGAAGTCATGCTGGGCATGCTTGGTGACAGGGGCTGCGAGATCGTTTCCGACCCCGCCCAAGCGGATATCGCCATAGTGAACACCTGCGGCTTTATCGACAGCGCCAAACAGGAATCAATAGACGCCATACTCGAAATGGCGGAATTGAAAAAGCAGGGGCACCCCCAAAAGCTGCTGGTCACGGGCTGTCTTGCCCAAAGATACGCGTCCGAGCTGGTAAAGGAACTGCCGGAAGTGGACGGCTTCATGGGCGTTCACGACTATTCAAGGCTGAACGAAGTGGTGGACGAACTGCTTAAGGGCGAGCGTCCCGTATGCATGGAGAGGGGCGAAAGGTTCCTTAAGCAGAGGCGGGTGCTGACAACTCCCAAGTTCTCCGCATACGTGAAGATATCGGACGGCTGCGACAACCGCTGCACATACTGCGCAATACCCCTTATAAGGGGCGGGTATTCTTCCCGTCCGTACGAAGATATAATGGAAGAGTGCTGCCAGCTCGCCGCCGGCGGGGTAAAGGAGCTAACTTTCATAGCCCAGGATACGTCCCGCTACGGCAGTGATTTTGAGGGCAAACCGCTTCTGCTGAAGCAGCTTTTAAACGAAGCCAGCAGGATAGACGGGATTAAATGGGTCAGGGTGCTGTACTGTTACCCTGATACGGTGAACGACGAGCTTTTAAAAGAGATACGCGACAATCCTAAGATCTGCTCCTACCTTGACCTGCCGCTGCAGCACGTGAACGACGAGCTGCTCAGGAAGATGAACCGCAGGGGAGACAAGGCGCATATAAAGGACCTGCTATCCAAATGCCGCGAGTACGGCATAATACTGCGCACGACGTTCATAGTTGGTTTCCCGGGGGAGACCGAGGCGCAGTTTGAGGAACTGCTCGACTTTGTGAAGGAATGGAAATTCGACCGCATGGGCGCGTTTACGTATTCCCCGGAGGAGGATACTCCCGCGGCCGTGATGCCGGGCCAGATAGACGAGGACGTGAAAGCGAAAAGGCTCGACACGCTGATGATGGCCCAGCAGCAGATCTCTCTGGAAAACAACCAAAAACGCGTGGGGACGCGCGCAGAGGCACTGATAGAAAGTTCCGAGGACGGGTATTACATAGCCAGAAGCTACGCAGAGTCACCGGAAGCCGACGGAATAATCCGTGTGAACGCAGACGAAAGATACAAGCCCGGAGATTTTGTGACTGTTAGAATTACCGATTGCGACGCATATGACCTTACGGGGGTGATTGAATGAACCTGCCAAACAAACTGACGATGCTTAGGATCGCCCTGGTGCCCGTGTTCGTGTGGTTTGCATCCATGACCAGCAGGGCGATATACCAGTGGATCGCATTGGCAATATTCGTGCTGGCCAGCATAACCGACCTGCTGGACGGCAGGATCGCCCGCAGCCGGCACCTTGTGACGGATTTCGGAAAATTCATGGATCCCATAGCGGATAAGCTGCTTGTAATGAGCGCGCTGGTGATGCTGGTGGAGCGGAACTACATGCCCGGCTGGGTGTGCATGTTCATGCTGGCCAGGGAATTCCTCGTCAGCGGTTTCAGACTGGTGGCTTCCACTAAGGGCAAGGTCATCGCGGCGGGCATATGGGGGAAACTCAAAACGGTGAGCCAGATGATATATATCCCCATGGCGCTGCTGCTTATACCGATGAAGGATCTGTCCAGCGAGCTTGAGGTGAACCTGCACGATTTCTGGCACATCGCCACGCAGGTCATAATGTACATTTCCCTGGCTCTGACCCTGTGGAGCGGGTTCAAATACATTTGGGACAACAGGGAATATCTCAAAGACATGTAGAAACGTGACAAAAGCAAACGGCGGGGTTGACTCCCCGCCGTTTAAACCGGTCAAACCGTTACACCGCGCGCTCTACCTTGCCGCTGCGCAGGCACCTGGTGCAGACGCTCATGCGCTGGGCTTTGCCGTTTACCAGAACGTGCACCTTCTGGGTGTTGGGAGCCCAGGTGCGACGGGTTTTGCGGTTGGAATGGCTCACATTATTGCCGTAAGTGATGCCCTTACCGCAGACCTGACAGAACTTTCCCATGCTTACACCTCCTTATGGTGTACAACTCACAACAAACTCCAGTATTATATCACGCAGAATCACACAACGCAAGGGCTTTACACAAAAATTAACCGGAATCTCAAAAAATATTTCTCGCAACAGCTTGCAAACATCTTCTGACAGTGCTTAAATATGCGGGACGAAGGAGGATCTTCAAACATGGAAGAGAAAAAAGCGGTCGTAAGCGTGCTGGGAAAAGACCGGAAAGGCATTACGGCTCTGGTGACGAACGTACTGTACAAAAACGACGCAAATATACTGGATATCTCCCAAACCATAATATCGGGCTATTTCACCATGGTGCTGATAGCGGACATATCTGGCGAGAACTGCGATTTTGACCGCATGGGGGAAGAGCTGAACGCCCTGGCAAAAACGCTGAACGTGCAGATCAGACTGCAGCGCAGCGAGATATTTGACAGCATGTACAGGATTTAGGAGGCGCGCATGGTTACACCTTCCGAGGTCCTTTCCGTCCTGCAGATGATAGACAAGCAAAAGCTGGACGTGCGCACCATAACCATGGGCATAAATCTGCTGTCCTGCGTGAGCGACGACGACGAGAGGCTGTGCCAAAAGGTCTACGACAAGATCTGCTTCAGCGCCAGGGACCTGGTCAGGACCGGTGAGCAGATAGAAAAGGATTTTGGTGTGCCCATAGTAAACAAGCGCATATCCGTCACGCCGGCCGCGCTGATATCCGGGGGCATGAAAGACCCTGTCAGGCTGGCGTTGGCGCTGGACAAAGCCGCCGAGACCACGGGCGTAAACTTTATCGGCGGCTATACCGCGTTGGTCCATAAATCGCAGACAGAGAACGACAGCAGGCTGATAGATTCCATGCCGGAAGCGTTCTCGTCCACAGAGTGCCTGTGCGGCAGCGTGAACATCGGCTCCACAAGGGCGGGCATAAACATGAGCGCGGTCAAGCGCATGGGCCATGTCATAAAAGAACTTTCCGAAAAAACCGCCGCGACCCGCGGCTTCGGCTGCGCGAAACTGGTGGTGTTCTGCAACGCGGTGGAAGACAATCCGTTTATGGCGGGCGCTTTTCACGGCGCGGGAGAAGGCGACCTGGCGATAAACGTGGGCGTCTCGGGCCCGGGCGTGGTCGCAAGCGCGCTGGAACAGGTCAGGGGCATGCCGATCGACCGTGTGGCGGAGATGATAAAGCGCACGGCGTTTTCCATAACAAGGGTAGGCCAGCTGGTGGCGCTTGAGGCGTCAAGAAGGCTGAATATCCCCTTTGGCATAGTGGATCTGTCTCTCGCGCCGACCCCGGCGGTGGGCGACAGCGTGGCCAGGATCCTTGAGGCGATGGGCCTTGAGGCATGCGGCTGCCACGGCACTACCGCGGCGCTTGCACTGCTCAATGACGCCGTAAAGAAAGGCGGCGTAATGGCGTCCAGCCAGGTGGGCGGCCTGAGCGGCGCGTTTATACCCGTAAGCGAGGACGCGGGCATGATCTCCGCCGCGAAGATCGGCGCTCTGAGCGTTGAAAAGCTTGAAGCCATGACGGCAGTCTGCTCCGTCGGGCTGGACATGATCGCCGTGCCGGGAGATACTCCTGCAGAAACGATATCCGCCATAATCGCGGACGAAGCCGCGATAGGCATGATAAACAACAAGACCACGGCGGTAAGGCTGGTGCCGGTTCCGGGCGCCAATGTGGGGGACATGGTGGAGTTTGGCGGGCTGTTTGGCAGCGCGCCGGTCATGCCGCTCAGCCGCTTCTCCCCGAAAGAGTTCATAGACAGGGAGGGACGCATCCCCGCGCCTCTGAACAGCCTTAAAAACTGAGGCTTGCATTTTACCCATGGCTGTGGTATACTCTAAATTGCTGTATTATGGCAATATACTCCGATGAAGGGAGTGTGAATAAATGGACTGCAAGTTTAAGAATGAACTGGGCACGCTCACCGTTAACGAGGAAGTAGTGCTTAAGGTAGCTGGCTACGCGGCTCTGGAATGCTACGGCATTGTGGGTATGGCTTCCAAGCGTTCCACTGACGGTCTGGTCCAGCTGCTCGGATTCGACAATATCGGCAGGGGCGTCGTGATCCACATGGATGAAGGCAACAACGTGGATGTTGAGCTGTATATCATAGTGGAATACGGCATCTCTATCTCCGCAGTGGCGGAAACACTGATAGATACGGTAAAATATAAGGTCGAATACCTCACCGGCGCCCACGTGAACAACGTGAACGTGACGGTAGAGGATATTCGCGTATAATTCCGCCTTCCAAGGCGCGGAGGTAAGCTTTAAATGAGTGCAAAAACGATAGACGGCAGCCTTTTCAGGGAAATGCTGACAGCAGGCTGCACGTATCTGAACAATAACAGGGAGAGCGTGGATGCTTTGAACGTTTTCCCGGTGCCTGACGGCGATACGGGCACAAATATGTGCCATACCATCAACGCCGCGGTAAAAGAAGTGGGAAATACTTCCCTGAATTCCGTCAGCGATGTCGCGCAGCTGGCCGCGAAAGGCGCGTTAAGGGGCGCCAGAGGCAACAGCGGCGTCATACTCAGCCAGATACTCAGGGGCTTCGCCCAAGCGCTGGACGGCTGCGACGAAATGGACGCCCAGATGCTGGCCAGGTGTTTCCGCAGCGCGGCCCAGACCGCGTACAAGGCGGTAATGAAGCCCAAGGAAGGCACCATACTCACTGTCGCCAGGGTGATGGCGGAAGACTGCGAAAAATACCTTAAAAACACCAGCGACGTGACGGAGCTTTTCGCCCTGACGCTCAGAAGCGGCGAGGAGATATTAAAGCACACTCCCGAAATGCTGCCCGTGCTTAAGCAGGCGGGTGTGGTGGACTCCGGCGGAAAGGGCCTTATGGTCATTTTCAACGGTTTCTACGCTGCGCTGACGGGCAATTATACCGGGCTTGAAGAAGCCGAGACGGTCTCTTCCGCCATGCCAGGGGACTTTGTTGACGACCACGAAGCCATAGGCGAGATCAAGTTCGCTTACTGCACGGAGTTTATCGTGTCGCGGCCCAAGGAAGGCATGACCAACGCCGACGTGTCCCGTCTGCGCAGAAGGCTCGAGCGCATAGGCGACTGCGTGATAGTGGTGAGCGACCTGTCTGTCGTCAAGGTCCACGTCCACACCAACGAGCCGGGCAAGGCGCTGCAGTGGGCGCTGGAACTGGGCGAGCTCGACAACCTCAAGATCGACAACATGCTGGAAGAGCGCCGCGAAGTCGAGCGCAAAAAGGCCGAAGCCGCCGCGCAGGAATTCGTAAAGGATTACGGCATCGTCGCGGTAGCTCTGGGCGACGGATTTACCGAGATATTCAAAAGCCTTGAGATCGACAGGATCGTGGATGGCGGTCAGACCATGAATCCTTCAATAGAGGATCTGCAGAAAGCCATCGACGAGACCCGCGCGAAGGTGGTCTATGTGCTGCCCAACAACACGAATATCATTTTGGCGGCGCAGCAGGCAGCGGGGCTGACCAAGCGCCAGGTATACGTACTGCCTACCAAGTCGGTGCCCATGGGCATCGCGGCGGCGCTGGCGTTCTCGCCGTCCGCCGACCCGGAGACCAACCTTAACGAGATGAATGAGGCGGCCCAGAAAGTGCATACCGCGTCCATCACATTCTCCGTAAGGGATACGGTGTTTGACGAGATGCAGATCCATGCCAACGACATCATGGGCATGATCGACAACAAGATCCAGCAGCTGGGCAGGGACGCCAAAGAGGTGGCCATAAAACTGCTGGAGAGCATGGTCGGGCCCGAATCCGGCGTTATCACCGTGTATTACGGCCAGGACGTGGAGGAGCAGACCGCCCAGGCGCTCGGCGATGAGATACAGGATAAATACGCGGACTGCGAAGTGTACGTGCAGTCTGGCGGACAGCCTTTGTACTATTACCTGATAGCGGTGGAATAATGCCCCGGGCGTTAAGGGATATCAAAGGTCTGGGAGAAAAGCGTTTACAGGCGCTGGAAAGCGCGGGCATACGCGGATTAGACGATCTTATTGGGTTTTTGCCCATAAAATACAATGATTTTACCCGGCTGAAACGCCTGAGCGAATGCCGCGAGGGCGAGGAAGCGGTTTTGAGGCTTGTTTTAACGGGCAAGCCTTCACAGGCGCGTGTAAACGGAAGAACGCTTACGCGCGCATCTTTTTGCGACGGCGCGGATAAAATACATATCACCTGGTTCAATCAGCCGTGGATGTATAAAACGCTGGTAAACGCGCCGGAACAGCTCATTTTCGGACGGATAGAAACACGCCGGGGCGTGCGCGTCCTGTCCCAGCCCAAGCTCGTCACCCAAATGGCAATAACGCCCGTGTATAAAACCATACCGGGCGTACCGGCCAAACAGCTCAGAGACCTGGTCGGGATCGCGCTGGAGCAGGCTGACATCCGCGAAACACTGCCCCAGACGCTCATCGGGCGCTTTGCGCTGCCTGGCAGGCCCGAAGCCTTGCGGCAGGCGCATTTTCCGGACAGCACCCCGCAGCTGGAACAGGCTCTGTACCGGATTAAGTTCGAGGATATGCTGTTTTTCATGCTGAACGCGCTGCTAAGCAAGGGCACTGAGGAAGCCGGCGCCGTGATCCCCCAAAATGAAAAGGCGCTCAATACTTTTTTAGGTTCCCTTCCTTATGCACTTACGAACGCGCAGAAGAAGACCCTGGAGGAGATCCTTTCCGATATGGCTTCTCCAAAGGCCATGGCTCGCCTCGTGCAGGGGGATGTGGGCTCGGGCAAGACGATCGTCGCCTTTTGCGCAATGTTCGTGTCGGCGCTCGCAGGTTTTCAAAGCGCGCTCATGGCTCCCACTGAAATACTGGCGGGACAGCACTATCAAAGCGCGCTGCAGCTGCTTGAACCGCTGGGCGTAAAGTGTGCTCTGCTTACCGGCGGCACTCCCGCGTCAGAGAAAAAACGGATATACGGGCAGCTCGCATCCGGTGAGATAAAGGCTGTGTTCGGGACCCACGCGCTTATAAGCAAGGGAGTCGAGTATTCCAACCTCGGGCTTGCAATAACCGACGAGCAGCACCGCTTCGGCGTAAGGCAGCGCACGGCGCTGGGGCTGAAAGGCAAAAGCCCGAACGTACTGGTCATGAGCGCGACGCCGATCCCGCGGACCATGGCGCTGATAATGTACGGCGATCTGGACATTTCCGTTATAGATGAGCTTCCTCCCGGCAGAAAACCGGTCAAGACCCGCATCGTGCCCGAAAGCAAGCGGGATTCGATGTACAATTTTATATTGGAAGAAGTCAGGCGGGGGAGACAGGCGTATATCGTGTGTCCGCTGGTGGAGGAGAGCGAAGAGACCGACGCCGAAAGCGCGATAGAGATCTACAGGCAGCTTGCCGGCTCTCCGCTTAAAAACGCCAAGCTCGCTCTGGTGCACGGAAAAATGAAGTCCGAGGAAAAGGATAAGACGCTTGCGGAATTCGCTGACGGAAAGGTCGACGTGCTGGTCTCAACTACCGTTATAGAAGTCGGCATAAACGTTCCGAACGCCTCCGTCATGGTAATTGAGGACGCGCAGCGTTTTGGGCTTGCCCAGCTCCATCAGCTGAGGGGCAGAGTAGGCAGGGGAGCTGACGAGGCCTGGTGCTTCCTGATGAGCGGGGAAACGCAGCGGCTAAAGCTTCTCACCCAGACCAACGACGGTTTCGTTATCGCGGAAAAAGATATGGAACTGCGCGGACCGGGGGACATATTCGGAACGCGCCAGTCCGGTTCCGCTCTTGGCCTAAATTCCGATGCGATTAAGGATACCGAACTGTTATATACGGTGCATGCCCTTGCCAAAGAGATCACCGCGTCAAAAACGCCCGAAGCGATGGAATTAAAACGATCCGCTCAAACCTGGATGAAAGACAAAAACGAGATCATATTCTCGCAGAATTGAGCGCGATAAACGCAGGGGCTTCCGCAAGGAAGCCCCTGTTTTATACGGATGCGGAAAGAGGACAGCGAAATAGAAGCAGAGAGCGGGAAAAATATGGTAAAAAAAGCCATATGTAAATCCTCCGTTAATTGTCAAAATTATACTTGACAGAATCTTGGCGGAGTAGTAATATACACAAGCTGTCCCGCTTGCGGGAGCGCCTCTGAGGGTCCGGAAGGGCTGGAGGGAGGGGCTTCGGGAGCGGGGAGCACGGACCTTGAAAACGATACAGAGAGATCAA
>JAEEGL016915597.1_pt1 | contig 39918 bp, 27 predicted proteins | sample 9134231 | NCBI WGS metagenome assembly JAEEGL01 (sample SAMN16246548, study PRJNA631951) | gut metagenome | biome: gut microbiome; feature: rumen; material: fiber-attached | host: Bos | place: Iran: Karaj | collected 2018-10
GACATTGAACGGTGGATTGGCCATCACATAGTCGCACTTGCCAGCCAGGTTGTGGGCATCATGATAGAAGGAGTTGGCTTCATCGCCAGAGATGATTCGCCCGTTCAATCCATGCACGGCCATGTTCATCAGACAGAGCTGGGCGTTGTACTCCACTTTTTCCTGTCCGTAGAAGGTCATGTTGGTGTTGGCGTTGTAGCCTGAAGCATTTACGAAGTCACCCGTCTGCACGAACATACCACCCGAACCACAGGCGGGGTCGAGCATCACACCTTGTGTGGGCTCCAGCACGTTGACAAGCATTTTTACCAACGATTTTGGCGTGAAGAACACACCATCGTCGGAGGCAACGGCCTTGGCAAACTTCGAGAGGAAATATTCGTAGATGCGGCCGATGATGTCGCCACCCACCTCGTCGATGGTCTTATTGTTGAAGATGCGAAGCAGTTCGCGCAGAAGGTCGTCGGCAAACATGGTGTAGGTCTTGGGCAGCACGCCTGTCAGCTGTTCGCTCTGGTCTTCCACCAGCTGCATGGCGTTGTTCACGGCCTCGCCCAGCGAGTTGATGGGCTGTCCGTCCTTGGTCTTCAATCCTGCAGAAATGATGTTGTCAGGCAGGTTCACGAGATAGTCAAACTGTGCCTCCTTGGGCAGGTAGAGCGCACTTTTGGCAGCGAAGTCGCTGGGCTCCACTGGCATCACTCGCCCGCCACGGCTGGGGCGATTCTCCAAGATTTCTGCCTCCACCATCTTATAGCGGCTGTAGGCATAGCGCAGGAACAGCAAAGCCAGCACAGGCATGCAATATTGACTACTGGTCAGCTTACTGCCCTGACGCAGCAAGTCTGCCGACTCCCAGAGTTCCGCCTCTAATTTGCGTATGTTTATTTTGTTCGCATTCATGCTTCAGGTTTTAAACTGGCTACAAAGTTACACATTATTCTTTGGAATCGTGTCGAATTATTCAAAAAAATGAATGGGCGGAAGTAATATAACTACTTTAGGCGGAGTTTTGACGACAAGCATGTTACCAAAATGCGCCGAACACACGGCATAAGGTTTTGCGCTCAGATGCCCTCGCCATCGATGAAACCGACGTGCTGGATGGGCTTCGACTGGCGCACCTGCGAGCAGGGTGGCACGTCGCTGGTAATCCAGAGGTTACCACCAATGACGGAATGATGACCCACACGGACACGGCCTAAGACGGAGGTGTTCGAATAGATGGTAACATAATCCTCAACGATGGGATGGCGCGGACCGTCGACGAGGCGCCCGTCGGCATCGTGCTCGAAGCGCTTGGCACCTAGCGTCACTCCCTGATAGAGCATGACATGGTGGCCTATGCGGGCAGTGGCACCAACGACGATGCCCGTACCGTGGTCGATAGCAAACGAAGCACCGATGGTGGCCGAAGGGTGAATGTCGATGCCAGTGAGGGCATGGGCGCGCTCGCTGATGATCCGTGGCAGCAGGGGCAAGCCAAGGTCGGCGAGGGCGTGGGCCACACGGTAGTGGAGTATGGCGGTGATGCCTGGGTAGCAGCTGACGACCTCGCCAAGGGAACCTGCTGCTGGGTCGCGTTCGACGATGGCATAGGCATCGGAACGCAGGAGGGTGCGTAGGGACGCGACATCCGTGGCAAAGCGCTCAGCGAGGGCTCGTGAGTCGGGAGTGATGTCCCGTGCCAGCAGTGTCAGCTGCTTGACGGCTTCGTTGAGCAGGGCAGCCGTGTTGAGTTCATCGGTTGCAGGCTGAAAGATCAACTGACGCATGGTTGCGATGAAATCATCGACAGCGACTGTCGACGACAACGGGACGATGGCATCCCACTGCTCGTCAGCAGTCAGCTGACGAGCGATTTTCAGAAGTTTTGAGGTACTCATTTTTTATTTTTGAAGGAGTTGAGGAGTAAAGGAGTAGAGGAGGTAAATCTTTTAGGAGTTGAGGAGATGAGGAGTTGAGGAGGTAAAGTAGGATAGATTTTTCAGGAGATGTGGAGATGTGGAGATGTGGAGTTGAGGAGGTAAATCTTTCAGGAGTTGAGGAGTTGTGGAGTTGAGGAGGTAAAGTAGGATAGATCTTTCATCTTTCAGGAGTTGAGGAGTAAAGGAGTAGAGGAGGTAAATCTTTCAGGAATTGAGGAGTTATGGAGTTGAGGAGGTAAATCTTTCAGGAGTTGAGGAGGTGTGGAGTTGAGGAGGTAAAGTAGGATAGACCCTCGAATCATTGTGTTTCTTTAGGTGGATATCAGAGCGTTAGAGGTATTCTACTTTACCTCCTCAACTCCTTTACTCCTTTACCTCCTTTACTACTTTACTCCTTTACCTCCTTTACTCCTTTACCTCCTTTACTCCTTTACCTCCTTTACTCCTTTACCTCCTTTACTCCTTTACCTCCTTATTCAAACAGTCCGGTGGAAAGATAGCGCTCGCCCGTATCAGGCAGGAGGGCGACGATGGTCTTGCCCGCATTCTCGGGCTGTCGGGCCAGTCGGAGGGCGGCAGCGTAGGCAGCGCCCGACGAGATGCCAACGAGCAGGCCCTCGTTGCGAGCCAGCAGACGGGCATGGGCAGCTGCCTCCTCGTCGCTGACGGTCAGCACCTGGTCAACGACATCACTGCTGTAGGTCTGCGGCACGAAACCGGCCCCGATGCCCTGAATTCTATGCTTGCCAGCCACGCCCGTTGAGAGGACAGCCGACGAAGCGGGCTCTACAGCCACCACACGGACTTGCGGGTTGTGCTGTTTCAGTCGTGCGCCCGTGCCACTGACAGTGCCGCCTGTTCCGACACCGGCCACAAAAATGTCGACCTGTCCCTCCGTGTCCTGCCAGATTTCCTCGCCTGTGGTACGCTCGTGGATAGCAGGGTTGGCGGGATTGACAAACTGCCCGAGGGTGACAGCGCCAGGAGTGGCCAGCCGCAGCTCATCAGCACGACGAATAGCCCCCTTCATACCTTCGGCACCAGGCGTCAGCACCAGTTCGGCACCGTAGGCCTGCAGCAGGCGCCGACGCTCCAGGCTCATCGTGTCGGGCATCGTCAGCACCACCCTATAGCCACGACTGGTGCCCACCCATGCCAGGCCTACACCCGTGTTACCGCTGGTGGGCTCGATGATGGTAGCCCCTGGGGTGAGCACTCCACGCGCTTCGGCATCCTCGATCATGGAGAGGGCGATGCGGTCCTTGACGCTGCCCCCAGGATTGAAATACTCAAGTTTCACGACGACGCGTGCCACTTGTCCGTCTTGTTCACTTGTACTCAGCAGAGGAGTACGTCCGATTAACTCTGTAAGTCTGTTGTAAATCATAATGTTGGAATGGAATAAAAACGAGAACTCCGCTAAACATCCTTGAAGGATTGATTAGCGGAGTCTCTAAAATATTACTAATTAATTGTCTGCGATGATTACGAAGAACAGCCGCTAACCGAGGGTCGATTAGCACAACAACAGATGTTGCAAACGAGCTGCGATGTGACGATTTGCTTCATTTTACGCCTCTTTCGTTTCAATTCGGCGGCAAAGTTACGACTTTTCCACGAATCCACCAAATTTTTGGCCGTTTTTTTTCATGCCGTAAGTTTTTCGCTCCCCTCAAAGCCCTCGCTGGGAACACCAGAATTTGAGAGCGTTGAGCTATGCAGTAATAACGGTGCATCAGAACACAGCCGCTCTTGTGACCACCTTTTTCAATGTGGACACGGGGAAGCCAATTTTAACAAGGACTTCCTCAAAGCGACTACGCTCTTTGTAGGGAATAGTCAGTTCGTAAGTCATCAGTTCACCTGCTTCTTCCGAAGGAACAGGCTCAAATTCATAGTAGGAGTCTGCGTCTGGCAGATAATCTGCTGGCAGGTCAGAAGGTTGTACCAACTTTACATTGTGGTATTGCAAATCGTTGTCAACATCCACGGAGTACATGTAGCCATCGTTTGGGTTTTCTATAAGCTCACGCAGTGTCAGTTCTTTGCCGATGTACTTTTGAAGACTGACCAGACTTACTCGCAGGACGAGCCAACGGTTGTCATGCTCATCACGGTCTACCCAGTAGAACAGGTAGTCATCGCCTTTCTGACTGACATAGTGTGAGAGGAACGGTCCATCGAAATATATGAGATCAGCAATACGCTTGAAGCCACTGAAATCGAACTGTATGTCGTATCCTTGAATAGCTTTCATCATATTAGTTGTTTTGTTATTTGAAATGATTTGGATAAGTCGCAACCTTCATACTCGTAGAAGTCAAAATGTCCGTTATTGCTGGGAGCAGTATTCTTTCCGTCGTCGTTAGTAAGAACGCCTTCGGCCAAAGAGTTGCCAATGGAAACAGCTATCAACTCATCAATTTGTTTCTGATATTTAAACCTTTTCTGTTCCATATTTGATTAGCAAGTCCTTATTCGAATCTGGCTGAGCTTACATGTATTTCATTCTGCCCATTGCTAACGGAGTATGTATAGATGTGACACACTTTCAGCCTGCAAATATACACATTTTTTTTGAAAGGCGGAAAGGTTTAAAAGAAAAAGTGAAGTCAATGCGCTGAAAAGTCGTATTTCTGCAACGAGGAAAGGTAAAACGAACAGTCACCCCCACACCTCCCTAAATCGTTGGAAACGCCTTTATACAAAGGGGTTTGGGGAAGGGAGGTGTGGGCATCCTAATGAAACATGGCTACGAAACCACCCGAAGAGATGTGCATAAAGTGCCGACACGAAGTGTCACATTCAGGCACCCAAAGTGCCACTTCTAGACACGCGAAGTGCCGCATCGCGACACGCGATCCGGCACTTCGTGACTTCCGAGCAGCCCCCCAGTCTTCTCCGAGCAGACTCCCAGACTTCTCCGAGCAGAGTCACAGTCTTCTCCGAGCAGACTCCCAGACTTCTCCGCGCAGACTCCAAGACTTCTCCGAGCAGACTCCCAGTCTTCTCCGAGCAGACTCCCAGACTTCTCCGCGCAGACTCCAAGACTTCTCCGAGCAGACCCCTAGACTTCTCCGAGCAGACGCCCAGACTTCTCCGCGCAGACTCCAAGACTTCTCCGAGCCGATGCCGTAGGCATCAGACAGTAGTAGCCAGCCATTTCATGGCTGGCTACTACTGTCTGATGCCTACGGCATCGGCTGCGCAGAACTTGCGGAACTTGAATAGAGAGCCCACTTTAAAAAGTCCCTCGATGAAGAAAGAGCGGAAAAACAGTGCGCAGCCGCTCCCCTCCCTGCAAGGGGCGATTTTATCCTTAAGCGGACACGATTTAGTCCTTAAACGGACAAAATCTTCAAGCCAGGGGTGGGGTCTGTATCTCTTTCGCCCACAGACGGTTACAGACCCCACCCCGCCCTACGGGCACCCCTCCCCTTGCAGGGAGGGGAGTGGGCTCACGCCGTCATTCGCTACGGCTCCAGACTTTTTAAAGTGGACTCAATAGATAATAAGAGGTAAGAGCTCAACAGGCCTTGAACGACATGTCGAGACCCTTGACACTGTGGGTGAGGGCACCGACGGAGACGAAGTCGACGCCCTGCTCAGCATAGTCGCGAATGGTGTCGAAGGTGATGCCGCCTGATGACTCCGTCTCGTAACGGTGGTCGATGAGGAGGACGGCCTTGCGGGTGTCCTCAGGCGTGAAGTTGTCGAGCATGATGCGGTCGACGCCACCATGGTCGAGCACCTGCTGCAGCTCGTCGAAGTTACGCACCTCAATCTCAATCTTCAGGTCGAGGCCCTTCTCCTTGAGGTAGGCATGGCAGCGGTCGATGGCGTTAACGATGCCACCGGCGAAGTCAACGTGGTTGTCCTTGAGCAGAATCATGTCGAAGAGACCGATGCGGTGGTTACAGCCCCCACCAATCTTCACAGCCTGCTTCTCGAGCATGCGCATGCCGGGTGTGGTCTTGCGTGTGTCGAGCACACGGGTGCCCGTGCCCTCCAGACGTTCCACGTAGCGGTGGGTCATGGTGGCAATGCCGCTCATGCGCTGCATGATGTTGAGCATCAGGCGCTCCGTCTGCAGCAGCGAGCGCACACGCCCAGTGACAACCATGGCGATGTCGCCCTTACGGACGGGCGTGCCGTCGCCCATGAGCACCTCGACCTGCATGTCAGGGTCGAAGCGTCGGAACACCTCTTTGGCAATTTCGACGCCTGCGAGGATGCCGTCCTCTTTAATGAGCAGATGGGAACGTCCCATGGCATCCTCGGGGATGCAGCACAGGGTGGTATGGTCGCCGTCGCCAATATCTTCAGCAAACGACAGGTCGATGAGTCGATCGACAAGTTCTTCGGTGGTAAGCATGGGGATGAGTTGAGAATTGAGGATTGAGAATTGAGGATTGAATTATACCTTTTGCGATTTACGATACCACAGTGCGAACCAGAAAACGGAGAGTACACATGCCACGGCGGCGATGAGCCACGTGTAGTGGCCGTCGACGTGGAAGGCCTGCTCCGAAAGCAGGAACGTCGTGCAGACGGTGGTCATAAACACAGCCGGAATGAAGGTGATGACCCAGGGTTTGTGCTGGCGCACGAGATAGACGGTGATGGCCCAGAGCGTAAAGACGGCGAGCGTCTGGTTGCTCCATCCGAACCAGCTCCAGATCATGTTGAAGCCCTCCTTGTCGGCCATCTGCCAGATGAGCAGTCCGATGGCACATGCGAACATCGGGATGCAAATCATTAGACGGTGACGGATGGTGTGCTGCTCCATGTGCAGGAAGTCGGCAATGATGAGGCGTCCAGAGCGGAAGGCAGTGTCGCCACTGGTGATGGGCGCTGCCACGACACCGAGCAGGGCGAGGATGCCACCGAACACGCCCAGCCAGTCGCGACAGATGATGTTGACCACCGACGGTGCATCGCTGACAGCGGCAGCACCGCCCTCAATCAGCTCATAGCCCGGCGTGGGCTGGTCGTAGAAGAAGTACATGGCCACCGAGGCCCAGATGAGGGCCACAATACCTTCGGTAATCATGGCACCATAGAAGATGGGGCGTGCCAGACGCTCGCTCTTCAGGCAGCGGGCCATCAGCGGGCTCTGCGTACCATGGAAGCCACTGATGGCACCACAGGCAATGGTGATGAAGAGGCAGGGGAAGATGCTCTTCGCCGTCAGCGGCTCTACACCTCGAAGGCCCTCCCACACCTCTGGGATATTAGGCTGCTTGATGACGAGCATCACCAACAGGGCGGCAGCCATGAAGAGCAGCGAGAAGGCAAACAGCGGGTAGATCTTACCGATAATCTTGTCGATGGGCAGCATCGTGGCAACGATGTAGTAGGCAAAGATGACAAATATCCAGAAACCATACTTGCCCAGTGTGTCGACGAAGAACTGCGGCTCCCACATGTCGCCCATAATCTTGGCCGGGCTGAAGACGAAGACCACGCCCACCATCATGAGCAGGAACACGGAGAAGACGAGCATCACCTGCTTCGTGGTGTTGCCCAGATAGTCGCCAATGATCTCAGGCAGGTTGGCACCACCGTGACGGATGCTGAGCATGCCCGACATGTAATCGTGGACGGCACCCGCAAAGATGCAGCCAAAGACAATCCATAGGTAGGCCGCCGGTCCGAACTTCGCACCCATGATGGCACCAAAGATGGGACCTGTGCCCGCAATGTTAAGGAACTGGATCATAAAGACCTTCCACGTAGGCAGGACGATGAAGTCGACGCCGTCGGCTTTCGCTACCGCAGGCGTCGGACGGTCGTCAGGTCCAACAACGCGCTCCACAAACTTTCCATAGAGCAGATAGCCCAAGATTAGAGCCACGAGGCTCACGCCAAAAGTAATCATTTTCTTGTTTTCTTTTGTTTACGGATGCAAAAGTAAGGAAATTATTTGAATTATCAAAAAAAAAACCTTAACTTTGCCGCCCAAAAGCGAAAAAAGTGATGAAACGTCTCTATATCTTATTACTTTTCATGGTCGCCGTCTTGTGTTCAGGCGCTCAGACGACAGCCGTCAGCCTCGGTTACGGCATCGCCGACAATAACGCCCTACCCTCGCCCAAATATGAGGTGCGGGCTGCCTGGCTTGCCACTATCGGCGGCATCGACTGGCCACGCACCATGGGAGCCAGCCAGCAGAAGGCCGAGCTCACCCAGCTATTAGAACAGCTGCGACAGGCAGGCATCAACACCATATTATTTCAAGCACGCGTGCGCGCGACCACCCTCTACCCCTCGAAATACGAGCCTTGGGAAGGTACGCTGACGGGCACCCCAGGACAGTCGCCTGGCTACGATCCCCTGCAGTGGGCTGTCAGCGAGTGCCACCGTTTAGGCATGGAGTGCCACGCCTGGGTCGTCACGCTGCCCGTCGGCGGTTGGCAGAAGATTGGTTGCCAGCAGCTGCGACGTAACTACAGTAAGCAACTGCGGCGCATCGGCGAAAATGGCTTCATGTCGCCCGAGGCTGGTGCCACTGGCGACTATCTGGCCATGATCTGTCGTGAGATTACGCAGGGCTACGACATCGACGGTATCCACCTTGACTACATTCGTTACCCCGACGGATGGCCGAAGGCCAAGAACGCACAGGAGACGGCACGCCGCCGCCAGTACATCACTGGCATTGTGCGCAAGATACATCAGGCAGTGAAAGGCGCCAAGCCCTGGGTGAAAATGAGCTGCTCACCCGTTGGCAAGTACGACGACCTGACGCGCTACCGCAGTGGTGGCTGGAACGCACGCACCACCGTGGCACAGGATGCCCAGGCCTGGGTGCGTGAAGGACTGATGGACCAGCTCTATCCCATGATCTATTTCCAAGGCAACAACTTCTATCCCTTTGCCATCGACTGGCAGGAGCAGAGTGCCGGGCGGACCATCGGTGCCGGCCTGGGCATCTACTTCCTCGACCCTCGCGAGGGGCGCTGGACGTTGCGTGAGGTGGAGCGCCAGATGAACGTGCTGCGGCAGGCAGGGCTGGGCCACTGCTACTTCCGCGCCCGCTTCCTCACTGACAACACGAAAGGCATCTACGATTTTGCGAAGCGCTTCGACGCCGTTCCTGCTCTGGTGCCACCAATGACATGGAGCGGTATGCCTGCGCCTGAGGCGCCCGCCACCCTGACGCTGCGCGACGGACAGCTGACATGGTCGGCCGCCAGAGATGCGAGCGGTGCTCCTGGCCTCGTCTATAACCTCTATGCCAGCGACACCTACCCTGTCGACATCAGTCGTGCCGACCACATCGTTGCCACCCACCTGCGACAGACGCAGCTCGCCGTGGCTCCCACCAAATACTACGCCGTCACGGCCATGAACCGCTACGGCCTTGAGAGCGAGGCTCGCCAGCTAAGTCTCCCCACGAAGCCAAATGCGTCAGCCCATCACCCTCAGAGCCTAGCCCCCCGCCGCTCTTCCCTTCCCATCATTGGCGAGAGCAATGGCAGCCCACTGCGTGTGCCTCGTTGCGACCCCGCCTCTGACGCCTACATCCTTGTGGTGAAGAACCTCATGGGGCAAACCGTCACCCGTCGCTACTACACTGCCGAGATGAGCGTGCGCAACCTCCCCGACGGTGTCTACCAGCTCTACTCGCTCGACCGTCGTGGCCGTCAGCACCGCCTCGGCTTCTTCGGTGTAAGGCGAAAGCAAGCTGAAAGATGAAATCACTAGGTCTAATCATACCTCTCAGTTCTCAGTTCTTAGTTCTCAATTCTCAGTTCTCAATTCTCAGTTCTCAATTCTCAGTTCTCAATGCGCCCCATCACCTTCGACTCTTTCGTACGCGGCATCCTTACCTTGGCCGTAGCCGCAGGCCTGCTATGGTTGCTGAACCGCCTGAGCGGCGTGCTACTGCCTTTCTTCTTGGCATGGCTTATCGCCTACCTGCTGTTCCCGCTGGTAAAGTTCTATCAGTACCGCTGTCGCCTGAAATACAGGGTGTTGGCCATCATTGCCGCCATTCTTTCAGTCTCGGCCGTTATCGCGCTTCTGCTCTGGCTCATGATTCCGCCCATCATTGAGGAGGGACTGCGGGCTAAAGACATGCTCGTCGCCTATTTTGAGCATAATATCACTCAAAGCAACATCCCCGACATGGTGGGAGAGTTCCTCCACGACCATTTCAGCGCCGAGGAGATCAAAGCGCTGGTGACGCAGGACGGCTTCATTCAAAGCATGAAAGAGGCCTTGCCGAAGGTGTGGGCTGTCATATCGCAGAGCATCGGCGTCGTCTCGAGTTTCTTCACTGTGACGATGATTCTGCTCTACACCATTTTCATTCTTCTCGACTACGAGAAGTTCTCCAAAGGCTGGGCCGACCTGTTGCCCGACCGTTACCGCAGCAAAGTCCAGAAGCTTGTCGGCGACATTGAGGAAGGCATGAACAAGTACTTCCGCGGTCAGGCCATCGTCGCCTTCTGCGTCGGCGTGCTCTTCAGCATCGGCTTCCTCATCATCGATTTCCCCATGGCCATCGGTCTCGGCATGTTCATCGGTCTGCTTAACATGGTGCCTTACCTGCAGCTGGTAGGCTTCGTGCCCACCATTCTGCTCGCCATCGTCAAAGCTGCCGACACAGGTCAGAACTTCTGGCTCATCATGCTGATGGCACTCCTCGTCTTCGCCGTTGTACAACTCATTCAGGACGCGTTCCTCACACCGAAAATCATGGGACACGTCACTGGCCTCAACTCAGCCATCATTCTCCTCTCGCTCTCTATCTGGGGCTCCCTGCTCGGCATGCTCGGCATGGTCATCGCCCTGCCACTCACCACGCTCCTACTGAACTACTATCAGAAGTACGTGATAAAGAAATAGGTGGTACCGACTGCGATGTCGTTGCATAAAAAAGACTGTAGGAGGGGGATAAGTTACTATGATTCAAGTTCCGCAAGCTATGGAAACTATGCGCAGCCAGCCCCGTAGGGGCATAACAGTGGTAGCCAGCCATTTGAATGGCTGGCTACCACTGTCTGATGCCTACGGCATCGGCTGCGCAGAACTTGCGAAACTTGAATTACTTTGAATATTTCTCAATGAGTTCGTCGGCCTGCGGGTCGCCAAGCTCTTTAGCGCGCCGCAGGTTCGTTGCGCCCTCAGTCTTCTTACCAGTAAGGCACTGTGCGAGACCGAGGAACAGGTAACCATCGCTATGGTCAGGAGCGAGGGCGACGAGCTGCTGCGCCGTGCCGATGGCATCCTCGTAAAGCCCCACACGCACCTGCAGCGATGCCTGTTCAGACAGGTAAAGCTCCGACTGTGGGTTCAGCCGCACGGCCTGAGCAATGTCGTTCAGCGCCTGCTGGAACAGCCGTCCGCCTAACTCAGCCTGATAGCGCAGGTAGTAGAAGCCATCCGAGAGCTGTGCTTTCATCAGTTCGCCATAGTCGTTCAGGTCGTTGACGGCCTGACGATGCTCACCAGCATCCATGCGGGCTTCGGCACGCGCCAGGATGAAAGGTGCGGCCTCCTTCAGCAGTGGCCGCGAGAAGCACGCCACGCAACTGTCGAGAAGTGCCAACTGACCCACCGTGTCGCCAGCGAGCACACGGCAGCGCGAGGCTTCATAGAACAGCTCGGGCGAGCGCAGTGGCGACTGGAACAGCTCGGCATAGATGGCTGAGGCGTCGTCGTAGTGCTTCTCGGCAGCCAGCACGTAGGCCTGCTGCTGACGGTAGATGGGCAGCGGGTTCGCAGCGTAAGCCGCCTCTGCCTCCTGCTGAGCCCGCTGGAAGCTCCACGCCTCGTAGCTAACGGGCTTTGCAGCGGTGAGTGCCGCCAGCATCAGGCGCGACCATGTGTAGTGCACCTCGTCGGCCTTTCCCAAAGCCTCAGCACGCTGCAGTGCCTCGGTCAGCGCGTGGTCACAGTCAGCAAAGTTTCCACCGCCGAAGGCCTGTTGAGCACGGTAGACATAGCCCTCGTGGCTCTGTGGGAACTGCGCAATATAGTCGTCGACAAGCTGGGCATAGGCGACAGAGTCAAGGGTCGAGCCAGCCACGTAGAGCGTCAGCTGTGCCTGACTCTCGTCGCTGGGCAGAGCCTTGCGGATGTTGATGGCCTTGAGCGCAGGGTCGTTGATGCTCAGCCCCGTGGTCCGCAGACTGTCGGCAAAGCATGCACTGACAGCATAGAGCAGCGTGTCGGCAGGGCCCTGCGACGGCTGCAGCAGTGCCACCACCTCGCCGTTGGCATTCAGGACGGGCGTTCCCTCCACCATCTGCCCACTGGACGAGGCTTTGAGCGTGTAGTAGGTATAATCGGAATTAAAAGTCTCGGTCTTGCGGACGACGGGCGACGGCAGGTTCTTCGTCTCACGGTAGGGCAACAGCCACAGCGAAGTGCCGACGGGCTGGGCCTGGGCAGTCACGGTGAGCGGCTGCACCTTCTTGGCATCAGCGATGCGGACCTTACAGACGTCGTAGGTCTCGTTGGCGCCGAGCACACAGGCCACAGGCCACTCCTTACCCGAAGCATCGATGACCACAGCGCGCGAGGCACCACGGAACAGGCCGTAGCTGCTCACCACGTCGCCCCCCTCACTGACGAACACGCCGTTGGCACTGCCCAGGAGCGTGCCATTGTCATCGAAGGTCTTCACGGTCACCACGCTCTTCGTGGCTTTCTTCACCCATCCGGGCTGCGCCAGGGCAGGGGAAAAATGAAAGATTAAAAATGAAAGACTAAAAATGAAGAACGACAAACCTGTCACCTTACTTTTTCTTATTATTGTAGCCATACGTATTCTCAATTCCATTCCTATTTTGTTGTGCAATCTATTATCAAATCTCAAACCTCAAATCTCAAACCTCAAATCTCAAACCTCCAGCCTCAAATCCAGCAGCTGTTTCGCATTCTCGATAGCCGCCTCGCTCACAGCGCTGCCACTGAGCATCTGAGCCAGCTCCGTCACACGCTCGTCGGGCGCCAGCTGCAGCATGCGGGTGGTGGTGCCCTGCGGCGTCTCTTCCTTGTACACCTTATAGTGGGTGGAGCCCATCGCGGCAATCTGCGGCAGGTGCGTGATACTGATAACCTGGCGTCCGCCCTGCCCCATCTGGGCCATCATCCGTGCCATCTGCTCAGCAATCTTGCCGCTGACACCCGTGTCGATCTCGTCAAAGATGATGGTCGGCAGCTTGACGGCTCCGCTTATCATGGCTTTCACGGCCAGCATCACGCGGGCTATCTCGCCGCCCGAGGCGACCTGCGACACAGGCTGCAAAGGTGACGACGTATTGGCTGAGAAAAGGAACGACACGTAGTCCTGACCAGTGCCCGTCAGCTCACCCCGCTCCACATGCACCTCGAAACGAACGTTGGGCATGCCCAGTGGCACCAAGCGCTCGCGCAGTTGTTGTTCAATGTTCTTAGCGGCCTGCGCGCGCTGCTGGCTGAGGCTGTCGGCCGCTTCCTGGCAGGCAGTCAGCGCTGCCGCCGCCCGACTGTTGAGCTCGGCCAGACACGCGTCGCTATTCTCGATGTTCGAGAGCTTCTGCTCGAGACTGTCGCGCTGCTCAATGAGCGCAGCGACGGTCTCTACACGATACTTCTTCTGTAAGTCATAGAGGCGGTCGAGGCGCACATTCACCTGTTCCAGTTCAGCAGGATCGAAGTCGATGTCCTCTGTACGGGCGTTCACCTCGGCAGCAACATCCTTCAGCTCGATATAGCTGCTCTCCAGACGCTGCGCCAACTCGGCCACATCGGGATAGACATGCTCCACCCCCTTCAGGGCGGCAGCTGCCAGACGCAGCTGGCTCACGATGCCACCATCGTCGGTCTCCAGAGCACCACCAGCCGTGTAGAGCGCCTGCTTGATGTCCTCAGCATGGGTCATCGTCTCACTGCGCTGCTCCAGCTCTTCCTGTTCGCCATCCACGAGGCGGGCGGCCTGCAGCTCATCGAACTGGAACTGCAGGAATTCGGCTTGCTGACGGTTACGCGCAATCTCCTCCTCCATGTCGGCTACCTGCCGACGCAGCGACTGGTAGTCGGCAAAACGCTGGCGATAGGTCTCTAACGCCTCGCCATCGCCGGCAATCAGGTCCACCACGCTCAGCTGGAAGTCGTGCTTGCCCAGCAGCAGGTTCTGGTGCTGCGAGTGGATGTCCACCAGGCGTTCGCCCAGCTCCCTCAACACGGTCAGGGCCACAGGGGTGTCGTTGACGAAGGCACGGCTCTTACCGGCGGCCGTCAACTCACGGCGGATGATGGTGTCTTCGGCGTCAGGCTCTATCTCGTTCTGCTCAAAGAAGTCACCCATGTCGTAATGCGACAGGTCGAAGTGGGCCTCGATGACACACTTGTCGGCTCCCTGCTTCAGCGTCTTGGCGTCGGCACGCTGTCCCAGCAGCAGGCCGATGGCCCCGAGGATGATGCTCTTGCCAGCACCTGTCTCGCCTGTGATGACCGAGAAGCCTGGCTCGAACACCATGTCAAGCTCGTCAATGAGTGCGAAATTGCGTATATATAGTTGTCGTAGCATCTTAAAGATGAAAGATTAAAGATTAAAGATGAAAGATGAAAAATTTGCGGCTGCAAAGGTACGCTTTTTTAGGGAGTAAAAGGAGCCGATGGAGTTAAAGGGAGTTAAAGGACGGTAGTTTTGCCCGTAATTTCGTAATTTTGCAGCTGAATTGTGGCGCAAGCCAATTCGCGAAATAGGAAATAGCCTTATGACCATTGTTGAAATAACCTCACTACAGGAGCCTGGCGTGCTACCGTTCAGCGCACTCACCGAGGCTCAGCTGCGCAAACGCCTGGACCCTGCCAAGGGCATCTTCATCGCCGAGAGCCCAAAGGTCATCGCCGTGGCCCTCGATGCGGGCTACGAGCCAGTGAGCCTGCTCTGCGAGCGGCGACACATCGAGGGCGATGCGGCAGCCATCATCAGCCGCCTTGGCGCCGACGTGCCCGTCTACACTGGCGACCGCCAGCTGTTGGCCGCGCTGACGGGCTACACACTGACACGCGGCGTGCTCTGCGCCATGCGGCGTCCCCAGCCACTCACAGTTGAGGAGGTGTGCCGCGATGCCCACCGTGTCGTCGTCATCGATGCCGTGAGCGACACCACCAACATTGGTGCCATCTTCCGCTCGGCAGCAGCCCTCGGCATCGACGCCGTACTGCTGACGACCGACGCCTGCGACCCACTGAACCGCCGTTCCGTGCGTGTCTCAATGGGGTCGGTGTTTCTCGTGCCATGGGCATGGCTCGACGGCAGCACGACTATCCGTCAGCAGCTCAACAACTTAGGGTTCCGAACGGCAGCGATGGCCCTGAGCGACGACTCCATCGCTCTTGACGATCCACGGTTGAAAGCCGAACCACGACTGGCCCTCATCATGGGCACTGAGGGCGACGGCCTGCCCCACACAGTCATCACCGATAGCGACTACGTGGTGCGCATACCCATGCACCACAGCGTCGACTCGCTCAACGTGGCTGCCGCTGCCGCCGTCGCCTTCTGGGAACTGAGAAGATGATAGATGATAGATGAAAAATGAAAAATGAAAGATGAAAAATGAAAAATGAAAAATGAAAGATGAGAATATGAAAGCAAGAACGACAATAACAGCAGCTATGCTGACCATTGCCATGACAGCTGCCGCACAGCACATTGACGAGACGGGTATCGCGGCCACATCTGAGCGCACGCCCCTCTCATGTACCAGCATCATGGTCGGCCGCATGGCCTCCGCCGATGGTTCGGTGATGACCTCTCACACCTGTGACTCCTGGTATCGCACATGGATGCGCATGGTGCCCGCCCACGACTACGAGCGCGACACCGTGACCGCCATCTACGACGGTCGCATGCACACACAGACGCCCCAGGACAGCACGAAGGTTCACCTCAAAGGCCTGATTCCGCAGGTACGCCACACGCTGCGCTACCTCGACACGGCCTACCCCTGCCTGAACGAACGACAGCTCGCCATCGGCGAGACCACCATCTCAGGCCGCGACACGCTGCGCAACCCTAAGGGCATGTTCATGGTCGAGGAACTGGAGCGCATCGCCCTCGAGCGCTGCTCAACGGCCCGCGAAGCCATCCTGCTCATGGGACAGCTCATCCGTGACTACGGCTACGGCGACAGCGGCGAGTGCCTGACGATTGCCGACAAGAACGAGGTGTGGATCTTTGAAGTGTTTGGCGAAGGCCCCGACCGCATCGGCGGCGTGTGGGCTGCCGTCCGCATCCCTGACGACGAGATTGCCGTCTCGGCCAACATCTCGCGCATCGGTACGCTGAACCTCAAGGACCGCAACCGCTACTTGGCCTCTGACAACATCTTCGACGTGGCTCGCCGACTCGGGCTTTGGGACGGACGTGAGGTGTTCAACTTCTGGCGCGTGTACAGTGGCGGCAACTACTTCAACGAGAAGAAGAACTACAGCGTGCGCGAACATTTCATTATGGACGCCCTCGCACCGTCGCTCCATCTCTGCGACACCGTCGAGGAGCTGCCCCTGAGCGTCAAGCCCGACCATAAGGTCAGCGCCGAAGAGGTGATGCGACTGCTCGGCAGCTATTACGAGGGCACTGACAAGAACCTCAGCGGACGTAACAAGATAGCGAACCCCAAGCGCAAGGACAAGGACGGCAAACTGGTTGAAAACGAGCCGGACAGCATCGTCTCGCCCTTCGCCAATCCGTGGATGCGCCCTGACGAGATCAACCTCTACTACGCCAAGGGCGACTCCGTGATGAAAAACATCCGCACGGTCAGCGTGTCGTGGTGTGCCTACAGCACCGTCATCCAGCTGCGCTCGTGGCTGCCCGACGAGGTGGGCGGCGTGGCGTGGATATGCCTCGACAACCCTGGCGAGAGCCCTCGCTTCCCCATCTTCAGCGGTAACACAGAGCTGCCACAGCTCCTCGAGGTCTGCGGACAGCATGTCGACCGCGACGATGCCGCACTTTGGCACTACCGCAAGGCCAACCGGCTGGCCACCGTCCGCTGGGGCACCTATCGCAAGACGTTGGAGCCCCTGCGCGACTACTTCATTGCGAAGGGACAGCGCGAGCTGCCCTTCGTAGAGCAGACGTGGCAGCAGCTCCACAGCGAAGACCCCAAGAAGGCCGAGCAGATGCTCAACGGCTATACCGCCGACTTCTTCGGCGCCACCATCCAGCGCTGGGACGAGATGGCCCGCAAGCTTTGGCGCCAGACGTGGGCCGGCTTCTAACCCCCAATCGTCCTTACCATCAATAGACCGACCGTGAACAGATGCTGAACGAACTGATAACCAACATCAACGACGCGCTGTGGACCTACGTCCTTATAGGCGCACTGGTGGGCTGCGGGCTGTGGTTCACGTGGAAGACGCACTTCGTGCAGTTCCGCATGATTGGCGAGATGATCCGCCTGCTCGGCGAGGCTACCACCAGCAACGGTAAGGGCAGGCGCCACGTCTCGTCGTTTCAGGCCTTTGCCGTCTCCGTGGCCACCCGCGTCGGAACGGGCAACCTCGCCGGCGTAGCTACGGCCATCGCCATCGGCGGGCCAGGCTCAGTGTTCTGGATGTGGGTCATCGCCCTCATCGGCTCGGCAACAGCCTTCGTGGAGTCCACCCTCGGCCAGCTCTACAAGCAGCCACACCGCGACTCGTTCATCGGCGGCCCCGCCTACTACATCCGCTGCGGCCTGCACAGCCGGTGGATGTCGATGCTCTTCGCCATACTCATCACCATCACCTTCGGCCTCTCCTACAACTCCATACAGAGCAACACCATCTGCGGCGCCATGAACGAGGTGTTCGGCTGGAGCCCCGTCGTCGTGGGCATCGTCCTGAGCGTGCTCGCACTACTCATCGTCTTCGGCGGCATCCACCGCATCGCTCGCGTCAGCGCCGTGCTGGTGCCCCTGATGGCCATTGGCTACTTCGTGCTTGCCGTCGTCGTTATTGCCATGAACTTCAGGCTGATACCCCACGTGCTCGAAGTCATCGTGTCCAGCGCCTTCGGCTTCGAGCAGATAGCCGGCGGCGGACTGGGTGCCACGATGATGAATGGTGTGAAGCGCGGCCTCTTCAGCAACGAGGCCGGCGAGGGCAGTGCCCCTAACGTAGCATCGACAGCCGACGTGACCCACCCTGTGAAGCAGGGGCTCATCCAGGCCCTGGGCGTGTTCACCGACACGCTGCTGGTATGCTCGTGTACGGCCTTCATCATCCTCATCAGCGGACTCTACCAGACGCCCGGACTCAACGGCATCGCCCTCACGCAGACCGCCCTGCAGTCAGAGGTGGGCACGTGGGGACCGCTGTTCATCGCCATCGCTATCTTCCTCTTCGCCTTCTCAAGCATCATCGGCAACTACTATTACGGCGAAGCCAACATCCGCTTCATCATCCAGCACGCAAGGCCCCGTTCGACCGAAGGACGCTTGCTACCAAAGGGACACAAGAAACCTCAAACCTCAAATCTCAAATCTCAAACCATCCTCACCGTCTACCGCGTATTCTCAGGCGGCGTCATGGTCATATTCGGCGCTATGGCCACCCTCGACCTGGTATGGAACCTGGGTGACCTCTGCATGGCACTGCTCACCGCCTGCAACCTCGTAGCCATCGCCGCCTTGGGCAAGTATGCCTTCCGATTGCTCGACGACTACCGCCGACAGAAGCGCGCAGGCACCCGCGAGCCCGTCTTCCACCGCAGCCAGCTGCCCGAGATTGCCTCCGACCTGCCGTGCTGGGAGTAGGCTCGACAACAAGAAAGAAAGTCTCATGAAACACTACAGCATACTTTTCGTCTGCCACGGCAACATCTGCCGCAGTCCGATGGCAGAGTTCGTCATGAAAGACCTGGTCCACAAAGCCGGCCTCGACACGTCGTTCCACATCGAGTCGGCAGCCACGTCGACAGAGGAGATCGGTAATCCCGTCTACCCCCCTGCGCGCCGCAAGCTGGCTGAGCACGGCATCTCATCGGCAGGCAAGACGGCACGCCAGATGACGCGCGCCGACTACCACCGCTTCGACCTGCTCATCGGCATGGACGACTGGAACATACGTAACATGCGCCGCATCTGTGGTGGCGACCCCGACGACAAGATCCACCAACTGATGGACTACACCAACAGGCCTGGCGAAGTGGCCGACCCGTGGTACACGGGCGACTTCGAAGCCACCTGGCGTGACGTACTCGAGGGCTGCAAAGGGCTGTTGGAGGAGTTAGGAGTTAGGAATTAGGAGTTAGGAGTTAAAAGGTTGGAGTTAAAAGGTTGGAGTTGAATCGCGTTTGAGGTATTCTACTCCACCTCCTTTACTCCCTAACTCCTAATTCCTAACTCCTAATTCCTAACTCTACTGCTTAATCTTGTCCCACGTCTGGCTCTGCGAGGCATTGATGCCGAAAAGAATCTCATAGGCCGACTCTTTTTCCTTCTGCGTGCCCTTACCCTTGTAGATGCCAGCCAGCTCGTCCTTCTTATAGTCGGTCCATATTTGCGGCAGCATGCTCAGCGGCTTGTCCTCGTGGGCTTTCTTCAGGCCGTTCTCAAGGGCTGTGGTGATGTTGGTGCGCCCACGCTCCACGTTCGACGCCATCTCGTCGAGGCCCGTGCGGTAGTAGTCGTACTGCAGCTGACGGAAAGGCTTCATCGCCTCGTCAAGATAGTCGTTGATGATGGCGAAGCGATTGCGGTCGTCCTCGAACGACTTCCAGCCAGGAAATCCCAGGTCCTGCGCATTGTTCACCAGATACATACAGCGCTGCAGGATATCGGTGCCGCCCATGGGCGCGAAGCTGTCGAGGTCGAGTCCGATGATGAGGTAGGCGTAGTAGGCGAAAAGCGCCACAAGCTGATTGTCGATGACCTCCTCGTTGTAGTTCAGCTGGTCGAACTGCGCAAACTCAAAGTCGAAGTTCTTGTCGCGGTTGTTATAGAGCGTGGTGGTGTACGACGCGTTGTACACCGGGCGGTTAGCCTGGATGATAGCCGTGCAGGTGAACTTGTTCTCCGACGGGTCGTACTTCGTCACCGTGATGTTGAACGAGCACTGTATACGCTCGTTCTCCTGGAACTGTAGCGCCGTCCACTGGCGCTCGTTGACAAACTGCTCCAGCGTCTGCTGCAGGTTCTCGAACACCGACTTGTCGGTGCCCTGCACCTGCTGGGTGTTGAAGTTGATCTTCGCCAGCAGCTCCTGGGCGGCCACGGTGGCCGCCGCCCAGTGGCAGACGAGTAATATCAGAGCCAGAATGATTCGCTTCATACCGGATGGTGTTGATTAGACAATGATTGCGCGCGCACACCGCTTACGGTATGCCCGTGCAAAAGTACAACTAATTTTCGAAACGCCCAAATTTTCGCGTGAAAACTTCATAAGCGAGCATCAGAAACGCCCGTCAGTCGCACATAGTCCCCATGATTATAACGTCAAAAGCGCCATTTTCGAGATCAGGACGGGAAAAGGTGTCTCCCAGAGGACTGATAGTCGTCTCCGAGATCTCTACCAGTCCTCTCCGAGATCTCTGCCAGTCCTCTCCGAGATCTCTGCCAGTCGTCTCCGAGATCTCTACCAGTCCTCTCCGAGATCTCTGCCAGTCGTCTCCGAGCAAAGGGGTTGTCCGGTCGGAGCAGAGTGGTAGCCGAGAATCAGAAAGGCGTGCACTGCTCCTGCTGAGCGGTGCACGCCTTTGCATTGTTGCTATGCGCTACCGTTTGGTGGCCACGCAGCAGGGTTCCTCCTGCCTGGTCGTTGTTCCAGGAGCCGTCAGATACTGGCGCGCCATCCACGTTGTGGGTTCGCTGAACCCATCCTCATCCTTGAAGATGCGGAATTCGCCAACTTCCATGATGATGCCGGCGGGATCGTACTTGTCAAGCATTACGAAACCATAATAGAAGTCCTTAATGCCGCTGGTGGTCTTCGTTCCCGACAGGATTGTTGCCATCTTAGTGGTTGTTCCATACCCGTCGTTTCGCTTGCTGTCAAGGATGATGAACACGGTGAAGTTGTCGCCCTTTCCCAAAACGATGGCTTCCTGTCGCTCGGAAGCCGACAGCACCGTGGTGCCTCGCGACTCATCCCTATAGACGACGGTGTTCTGAATCATGTCCTGACTGGTGAACTCTGCTATATAGTCAGCGAAATTGTCGGATTGATAGCCATCAGAACTATAGACCAATACGTTCTTGCTCAGCTTATAAGTGCCCTCGATGACGGGTGGTGTATTGCCGGAATAGATGGGCATGTAGGGACGCATCCGTCGGAGATACTCTTCGGGAATGGTCTGGATGATGCGCGGATCGAACTCGGCATCGACAACGGTGAACTCGGTGATGAAATCAGTGCCACCCACGCGGTTCTCCTTGACGTGGAGTGCCACGGTCTTGACGGCGCCAAACTCGGGTGTCTGAGCAGAAATATAGATTGTGCCCTCGTTGGTGTATGTCAATTCCCTGACCGTCAGAGTGCCGATGTTGCCCTGTTCGTCGGTTGTCTTCAGTTCGAGTGAGAGCTCGCCGCTGTAGTACTTATGGTATAAGACGGAGGCCATGGCAGCGGGTGTGACACTGTACTTCAGGTGCAGATTACCTCCCCAGTCGGTTTTGGTCTCAGTGACGTGCCCTGTGCCATCAGGCATGACAACGATGCTCTGCACGCGGTCACGCAGGCGCGCATACTCGTCGAAGACGACGAGTCGCACCTTCTGCTTGTTGTTGTAGGTTATCTCGCAGTAGTCGTCAGTGAGCTGAATGTCGTTGATGACGCCTGTGTAGCGGCTGATGTACTCGTTGATGACGGTGGTGTTGTTGAAGTAGTTGGTGATGATTTCCTCAAGGAAGCTGTAGTTGAACACCTCATTATAATACACGCGCAAGTAGTCGAGCACCACCTCCTGCAGAATATCGACGTCGAAGAGTGTTGTCTGATGGCTTTCGACATAGGTGTTGATGATATTCTCGATGTCGATGCTCTTCACGAAGATGTTGTAGTTCACCTGGAAGTACTTGGTGACGATGTCGACCAGCAGGTCGCGGCTGATGACGGTGGTCTCGTTCTCGGTGATGTAGTCGTTGATGATGCGGTGGATGGTCTCGTTGTCGATGAACGTGTTGTAGTTGTTCTGAACGTATGTGTTGATGATTTCACGGATGAGCGTCTCGTTGAAGATGGTTGAGAAGTTCAGGGTGATGTACTTGCTGAAGAGCTGCGCCAGGATCTGCTGGTCGAAGATCTGGACGTAGTTGTTCTGCACATACTCAATCAGGAGGTTGAAGACGAGCTCGTTGTTGACGATGACATCCTGATGCTGGTCGAGGTAGTTGTAGATAACTTCGCGCAGCAGGTCGACGTCAATGTAGTTCTCATTGTTCTGAACGAAGTTGTTGAAGACCTCCAGGAGTAGCTGATCGTCGAAGACGGTGGTCTTGTTGAGAGTCATGTAGTTGGTGAAGATCTCGTAGAGCACCTCGTTGTTGACAAAGACCTCCTGATGCTCGCGCATGAAGCTTAGGATGAGGTCGATGAGCTGGTCGACGTCGACTTGGCTGGTATAATACTCGTAGTTGTACTGACTGAAAATCTTCTCGAGCAGCTCATAGCTGAACACGGCACTGTAGTGATTGTGAACGTAGCTAAAGATGGTCTGGTGGAGCTTCTTGACATCGAACAGGAGCGAATAGTTCTGCTGGATGTAGGTCGAGATGACCTGGTAGAGGATGTCCTGACTGATGACGGTGGTGCTGTAGCGACTGACGTAGGTGTTCAGTATCTGCAGCAGCACCTCATTGTTGATAACGATGCTGGCGTAGGCGTCGACAGTCTGGAAGGTCACACCACCATCGATCGAGATGAGCCATTGCAGGGTGACTTGGTCGTACTTCACCACGGGTGTAACGTCGGTGGTACGGATGGGCCGCCCGTCGTCGTCGGTCAGCACGACGCCGTTCAGCGTCCAGTAGAAGAATCCGTTGATTTGCGTCATGCTGACGGCGGGCATGGGCATCAGCACGTTGTCTGGGCCGCTCTGCAGGACAATGATTCGCCCGTTAGAGAGTGTCAGCCGGTAGCCGTCGGTAGTTGTCTCGACGGAGGTGATGTAGAAGTTTTGCTCCACAGCAACCGAGAGGGCAGCAAGGGCTTCCACCTGCGCGTTGAAGGTTTTCACCTGGTTCTCTATCTTGGTGACGCGCTGCTCGATGCCGGCATGGCGGTCGTTCAGCTTATCGATGTCGTCCTGATAGTCCTTGCCGCAGGCAGTAAGGATGACGGAGGCGACGACGGCGACAAGCATCAGCGCTAAATGATGTATCTGTCTCATAGTCTTTCTCATATTTAGAGTTAGGAATTAGGAGTTAGGAATTAGGAGTTAGGAGTTTCATGCATTACATTGCTGCAGCAAGTCTATCGTCCCTTTAACTCCCCTTTAACTCCCTAATACCAATGATAGTTGTCTTCCCAGTCGATGGGCGTGAACGACGTACGATAGTCGGTGCCGCCCTCAAAGTTGTCGTATACATGGAGGGCAATGGTCTTCGACGATTCCATGTAGGTCTTGAGCCAGTAGATGTTCGCCGTCAGGCGTCCGTTTTCGTCGGCAGTGACCTGTTCGGCATGATAGGCGCTACGGTTGCCATTGGCATCGAGCACCTCGAAGTCGACACCTATCTGGCTATTGGCATTCTGCGCGATGACGTTGGCCATGGCGGCAGGCGTGACCAGATAGGTCAGCGTGCAATAGTCGTAAGAGGTGTAATGGGTGACATGGCCGTTGCTGTTAGGCACGATGACGATGCTCTGCACACGGTCACGGACACGGGCAAAGGCGTCGTAGACGAGTAAGTCGACCGTCTGGTACTTGTTGAAGGTCACCTGCAGCACGTCGCCCTCGAGGCTGACCTTGTTAATGATGCCACTGTTCTCGCTGACATACTTGTTGATGATGGTTGAATTGTCGAAGTAATTGGTAATGATGCGCTCAAGGAAGTCGTAGTTGAACACTTCGTTGTAGTACTTCTGCACATAGCTGGCCACCACCTGCCTGACGATGTCGACGTCGATAATGGTCGTCTTGTGCTCTGAGACATACTTGTTGACGATGTTTCGGATGACGGTCTCGTCGACCAGTATGTTGTAGTTCTTCTGGAAATAGGCATGAATAACCTCGTAGAGGATGCTCTCGTCGATGAAGGTGGTCTTGTTCTTAGTAATGTAATTGTTCAGAATCTCGTGAATAGTCTCGGTGCTGATGAACGTGTTGTAGTTGTTCTGGACGAAGGTGTTGATGATTTCCTGAATGAGTGTCTCGTTGAAGATGGTGGAACGGTTTACCTTAATGTATTCGCTAATCATCTGATAGAGAATCTGCTCGCTGAAAATCACCTTGTAGTTGTTCTGCACATACTGTATAAGCACGTTCTTGATGAACTCGTTGTTGACGATGACGTCCTGATGCTCCTCTACATAGTTATAGACGATGCGCTTGATAAGGTCGACGTCGATGAAGGAGGTGTTGTTCTGAATGAAGTTGTTGATGACCTCGACGATGATCTCGCTGCTGAAGATGTCGGTCTTGTTAACCTCAACATAGTTCTTGATGATCTCGTACAGCACCTCGTTGTTGATGAAAATCTCCTTGTGTTCCTGGATGAAGTTGACGAGGATATTGGTGATGATGTCGACGTCGATGTGGCGGGCCGCATACTCGAAGTTATACTGGTTGAAGATTTGCTCGAGCAGCTTGTAGTCGAAAATGGCGGTGTAGTGACGCTCAACGTAGTTGACGATGACCTGGTTCAGCACATCGATGTTGAACAGTTTGCTGTAGTTCTGCTGAATGTAGGTCGAGATGATCTGGAAGAGGATCTCGCTGCTGAAAACAGTTCTGCTGTGCTGGCTGACATACGTATTGAGCACCTGCAACAACACTTCGTCGTTGATGACGATGGAGGCATAGACATTGACCGACTTAAAAGTCACACCACCATCGAACGAGATGAGCCATTGCAGGGTGATGCTGTCGTACTTCACCACAGGCGTCTGGCCGTTGGCAGGGAGAGGTCGACCGTCGTCGTCGGTGAGCAGCATGCCGTTCAGCGTCCAGTAGTAGATGCCGTTGATGATAGTCATACTGATGGCGGGGGCGGGCATCAGTGTGTTCGACGGACCGTTCATCAGCACGATGACGGAGCCATTCGACAGTGTCAGCTCGTAGCCGTTGGCGGTGGTCTTCACTGACGTGATATAGAACCCGTTCTCAATGGCGACGGCCAGCTTCGATAGCGTCGAGAGGTCGTCGTTAATCTTTATGACCTGCGTCTCAAGGACTTTCACACGCTGGTCGAGTTGGTCGTACTTGGTGTTCAGGTCGTCAATGTCGTCCTGAAAGTCCTTGCTGCACGAAGTGGCAAGGAAAGAGATGGCTACTGTTGTCAGCAGCATCGCAAATAGTCTGATTTGCTTCATAGGATTTTATAAGTTATTGAATGTTTTGTTCGCTTGGTGTTGGGTGATGAAGGGGGCGGCTAGCGTCAGCAGGACTGCATCCGCTGCTGCAGGGCATCGATGATGTCGCTGGCCACGGCGCCCTTGGGCTTGCGGTCGTAGTCGTGGCGGCTGTGGGCATCGATGATGCTGATTTGGTTGTCATCGCTACGGAAGCAGGTTCCCTCGTTTCGCAACGAGTTAAGAACGATGAAGTCGAGATTCTTCTTCGCGAGCTTTTTCTCAGCGTTCTGCTGCTCGTCGTTGGTCTCCAGGGCGAAGCCTACGAGCAGCTGTCCATCGCGCTTCATGCGGCCCAGCTCGGCAGCAATGTCGGGATTGGGCACGAGGTGAATGTCCATGCTCTCCCCCACCCGCTTGATCTTCTGCTCAGCAACAGTAGCGGGTCGGAAGTCGGCAACGGCAGCGCAGAGGATGGCAGCATCGGCATCGGGAAACGCCTCGACGGCTGCGTCATGCATCTGCAGACAGCTCTCCACATCGACACGGCGGATATTGGGATGGCTGACCGACAGCGACACAGGACCAGCGACGAGCGTCACTCGCGCACCACGGCGGGCACACTCCTCAGCCAGTGCGAAGCCCATCTTGCCACTGGAGTAGTTGCCAATAAAGCGCACAGGGTCGATCTTCTCGTACGTCGGGCCTGCGGTGATGAGGACGTGCTTGCCCGCTAACTGAGAGTTGAGAGTGGAGCGTTCTCCGTTCTCAGTTCCCACTTCTCCGTTCTCAGTTCTCACTTCTCCGTTCTCAGTTCTCAGTTCTCCATTCTCAGTTAGAAAAAACGCTTCGAGCTTTTTCACGATTATCTCAGGCTCTTCCATGCGGCCCTTGCCTTCGAGGCCGCTGGCGAGGAAGCCACTCTGCGGCTCGATGATGATGTTGCCGAAGGAGCGCAGGCATTCGAGGTTCTGCTGCGTGATGGGATGGGCATACATGTCGAGGTCCATAGCAGGGGCGATGAACACAGGGGCCTTCATCGACAGGTAGGTGGTGACGAGCATGTTGTCAGCCACGCCATGAGCCATCTTGCCCAGCGTAGAGGCCGTGCAGGGGGCGATGAGCATGGCGTCGGCCCACTGACCGAGGGCCACATGCGAGTGCCACGTGCCGTCGCGCTGTGCGAAGAACTCGCTGATGACGGGGTTTCGTGTCAGCGCCGACAGCGTGATGGGGGTGATGAACTCCTTGCCGGCAGGAGTGATGACCACCTGCACCTCGGCGCCCCGCTTCACCAGCTCGCGGATGATGAGGCACGACTTATAGGCGGCTATTGAGCCGGTGATGCCTAATACGATATGCTTGCCTTCCAACATTTTCATGCCTTTCTCTGCGCCTGGCGCAGCCTGATGCGGGTGAGCACCTGCTTGGTGTTATACGTAAAGTCTCCAGAAAGAATCCAGGCGTAGTAGCCAGGATCGTAGCGCAGCACGTCGGCCACGGTCTTGCCCTTGTGCTTACCGAAGTTGAAGTACTCGGTCATCACGGGCTTGCCGTCGGCATCGACGATCGTCTGGCCTTTGGCATCCTTGGCCTCGCCCCAGACAATGCGGCCGGCAAAGTCGACGTTGTTGTTCACCTTCGAGATTTCGGCCAGACAGTCCATGTCGTTGCGCAGCACACGGCCATCAGGGTCTTCGCCCAGCTCCAACTGGTGCGCCTCAGTGTAGTAGTCGAGCTCGGCCTGCAGGATGCGGTAGGTGGCTTCGGTGTCCTGATCGGCACGGTGGGCCTCGAAGTCGTCCTCCATCTTCCGCCCACAATAGAACTTGTAGGCAGCAGCGAGGTTACGACGCTCCAGCTTGTGGAAAATGGTCTGCGCATCGATGAGACGGCACTTCGAGAAGTCGAAGTCGATGCCAGCACGCAGGAACTCCTCGGCCAGCAGGGGGATGTCGAAGTGGTTGGAGTTGAAACCGGCAAAGTCGCAGCCAGTAAAGGTGTCGCAGAGCTGCTTGGCCAGCTGTTTGAAGGTGGGTTTGTCCTTAACGTTCTCGTCGGAGATGCCCGTCAGCTGGGTGATCTCAGGCTTGATGGGCACTTCGGGGTTGACGAGGTGGTCGCCTCGCTCCTCCAAGCCGTTGGGGTACACCTTAATATATGATATCTGTATGATGCGGTCGTTGACCAAATCAAGACCGGTCGTCTCCAAGTCAAAGACGACCAGCGGCTTCGTAAGGTTCAGTTTCATGGAAAAATGATGGTAATTGAGATAATGATGGAAATTAAGAAATTGAGACAATGAGAGAAATTGAGGAAAAGAGAAAATGAGAAAATGAGAATTGCTGTTGCATTGTACCTGCAAACAGTAATGTCTCATTTTCTCATTCTCGCATTTTCTTATTCTCACAATTTCTTCAGTCGTTAATCAGCATCGGCATCATCAGCATCAGCACATCCTGATTCTCGGGCTGCTCAGAGGGCACCACAAGACCAGCACGGCTGGGGTCGGCGAGCTGAATGATAACCTGCTCGCAGTCGAAGTTGCTCAGCACCTCGATGAACGACGAGCCCTTGAAACCAATGCTCAGCGGCATGCCGTTATAGTCGCACGACATCTTCTCAGTGGCCGTCTTCGAGAAATCGTAATCCTCGGCATCGAGCTGCAGCGTGCCATTCTCGACATGGAAGCGTATGAGGTTGCTCGACTCGTTGGAGAAAGGCTGCACACGGCGCAGGGCGGCCAGCAAGCCCAGACGGTCGACCGTCAGCTGGTTGGGGTTACCCTGCGGAATGACGGAGTTGTAGTTGGGGTAACGGCCCTCGATGAGGCGGCAAGTAATGATGCCCTCCTCGTAGTTGATCTCAGCATTGCGGTCGTCGAAGCGAATGACAGTGTCGCCTGCTTGCTTGCCTAACAGGCCCTTGAGCAGCGTGGCGGGCTTCTTAGCCAGAATGAACGAGGCGGGCTCTGCACTCTGAATGTTAAGCACCTTGTTGCGAACCAGCTTGTGGCCATCGCTGGCGACAATGGCCAGATGGTCGGGCAGCAGGTCGAAGTAGAGGCCGTTCATCACAGGGCGCAGCTCGTCCTGAGCAGTGGCAAAGAGGGTGCGGCTGATGTTCTCGGCGAGCACGCTGGTGGGCATGGTGATGGTGATGGCACCATCGCCTATCTGCTGCGGCTGCGGATATTCCTCGGCATTCTCGATGGGCAGCGAGAACATACCGTTCTGATAGCTGACCTTGGCAAGGTTTGTGCCCAAGTCGACCTCGAACGTGATGGGCTGCTCGGAAATGCCACGGACGGCCTCGAGCAGGTCGTGGTTGCCCACGCAGAAACGGCCATCGCCGTCGTTCTCGTTCAGCACGAGCGAGGTCTTCATCATGACCTCACTGTCTGAAGCGGTCAGGTCGAGCATGCCATTGCTGACTTCGAACAGGAAGTCACCCAGGATGGGCAACGAGTTCTTACTATTAATTACTCTCGACAGAGCGGCCAGGCGGCTGCTCAATGCAGTGCTTGATACGGTGAATCTCATATTGATACTTTCTTGTTTTTACGCTTTTGGCCTACAAAAATACAAAAAAAGTGTGTTACAAGCAAAATAATTGCGAAAAAATTGCTTGTTTTCAAACTTTTTCAGTAATTTCGCAGTCGATTTAGCAAAAATAAGAACAATTCTAACAAAGAAACAGTATGGATCTAACAGGAAAAATCATTGCCATCATGGAGGCACAGAGCGGTATATCGAACCGCACAGGTAACAGTTGGATGAGTCAGGACTACGTCATTGAGGTGCCCGGACAGTTCCCACGTCGTATGGTGTTCCGCATCTTTGGCGAAGAGCGCATCAAGCAGTTCAGTATTCAGGCTGGTGAGGAGCTCACCGTCCAGTTCGACATCGACGCCCACGAGTTCAATGGACGCTGGTTCAACGACATCCGAGCCTATAACATCATCCGTGGCGGACAGATGGCCGGCACCGTGCCTGCCGCAACGGCATTTGCTGGACAGCCGGCTACGGCACAGCCAGGCGTCGCTCCCGCTGCACCTGCTGCCAACACCGCTGCCGAGGCACCATTCCCACCCACCCAGGAGCCTGCCGGCGAGAATGCTGCCGACGACCTGCCCTTCTAAGGCTTACACCTTATTATATTATAAGAGCTAGAATATCAGGAGTAAAGGAGTAGAGGAGATGTAGAGGTAAAGTAAAATAGACCTATCCCCATATCAAACCGATTCTTTTGCAGGATCTCGGAGCAGCAGAGGTATTATCGTGGAGGCAAAGCAGATGACCGTCAAAGAGATTTTCGAGTTGCGTCGGCAAGGACGCATCGAGGAGGCCTACGAGGCCATCCGCCCGATGTATGCCGTTCACAAAGGTCACTACACCTCACTCTGCATGTTCTGGACGGCCAGCGACATCCTGAAGAAGCGTCTCAAAGAGGGGCGCACCGACGAGGCCCTGAAAATCTTTAAGGCACTGGTGCGTATGCTTCCTAACGTCGATGACAGTAGCGGCATGGTGCACGCTACTGTCATCGATTTGGCTTTGCGTCTGGGCGAAGCCACCACTGCCTTCAGCCTTCTTGACTTCACAAACCTGCTAAAGCTGACGGAGCGCGACTTTCAGCCAACCACCAGCAAGGAGGGGCGCACGTTCGCGCCATTAGCCACACGCCTGCTGACGCAGGTATTCACGGCCCTCCAAAAGCAGCCCACCGTCGACAACGCCCTTCAGGCGATGCCCTTATTAGAAGCTGCCGCCAAGCACGCCCCCAACGATCCTGAGAGCCAACAGCTGAAGGCTGCCATCCGCAAAATCATCGACGACAGTCAGGCGCCTCAGCCGTAACGTCGCCGATTGTCTTTCACCTCATTACACGAACGTAGGGGCTGTCCCACAACACTGGATCAGCCCCTACACTGTCTGTTTGGCAACTCAAGTCAATGGGTCACACCCGCCATCATGTTCGTGATGGCCACGATGTCACCAATGCCAACCTCGCCATCGCCATTCACGTCGGCTTGTTCCAGCGTGACGCCATTCGCCATGCCTGCCATATAGTTTGTGATAGCCACAATGTCGCCGATGCCCACCTGGCCGTCAGCGTTCACGTCGCCATCGAGAGCGCCACGCACCCAGAACGGTGTCACGTCAGTGACGCTGGCACCAAACGAGTTCCAGAACGTGGCCTTCAGCGTGTGCGTGCCCTCAGCGAGCTCACTGGCGTCGAGTGTGTAGTTGAACACCACCTCTGACCTGGCGCTGAGCTGCCCGTATGCCACCACGCTGTCGTTGTCAAGCGTCAGGCTGTAGGAAGCCATCGTAGCATCGCCATCGGCACCATAGCGCAACTTCACCACGACGGCATAGGAGACGATAGCCGTAGTGGTCGTTGGGTCATCGCCAATGGCACGGCAGTAGAGGCGGTGGTGGCCAGGCGCAATGCCGTTGAGGTTCAGGTCATCGGCAAAGACGAAGTCCGCTCCCTCGCCACTCTGGACGCCAAGGGTGCGGCTGTGGGCGATGTCGCCATCGAACCAGTATTCCAATGTCTTGACGCTGCCCGTGCCTACTTTCAGCACATTGCTTGTCACGAGCGAGCCCTTGTTCGAGCCGTCAGTGCTGGTGGGACGGATATTGAGGCGATGGAGGCCAAACGGCAAGTCGCTCATGTCGAGCATATAGTCGTAGACGTAGCAGTCGCCATCGGCAGTGCCATCAAGGAAATAGCGGTTGGCGGTGTCGTCGTCAAACCAATACTCCAGCTGGGTGGCCTTGCCCGTTGAGAGCTTCATCACCGTGCAGCTGAGCACGCTGCCCGCAGTGAGGCCCGTACTACTGACGGCACGGAAGTTCAGGCGGTGCTGACCTGGCGTCAGCCCACTCAGGTCGAGCTCACTGATGTAGATGTAGCCATCGTCAGCATACGAGCGCTTGCCCGTCAGCTTCTGAGAATGCTTCACATCGTTGTCGAACCAGTATTCCAGCTCGCCTGCCACACCCTTTGCGAGTTTCAGCACACCCTGCGACTGCACACTGCCCATCACGCTGCCCTTAGTGGCCACCTGAATGTTCAGGCGATGGAAGCCTGGCGAGCAGAAGGCGTCGTCGCTGAGGTCGAGTTCCAACAGCTGTTCGTCCTCGGTATCTGCCAGCGGCAGGGTCTTCATCCCGTCGTGGTTGTCGTCAATCCAGTAATCCAGATGGCCTTCCTGTTCCTTCGTCAGCTTCAGGAACGGCGTGGTGTTCACCGACGAGTACGGAAACTCCCCATCAATGTTCTTCACACGGAAGTTCAGAAGATGGAAACCGTCGGCAAGGTCGTCAGTGGCGATGCTGGCTCTCACAACGGCCTTACTGCCGTCTATGCCCACCGCCTTCCGTTTGGCATAGTCCTTGTCAAACCAGTATTCGTAGTAAGCCAAATTCTCATTGCCTTCATAGGTCTCACCCGTATCCTCATCCTTGCAGAGCATGGGGTCGGAACGGTAGAACTCTGTGCCGCTCTGGTAGTTGACTATGACTCGATAGTGATGCCCCACAATAAGGTTCGTGAACTGGAATCCGTATGTCACTGTCTCATCCGGAGCAATGTTTACTTGTATTGGCTTTACCCGAATGATTCCAGTTTCCACATCCAGTAATATCACTTTTATCGACTCTTGCTTCGTCACTTCGTCACTGTTGTGCATCGTGAGGCCTCCTTTTAGATAGGTACCATCGATGGAGCCGTCAGGAGTAAGGTTGTCAATAGTCAGGTTTGTCATCTCCAGCATGTCGAGAGACTCGTCGGCAGAAACGACTTTGATAGCCTGCGTGTAAATAGTATCCCAATGCTTATCCCAAATACGCAACTCCTGCTCACCAGAAATAAAAGGAATAAACGTGAAGTTATATGTTTTTGCTGTATTGTCTGTAAAGCCAATTTGGCCGATATGTATTACGCTGTCTCGCTCTTTTCCATAATTGTCTTTCCACACTACATCAACCAGCAAAGCATCATTATAATACTGGGGACTAGATCCAGTATTTTGGATGCTTAATTCAAATCCTGTAGACTTGCCTACTCTAAGAGTAGAAGGATCTGTTTGCTCCATGCCTAAAACGCCATAATTGATGGCATCGTAGTTGCTATTCTTTATTGCTATCCTATCACCAGAAATACAAGCCTTAACATATTCATGGTCAGCGTTGTCATTAAGAATCCATTCTTCTTTTCCAATTTCACGGCTAATTGAACATATCTTATATTTACCAGTTGAAAGTCTGTTTGCTATCGAGAAATCTCCCTCAACTTGTTGCCTTTCATTTAACGCCCAATCATTATGGGAACCTAATTGTATATTGATACATTGTTTGCCTTCTTTTATGAAGGCAACTCCATAGTCATAATTGGCAGTTAGAGGCATGTAATTCTTTAAGTCAAGAGTTATTCCGACATTATCCGTATTAAAAATGCCTTTATCTTTGGGAGACATGCTAAGAGACCAGAGACGCAAAGGAATAGTAACAGAATTTACGTTATCTTTAGGGACAACATTGAATAATGCCATCTGCCCATATATAAAAGTAAAATCTCCATATTTGTTTCTTAATGAGTAGTAGCCATTACTTTGTCCATCTGCACCAAAATTAATATAAAACAAATCATTTTCATCATAACCCTCCAATATAAATGCATGTCCTCCTGTCTCGTTAGAATTAGAATAACCACCATAAAAAATCGGGCCTATATTTTCGAGTTCGTAATGCAACATATTGTACCATTCTTCATCAGTATAATACGCTTTTTTTTCTACTTTTACACTACTACTATACCCAAAATACTGTTGAAGTGCATAAGGTACACTTTCGCCGTATGCTTCTGATTCAGTCAGATTGTATTTCATGTGAATTGAAGCACCTGCTAGTTTCATAAGATTTGCAATTGCATTTGCTTGAGATTCATTATCCCATGCCTTATGAGAAATTCCCAAATCATCTGTCCAATAATAATCTGGAAGAATATTTATCCAATCAATAGATGAGTTTTCTGGTATAGCATCAATAGTATTTTTATAGTTATTTACCTTTGAGACATAGCTTGGTATAGAGTTAGACGTTTGTCTAGGCCACATATAATAATACATCAATTCTGCCATAGCAGTAGCTGCACATCCTGTTTTCGCATGCGGAAACACAGCATTACCCTTTGGACAATAATTATAGTATGGACTGTCCTGACCATAATTAGCTATTCTCTTGTTAATTAAGAAAGATTTCTTTGGCGTCTTTTTTGCTTTTGCATTATTTGTGCTGCCATTCTTTCGCAAGTATGTTATTTGGTCGGCATAGCCATCAAGCAACATTACCAAATTGCAAGGGATATTGTCTGGATCTATTTGTCCTGTGTGCGAATAACCAAGGATTTCTTCGCTGTCATCGTCGCCACTGACGATGACAAAGCCATTGTCCTGTCCTGCATTGAAAATGTAGTAAGTGGCGTCGCGACCTTGGGCGGCCAATCGCAGCTGACGGGCAGCAGGAGCACGTCGGCGAGCACCTGAGGTCTGCTGATCTTGGAAGAACGCGGCGGCTTTCTGGCGGGCTTGGTCAACCGTAACAGGGTTCGCCCACAGATGAAGCGCGCAGAGCAGACAGAGTATTATGAATAGGTGTCGTTTCATAAATGTTGAATTGTTAGGTAACATCAAGGGGAGTTGAATCAAACTGTGGTTACTTGCTCTACGAGCGAGCGTGGAGATAAAGGTTAGTTCGAGCCTTGAAAAAGGTGTGGAAGGGAGCCTGGAAAAGGTGGCGAGGGAGGGGACAAAGTTAAAACTGCGACAGTGTTTGATAAAACTGCGTCGTTGTTTGATGAAACTGCGACAGTGTTTGATGAAACTGCGACAGTGTTTGCCCTTTTTCCAGAGGCGGCTTCCACAAGCTTTCTTGTGGCACCCTTTACCTCTCTTTCACGCATTTACTCGCCTGCGCGAACACGGATCTTGATGTTCAGCTTACCCTCGGCGTCGGTTTGCTCTGGAATCTGCTTGGCAACGATGTAGGGCACGGGAGGCAGGGCGGAGTCGCTGAAGCCTGTGCCAGCGTAGATGCCCACCTCGCTGTTGTACTTCTGGTAGTCACCCTTGAAGTGGTAGTCGCTGTTGGGGGTTATACCTGCATGGTTCACGAAAATATTTTTCCAATCAACTCCGGTCACATTGACACTACGGGACCCCCAACTTCCTTGGGCCATATTCATATCGGTTTGACAGTTACTGCCAGTATGAGGACCACCTTTCCAGTCAAGAATAATATTATATTTGATTGTAGTGTTGTCACAGCTACTCATTGCATGTTTGTCACTATCGTAATATGAGTAAACAAATGAAGTTAAGATATTATTCTCTATGTATCCATTATCCAAATTATCAATTGAATGGGCAATATTGTTCGTAAAATTACATCTTGTTCCACTGAAACCTGAAGTGTTTCGGATATAGTTTTGGTTCACTTCTGTTCCCATGCAAGTGTTATTCTGCACTTGTACCGAGTTCAAGTTACAGTAGCGCACCAACACATTATCTACTTTCTTTTTGTCGTTAGCAATATAAACGTTTCCCGTTATATACGCTCCCATCACAGCACTTCCGTCACTGCCCTCATTGAAGAACAGGTTGCCCGTAATGGTGGTATATCCATCAGCATTCTCGCCTTTTATCTTATGTCCAATGCCAATGATGGTGAGTTTCTTCGTAATCTTCACACTGTCAGCAATGGGGAAGCCGCCGCCAGGAAGGTAGATGACACTGTTTGCAGAGGCGCCCTCGATGGCTTCCTGCAAGGTGCTATAAATATTTGTTGCACCATTTGACGACACCACTGAAATTTGCTGAGCCATTGCGGCCACGCCTGCCACGATGGCAAGAACGAATGTAAGAATAAGCTTTTTCATAATCTTTGGTTGTTTTTTAGTTATTGATAAATGTTTAATATTTCTTCTCTGGTTTTCATAAGTTTCAATGCAATTCGTCGGCAAAGTTAATCAAAAAAAATGAGAGTGCCAAACTTTCCAGCAGAAAAGTTTGGCACTTAAGCATTTAGTGTTCAGCCGAGCGTTCAGCGGCTTAGCAGCTGCTCTGCGTGGATCTTTGTCTTGATCTGCTTGGGGCCGATGATTTGCTCGACGATGCCCTCCTCATTAATAATAAAGGTGGTGCGAACGGTGCCCATGTACTTGCGGCCGTACATCGACTTCTCCTGCCACACGCCGAACTGCTCGACGAGCTGCTTGTCGACGTCGGCGATGAGTGGGAAGTTCAGGTTGTGCTTCTCGATGAACTTACGATGCTGCGCGTCGCTGTCGACGCTGACGCCGACCACCTCCATGCCCGCCGCGAGCAAGTCGTCGCGATGGTCGCGGAAGCTGCAGGCCTCGGCCGTACAGCCGCTCGTCAGATCCTTGGGGTAGAAGTAGAGCACCAGCTTCTTACCACGATAGTCACTCAGGCGTATTTCACGCCCCTGTTCGTCTTTGCCCAACAGTTCGGGCGCTTTGTCTCCAATGTTCATGATTTAAGGGAGTTAGGAGTTAGGGGGAGTTAAGGGGAGTTAGGGGGAGTTAAAGGGACGATAGTTGAGGAGGTGAGGAGGTAAAGCAGGATAGCTCTATCTCCCCTACTCTTCCTAATTACTTGGTCAAGCCGGCCATGATGTTGGTGATTGACACGATGTCGCCGATGCCCACCTCACGGTCGCCGTTGACGTCGGCACGCGCCACGATGATGGCATCGGTGGTGATGCCAGCCATGACGTTGGTGATGGCCACGATGTCGCCGATGCCCACCTCGCCGTCGTCGTTCACGTCGCCAACGATGACGTCAGTGATGCGCGAGAGGTAGCCGGGGGCTTCAGGGCCTCCGTCGATGCGTGCATAGTCAGAATCCACATGGTCAGGGCTGTACCTGGTGCCCTTGCCACCGTGGAGCTTCTCGCAGCCGACGAACATCAGCATGCCCAGCTCCACGTTGTCAGTGCTCCAGTTGTCGCCTGCATTGATTCTGGTCAGGTTGGGGCAGTAGCCGAACATCTGCATCATGTTGGTCACCTGCCTCGTGTCGAAGTTGCTCAGGTCGATGGTCTTCATGGCGGTGCAGCCGCTGAACATGTCGCGCATGTTGGTCACTCGCTCCGTGTTCAGGGTGCTCAGGTCGACCGACTCCAAGCTGCTGCAGTTGAAGAACATGGCTCGCATGTTGGTCACGGTGTCGGTGTGGAGATAGTCGATGTGCGTGATGGACTTCAGGTTCGTCATGTCACTGAACCAGCCGATGGTGGTGGGCGGCAGATACTTGTCGAACGACACGTCGAAGACGACGTCGGTCACCTCGACAGCCTTCTCTGCCCAGAAGGGCCTGTTCGTGCCTTTGTTGAGCGGCATGTTGAGACCGTACCTTGAGTGGTGCTTCCTGTCGAAATAGAATGTCAGGCGGCCGTTGGCCAGATTGGCATACGACAATGGCTCCACGTCGACGCCCGTCAGGTAGCCGGGCTTGCCGTCGATGCCGTCGATGCGGGCATATTCCGCATCGTAATGATTCGAGCTGTACTTGGTGCCAGCACCTCCGACAAGCTTTACGTCGTTGAAGAACATGTAGTCGGAGCTGGTGACGGCGGCGGTCGTCCACAGGTCGCTGACGGTGATGGTGGTCAGGTCGTCACAGCCCCAGAACATGTGGCCCATTTTCTGTACCTTGTGCGTGTCGAAAGTGCTGAGGTCGAGGGTGGTCAGCCCGCCGCATCCGTCGAACATGTTTTCCATGTCCGTAACGTTGCTCGTATCGAAGTTGCTCAGGTCGATGGTCCACAGCATGCTGCAATCGTCGAACATGGCCCACATGGTGGTCACGTTGCCAGTGTCGAAGCTGCTAAGGTCGAGGAAGTACAGCTTACTACAGTTGTAGAACATCATACTCATGGCTACGACGTTGCGCGTGTCGAAGTTACGGACGTTGAGGCTGGTCAGCGAGCTGCAATCCTTGAACATAGAAGTCATGGCTTTGACGTTGCCCGTGTCGAAGTTACGCACGTCGAGGCTGGTCAGCGAGCTGCACCCTTGGAACATCAGGCCCATGTCTGTCACGTTGCGCGTGTCGAAGTGGGTGACATCGAGGGTCGTCAGCCCTGAACAGTAGAGGAACATGGCCAACATGGACTTCACATTTCGCGTATCGAAGTGGGTGACGTCGATGGTGGTCAGCCCTGAGCAGTAAGCGAACATGTAGGACATGGTTGTCACATTGCTGGTGTCGAAGTTGGTGACGTCGAGGCTCGTCAGCGAGCTGCAACCGCTGAAAATGTTTCTCATGTCTGTCACGTTGCTGGTGTCGAAATGTGAGACGTCGAGGCTCGTCAGCGAGGTGCAATCGTAGAACATGAAAGCCATGCTTTTCACGTTGCGCGTGTCGAAATGTGAGACGTCGAGGCTGGTGAGCGAGCTGCACCCTTCGAACATCCGCCACATGCTCGTCACGCGTTCGGTGTTCAGGTTTTCGATGCCTTCAATGCTCGTCAGCCGTGCCATCGCCTGGAACCAGTTTTCGCAGTAGGTAGGGCGTGCATCGGCAAACGATGGGTCGAAGACGACTTTGGTAACCTTGGCATTGGTGCCGTCGGAATACCAATCGGGGTACGTTTTCTTTGTGATGTTAAACACCTTGTCGGTTTTCTCACTTTTGGCGTTGTCGTAGTAGAACGTCATGATGGTGTCGGTGGCCGTCTCTTGATAGACCACATAAGCTTCTTGTGCCTTCATTGCTTGCGTACCCACAAGCGCGAGGAGCAGGGCTGTCAATGCTGATTTTAACATAAGGGGGAGTTAGGGGGAGTTAGGGGGAGTTAAGGGGAGTTAAAGGGACGATAGTTGGGAAGGTGAAGAGTTCTTTGCAGAGCGAAGCGGCAAGCCGAGCGGGGGAGGTATAGTAGGATAGCTCTGCCTCCCCTACTCCCTTCTATTACTCGGTTAATCCTGCCATGATGTTCGTGATGGCCACGATGTCGCCGATGCCGATGTCGTCGTCGCCGTTGACGTCGGCGCGCTGGATGGTTTCCTCGTCAGTGGCAACACCAGCCATGACGTTGGTGATGGCCACAATGTCGCCGATACCCACAGCGCCGTCGGCGTTGACGTCGCCCTTCTTCGCACGGATGGTGACGGTGTAGCTCACGGCTGACGGAGCCTGACGGTAGTCGGTTGCAGCGCCGCTGACGGTGATGGTGGCCGTGCCGATGCCGTTGACGGTCAGCGCACCGGTCTCAGCGTCGACGCTCACCACGTCAGTATTGCTCGACGTGAAGGTCAGCTTGCCGTCGTAGTCCTGCGAGCGGGTGACGGTCGGGGATTGCAAATCCCCTCCAACAGATTGCAAATCCCCTCCAACAGATTGCAAATCCCCTCCAGCGGAGCCATTCCAGAGGGCGGTGACGCTGTTTTCAGAGAGCTTGATCCACGACGCGGGCTTGTCCCAACGGGTGATGTTCAGGGCGACGGGCAGGTTGTTGTCCTTCGAGTTGCCCTCTACCCATGAGTAGGGCCACTTCGTCTCATATTCGTAAGTAGTCTTTCGGCCCACCACGTTCTGCACGTTCACACCGTCGTCGTAGAACACCACATAGCGTATGCCGTCGATGGTTGTCTCTGTCGCAGCAACGCTCTTACTGCCAACCTTCAAGTTCTTCATACGAGTGGGATCCATACGGTCGTGTACTTTCAGCCCCACTTCCGTAGGCGACAGTCGCCATGCCACGGCATCGGGCTGCTGGTCGTCAATCAACAGTTGGTACTCATCCGTTTCATTCTTTTTCACGTCCTGCAGGTCGAGCCATATCAGCTTGTTGTGCTCTGCCCAGATGGCTGTGATGTTTGGGCACTTGTCGACGATGAGCGTCTGGAGTTTGTTGTCGCTGCAATCCAGTCCGCCGATGGCGGGCAGGTTGTTCAATGTCAGTATGCCAAGGATGTTATCGTGAGCCTCGATGGAGCCGAGCTGTGCCAGGTCATCCACGAGCATGCTGGTGATGTCGCTCTCCACCACGATGATGCTAAGCACCTCGGGCAGGCTCTTGAAGGTGAGCGACTTGATGGTGCTGTACTTGATGTCAATGTTCGTCAACTCTGGGCAGTTCGCCATGATGAGCGAGTTGAGTTGATAATAATCAAATATACCATCAACACCGATTTCCTGTATCGACTTGTGGCCGCTGAAATCCAAGTCGGTGATACCCGTCGTGCCCGTAAACGCGACTGACTGGAGGTCTGAGAACTGCTTCGGGTCGAAGGTCTTGATGAGGGGGGCGTTATTCAGATAGAGATACTTGATGCCGTTGGGCAGTTTCAACGTTGAGAGGTTGGCGGGATTGTCGCCTGCCAAGAAAGTTTCCAGGTTGGTACACTTCGATGCATCGACCGTTGTCAATTCACCGACCTGGTCCTGGATATCCAGCGTATTCAGGTTCGGCAGGGCGTAGTCGAATGTCCTCAGGCAAGGCTCATC
>JAEEGL010246797.1_pt1 | contig 39913 bp, 36 predicted proteins | sample 9134231 | NCBI WGS metagenome assembly JAEEGL01 (sample SAMN16246548, study PRJNA631951) | gut metagenome | biome: gut microbiome; feature: rumen; material: fiber-attached | host: Bos | place: Iran: Karaj | collected 2018-10
AAATCTAATATACATCTTTGATGTAATAATGTTAAAGGACTTTTTCGACAACGAAAAATCACTTGATCATTCTTTAATCATTGTTTTAATAATTATTATTTCGATTGCAGCAAGAATACTATATGCAGTAACTATCGAAGAATCTGATTCAATAAAATATGAAAATCCAAACAATGTGTTTAACAACTTATATTTTGGAGAAAGAGAATACGCTGTAGTAAATGAATTGTCAGATTATATTGCTAAGCAGAAGAGCCTAGGAAGTAATGTTATAATTCTTTCTTACGACGCTTGTCTTGCTAATATTCCTCTTAAAATTAATAATTGTGAACTAGATCTATTCTTTGAAGGTAATCTTGGAAAAGAAGGTAGTAGTGGCGTTATTAAAAAGATTGATAATATGAAAAACACTAAATTCTTAATTCTAACAGACGAAGAAGAAAGATATTGGCAGGAACCTCCAGAAGTATTCGAACATATAATTAATAATTATACAAAAACCGGAGAAATTTTAGATTATTCTATTTATGAATAAAATATATTTTTAAAGCATCCATACACGGATGCTTTTTCTATTATCCGTAAGTTTTTTTAATCTTATTGAAGTATTTTTTTAGTTAAATTATAATGGTTATATAAAATGTTTTAAAGGTGATTTATAAATGAAAAAAGAAACTAAAGAAAAGATTAATAAAATACTAACTGTACTAATTATTTCATTATCTTTATCATGTTTAGTACAGATCATTAATTATTATGTGATGGGAAATCACTTAATGTTTTCCTTTCATAAGATAGTCTTATATGCTTCAATCTTTTCGTTTTTATTATTGCATATTATGTTTGATATTGAAGATCTGTATAACTATATATTTAAAAACAGATATAAATTAGCAGCATACTTACTACTTTTCACTTCATTAATGCAGTTTACTAATTCATCAAATAGTTACTATTCTTTAGCTACTTTTGAAAAAGATAAATATAATTCAATCTATGGAAAACCAATTTCATATCTTTCTGATGAATATTCTGTAGAAACACCAATAGCAATTTCTCAAAGTTATAATGGTTATAAATATTATAATTCATTTTTAAGAGGAATTCCTACTGATGTATTTTCTATCGTTCATCCGCCAGTACTTCATTTTCTTTCAATAGGAAAACTATATAATATTGGATTTATCCTTGGCCCTCATATTGGACTTGCTTTTGATAACAACTTTAAAACACTATTCTTGGCATTAGCAACATTTGAACTATTAGAATTAATTACAAACAAAAAGAAGTTCTATTCGTTTGTAGGAGCTTTTGTAGTTACAGCAAGTTTTGCTTCTCAAACCCAAATATCGATTTCACTTATGATAGCTTGTGGTGAAACAATAATAGTTCTTTTAGATAAATTTTTAAATGAAAAAAGCACAAAGAAGAAAGTACTTTATACACTAGGGATATTGCTATCAGGGATAACTTATGTGTTTAAATTTTACCCGGCATATATTGTATCTTTCGCATACATATTTTTACCACTTGCAATATGGGTATTTTTAAAGAATAAAGATAATTATAAACCATGTATTATAGATTTAATATTATTAATAGTTTCAATTATTCTTATTGCAATAGTAGGATTAACTTATTATTATACATCTTATGAAACTTTAAAAATTGTAAGCCAAACAGTTTATCCCGGAAATAGAATTTCAAACAATCATAATGGATTTGGATTATTATTTACATATCTATATAATTTCTTAATACCATTTATTTTATTTAAAGATAATTTTGTTGTAGCTTCAATATTTAGTTTATTCCCTATTCCTATAATACTTGGAATATTTTATATATTTAAGAAGCCAAAAAAGGAAGATTTATTCTTCTTGATACCTATGATTATATTTACACTATTTATAACTGTTTTTGTATTGTGTGGTTTTCCAAAAATTATTAGTAAAATCACTCTTATGTCCTATACCATTCAAGAACGTGCTGCCGTAGCTTTAGCACTAGGATGTTTTTATATAATGATGTATATTTTTTCAAACATTCAAATAAACTTTTTTGGTAAATATTCAAAAATAGTAATAATATTTTTCTTAATGATACTAATCGCATTATTCGCAATGCCAAAAGAAATATCCCAGAATAGAATACTTCTTTCAATCGTACCTAGCATCTTTTGTTTACTTACTTACTGTTTAATGAATAATGATAAAAAAGAATATAGGCTTCTTTTTGTATTTGCACTTATTGCTATTTCACTTCCTGGACTATTCTTTAGACCAATTACTGTCGGTGTACATGCAATTACAGATTTAGATATTTCTGCAAGAATAAGGACAATTACAGAATCTGATCAAGATGCATTATGGATTGGTGCAGATCTTCCTAGAGGATTATCTAATCTTTTAGTTGCAAATGGAGCTAAAACACTTACTTCTGTTGCGCCATATCCTAATAAAGATATGTATTTATCTCTTCTTGGGGACGAAGCTTTAAAAGAAGAAAAAAACTTTGCATGGAATAGATATGGTCAGTTTGAAACAGAACTATTAAATATAAATGATGTACAAAAATCTGAAAAAAGTGAAGATATAATTAATCTTTATATTAATTATGATGGTTTAAGAAAATTAAACGTTAAATATCTTTTAACATATGACGATGAAGAAACTTTAAGAGAAAAAGGTATTTCTGCAACAAAGATTTATGAAAAAACAAATGATTATAATACTAAGGTAGAAGATAAACTGCCAACAGGTATTTATATATATGAAATAGTAAAATAAAAGGAATTATTAATGAAAGAAAAAAAACTATTTGATAACTTAATACTAATTTTTCTAATATCGATACTTTTCTTGCTTTTCTTTTCAACTAGTACTAGTCCCCTATACAAGGACTATCAAGACGATTCCGCGATATTTATTACTGTTGGAAAAATGCTAAAAGATGGAAAAATTCTTTATAAAGATATTTTTGATCATAAAGGTCCAGTCTTTTTCTTCTTTGAGTATATAGCTCAACTTATTTGTTCTGGACGATTTGGAATATTTATATTGCAAATCATCTTTATGACAATTACTCTTTTTATTCTTAATAAACTTTTAAAAGGAAACGGAATAATACCTATCATTCTTTCTTTGCCAATTCTTGCATTTTTCTTTGAAGAAGGAAATTTAACAGAAGAACTATCTCTACCATTTATTACGCTTGGTTTATACATTGGATTTATTTGGTATTCTAGCAGCGAAAGATATAGCAAGAAAATATATCTATACAGCTTTATACTTGGAATTTTAATAAGCTTACTTGCATTTATTAGATTAAATAATGCTATTTCCCTAGTAGGCCTTATATTAGGAATTACAATTCTATTTATTAAAGATAAGAAATACAAAAATCTTATTGGATGCATAATTTCATTTCTTATTGGATTAGGAATAACTACTTTAATAGTACTTATTTATTTTATAAAAAATTCTGCTATATCAGATATGCTATATGCTACATTTACTCATAACTTTATGTATTTTGAGAAAAATGTTTCTATAATAAATAAACTACCTGGACTAATTCCAATAGTAGTATTATTTTTGATTAATATAAAGAATCCAAAAATGAATATTCTTCATTATATAATTGCAATTCTTTCTATTATTATGGGACTATTTGGTAGAGGATTTTTACATTACTATATTATCAACTACCCTATTTTAGTAATTATGCTTTATCTATTTTTAGATAACTTAAAAAATATCAAAGATAGATTTGCAAGATATTATATGAAGTTTATTTTAGTATTAGTATTATCATTCTATTTATTATTTGGAATATATATGCTGAATAAAAGCTTCATTTCTAATAACGCTTTAAAAAATATTATTAGTATTATTCCTGAAAATGAAAGAAATTCTTTTCTAATATATGATAGTAGCATTTCTGGAGTTCTTTATTTAGATGGAAATATATTCCCTAGTTACAAATATGCATTTATGCAATCTTACCTATTTGCAACAAACAAGAATCTTATCGAAGAAATGAATAATGACTTAAAAAGAAATAAAATAAAATGGATATTAACTGAAAATCCGGATTTATCTCAAGGAAATAAAGTAGATCAATATATAAACGAAAACTATTTGCTGGTAAGCAAATATAATCTTTATATAAAAAACGGAAATGACATTCGAGAAATTCCTATATTCTTATATGAAAAAAAATAATAAAAAAGACGTTTAAAACGTCTTTTTATTTTTCTTCTATGGTTCTATTCTCTATTACTATCCCTTGCTCTTTGAATTGTTCTATCTTTGCTTTTCTCTTTTCTTGCCATTCTTTACTTCTTACTTTATCCATGCTAATCAATGCAGCGCCAACATTTTGGCTATTTCCAAAAATAGAAGTTGCAAGTTTAGCTTCTTTGTTCTTAGCAACAAATTTTTCATCACCTAGATCTTTTTTTCTATATAATCTGGTTTCAAAATCAAGTTCTTCCAAGAATTTAAGCTCTCTACCAACAAGAATTGGAGAAATCATATAAATACTATCTTTTCCTTCAAGTTCTTTTGAACCACCATCTTGTCTTTCTCTTACTTTCTCTATTGCATCAAGAAGATATAAGTTTACTGTATTTACGGTTTTTGAAAGGCCGTTTTTAGCCAACATTGAACGAAGATCTACTGGCATATGAAGATGAATGGTTTTTCCTGCAATTCCATAAGTAAACATTTCATTAATTGGTTTATGTTCTTGGTGCTGTCTTTTAGGCTCCTCTTGTAGTGTTTTCTCTAAAAAGCCTCTTACACTTTCTTCTCTAGATCCAATTTTAGATAGTTCTTTTTGAATCTGCTCTTCAGAAAGCATATCTATTTTTCCTAGCAAAAAGTTTACTCTTTCTGCATTTGCTTGTGTTCTCATAGACATTAGTATTGATTTTACATTATTCTTATCCATACACAATATCCTCCACATATCTATTATACCACATTTCGAGCGTTTTTTAAAGTATGTAGAGGCTAAAGCATGCTATTTTATAATACTTTTAATAAAATGCGTAAACAAAGGTGCCGGTCTATCTGGTCTAGATTTGAATTCTGGATGGAACTGCCCTCCAATAAAGAACTTGTTTTTAGGATATTCAACTATCTCAACAAGTGTTCCATCTGGTGATGAACCAGAACAAATAAGACCGTTTTTTTCTAGTCTTTCTTTATAGTCATTATTATATTCATATCTGTGTCTATGTCTTTCAGATATTTCTTCTTTTCCATATACTTTATAGGCTAAAGTATTCTTCTTAATCACGCACGGATATGCACCAAGCCTCATTGTTCCACCCTTTTTAGTTACAGTTTTTTGGTTTTCCATTATATGTATTACTTGATTTTTAGATTTTTTATCAAATTCTTCTGAATTTGCATCTTTTAGCTTTAAAACATTTCTTGCAAATTCAACAACTGCCATTTGCATACCAAGGCATATTCCCAAAAAAGGAACATTGTTTTCTCTAGCGTATCTTATTGCTTCAATTTTTCCTTCTATTCCCCTGTTTCCAAATCCACCAGGTACTAAAATTCCTCCATATTTTCCTAATATCTTTTTAGAAGTATTAGAATTGATTTTTTCCGCATCAACCAAGTCTATATTTACTTTAACATTGTTTGCAAACCCACCATGTTTTAGGCTTTCTATAACAGACAAATATGAATCTTCAAGATCAACATATTTTCCTACAATAGCTACATTAACTCCTTTATCTTTTGAGCCTTTTATTCTTTTTATCATCTTTTCCCAATTTTGATTATCTGGTTCTTTATTCTTTAGATGTAGCTTTTTACAAACCGCATCGGCTAAGCCTTCTTTTTCAAGCATAAGTGGAACCTCATAAAGATTTCCTACAGTTTTATTTTCAATTACATTTTCTTTCTTTACATTACAGAATAATGCTATTTTTTCCTTCATACCTTTTGGAATTGGTGTATCAGAACGACACACTAAAATATCTGGTTTAATTCCTAAGCCCTGAAGTTCTTTTACTGAGTGTTGGGTTGGTTTTGATTTTAATTCATTTGATCCAGAAATAAATGGAAGAAGTGTAACATGTATATATACAACATCAGATTCTCTTTGCTCAATACCAACTTGTCTAATGGCTTCTAAAAATGGAAGACTTTCTATATCTCCAACTGTTCCTCCTATTTCTGAAATAACAATATCTATATCTGAATTATCATAATTATATACTTTCTCTTTTATTTGGTTTGTTATATGAGGAATTACTTGAACTGTCTTTCCAAGATAGTCACCTCTTCTTTCTTTTTCAATAACTTCTGAATATATTTTTCCAGTTGTATTACTTGAATTTCTTGATAAGTTTTCATCAATAAATCTTTCATAATGTCCTAAATCCAAATCTGTTTCAGCGCCATCATCTGTAACAAAAACTTCACCATGTTCATGTGGGTTTAACGTTCCAGGATCAACATTTATATAAGGATCAAACTTTTGCGCTGTTACTTTATACCCTCTATTCTTTAGTAATCTTCCGAGAGAAGCAGCTGTAATTCCTTTTCCAAGTCCAGATACTACTCCGCCTGTTACAAAAATGTATTTTGTATGCATTTTTTCCACCTTTCTCCCCTATAGCAAAGCCTTATAAAAACAAAAATAGAGTTAAAACAAAAAGACCTTTAGGGTGTTTTTTTTAACTCTATACTCTACTTATAACATAATAGCCTTCCTAAATCAATAACTATTTTGTTTCTTTTTTATTAAGAAAAAGTAACTAGAAATTCTTTCAGCACAAAAATAAAAAACCAAAACTGTAAAAGTTTTGTTTTTTTTGGTTGCGGGGACCAAGTAATAAATGTAGCAATGAACAAGTGGAGATTTATAGATGTAGAAGTAGAAAAATAAAAGAAATATAAAAAAAGAAGGAGGAACCGACATTTCGGATCCTCTTTCTTCTCGTTATGGCTTTTCATTTCAGGTAGTGAATTTTGCTTGCAGGCATATACACCTTGCAGGATGTTTCACTGTCCAAGAATGAAAAAATCATCAAATTGGCAATCCAACTTCCTTCTCGATATTTGCTAGTTACTACAACCAAAGGCATTCCTTTGTTGTACTCCAGAGTTACATTTTCCCTTCTGCAGTATACAAATTTACCTTTTGCCATGTCCTCTGCTTCATAGAAGAAGCTTATCGTATCTACAAATAATCCAAACTTGTATGAACAAACCGAATTATTTGCGACTTTGTAGATTGAAGTCTCTGTGCGAATATGAGTTGTGTTATACAAGGTTTTTATCAATAAAGCAAAGCACAACATCAAACCCAGTGCAATAAGTGAATACTTCCCATAATCTTCGAATCCAATCATCACAGTTCCCCCTTTGTGGAGGTACTCAATCCGAAAATAGGATATAGCACTTTGCAAGAATACACACAGATTAAAAATCACTGCCCAAAAACTCACTATCACTGCGATCCATAACATATCTTTTCTCCTCTTAATGAATCACGGTTGATGCTACAAAAGATTTCTATAATGGCATGTGCCATATATATAATTATATAATCTTTAGCATATTATGTCAATTTATGTTAATTGTATTCGGAAGCTAAAAGTGAAATAAGGAAACTTTTTGAAATAAAAAAACGTTAAAGCTAAGCTTTAACGTTTTAATTGGTTGCGGAGGTAAGACTCGAACTTACGACCTTTGGGTTATGAGCCCAACGAGCTGCCAACTGCTCCACTCCGCGGTTCATCAACATATGTAGTATAACACCATTAAAGCTGGTTGTCAAGTTTTTCATCAATAAAAAGCCTATTTTATGCCTTTTTTATTAAAATCATTCCATTTTAAAACATATATTATTGAATTTTTATATTAGATAATGTAATATATTGATATAAAATTTAAGTACGCTTTTAAAGGAGAACACATGAAAAAGCTGATTATAAAAACAATAACTATATTGCTTTTACTGCTAATGCTTTTCTCTTATAGCAGAGCTTATGCAATGACAGAAAAACCTCCTATAAACGGTAGCGCTGCAATATTAGTAGAGTTAAGCACTGGAAAAATACTTTATGAAAAGAATTCTAAGCAAAAAATGTATCCAGCAAGTACTACTAAAATAATGACTGCAATTGTTGTTTTAGAAAACTCTAAACTAACAGATCCAGTTATAGTAACAGAAAGTGCAATTTCAAATATTCCTCAAGGATATGTAACTTGCAATCTAGTTGCTGGAGAAACTCAAACTATAGAATCACTACTTTATGCTCTCTTACTTCCTTCAGCAAATGATGCAGCTTATGTTTTAGCAGAACATGTTGGTGGAACAAGAGAAGGATTTGCAAATATGATGAATGAAAAAGCAGCCGAGCTAGGATGCACAGGAACACATTTTGTTAATCCAAATGGAATTCATAATGATGCTCAATACACAACAGCATATGACTTATACTTAATTGGAAAATATGCAATGAAAAATGAAGAGTTTAGAAAAATAGTATCTACCCTATCATATACTCTTCCAGCATCAGAAAAGTATCCATATAGTGATAGAATATTAGAAACAACAAATCAAATTATAAATCCAAACAGCGATAGCTATTATTATAAATATGCTTTAGGAATCAAAACCGGGCATACAACAGAAGCCGGAAATTGTTTAGTATCAATGGCATCAAGAGACAATCTAGAATTTGTTTCTGTTGTTTTAGATGCTAGCAAAACAAGTCAAGGATTAGACGCTAGATTTACTGATACAAAAAAGCTTTTTGAATATGGCTATGAAAACTACACACTTACTAAACTTCATAATGAAAATGATATTATAGAAACTATAGAAATCGAAAATGGTTCAAAAGAAACAAGATTCTTAGATTTACTAATTAAAGATTCCATAACAGTAATGAATTGTAAAGATACAAAAGTTGAAGAAATCGAACCTGAAATTACATTAACAGATCCACTTTTAGCACCTATTACTAAAGGAGATGAAGTTGGAACAATCAAATTTACAATAGATGATGTAGAATATACATCTACATTACTTGCAGGTTCTGATGTCGAGAAGAAACCAAATTTTGCATTGATACTTGTAATAGTTGGTTTTGTACTTTTGATATTTGGAATAAGAATATTTAGAAAACCTGCAAAAAAGAAAAGACATAGAAGAAAATAGAAGTCTTACGACTTCTATTTTTTTATCTTATTTTTAACTTTGTCTATTGAATTTGTAAATATATTTGAGTTTTTAGATTCATTTGTTGTATTATCGCCTTGAATAGAATTACTCGTTTCATTAACTACATTTTCACTATCTTCTGTTTCATCAATCACGCTACTCTTATTACCATTTACAATTAGATTTTCTGGAATAATAACATCAGATCCATTTAATCTCTTATCCATTACTTCGATAAGTTTTTGGGTTTTATCTTTATCATGGAAATAGAACCAAACTTCATTTGCTTTTTCTGATACTCCAGGAAGTTGCTGCGTGTCTATATTATCTGTATTAAATTCAAAGATATATGGTATATATGCCATAATTGTTTCTCTTTCAACATTTGTAATAATATTAGCATATATTGAATCCAATAGTTTTTTCATCTTTGGTAAATTTTTAATATCTAAAGTTTGTTTTACAATTTCTTTAATAAAAGCTCTTTGCGTCTTCATTCTGCCATAATCGTTATCCCCATATTCTGAAGGATATGAAGTTCCATCATTATTATGTCTAAATCTTAAAAGTTGTTCTGCTTTTTCGCCATCAATTCTTTGCATACCATGTGTTAAATGAATATGCAAATCTTGAATGTCATCATCATAATCCATATCAATTGGAACATCAAAATCAACTCCACCAATGATATCAACAATATCAATTAAAGCTTGATTATTGACGATTATGAAATAATTCACTTCTTTTCCAGTTATTAGAGAAACTGTTTCCATAGACCTCTGAGCGCTAATTGCATACATTGCATTTATTTTATCTGTTCCTTTTGCATACTCTTTCTTTTTACCTACAAAAGTATCTCTTGGAATAGATAACATTGATGCTCTTTCTGAATTGGGATTATATGAACAAAGAATAATTGTGTCTGTAAGTTTGGCTTGGACGTCATCGCTAACTCCCATTATTAAGACGTTTATTGTTTCTTTTTCTTCTCTTAAATCTTGACCTAATATTGTAGCAACAACAGCCTTTATGCCTCCTCCATTTTCATATACTTTATACCCAAATGCTATACCAAATACAAATGCAATTAAGACTATTAACTTGAAAAGAAATTTTCCAAAGGAAAATTTCTTCTTCTTTTTTCTATTTCTTGTAGTTCTCTTTTTCTTTTTATCTACTTTCTTCCCTACAATTCTATTCAAATTGTCTTATTCTCCTAACTAATTCTTGATCAATATACTATTTACAATACTTAAAATAAAGTTATGGTTATACATTGAACTACCTATATGAGAATCTTGAATTGCTTCAATTAAACCTATATCACTGATAATTGGTGAAATAATTGAAATAATTGCTAAAAGTGCATATGCTGTTAAAAATCCACGTATAATACCATATACTAAACCACCTGATCTATTAAATGTTCTAATAATTGGTAATGTAGAAATAAGCTCTGCGGCAAATCTTATAAATAATAATAACGTTCTTGCTATAAAGAATAATACTAGCATTGCTCCAACTCTAATCATGAAATATGATAGTTGTACAGATACATAGTGTACTGCATTAGCTTCGTTTTTCTTTAATGCTTCTTTTACAAATGAATTTATTATATTAATTAATCCATCTGATATATTAGATTGTTCTGCTTCTATTAGCTTTCCATCAGCAAGAGTTGTTCCCATTAATGCTGATTCTATTGAAACTGCTAAATTTTCATCCAACTGTGTTTTGTTAATAATAGCTTTTGATACTGGTTTATATAATAAGAACATTATAACAATTGAACATATAAAAACTAATATCTTGAACATTACAGAAACCAGTCCTCTTCTGTAACCCCAAAATGAAGTTGATACAATAATTGAAATAATTACTAAATCCACTAACAAGCCACCAAGAGCTACCCAATTAATTACTTCCATTTTTGCCTCCTATAAATTAACTATATCTATTTTATTTTGATATATTATTCCTAAAATATCATCGCCTAAAACCATATCTTTAACTTCTGTTCCAGATTTAAACTCTTTTAATAGTTTTCCATCTTTTGATATTACTTTAATATCATCTCCAAAGTTTAGAACTATTCTATCATCTCTTACAACCATTGATTTTGGAACATCTTTATCTATAATATACAAATGTTGAAATTTGCTTTTTCTATCTTCAATTGTTAGTCCATATTGGAATGAGAATACACCAGATTGCTCTTTACTAATAAAAGTAAGGTTCTTATCTAGACCTATATCTAAAAACAAGACGTCATCTGTTATATCTAGTATTCTTTCATTTGAGTCTTCATCAACTCTTTGAACATATTTATCAAATCTGCATGTTGCATAGTTATCATCATAAACAATATCTAGAATTATTGCATTATTGTCTGATTTATATTCATATATAACAGCATTATCTGGTTCTTTTTGAGCAAGTTCTATAGATAATATCTTTATCGTTGAACTTATTATTGTTCCTTTGTAATCTATCTCCCCAATTGCCAAGTATTTATTGTTGTTTGAAACTGATATTGTTGGAACATAACTATTTGATAAGAAATATCTAAATAGCACTTTGCCTTCTGGATCAATTACGACTATAACTGTTTTATAAGTTGTTCCAGTAACCACAACACTAACATACCCGTTTTTGTTAATGCTAACTTTTGATATATTTCCTTCTAGATTTTGTTCCCAAAGGATAGACTGTCCAGATATCATATATATCTTCTGACCATTTAGATCTGCTAAAGCTAAATATTTATCATTAGCATCGTATACTGGTACTGAGATATTTACATTTATCTTTCCTACCTGAGTTCCGTATTTATTATACTGCTTAAGTACATTCTTACTTAAAACATTAATGTATTTATCATAAGCAAAGATAAATGGATTTGTATCTTGATTAAGTTCAATTTGACTAACCTTTGAACTATCTTCATCAACTATTTTCTTTAAAATATTTTTGTCTATCATGTATCTAAAATCTTCTTCTGTCGCATATCTTGCTGTAACAATTACTATAGAAAAAGTTATTAAAAACACCAGGCAATACTTAATCATATCACCCTTGGATAGACTTCTTCTATTTATATCCACTAACTTTTTCACCTATTATTCCTAATTTTATAATATCATATCAATTATGCATTTCTTTTTCAAGCAAATAGGAATAATATAACACATTTGTAATATTGTAATGGTTTATTTTTCTTCTTATTTTCCACATTTTTTTCTCTTTTGGTTGACAAACGAGCCTAGATGTGCTATTATAATTTATGCGTATGGACCAGTAGCTCAGCTGGATAGAGCAACGGCCTTCTAAGCCGTGGGTCGGACGTTCGAGTCGTCTCTGGTTCACCAAAAAAGCACTAAAACTAAGGTTTTAGTGCTTTTTTATTTCTTTTTTAATAAATACTGAATCATATAATTATCATTTGATAGGTCGCCGCTATCATTTATATCTTCGACGCCTATATAGTATGTTGCCTTTGGCTTATATGAACATTTAATCAGATCTTTTGTCCTAGCTAAAATTTCTCTAAGTTCTCTTGAAAATTGTCCAATATAATTATTTCCTTCTGATGATATGCCATATATATTCATTTCTTGAAAACGTCCAATTGTTACTGCTCTATATAAATGATACTTTTGGCTAACTACAATTAGATTACGTACTTTATATATATTTGCTGCTCTATAAATGCTATCATATGTAGAAAGTCCATAATAATCAGGGAATATATCTTTGCTATTCACTCCATGCTCTATTGCATACTTTTTCATAGTATTAACTTCACTATGGTCTGCCCCAGTTTTATCTCCACTCATTATAATTTTTCCAGCATAGCCATCATTATATAATTCAATCGCTCTATCTAATCTATCTTTTAGCATTGGGCTTGGCTTGTCTTCCCATACAGCACAACCTAGTACTAGTATGGCATCCATATTCTGATTTATTGGAGCGTTTATATATTCTTTAGATGCTGAGATAACAAAGATATTTGAAAAAATAACAAAAATAATGCCTATTATCACTAGCCCTATTATAATAATTTTTCTTTTTAGTTCTTTCTTCATTTTCACTCCTATTTAGAATACTCAATAATAATATTCTTAATATTGTTAAATGTCTTTGGAGGTCTTCCTTCTCCCACTTTATGACCTTCTATATCTTCTATAATAAAATCTATTTGATAAGAAACCTCTGTCTTAAGCGCTTTTGGATAGTCTTCATGTCTATCATCCCATTCAAAGAATCCATTATTTCTTATTTTTTTTATCATTTCATCAAATAGCTCTTCAGAAATAATTACTTTTCTTTCTAGATAAATACCATAGTCTTTTTCTTGTTTTTCTTCTTCATGAGACCCATCATTTTTAAACACTTTAATATTTATTGATTCAATAAGCTTGTCATCGTTTTCTATTTCTTCACTATAAAAAGAAATAAAATCTAAATAATCTTCTAATTCTTCTTCCATTACTCTTCCTCCATATTATATAGAAATCCTGTTTCTAAGTAATTTTTTCCACCAATTTCTATTTCTTTTTCACTAAATTCTATTCCACCCATTTTCCTATAAAACACTTTAGATGGCTTATTATCCTTTAAGCACCATATAATAAAAGATGTAATTCCTTTTTCTTTAAATTCTTCTTCTACTTTTTTAACTAATGCTCTTCCAATTCCCATTCTTTTCATGTTTGGATCAACATATAAAGCATAGATTTCTCCACCAATATTTTTCTTATCTACTTGTCTTAATCTATCATCATATCTACAAAATCCAACTACTTTTCCATTTAATTCAGCTACTAAATATAATGACTTATTATAATCTTCTTTTCTCTTTTCAATATATGAATTAATATCCATGCTATCTAGATAGCTATCATCGATAATGCCTTTATAAGATATTCGCCAAGAAGATACTTTTATATTTGCAACAGATTCAATATCTTTGTATTCCATTTTTCTTATAATCAAATCTTCCATAATTACCTCCTTTAGCATTTTTATTTTATCACACTATAATAAAATAAGACAAGACCCCTTCGCAACTAAGCGTCGGGGTCCTGTCCTTTTGAAGTTTCATGCAATCACCTTCCCAAATTCGTAGCTCCCAAAGGAGTTTCCATGGAAAGTAAATTGCGGTACATACTTTTCGATGAAATCGACCATGCCGAGGAAAAAGATCATTTCAAACTCATCGACATAGTTCCTCTTGTCTGAATATTTAGGAACTTTCACATTCTTGAAGCCTTGTGTTCTCATGAATGTTCTCAGTCTTATGGTTTTCTTGCATCTTGAAGGATCATACTCATACACGTTCTTATAGGTATTGTATGCTTCAAGAAGCGCGCTTACCCTTTCAACTGGCATTTTTGCAAACTCCGAAAGTCTGAAGTAATCTCCGTTCCACGAACCGTTTGCAAAGAGTCTTTCTTTTGCCTCTCTTATGGTCCCACACATGGTTCTTTTTGCTATACCATTATTAGGACCATGATCACCTTTGATTCCTTTTACCTCATAGAGTTCCGCAAATTCGACCATCAGATTGTCGAGATCAGGATCTGCTTCCCAAATGAACTCAATAATCTGAGGAATGACAATATCGCCTTCAGGAATCTTTGAAAAGAAATTTTCCCCTTCGGCGACATACGAATCAATAGCCGGAAAATGCTCTTTTTCGGTTGCAAATTCGACTGGTTCCATGACATCTGTTTTTCTTGGAGTATCATAGGGCATGTATTGAAAATCCTTGATAAACCAATAATAAAGATGCGCAAATTTTGCTCTTTCGAGCGGAGTGTACATTCCTTCAGGATCATAGACTTTTGATGCTGTCATATCAACAGCCTCTCTGAACCGCTTGTTATAGATATACATCTTATCCGCAGTTCTGAGCTTGGTTGCCACATCACTTGCCTGAATGATCATGTTCTGAAGGGCAATGTCATTTTGTCTGACGACTTTTAGATAATGCTGTGTTCCTCCAATTCCAAAAAACTTGCTTATTGTTTCCCGTTCTTTCTTGCTGAGTTTTCCTAATTCTCCAATCAATTCCTCAATAGAGAATTTCGGAATTTCACTGATGCTTCTGTAACCTGCCTGATCGATCTTGTAGATAGAGATAAACATATTTACGTAGTCAATTGCGTTTTTCTCATACTTCTTTGCATCGATAGCCAGGGTTGCCAAAAGCGGGTTTGTAAGCTGCAATTTGCTTGCATTTCTTGTGCTCGAAACCTGAACCATGATGAATCCCTCCTTAAGTATGTTTCTATGGGTTAAAAACTAACAACTATTATACCATAATTTACATAATTTGTAAACATTAAAAAAGTGTGCATAGTTTTACCTAGCACACTCTTTTTGGTTTTCATATTAAATCCTAAACACGATGAGTACGTAGCCGTTATGGAGTTTGACGTCATACGGTGCCGGAAGCTCTGACATTTCCTTTCCTTCAAATTCCTTGAGGGTAAGAAGCTTTTTCCAGGCTTCACGAATGAAAAATGGTGTATTCTTTGCCGCAACCATAATGGATTCTACTCCTACCGGATTATTGTCAGTCTCAAAATACACTGAAATGCATTTATATTTCTTTCTAGTGATTACCTTCGGTGCATGAATGTACTGAATGAACTGATTTTTATTCCGATTGATTTTTTCCTTGTGAGGTTTTGTGCTTCGTCTCTCACATTCTTCATATGCATCAACAAAGAACTTTACCACCGATTCGCCTTCATGCATCTGAGCAGCAGCCGTCTTAAAAGCATCCTTGTTTTTTCGGTTTTTGAAGTAAACGTCTCTTGCAATGTCCCAGGAACCCGTACCGTTTTTCCTATACAAACCCTTCAGATTCTTGCTTGGTGCATCTTCTTTTGAACAACTTTCAAGAAGTCCATCATCATTAAAATAGTAGACGCGCCCCTGAAAAATCCGAATAGCATAGCCACAAAACGAATTCGGATCATTTGGATTAAATGTTTCTCCCATACTATACCTCCGTAAATTTTCTTGGAGGCACAAGACCTCCAAGTTTTACCTTTTTGGTCTTAAATAATATGAAACCCAAACAATTATATCACAAAATGGCCCAAAAATAAAGCTTTCCAAAGAAAAAGAGGAGCTCTAGCTCCTCCTTTTAATATTCTACAACATCTATCCAACGTCTTAAGAATTCTTCTTCCTCAGGATTTCCTTTAGTTAGCTGATTTGCTGCAACTATTGGAATCCATCTTTGAATGCTTTGCCTATCTTGATGAGATAGTTCTGCAAATCTATTAATATACTTTTCTGCTAAATCATTTCTTCCTTGTTTAGAGAAAATTAAATATGTCATAGCTGCATCTCCTGAAGCATTTCCTTGTGTAGCATGTGCCCAGTCAATAATAAAATGTTCTCCTGATTCTGTAATAATGATATTACTTGGATTGAAATCTCCATGGCACAATTTATTATGACTTTCTATTCCTTCTAATCTTTGAATTAATTCATATTTTGTATTATCATCAATTGCATTTGAATTATTAATTCTTCCTCTATATTTTTCTTTCATTCTATTTAATAGAGGAACCCTTTTTGATAATACTTCTAGTTGAATATTAATAAATAAGTCCATATATTCATCTATTTTATCTGGATTATTATTCATTAATTCTTCAAGTGAAGTTCCATTAATATGTTCTGATACTAATGCCCATCTGTTATCTATTTTAGTTACTTCTTTTAATGCACCAATCTTAAGATCTGTTGATTCTTCAACTCTTGCTTGATTTAATGCTTCATTTAAGATATTAGCTTTTGAATAGTTTTCAATAAATAACTTAATTGTGCTATTTGATTCATTATCAGTATAAACGGTTTTGTTTGCTCTTTCACATATAACATTATCTAAGTTATATCCCATTATCTTTCACCTCCGTAATATGCTTTTAGATATAAATCTTTTATTTCAGAGATTAATGGATATCTTGGGTTTGCTCCAGTACATTGATCATCAAAAGCCATCTCGCTCATTTGATCAAGATTTTTTAAGAATTCTTCTTCAGATATTCCATAATCTTTTATCGTACGTTTAATTCCAATTGTATCTTTTAGCTCATCTATCTTTGCTATTAATTTTTCTAATTTTTCATTATCATCTTGTCCTTCTATTCCAAGATATTCTGCTATCTCTGCATAACGTCTTAGAGCATGAGGATGATCATACTCAGGGAATGTTCCCATTTTTTCAGGTGCTTCTGCAGAATTAAATCTCATTACTTCATCAAGAACTATTGATACTGTTATACCATGTGCTAGATGATAAAATGCACCAAGCTTATGTCCCATTGAATGGCAAATTCCTAAAAACGCATTTGCAAAAGCCATACCAGCAAGTGTTGCAGCATTTGCCATTTTCTCTCTTGCTTCTGGATCATCTGCTCCTTTTTCATATGCTCTTGGCAAATACTCAAATATTAGTTTTATTGCTTCTAATGCCATTGAATCTGAAAATTCTGTGGCCATAATAGAAACATATGCTTCTATACTATGGACTAATGCATCAATTCCTGATGCTGATGTTAATCCTTTTGGAGCATTCATCATCATGTCGCTATCAACTATTGCCATCTTTGGCATAAGTTCATAGTCTGCTAGTGGATATTTAACTCCTGTTTCGTCATCAGTAATTACTGCAAATGGTGTTACTTCTGAACCTGTTCCAGCTGACGTTGGGACAGCAATAAAGTATGCCTTTTCTCCCATCTTAGGGAATGTGTATACTCTTTTCCTAATATCCATAAATCTCATTGCCATATCCATAAAATCAACTTCTGGATGTTCATATAGTACCCACATAATCTTAGCCGCATCCATTGCACTACCACCACCAAGAGCAATAATAACATCTGGCTTGAATTCTTCCATTAGTTTTGCTCCTTCTTTAGCGCATGATAGATTTGGATCTGGTGCAACATTAGAAAATGTTGTATGGATTATTCCCATTTCATTTAATTTATCTGTTATACATCTTGTATATCCGTTTTCAAATAAGAAACTATCTGTTACTATAAAAGCTCGTTTCTTTCCTAAAACTTCTTTTAATTCTTCTAGTGCAACAGGTAAGCATCCTCTTTTAATATATACCTTTTCAGGCGCTCTAAACCAAAGCATATTATTTCTCCTTTCAGCTACTGTTTTTATATTTAACAAATGTTTAATTCCAACATTTTCTGATACTGAGTTTCCTCCCCATGTACCACATCCAAGTGTCATAGATGGAGCAAGTTTAAAATTATAAATATCTCCTATTCCACCATGTGCTGAAGGGCTGTTAATAACTACTCTGCATGTCTTCATTGCATTATAGAATTTTTCAATTTTCTCTTTTTCCTTTAAGTCTATATGAAGTGAAGAAGTATGTCCTATACCACCATCTTCAACTAATCTGCTAGCTTTTGCTATTGCATCGTCAAAGTTTGACACTCTATACATTGCAAGAACTGGTGATAATTTTTCATGTGCAAATTCTTCTGAAATATCTACTGATTCAACTTCTCCAATTAATATCTTGATATTATTAGGAACTTCTATTCCAGAAAGGCTCGCAATTATTGGTGCACGTTGTCCTACTATCTTAGCATTTACAGCTCCATTTATAATAATTGTTTTTCTAACTTTTTCTGTTTCTTCTGGATTTAGAAAATAGCATCCTCTTTTTATAAATTCTTCTTTTACTCTATCGTATATCTTTTCATCTACTATAACTGATTGTTCAGAAGCACATATCATTCCATTATCAAATGTTTTTGAATGAATTATAGAGTTTACAGCCATTACTATATTTGCTGATTCATCAATAACTGCTGGAACATTTCCTGCTCCAACGCCAAGTGCTGGCTTACCGCTAGAATATGCAGCTCTTACCATACCAGCTCCACCAGTAGCTAAAATAATATCAGATGAACTCATTACCATATTTGTTAATTCTAATGATGGAACATCAATCCATGAAATAATGTTTTTTGGAGCTCCTGCTTTAACTGCTGCCTCTAATACTATTTTTGCGGCTTCAATTGTTGATTTCTTCGCTCTAGGATGTGGGCTTAAGATAATTCCATTTCTTGTTTTTAATGCAAGAAGTGTTTTAAAAATTGCTGTAGATGTTGGATTAGTTGTTGGAATAATTGCTGAAATAACACCAACTGGTTCTGCAATTTTCTTGTATCCATAAGATTCATTTTCTTCTAATATGCCACATGTTTTTTCATCTTTGTATTTGTTATAGATATACTCTGCAGCATAATTATTTTTAATAACCTTATCTTCTACAACACCCATTCCTGTTTCTTCAACAGCCATTTTTGCAAGAGGAATTCTTTCTCTATTTGCTGCTAAGGCTGCTGCTCTAAAAATACTATCTACCTGCTCTTGAGTAAAATGTGAATACTCTTCTTGGGCCTTTCGTACTCTATTTAAGGCTTCTTGTAGTGATTCTACAGAATCTACTACCATATATTCTTCCGCCATTTTCTTCCTCCTATGTTTCTATATCACTTTTGTATTTTTCTTACATAATAAATTTTATTATTAATACAATTTAAAATCAATGATTAAATATAAAAAAGAGAGTCTAACTTTCGTTATTCTCTCTTTTTTAGTCATCAAAGAAAACATCTACTGGAATTATCATGAATAAAACTAGTGTTATTCCACCAAATACTTTGATAAGCAGAATAAAATTTTTTACATAGTATTCCCAGAATGATTCTATAAATGACAAGCTTGGGTTGTCGAGCAAAACCACAATTGTTACCAGTAATGAAGCAATACTGCCCAAAAGAATTGCTACAAACATTAAAATCGATACAACAAACAATAGTCTTAAAACTGTTTTTATCAATTTTAATAGTAGAGAATAAGCAATCTTTAAGCACCGCTCCAGTGGTGTGTGTTTATTTCGATTTACCACTTGGATTCCTCCTCACTAAATGCTAGTAATTTGTTTTCCTATAGCATATAGCTTTTTCTATTATAGTATGACTTTTTTAATAATTCAAGCAAAAAAAGAGATACTACTTCTAGTATCTCTTTATCTATTTTTATTTCTTTTTATATTTTATAGTAATAAGTCCTATAATTGTAATGACTATTATAAGCATAAATGGTATTATATCATAATTAACATTTGTTGCTGGAGCAACTTCTTTGTAGTTAACAAAACCAATTGTTGATGGATTTTCAACAATTTGAATTGAACCAGTTGTTTTTGTTATTGTACCACCTACTCTTGTCTCATAATCATTACCATCTTGTTGAACTATTGTATAATTATTTCCTAAATAATCTTCTCCATTTGAGCTTTTAACGGTTATTGTTGCTTGTTGGCCATGTTTTAAATAAATATAATTTACACTATCACTTATGTATTTATTTGATGTATTAATTGTTTGTCCTTCATATTCTATAGTAGCATCTTGTCCTGTAATCACAAATTCTTCACCATCTTCTACATCAATATCTATTCTATATTTAAAATACTTGTCTTGATCTGCTGCATTTCCATATACTGTATTACTAAAACTAATTTCATATTCTGGTATATATACATATACATCAAAAGGGGTATTTGCTGTTAGAGTTCTATCTATTTTGTATGATAGATTATTACCACCATTATTTGTATGAATACTTGCTTCAGTATAAGTATCATAGTTTAATGTAAATGTATTATTAATTGTTCCTGTGGCATCTTGTGGAACTGTATATGTGAAATAATAATTTCTATCAAATGTATATCCTGCGTCAATTGATACACTATTGCTATTAGAATTTCCTGTTGGAGCTGTTCCTATATATGTTGTTCCACTAATTGATGGAGAAATACTTCCATTTTCAATTACTAAATATTCTCCCATCTCATCTTTTAAAACATTAACCTCATATATTATTACATCTCCAGGTTTTATATTCATTCCTGCTTGATATGGTTGACCGTTTACTGAGTAAATATTAGAACTCATTGTAGGTAACTTCTCTGACCTAATTATGAATGTTTGTGCCGGTGAATTACTAGTAGGATTATCTCTTGTATATCCATTTACACCTTCGCTACCAAGCGCTAATGCTTGTTCTAGATTAGAAGCAATTTGTTCTCTTCCTATTTGATTAAAGTGACGTGCTATAAATGAACTTCCAATCCCATTTCTTACTTCTCCGGGTGTATCATCATTTATAACCGTCATTGTTCCAGCCATTTCTACAATTGCATATCCATCATCTGGTACAGCATAAATATTAAATACTCTATATGACCCATTTGGTTGACTAAAAACTATTACTTCATCTTTCCCAGCACTTGAAATATCCGAATAGTTTGTTGAATAATAAGCATTGGAATGGCTATCAGCATCAATTGTTACTGTTAGATTATATAGATTATTATAAACAGTTGTTGGAATTAAATACATTGTTCCATCTGGTGCTGTAGCTTTAATTGTCGTCGTACCTTGGGCAACACCTGTTACATTTCCTGCACTATCTACTGTTGCAATACTTGTATCTAGTGAAGAAAAGGTTAATCCTTGGATGGTAGTTTGAATATGATATGAATCCCCTCTTCTTACCATTATTTCTTTATCTATAGTTGTTCCATCTGGCCTTCTATAAACATTAATCGTATAAGTATCATCTCCAATTGTAGCTGTTGTGGTTCCAGAAGTAACACCAGTAAATGAATACTTAGAAGGTTCTCCCTCTTGCACTTCTGTTAGTTGTTTAGTGTAATTTGATGTTGATGGATATAAAATGTAATAGTTTCCACTATTTGGATAAACGATTAAGTATTCTCCTCCATTTGTCACAGTTGTTACCCTGTTATATCCTGGAATTCCATTTCCATCTCCAACTCCTGCAGGATCTTTTTGATATAAATAAATTGTATTGTTATTATTAGCATTACTAGCTGTAAATCCGTTATTATATCTTAAATATCTTGTAGTAAAGTTTTGTCTATATGATAATCTAAATCCATTGTTATTAGTTGCAACAGTTATGTTATTCCCATTAGCATTAATTACATTATTATTTGTTAGCGCTAAATAAACATTATTTGCACCAATTGAATATGTGTTATTGTTATATCCAGCTCTTGTAAAGGTGAATCTAGCACTATCTAAATCTTGATCTCCAGCCTTATAAAATGTTACCATCTCATCGCCTAATGTCACACTCATATTAGCTATCGTACTATCTGGCATAGTGTATGCTGTAGATGGACTTTCTATTTCGCTACTTGTTTCACCCTCATACAAATCAATTGTAATATTTGCAGCAAAACAAGTGGTGCTAAAAAGCATCACAAATATAAGTATTAAAATTATCCAACCCATCTTTTTCTTTAGCATAGATATATCTTCCTTACTTTATATTATATTTCTATAAATTATGTGAATCAATAACAGAAATATTACAAAAATGTCAAAAAAAGAACACTTTCTATTATTTAAAAGTGTCCTTTTTTAATCAATTTTTTTCTTTCTAAGCAAAATAAATCCTACAATTGTTAGTGCCATCAGCACTAAAAAAGGCGTTATTGTCATACTAACATTTGTATTTGGCGCAATTTCTCTAAAGTTAGTAAAAGGTATTGTTGTTTCCACGTTCGGTATAGTAAGGCCTGTTGTCTTTTTTCCTATATTACCATTTATTCTAGTTTCATAATCGCTTCCATCTAATTGTTCAATTTCATAACTTCTTCCCACATAATTTGTTCCCGAAGAACTACTAACAACAATTTTCGCTGTTTGTCCATTTTTTAAATAAATGTAATTATCATTTCCTTTTACAAATGTTGTTTGAGTATTAATTGTCGTACCTTCATAACTAATAGTAGCATCTTGACCTAATATAGTAAAAGTTTCTCCGTTTGCCACATCTATATCTATTTTATATTTAAAATATCTATCCTGATCTCCTGCATTTCCATAAACTGTATTACTAAATAGTATAGCACTATCATTACCTATTGTAACATCTACACTATCATTTAATACTCTTGATGTTTTATAAGATACATTGTTTGAAGTATCAGTATTTGTTGAATATGTATCATAATTGAATGTGACATCATTTGTTATTGTTCCACTTGCATTACTTGGTACAGTATAAGAAAAATAATACTTTCCATCGTAAACATTCCCGGCAGCAATATCTATGTCGTTTGGTGTACTATTTCCATCTGGAGATGTTCCAATATAACTTGCGCTAGAAAGAGCACTTGATATTACTCCATCTTCAATTTCTAAATATTGTCCAGCCTCATCTTTATCAATTGATACTTCATATATAATTGTATCTCCCGTCCTTGCTTTCATACCATCAGTATAAGAAGTACCATCAATAGAATATATATTAACGCTCATTGTTGGTAATTTTTCAGATCTTAATACTATAGTTTCGTTTACATTACCTGTAGAAGATGCCGTTCTAATAAGGCCATTAACACCTTCTGCACCTTGCGCCCTTGCATCACTTACATTTGAAGCTATTGTATTTGCAGAAAGTTCCGCAACCTGACTTCCAATATATGGAGTGTGTTTTCCATTTTGTATTTCAGAAGAAGTTGAACTAACAATTGGTGTCATATCACTATTAATTTGAACTAAAGCATATCCATCATCAGGCGCTCCATAAAAATTATATGCTTTAAACGTTCCATTTGGATGCCTATCTAATATTGAAGCTCCATTTGCGACTTGGCTAAGTGCTTCACCATTTTTTGAATAATATACTTTTGTATGTGAATCCGTATCAACTGAAATATTAATATCATATATATGTTCATAAACTGTTACAGGTATTTTATATGATGTTCCATTTGGAGTTGTTGCAATCACAAAGGTTTTTCCCTCAGAAACACCTGTTACTAATCCTGTTGTATTATTTACTGTTGCTATAGATGGATCATTAGATGAATATTGAGATATTGTTATTTTGGGATTTATTTGATATGTCTCACCAACTTCTATTTCAATTTCATCATCTAAAACATCACTTGCTGGCCCATAAACATTAATTGTGTAATAATCATTTCCCACTGTTGCATATGTCGTTCCTGGTGTTACACCTGTAAATGAAACATTACCCATCTCATGTACTTCTTCACTAATTTTTATCGCACTATTATCATTTGAAGAATTAACCACAAACATTGCATTTCCATCTTGCATTACAATTAAAAATTGCCCCCAATCTGTTTGATTAGGTTTATAGTTATATGGCAATGATGTTATTTTCTTGTATCCAGGTAATTCGGGAGAATATTCATCAGGATTATCTGTATACTCGTACAAGTAAACAAAAGCTCTATCATTTTTTGTTGTTGAACAATTGAACTTGCCATCAGAATATGTTAAATACCATGAATTACGTCTTATACTAAACATTCCATCTTCTTCTGGATCAACTCTAATTGTTGCTGCATCTGATCTAAAAATAATATTATTTGTATATAAATACAAATATACACCGCTATTACTAATTCTAAATCCCGGAGAAAATCTATAAAAGTTAAATTCATATTCTCTTAATTCGTCAATAGAAAAGTTATAATTAACCCTGTCTTGGCTTGGTGAAAAATCCATAGTAGCAATATTACTATCTACTAAACTAGCTGCATAAGCATCTGCTTCAAAAACTTGGCTTGTCTCTCCAACATATAAATCCACAGTAATGTTAGCAGCATAAACTTTTGTTCCAAGTATCAAAACAGCTAGAAATATTAAGTTAAGAAGCACGAACTTTTTAAACATAATCTCTTTTAAAATCCTCTTTTCACAATTATATTATATCAAATAGTTCGCAATACACAATTACTTTATTGTTACAATTTAAAAACACGGCGAACAGTCTGTTCGCCGCGTTTTTGCTTATTCTGTTACGTCCCACTCGTAGATGCTTTTGTTCTTCATAAAGATTCTATAAACTCTGTGATTTGAGAACTTTCCAAACTCGAAATGCTTGATTCCATTTCCTTCAAAGAAGAAAACTTCTTCCATCGCATCACGAATGTCTTTTTTCTCTCTCAAAGCCAGAATTTTGAACCAGAGTTTGGGCACCTTGTGGGTCTTTTCAGTCCGTTGCATAGCGTATAAGCCTCCTATAGTGTGTGTCATTGATAATGCTAGCATAATAATTATAGCACATTTGAAGCTTTATATCAAACAAAAAGGTTGGCGCTTATGCGTCAACCTTTCTAGTCTTTACTTATTACTTTCTTTTGCCAACTTCTTTTTCCACATTCTGGACATTTCATATATCTAGTTCTACCAGCATGAGGTGCCCAACAAACACTTGAATATGTTGGAACATATTTATGATGGCATTTTTGACATTCATAATATCCTGCTTTTTGCTCTATTCTTAATAATAGAAAACATATAGCAAAGAAAAAGATAAATGATGGTATCATTATTAATAATCTAATGTTATCAGTTACATCGCAGTATGAAGCAATAATAATCATTGTCAAAAATAGTAAAATACTTACTAATCCTACCCATATTTCTAAATTAAGTAGTACTTTATCTGATTCTTCTTTTTCTTTTTTTAATTTTAATAAGTTTTCTTCTGCTTGTTTCTCATAATCATCCATTTTAATTTCCTCCCCACTCAATAATTCATTTACTGATATTCCTAGCAAATTGCAAAGTTCTAACATAATTGATGAATCAGGCATTGATTTTCCGTTTTCCCATTTTGAAATAGCTCTATCTGTTATATTTAATTTTTCTGCTAATTCCATTTGCTTTAAATTTTTTTTCTTTCTGCAATTAGCAATAAAGCTTCCTATTTTTTCTTGATCCATCATATTGCCCTCCTTCAATTTAAGCGTATCTCTTTTTTTATAAACAGTCCACAAACCAGTGGTTGAGTTAGGGATTTTTTATCAACTGGTAGTTGATTTTAATCATCAAATGTTCTATCTTGCATCTCAAAAAAGATTTGTTTACTTCCATCATCCTCTTCAAAATTTTCACTGTCTACTCTTATATAACTTGTTCCAATCTTAGAATGAATATATGGAATAATATCTGGATCATAATTACAAACAGTATTAATTGCAAAGATGTGGAAGTTATCAGGATTACTCATATATTCTTCATCTTCATCACCCTTAAAAAACGTCCATCCACTATCTGGCATGGTTTCATTTGGAATATCTCTTACCATGTATCCTACTTTCCATCCTTCTTTTGTTATCATGTCTGATACCATGCAACCTTCTCCATTTGGTTCATTCCATTCAACTAAATCTTTAACATCTATGTCAATAAAACCATTTTTGTATTTCATATTATTCTCCCTTTTTTATGTCATTTCTATTTTCTGCAAATATTCTAAGTTGATTATAGTACTTATAACTTCCACTGCATAATAGAATTATAGTAACAAACGTTATTACAACAATATCGTATTCAGATAAGAAGTATATTTCCTTCGTGCATGCTAAAATAATACATACAATAAAACATAGTATAAATGGTATATAACAAATAGCAAACATTGCTTTACCATATACAGTTTTTCCAAAATCTCTTAATAGTTCTGTAAATTCTTTATATTTTAGTGAATATATCATAACATCCTCCAATCTAGCCGTTTAGCCAGCTATCTAAAAAGATTTCATCAACTTTTCCAGAAAGTCTTCTTCCATCTTTCCAATTATACTCAGGATATGCTTCTTTTAAATCTTCTTCACATTTTTTAATATCACTTCCACCAGATGTACAGAAAGGAACTAAAGTCTTTCCTGTAAAATCCATACTCTCTATAAAAGTATTTACAATTGTTGGGGCAGTATACCACCAAACAGGAAATCCTATTAGTATAATGTCATACTTATCTAGTTTAATTGTTGGTTTTACAATCTCTGGTCTTGAAGACCTATCGCTCATCTCGATACTTGATCTACTTTTTTTGTTCATCCAATTTAAATCTGCTGTTTTATATGGCTCTTTAGGTGTTATTTCGTAGGTGTCTGCTCCAACTATTTCTGCAATTCTTTCTGCAGCCTTTTTTGTCGTTCCACTTGCTGAAAAATAAGTAACTAATATTTTGCTCATTTTTCTTTCCTCCTATTTTATTTCATATTCTGCTAGTAAATTGTTTTCACCCTCATGATTATCTTCAACAAAAACTTCTCTTTCGTATGATATATTATTCTTTTCAAGACATAATTCTAAAAAACATAAGTATATTCCTACATCAATTTGGTTATAATATATCACCAAATTCTTAGGCATTATGCCCCTTTTTCCTTCTTTTCTATATCTATATACTTTTATTTTCTTTTCTTCAGCTACCACTTTCCATGGCTGAGTATTACATGCACTTGGTGCAAACCTTGTAATATTAGCAATATCTAAAAAGTGTTCTCCAGACCATACTTCAGATAGATCTTTTCTTTTGCTTTTGAACATATCTTTTCTAAATTTTTCTTCAGAATCTACTTTAGCAATTGCAATCATTATTACATAATTTAGACCATCTAATTCTTTTTCATCTACTTTTCCTATTCCAAACCATAAAGTCCCTATATTTTTTGAAACTAAATACAAGTCTAATTGTTCTCCTAAATATCCAATATTTTGAAGATAGTTTTCTTTCTCTTCTGAATAGAATAAAATGCAATATTCTTGGCCTCTTTTGCATGTTGTTTCATCTTTTTTTGCAATCTTAATCTTAACTTTAATATCTGGCATAAGTGGTTTTAATGTATAGAAATAGTCTTCAATATCTTTTAATTCTTCTTCTGAAATATGCTCTTTTCCAATATTTCTAAAAAGATGAAATGATTTTCTTTTAAAAATCATTTCATATAGTTTACTATCCATACTAATCCCCTTTAATCCTTTTCTTTGATTAAATCATATTATAAAAATTTATTCAATAAAAAAATGTTCTTTGCTTTTGCAAAGAACATTTCATTATTTAAATCTATGTTTATTCCTTCATCCAATCTTTTCCATCTACAATTCTAGCAGCTAGCATTGATGATGCTGTATCACCAACAACATTTAATAGTGTTGCTGGTGCATCTATAATTGTTGCTATAACTGTTAGGAATGGTAGTGCATTAATTGGAAATCCCATCATTGTTAAAATCATCATTTCAGATATTGTTCCTCCACCAATTGGAACCGCTGTAACTAAAAGTGTAACTAGAAGTGAAACTAGTAATACTTTAATCACTCCTGCTCCTGTTCCAAATAAGTAAACTAAGAACATTATCTTAAATACAGACCCTATAATTGATCCATCTTTGTGGAAACTTGTTCCAAGTGGAATTAATGTTTCAGCAATATCATCAGATACACCTATGCTTTTTGCACCTTTAACATTAACGGCAATTGAAGCCGCACTAGAACATGTAGCTAAAGCTGTAATTGAGACTGGTAAAACGTTAGCCCAAAATACTTTAACTCCTTTCTTTCCTGCAGCAATAAATGCATATAATGAATAGATAACAACATAGAATAATATACTAACAACCAAGTAAATTATAAATGTTTTTGCATATCCAACTGCTATTTGTGCACCATATGTTCCAACAAGTGCTGCAAAATAACAACCTAAACCTATTGGTGCATAATACATAATAATCTTAATAAAGTTTTCTATAACTTTAACTGATGCTATTAAAAAATCTTGAACTGGTTTGGCCTGCTCACCAGTCATATTAATTGCTGTTCCAAACATAATCGCTACAACTAAAATTGCAATTATATTATTCTTTGATAATAAATCTTTAAAATCTTTTACTGTAAGAACTGAAACTGTTCTTTCTAGAATAGTCATTTCTTCTGGTTCTTCTATTTCTTCATCTGTAAGAGACGCTTTGATTATTTCGCCATCCTCTGGATTAACTAGCTTAAATGAATAAGTACTAATCATTCCAATTACAACAGCAATAAGTGATGTTATAACAAAAACACCAATAATTGTTATTACAATTTTTCCAAATCTTTTCGGTTGTTTCATTCTGGAAATTGATGTAGAAACTGTCACAAATATCAAAGGCACTATTGCGACAAACATTAGATTTAAAAAGATATCCCCAAAAGGACTAAGTACTGCTGCTTTTTCTTTGAATATTAATCCAACGATTGCACCAACAATTATCGCAGCAAGAAGAATAATTGTTGATTTGTAAGTTTTTAAAATATTTTTCATTTTTGATCACTCTCCTAAATCGGAGTATCATAAGGAAACTATAATCATATTCTCCTCTATGACAAGATTATATGTTATTTTAAGGAAAAAATCAACCTTGACAAATAATAATACTATGATTTAATAAAAATAATAATAAATATAAAAGGAGGTATTTTTTGAGAAATATTATTAATGTATTGGAACTCGTATAAGATTTGCAAGTCAAATCTATAGGAGGAAACTAAAATGAAGTATGAAAAAACAGAAAAGTACAATGCAGATTTAATTAATCAAAAAATCATGGGACCTAACCCACTAAAATTGGAAGAAGAACTTTTAAAAAATAATAGTATTAAACCCGGTTCAGTAGTTATGGACTTAGGTAGTGGCCAAGGCATTACATCAGTGTTCTTAGCAAAAGAATATGATTTTAAAGTATATGCAACAGACCTTTGGAGTAATCCAGAAGATAACAGGAAATTCTTTATCGAAATGGGCCTTAATGATGATAAAATCATCCCAGTAAAAATGGATGCAACTGCTCTAGAATATGAAAAAGAATTCTTCGATGCAGTTGTTAGTACAGATTCTTATAACTATTTTGGAAGAGATGAAAACTATCTAGATGAAAAATTGTTACCATTTATAAAAAGTGGTGGTTATATCTATATAGTAGTTCCCGGAATGAAAAAAGACTGTCATAACGATTTTCCAAAAGAATTGTTATTATCTTGGACTCCAGAACAACTTGATTACATTCATGATATTACTTATTGGAAAAATATTGTATCTCATTCTAAAGATTGCGATATAGTATCAATTCATGAAATGGAAAGTAATGAAGAATGTTGGTTAGACTGGATAAGTTGTGATAATGATTATTCAAGAAATGATAAAAAAGCTATTGATGCTGGTGCATGTAAATATTTAAATTTCATTGCTATTGTTTTAAGAAAGAAATAATTTTATAGGGCTGAATAACTTCAGCCCTTACTATTAAAATGGAGTTTATACTATGATTCTTTTATTTGAATGTTTAGTAATTTGTATATTATTTTCATTAGGAATAATGATACCACTTTATAAAAATTCTGTTGGACAGATTATGTCATATCCTAAAAAAATACGTGAAAGAGTGGAAAGCCTTCCAGAATATAAAGATAGTATTAAAAAAACTAAAACCACTCATTTAACAATAAAAATCGTATCTTTATTTGTATTTGCATTAGTGTTATGCATAGTAGCCTATTTATCAGGAGCAAAAACGCCTTTCGAAGTCTTTAGACATGTTTCTATTATTTTCTTTGTGGTAAATCTATATGATTTAGTTATTATGGATCTGCTAATATTTAGAAATGTAAAAGCTTTTAGAATACCTGGTACTGAAGATATGGATAAAGAATATAAAGAATGTTTTCACCATATAAGAGGATTCTTTATTGGAGTATTTCTTGGATTAATAGTTGCTCTTTTAGCAGCGTTATATATTAAAATTTATTATTTATTATAGATTGGAGGAATTAAAATGGAATCTATTTGTGGAGCAAATTGTAATGAATGTGGCTATGGAAAGTCAAAAGGATGCAAAGGGTGCAGCAATACTCAAGGCTGTCCTTTTGGAAAGCAATGTTTTGTTGCTAAATATATATTAACCGGTGGAAAAGAAAATTATGAGATTTTTAAAAACCAATTACTTGATGAAATTAATAGCATTAATATTCCTGGCATGCCAAAGATTAATGAACTTAATCCTTTAAATGGTTCTTTTGTAAACCTACTATACCCACTTCCTAACGGAAAAAAAGTTACATTTTTAGATGATGACGAAATATATTTAGGAAATCAAGTTGAATCTGAATTTAATGATGGCAAGATATTAAGATGCTTTGGAATTTTAGCTAATATGAATTTTATTCTTATTAGTGAATACGGTCCAAATGGTGAAAATCCAGAATTAATATTATTTAAAAAGAGATAAAAAAGCATTTTTAAAATTGATAATTACCCTTTTTTATGATATATTGAAACCGAATTGAAAGATACAAATATAGTAATTAGAAATGGAGAAAAAAATGGAAAAAAGAGTTGACAAAATTAACTACTACTTGGATATAGCAGAAACAGTTCTAGAAAGAGGAACTTGTTTAAGAAGAAATTTTGGTGCAATCATTGTAAATAATGATGAAATCATTTCAACAGGATATGTAGGAGCTCCAAGAGGAAGAAAAAATTGCTGCGATTTAGGATATTGCACTAGAGAAAAACTTAATATTCCAAGAGGCGAAAGATATGAATTATGCCGTAGTGTTCACGCAGAACAAAATGCAATTATTAGTGCATCAAGAGAAAAAATGTTAGGTGCAACATTATACTTAGTTGGAAAAAGTCATACAGATGGAACATATGTTGAAAATGCTAATCCTTGCGCCCTATGTAAAAGAATGATAATAAATGCTGGAATTAAAGATGTATATATTAGAGATTCTAAAAACAAATATAGACACACAGAGGTATCAAGCTATATCGAAGATGATGAATCATTAGAAGGAACAAAAGGATATTAATTTTAAAAAACGGGAGCTTTTATTGTGGTTATACACATTAGAAAGAAACTCCCATTTTTCATATGTAAAGGAGAAAAATATGATTGATTTACACGTTCATACATCTCGTTCAGACGGATCATTTAGTACAATTGATATTTTAAAAAAAGCAGAAGAAAAACATCTAGATGTATTATCCATATGTGATCATAATGTAGTAGATGCATATGATGATATAAAAGATATTGATGTAAAAGATTATTTTTCTGGAAAAATAATTCCAGGTATAGAATTTGATTTTGCATATAAGGGAAAAATCTTTCATCTATTAGGTTATAATTATGATATTGAAAAATTAAGATCATCCAAATTCATCTCTACAAAAACTCCAGAAGAATTAATGGACGAACAAAAAGAAAATTTAGAATTTTTCAAAAAAGTTTGTGCAAATCTTGGAATTAAATTATCACCTAATTTAGAAATTACTAAGCCTCATCAACAAGCAAACGACATTATTAAGATTGATATGCAAATTCATCCTGAAAATGATCAGATTTTAGATGACATATTAGGTAAAGATAGAAAAACTAGTTTTTGGTTAGGACATGTTACTAATCCTGAAAGTCCATTTTATATTGATTTTACAAAAGGATTGCCAAGTGTTCAAGAAGTTGCTAACGATATTCACTCTGCTGGAGGACTTGTTGTATTACCACATACATTTGAATACAAGTCTATAGATAATATTGAATTCTTGAATGATATGTATAATCTAGGGGTTTTAGACGGTGTAGAATGCGTACATACAAAACATTCTTTAGAACAAGTAATGTATTTAGAAAATTTCTGTAAAGAAAAACACCTTCTTATGTCAGGCGGCAGTGATTTTCATGATGATAGATACGAGATAGGAAAAACTAGTATAGGACCAATAGACAACAAGTACTGTCTTAAATACCCATAATTGATTTTTGCCCCAAATGGTGCTATAATAAAGCTGTTGCGTTAATATGAAATCCCTATGTTTTCACTTTACACTCTCAACATGTTAAACTACTGTTTAAGGAGGCGGTAACATGTATCATGGAAACTAGTTGAATTCATTTTGCAAGATGCAATACCACACACAACTACAGCTTTCCTTAGGAACATACTGACGCTATATCTACGAAAGTAGATTGCTTTGTTGGATTTCCAACAATCAAATAAGGAGGGATTACGATGATTGTATGCTATGTCGTTGGGTTCTTCGCTGTTTTATCAGCCGTCTCAGCTATCTCTACCATTGCTTTGGGACTTGATACTGATGGACTGCAGTATGACTGGCGAACTGAAAGATGGATTTTCGTTCCCGACAGGCATGATCTCATACTCGAGATGCTGATCAAGAGCTAAGTTACAGTATCGCAATTAATTAGGCCGCTCGCTCAACGAGCGGCTTCTCATTTCTATTGACATTTAACTTGAAGTGATAATATATAAAAAAGACTAGCCAAAGGCTAGTCTTTTAACATTTTCGAAACATAATTGTAACTTACATTTTATTGCCTTTTAAAGCTGTTAATAATAGAATATTATTAGATTATTAGGCGAGGAATATAATTAATGGTAAATACCGCAACAAGAAAAGCTTTAACTGAAGTAAATAGTGTAATTAAGGTTCTCCCTGAAGAACTATTATTAAAAGTTCCAAAGAGCTTTATTAAATTCGTTGATTCTAATAAAGATGAAAACTATGAATTTAATTTAGTAGAACCCTTAGAAAACAACACTTTTTTAAAAGAGACAGAAATCATTTTAGGATTAATGTATGAAAACTACTGGTGTAGTAGTGAGCAAAAAAGTACCTATATCAAATTAGACTCTGAAGCTCTTTTAAAAGAAAAAGAAAAAACTAAAATTATCTTTAATGAAAAGCCAAAATTTGAAATAAAAGAAGAAATACAAAAACCAGGTTTCCAACTTGAAGAATTATCATTAATTGAGAAAAAAGAAACTATAGTAAGCAAATTCCTTAGCTGGATTAAAGGATTATTAAATAAAAAAGGATAAATCAATGGACGAATTAGTTGAAAGACTTATGTCAAATTCTACATCAGTAGAGAAAAATGAAATTGAAGATGTTGAAAAAATAATAACTAGTATCTTTTCAAAAAAAGATACTAGTTTCTATGCTAAAAGTATAGCTATTTCAAACTTATTTGATGTAATTGGTTCAGAAGAAGCTGTGGATTTTCTTATTCCAACAATTCAAAAAGCATCTTCTTATAACATTGGTGACGAATTTGATGTCATGTATTTAGCTAAAAATCTGTTAGATGATTTTCAAGAAAACGATCCTAATATATATACCGAATATGAAGATACATTTTTAGATGTTTTTCGTTTTTTGGCTAGCTCAAATTTTTCACAGGCTTCTATGCCAATGTCAGAAATGTGTTTTAACCTATTTCCATATGAAGTTATGAGAAAAAACTTTTCGGAAATATCTCGTAGAATAATAGATTCTAAAAATTTATATGATACTAGTAAAGCTCGTTTTATAAAAGGTCTTGTACAAAGAAAAGAAAGCGGATATGATGATCTTTCTCCAAAAGAGATAATTGATGACATAAGACAATCTCTTCGTGTCATGACCTCTTCAAAAGGTATTCTTTCATTTATTGATAAAGAAACATTTGAAAAAACTATGAGTCAACTTCCAAAGGATTCAGCTCTATATAGTGACGAATCTATTATCGGTATCGTTGCTCCACCAGTTCATAATCTTCTTCGCGCTGGTCAAGAAGATAATAGAAAAGATATATTAGATACTTTGATTAATTCAGTTCCAGAAGAGCTTTTAAACAAGAACTTTGAAGCCATCACACAAAAAGTATTTACTGCCAAAACAGTTCTGTTTGAAGAAGAGTTTAAATTAATGGAAGATTTCATGTCATTTCATGAAAAGTCATATAATGGCAAATCTTCTGAAGATGTCTATCAAGAACAAATTAGAATTATTAAAAATTTTAATAAAACAAAATCACCAGGCGTTTATGCTCATTTAGATTTTGTAACTAATCGAGTACTAGCTATTCCAGGCGACTCTGCTTTTAAACATTTTGGAGAACTTGTAGATACTCTTAAAACAGATATTGCTGTTTTTGAGGATAGATTTTCAACCTTTTTCACAAGAATAATGGAAGAAAGTAGTCAAAAATTAATATCAACTCCAGAAGAAGAGAAAATAAATATTTATTCAAATATAATAGATGTTGTATCAAGCTTAAATCTAACAGAAACTGATAAAGAAAAAGCTTATAATTCGATTATGAATTCAATTCCTGAAGATAGTCCTCTTTATTTAGAAACATTAAATATGTTAGATGACAAACTATCTTTAGATGAAACGGATTCTATAGCTAAATTGAATCAAAGAAGAATTGCAGCTTTTAGCAATAATCCTCAAAAGCAATTCGAACAAGTATTGAGAATAATTGACAAAACACTTGGTTTAGAACAATTTGGAGAGTTCGAGAAGGAACTCATCATCGAAAAGGCTATAAAAGCTTGTTCTCCTGAAGCACTTGGAGATAATATTCCTTCATTAATTAGTAAGCTTGCAGAAGTTCCAGAAGATTTAGATTTGGATGGTTTTTTGAAGACATCATTTCAACACATAATATCAGGTAATGAATATAAGGATTCTCCTGATAAGCAAATAAGCATATTAAAAGAATTTATGAATTCATCTTCAAAAACGCTTTTAAAAGAAGATTCATCATTTAATTATTCTTATGGTGAATTATTAGAAAAACTCATTCGTTCTCTTCCTACTGAAACAAAAGAAAAATCAAGAGAAGACCTTCAGTCTTATGTTGTAAAATCAAATAATATAAATCCTATTGCAAAAGAAATGATAATTGCAGACATTTATACTAGTGTACTACAAAAAGTTTCAAAAGAAGAACAAGGAACTAAGCTTTTAAGTTCTGCAGAAACTCTAGCAAATTCTAGGATATTAAACACAGAAATCAAACAATATGTATTAATGTCTTTAATCAGAATGTCCGATGCTAAAACAATATCTTCAAATATTGATACAATTAATAAAATTATTGATAAAATTTCAGATTCTAGAGCAAACGATCAAGGTTACTTAAAAGGAACTGTATTAGCAAAACAATTACAAGACAAATTTGAAATAGAACCACTAGAGCCTCTTCCCGATTTATTAGAGGCTGTAGATAGTATTTTAGAAGATAAAAGTTTAGAAGGCCTTCAAAAAAAATCGGCCATCGATGCTGCTCTAAGTAATTTACCATTTGATGTTGCAAAAAATAATTTTAGTGAAATATCAAAGCACATACTAAAATCAAATTCATTAGATGACTTTTCAAAATGCGCTTCAGTTTCTAATCTTTTTAAAGAACTAATTGACGATCCAAGTAGATTCACTGATATGTTTAATATGGTAAACGACTTACCAGAAAGTAGCTTATCAGACTTTTATAAAAATCATCTTGCTATAGAAATTTGGAAAAAAACTTCAGAAAGTGAAGAAAAATTTTCTACCATAAAATCATATTTTGAATTATTATCTAATGCGCCATTTAATAAATATAAAGATCCAACTAATAACTTTATAGACTTAATACAAAAAATAGAGCCATCATCAATTAATAGTTTTTCCGATTCTTTAATAACGCAAATAGATTCAATTAATATAGAAAATTTTGATAAGCAAAAAATATATGCAGAATTATTATTGAATCTCGAAAATAGTAAAGAATCTGAACTTGCTATTCAAAAATATACTCAAGCAATGAAACGTGTTGGAAATAGCCCTATATATGACTTTTCTAGTAAAGAGGCTTTGTATACTTCAATAGCGTTAGAAGCCGTTCAAAAAAATATTATAAGTGATTGGCGTCTAATGTCAAACGCAAAAAAACAGCGAATATTAGATGGAATTCAATTTGCTCTAGATGAAAAAAACCCTAAATTATTAGATAATCCAGCAGCACTATATTTCATTGAAGCAGTTTCAAAAGGAATAATTAGATCTGACGATATTACAAAAAGTAGTTTCAAATCTAGTTATTCTAGTTTAATGCAAAGCATCACTCCACAAAGGATTGATGAATACAAAGCTTTAATAACATCTGGAAAATCTATTCCTGAAGACAAACTAGAAGATTTTGAAACACAATTAAAATTCTTAAAAATAAAAGATGGTAAAATTCCTAAAGAATTCTACAATTATATAATTAGAGAAACTATAAGAGGAAATATAGATAAAAAAGAAAGAAAAAATCTAGGTATGAATGCAATAACCTCTCTTACTCAAGATCTTTTGGAAGAAATGGGTATAAGCGGTTACTTTGTATCTTTTGCAAAACTAGAACCATTTACAATAGGCGTTCATTCAGCTGACTGTATTAGAATTTCTGAAGATTATTTTCAAAAATTAAGCTTATCAGACATTGTAAATACTGCTTTTCACGAATCTCGTCATGCATATCAAAGAAAAGCTATTGAAAGAAGTGTCATTGATAAAAAATTTTATAAAATGCTTAAAGAAAGAATTATTTTAGATTTTGATAAAGACTTTTATGATAGAAACTACTCTAATATGGAAAACGAATTTGATGCTAGAGTTTATGCTGCTCTTAAAACAAATGAATACTTATTATCTATTGGTCTAACTCCAAAGGAAATCGCAGAAGGTACTGAAAAATCTTTAGAAGCAGAACTAATTGAAGATAAAAAGCAAAATAGATCAATAAAAAAATCTAAGGGAGACAAAGAAAGAACTGTTGATGAAATGGTATTAGAAGCTATTAATTCTGATCCAACAAGAATTAATCAATTGTTCAAGGAAAAACCACTTCTAGCTGTTGAGTATGAAATTGTAGTAACTCATACCAGTGAAGGAGAAATTCAATCAGTAAGAAGAAAATCATTAGAACAGATAGAAGAATCTAGAAATTTAATGCTTGCAAAAGCCGAAAGTAAAGAAGAACAAGCAAAAATAGAAGAATTGTTTGATTATATTCTAAACGGAGAAAAAGCTGTAGACCATAGTCAAATTACTACTGGTGAATACTTAAGATTAAATGGATATAATGAAGGAACTAGAATATCTAAACTATCAACTGATAAGGATGTTCAAAATGCTAGAATAAGTAGCATATTAGCCTTTTCACAAAAATGTTTAGAATCTCATACAGCTAAAGAAAGATATGCTGTTCAGCAAGAATTCTTAGAAATGAAATCTGCTTCTAAAACCAAAGAAAACACTGATCAAGAATTAGATTTATAATATAAAAGAGGAATAAAAATGGACGAAGATTTAAAAAAATTAACCTTGCTTTCAGAAGCAAAAGACAATTTAAGATTTTCTTTAAGAAAAGATTTAACTATAAAAGATAATATGGATATTGCTAAGAAAAATTATGCTATTTTTGCTAAACTTTATGAAGATATAACTAAGGAAAAATACGAAAAATCTTTTGAAGATCTTTTAAAACTATAGAAATATATTTTAATAAAAGAATGGACAGATTTGCTTTGTGAAAAGCTAAATCTGTCCATCTTTTTTGCTGATAAAAAACTGTTATTTCATGATCCGCGAGTATTCCTCAATAATAGAAAGTCCAGCCTTAAGGGAACCCGCATGAGAGCACTTAATAGTAATTTGTTTGTCTGTTTTTGCCATCTGTGAAGAATAAGCAACTACCCCATCGCCTTCAAACCCAAGCACCTTGCCTACCATAAGCAGGAAAAGATCAATCGGATTTAAAAAGATCCATTTTCCTTTCAGTGTAGACATGATGTTGATGTGTTCGATGCACCGGGGTTCTTTTAAGTTCTGCAAGAACTCCGATCCAGGAATAATATCCAGATCAACGTTGTGGTTGCTGAAAATCTTTTTATACATCCACATAAGTATTTTGGATTTTACTTTCTTTTCAACAGCTTTGTAGTCTGCGATGATTGTTCCTTTAAAAGGGGTAGAAATAGTTACAAGTGTTACAAGCTCATTCAAATACTTTGTTACGTCATAAAGGCAAAGGCCGCATTTAGAATGACCAACAAGAAAAAGTCTCTCGTACTTCCCGAGCAAATTGTTGTTGATGAATTCTGATATTTCTTGGGCAGCCGAATCTAAACCTTCACATTCATATGTATAGTAATACGTAAAGACTGTTACATCCTCAGGCATACTATAGTCCATCTGAATCATGGCAGGATCATGCCAAACTACCCTATTCTCTTCATCCACATTAAGTGTATATCCACTGCCAATTATAAAACAGCGATCCCGACTTGTTCCTTTTTGAATCATTTGTATTACGACATTTGATGTTTTATGTACTATACCTCTCATTTTTTGTCCATTAAATACAAATTTTATCATCATTCCTCCTCTTGCAATTTGCATTTCTGAGTAATAAATTCCAACAGGGACTTTTAAATTATATCATAAAAAAGCCTATTTTTCAAGGATTCACTGTTTTCATAATCATTACTTTTAATTAATTGCAAAAAAAACCACCTCGCTCGAAAGCTTGGTGGTCCTGCCTAAGTGGCACGGATTTTGGATTTACTTGCCAAAGATTCTAGCAAACCAGGATTTAGGCTTGATGCGCCTGTAATCTACCTGATCATACCTGCCTGAACCTGTCGCATGTTTGTTTGTGATGAATATTCCATCGAGATGGTATCCATCGGGTAATGTGAGCTTTTCAGCTTCCACAGTACCACAGATCATCTTTACGCCCATCACTTCATCATAATAGATACCTGCTGTCGGATTGAGCTTCTTAATTTCGTTTGCAAGTCTTTCATAATCCATTTTCGTTCTCCTTGCGTATTCACGCGTGAAACAAATAACAGTGACAGAAAAATATTCAATTGTCACTATTTATTATACTATATTTTATACAAAAAGTCAAAAA
>JAEEGL016370347.1_pt1 | contig 39904 bp, 27 predicted proteins | sample 9134231 | NCBI WGS metagenome assembly JAEEGL01 (sample SAMN16246548, study PRJNA631951) | gut metagenome | biome: gut microbiome; feature: rumen; material: fiber-attached | host: Bos | place: Iran: Karaj | collected 2018-10
GCCATGTCAAGAGCCTCACCAAGTGATGAACCCTCGATAGCTGCGATAACGAGAACGTCGCACTTTCCTGAGATCATGTTCTCAACCTGTGAAAGCTGAGTCTGAACGTCGTTAGATGCATACTGAAGATCTACTTCATAGCCTGCCTCCTTGAACTGAGTCTCCATGTTGGCACCGTCCTGGTTCCATCTCTGAAGATCCTTGGTGGGCATTGAGATACCAACCTTCTTGCCGCCGGTAGCTGCGGTATCAGCTGCGGGAGCTGCCTCTTCCTTAGCGGGCTCTGCGGGAGCTGCCTCTTCTTTAGCGGGCTCTGCTGCGGGCTCTGCGGGAGTTGCGGGAGCTGCTGCGCCGCCGCTACAACCTACCAGAAGGGTTGCTGCCATTGATGCACATAAAAGTGCGCTGAGTAATTTTTTCTTCATTTTAAAACCTCCTTAGTGTTTTAATAATATGTTCTTAATAAAGAAAACCTCTTTTATGCACCCGGTATAGTCCGGATGCCCGACTACAATGCCACTATATCACGCCCGCGTAAACAATAAAATAGGAATTATCTTTGAATCATAAGCATATTTTTATGATTCATGACAAAAAGTTAACACGTAAATAGCACTATCTTGCACACAGACAAAAAAGTGATACAAGATAGTGCTATTGATCTGATAAAAATACCCGATTTTACCTGGATTCGTACAGATAAACGTCCTCTTTAAGGTGATAACCTCCGTCTATTACGGTCTCGTCCATATTATCCTTATATACTGCTACCGGCTCCAGGAGCACGGTAGGGACCTCATACTGACCGTCGTCAGTCCTGTCCGTGATCTCACCCAGGGGCTCTCCCTGTGCCAGCCTCACCGCATATTCGGCAGCTCCCCTGGCCAGCTTTTCCACCGGCTTGAAAACCGTCATCACCTGAGTGCCCTGGACTATCCTCTGACAGGCCTCAAGATCCGCATCCTGGCCCACCAGCTTGATCCTGCCTGCCTTTCTTTTTTCCGCAAGCACCCGGTATACGGCTGTGGCTATGCCGTCGTTTCCGCACATGATGCCATCCACCTCATCCAGCAGATCTATGTGTTCGTTGATATAATCCGCGGCATATTCGGGTCTCCAGCCCTGGGCATGCATCTCATCCCTTATCCTGATGGATCTTTTGGTCATAACCTCCCTGAAGCCCTCATCCAGCTGGGCCACATTCGGATCCTCCGTAGGGCCGGCCAGCACCAGAACAGCCTTGTTCTTTAAGACATTATCGGCCAGAGCCTGTCCCATAAGGGTTCCCACCTGCCTGTTGTCAAACGAGATATAAAGATCCACGCCCGCATTGTATATCATCCGGTCATAGGCTATGACGGGGATGCCCGCATCCTTTGCTCTTTTACAGACATCCGAAAGGGCATTTGCGTCTATGCCCACGATCACTATGCAGTCAACCTTTTTTGAAATAAGATAATCGATCTGGGATATCTGGGTCTCTATGTCGCCGTTGGCGTTCTGTACGTTCACCTTGGCTCCCAGACTGTTGCACTGATCCACAAACACGTCCCGATCCCTCTGCCAGCGCTCAATGAGAAAGGAATCAAAGCTTATCCCTATGGTCAGGGAATCGTCCTCCTCGCTGCTTTTGACCTCCTCCTGTATCTGCGGTTTCTGCGCACAACCGGATATAAATATTATGATCATCACAAACGCCACGGCAAAAGCCAGTAGTCTTTTCTTCATCTTCATTGCCTCGTAGAAGATTCTTCGTCACTTCGTTCCTCAGAATGACAATACCGCCTGTCATCCTGAGGCTTCAGCCGAAGGATCTTTTTCATAATCTGCCTTACACTGTCAAATCCGGATCCTATCTGTCTCTGTAATCAGTGGGGGTTACACCCATATTCTTTTTGAAGGTTCTGGAAAAATAGTTAGGATCGGCATATCCCACGCGCATCCCTATCTCCTTCATGGAAAGCTCTCCCTCTTCTATGAGCTGACAGGCCTTCTGTATCCTCACGTTCGTCAGATAATCGATAAAGGTGGTACCCGTCCCCTCCTTGAACAGCTTGCTGAAATAAAAGGGACTTATATCCACTATCCTTGATACCTCGTCCAGAGAGATATCCTGACCGAAATTTTCATCGATGTATTTTTTTGCCTTATCCACAACGGAATCGGCCTGCCTTTCCTTCCTCCCGGAAACCCAGGCACAGGCGGTGGTCACCTTGTCAAGGAACCAGGTCTTGATCTGGGAGAAATCCTCCAGTTTCAAAAGGGTGGGAAGATAATCCTCCCTGGACCTGAACTCATAGGTATTGCCGCTCTTCCTGTAGGCCTGGTGTTCCGCCCAGAGCACAAATTCCATGACCTTGAGTTTTATATCCATGGGATAGGCGCCGTAAGCCTCCGTCATCCAGTCAAAAAACCGGCCGGCGGCAAGGATGGCCCCTTCCGAATCCCCGTTCTTCACACAGTCGAATATCTCATTTTCCGTATCTATGGGATAATTCTCCTCGTATCCCACCCTGACAGGGAGATCCTGGGTCATGGCCACCTTGGATCCCGTTAGCAGCAGGGATTCGATAGCCTCATTGTAGGAGGTCAGCGCTTCGGAAATGGGATGGACCGTTCCAAAGCCCGCCCTGGCGAAAATACCTGTGGAGCTCTTAAGTTTTTCCACAAGAAGCTGTGCCTTCTCATGGAGCTGAAGCCTTTCGTTATAGTCAAAATCCTCACTCTTTGAAGGGACATAGACCGGAATCTTATTGGCAAGGGGCGATCCCACTATACCGGGGAAAAAGCCCTTCACCGTCTCCCTTATCATGGCAGCGTGATCCTGAAGCTTCACCGCTATCCCCACGGGATTGGACATATGATTGTTATCCTCCTGCTCCTGTCCGAAGATGAGCGCCAGCATATATCCGTGGTCCGATTCTATACCCAGGAGATTTTTGTAATTGTCTATATCCTCCTTGAAATGTTCCCTGGTGAGAAGATTATAGATGAGCCCGCTCTCCAGCACGGGAACCACGGTCTCCAGCTTTTCCCGCACCAGCAGGTCGCTGGAACGCTTTTCCCTCTCGGAATCAATGGCGGACATGGCCTTTTTTATCGCCCCTATGATCTTATCGGAGGCCACGGGCTTGTTTAAATAGTCAAGCGCCCCCAGGCTCATGGCTTCCCTTGCATAATCAAATTTGTCATAGGCGGATATGACGATAAAGACCATCCTGTCATTATACCGCCTTATCTCCCTCATGGCCTCTATTCCGTTTATACCCGGCATATGGATATCCATAAGGGCGATATCCGGCCTGAAGGACTCCGCCAGTTCTATGACGCTCCGGCCGCTCCTAGCCGATTCGATCACCACATCATCACCAAATTCATTTTTCAGAAGAAGGGTCACGGAATCGATCATGATACCTTCATCATCTGCGATTAAAACCTTGTACATTTATTACCTCTTTCAGGAACCCGGAATGGTTATGACTACCTCACAGCCCTGTCCCGGTCCCGGACTGATTATCTCGAAACGGTTCTTATGGTCAAAATAAAGAGCCAGCCTCTGCATAACATTATTGAGACCTACTCCGCTGCCTTTTTCCCCGGATGAAGAATCATCCGGGATGGGTGCACCGCTGCCGCTTAAGATACTGTTTATCTTTTCGCTGCTCATACCCTCTCCGTTGTCTGCAATGCAGATGCACACATCGTCATCCACTTCAAAAACGGAAAGCTCTATCCTGCCCTTATCCCCCATATCCCCGATACCGTACTTCACACTGTTCTCCACTATGGGCTGGAGGATCATGCTGGGCACCATCAGATGCAGCAGTTTCGGATCCTCAATATTTTTTTCAAAATGAATATCTCCCGAAAAACGGACGTTCAGAATGTAGATATAAGTATCCACCATACTTATCTCTTCTTCCAGGGAGACATCCTCTTTCTTGATGCTTATGGTATATCTGAAAAAGTCAGCCACCTTCTGCACATAATCCTGAGTCTTCTTTGCCCCCTCAAGGAAAGCCAGCTGGGAACCGGCGTTCAGGGTATTGAAAAGGAAATGGGGATCCACCTGGGACTGAAGATATTTCAGCCTTGCATCCTTAAGATGGGCCTCCATCAGCAGTTCCTTTTCCATAAGGGCCTGCTCCTTTTCCATGCTCTGCCTGAGCCTTTCCAGATAACCGGGGATACTGGACACCATCTGATTAAAAGCCACCGTAACTATACCGATCTCATCCATGGCAAGGACCGGCACGGTGCCTGCCTCATCCAGATGTCCCTCGGCCACCTTATTTGCCACGGTGAAAAGCGCCAGAAGAGGATCCGTCATGGATCTGGTCATCATCAATACCAGCAGCATATCCAGAAGCGCCACAAGGATAAAGATTATCGCACCTGTTCTCTCCAGATATGAAAGGGATTTTGAAAGGGTCTCATAGCTTTCTGTGTTGATGGTGAATCTCTGCTTGTTAAGACCGGAGATATTTGCGGAAAGATATCCGTATACCCGGCCCGCTTCCTCATAATAAGCGCTGTATTTTTCCACATTACGTCCGCGCCGGGCGTCAATGGTACGGGCTATCAGCTGCAGATAACTCTCCGAGAGCATCTTTATGTTTCTTTCCATCACCATCAGGGTATTGTCTGTCAGTTCCCCGGAAAGAGAATCCACATATTCAGAGAAAAGCTGTTCTTTTTCATAATACTCCTGCAGGGTATCGGTGGAACGGGTATTCATGTAAACCGTAAACGCCCCCTGCAGTTCATCCAGGGACTTCTCCAGTTCGTTAAGCTGGACATTACCGGAATAGATCTCGTCCAGATGGCGGATTATCCTGTTCACATTTGTGTACATCACTATATTGGCCACCAGCAAAAGAGTGATGGAAGCCATCATTACCGCCAAAAGCTTAACACGGATAGGCCAGGCAGCGATCCCTTTTTTTATGGGTTCCACAGCCATCTGCTCATCCGTGTTCAAAGTTTTTTCCTTATGATCGTTTTTACCTGATCCTGTCATATCCCGGGTACTGATCTATTCCTTATACCATCCTGCGCCGCATCTTCGGTCAGGGTGCCGTGACTACGGAAATGTCAGCGGGATAATAATCGCTGGCATAACCGGTCTGTCTGTATTCCGTGAGCGCCTCCACCGCGTCCGCCCCCATCTGATAGGTGTCCGCCGTGACCGTGGCACTGATTATCTGTTTTTCCAGTGCCGAATTGATGGCCTCGGAGGTGTAAAATCCCAGGATCTGGGTATTACCCACCAGATTGTAATCCACCACCAGCTGACTCACACTGACTGTACTGAGTTCATCCAGGCATACGAATATGTCCGAGGGTTTCCGCTCCGAAAACAGTTTTCTTATCTCTTCCTGGGCGGAAAACATGGAATCCGAAGGTATAAGAGCCGTCTCTATCTCTATCCTGTTTCCCAGACCCTGTTCTTCTATTTCTTCCCTTATTCCGGTGAGAAGCGTGGTCTGGGCACCGGTGGAATCGGATGCATCGAGCAGTACCATTATCGAAACCTTCTCTGAAGCATCCTCCTTCTTCTTTACAAGAGAACATATCTGTTCACCGTAATCCCTGCCCATATTGGTTCCCGAGATGGACACAAAACTAATCCTGGCCGAAGACAGACAGTCGTGATAAATGGTCACTACGGGAATACCGGCAGCATAAGCCTGATCCACAAGAGCGGAAAGGGCGGTAGATTCATCCCCGTCCAGAAGTATGCCATCCACTCCTGAGTGGATGGCCATCTCCATCTGTTCCTGTTTTGTCAGACTCTCGGAAAGCTCTTTCTGCTGTACCTGGAGAAAGATATTCTCCTCTCTGGCTTTGTCCTGTGCGCCGTTCAGGATATTTCTCCAGAAATCGGTATCGGTCTCCTGGGTGATCAGCACATAATATGCATCATAAACCGTATCCCTGCTGTTTCCCAGCAGTTCATCGCTCTGTCTGATCATCATGTTGAAGAAAATGATCCCGCCGACCAGAACGATTATCAGCAGCACGCCCACACACATTATGCCGGCCCAGAACAGCTTTTTTTTCAGTGAACGTTTTATCTTCATGGCAGCCTTTTTACTGTCTGGTAGTATACATGAAATACTTAAAGCCCAGAGGATTGGTATAGAAGCCCTGAACATCCGAGCTCAGCATAAAGATATCGGTGTAATAAAACAGCGGCGTAATGCAGCCGGTATCCATGAGCATATCCTCTGCCTTGTGCATCATCTTATATCTCGTATTCTCATCCGTGCAGGACTTCAGCTGTTCGATGAGCACATCATAGGTTTCTGCCCAGGTACCGTTTGTCACCACTATATCCGAACCGCAATCCGACAGATCCAGCGTATATGTCTTCACCTTGGCATTGTCGCCTTTTCCGAACTGTACGTCGTTATTTCCGGATCCCGATACCCACATATCAAGGAAACTGATGGGGTCGTTGTAATCTCCCAGCCAGCCGTTTCTCGCCAGGGCATAATCCCCGTCCTTTCTGGTATTCAGGAAGGTAGCCCACTCCTGATTCTCCAGATTTAAGGTTATACCCACGCCCGCAAGAGCGCTCTGGATATACTCCGCGATGGCCTTGTGCTGATCATCGGTGTTGTACAGATAATCCAGCGTAGGGAAATCGGTGAACTTACCGGATGCCTCATCGTAAGTATAATATTTTTTAAGTGTCTCCACAGCCTTCTCAAAATTGGAAGTATAGGCCTCCTCGGACACATCATAATATCCGGTGAAGCCGGCGTTGTCACCGGCGTTCTCATAGAACTGGCTGCCGTCAGGCTCGGTAAGTCCCATAGCCACAAAGGATGAAGCGGGAAGCTCTCCGCCCTGGCTGATCTGATTTACAATATAATTTCTGTCAAGAAGCAGACCTACGGCGTTCCTGATCTCTGAAAGGGCTGCCTCATCATTCTCATAAGGAGAGCCTTCGGGAAGCAGCTTTTGATTTATATTCCAGCATACATAATAGGTTCCCAGCTGTCCGGTGATCATGAATTCATCGGGAAACTCCTGCTTGAGGGCCGGTATCTCGTTGACAGGCACCACATCAATGAGCTGCCAGTCACCGCTTTTGAAATTGGTCAGCATATTGTTCGCATCATCCGACAGATAGAAATTAAGAGTTTCCATGGTGATCTCGTCGGCATCCACATAATTCTCATTCTTGGTGAGGGTGATCACACTGTTATGCTCCCAGCCCGTCATGGTGTAGGGTCCGTTGCAAACATAGGTAGACGGGTCCGTGGCCCAGGCTTCATCAGAGACCACATCCTCCCTTACAGGGAAGTACGTAGGGAAAGCCAGCAGCTCATTCCAGTAAGGCACCCTGTTTGCAATGGTAACCTCCAGGGTCTTGTCATCGATGGCAGATACAGCCAGCTTAGCGTCGGGATTCAGCGGATTGCCGTCATCGTCCACATCAGCCACCTCGTCATAACCGCTGACCACCTCAAACATGTAGCCGTAATCCGCAGCCAGCTCTGCCGATGCAGCCCGGTTCCATGCAAACTCAAAATCCGCAGCGGTCAGATCCTGACCGTCAGACCATTTAAGGCCATCCCTCAGGGTATAGGTATAGGTCACGGTGCCGTCGGGATTATCGGTTCCTTCCGGAAGCTCTACCGCCATATCGGGAACCAGATCAAAATTGCCTTCGTCATTTTTAACCCACTTTGCCAGTCCGGAAAACAGATGAACTATCATACTGCCTCCGTCCACGGCGGAATTGATCGCAGGGTCCAGAGAATCGGGTTCCGAAGCCAGACACACATTCAGGCTGTTAAGATCATCCGCAGACTGGGCGGCGGCGTCGGTGCCCGTACCTGACTGGTCCGGACTGCCCGCAGGCGCTCCCGTGCCTGCTGCCCCCTTACAGCCTCCCAGCAGTGAAGCCGTAAGTGCAGTCATCATCATGATGGCTAAAATTCTTTTTTTCATAATTCTCGTCCTCCTCATTTTATATTATCCTATCATTTATTTGCTTTAAAACAGGCCACGCGATGACCACTCCCACAGTCTTTAAGCTGAGGCATTTCCTTTTCGCATCTTTCATCCGCAAAGGGACATCTGGTCCTGAAAACACAGCCTGTGGGAATATCGGTGACTGAAGGTATATCTCCGCCAAGGACCGGGCCGTCCTGCTGTTTATGATCCGGGTCCGGTATGGGAACAGCCTGTATCAGGGATCTGGTATAAGGATGCAGCGGCTCATCGTACACCGTATCCGCATCCCCGATCTCCACCAGCTTACCAAGATACATAACAGCTATCCTGTCACTTATATGTCTGACGATCAGCAGATCATGTGATATGAACAGATATGTCAGTCCCAGTTTTTTCTTGAGTATGTCAAACTGGTTTATCACCTGGGCCTGAATGGAAACATCCAGGGCCGACACCGGTTCATCACATACTATGAACTCAGGGTTGACTGCCAGGGCTCTGGCTATGCCGATACGCTGTCTCTGCCCTCCGGAAAACTCATGGGCATACCTGGTGGCATGCTCGGTATTGAGCCCCACCATCTCCATCAGCTGCCTGACTCTCTTTTTCTTCTGGGCTTCATCGGTATAATACCCCTGTACAGTCAAAGGTTCCGCGATTATATCGGCCACGGTCATCCGGGGATTCAGCGACGAATAGGGATCCTGAAATACCATGGTGGCTTTCTTACGGAACTCATCCATTTCCTTTTTATTGCCGATGGACTTTCCGTCATACAATATCTCTCCGGCGGTAGGTTTGTAAAGGTGAAGTATCGTTCTTCCCAATGTGGACTTTCCGCAGCCTGACTCCCCTACCAGTCCCAGGGTCTCTCCCTGCATGATCTCAAGGGAGACATCGTCCACTGCACGCAGCTGCCTCGTCTTAAATAAACCGTCGTTTATTTCAAAGTATTTTTTCAGGTTCTTTATTTCCAGAAGAGGAGACTTTTTGTTTTCAGCCATTTACATCCCTCCTCTTTCCTTAAGATTTAACCAGCATGAGGCTATATGTCCTTCCTCCACCTTTATCATAGGACATTTCCTGTTGAGGCAGAGCTTCATGGTCTCATCACATCTTTCGGCGAAAGCACACCCCCGTGGCAGTGCCAGCAGGTCGGGGACCGTGCCTTTTATGGGTTTAAGTGCCGTTACCCTGTCCATGGAGGGCATGGACGAGAGCAGACCCTTTGTATATTCATGGGCAGGCCTCTTAAATATGTCATTAAGGCTGCCTCTTTCACACACACTGCCGGCATACATCACCATGACCTCATCGCACATATGGGCGATCACTCCCAGATCATGGGTTATCATGATTATAGCCATTCCCAGCTCTTTTTGCAAAGTCTTCATCAACTCCAGGATCTGTGCCTGTATGGTCACATCAAGAGCCGTGGTCGGTTCGTCCGCTATAAGGATATCCGGATCCGATGCCAGTGCCATGGCTATCATGATCCTCTGTCTCATACCTCCGGAAAGCTCATGAGGATACTGCTTAAGACGCCTTTCGGGTTCACTGATCCTCACCTGCTTCAACAGCTCAAGCGCCCTGTTTTTCACTTCATCGCCCTTTGCATCCGTATGAAGAGTGATGGCTTCCATGATCTGTGAACCCACGGTCATGGTGGGATTCAGAGAAGTCATGGCCTCCTGGAAAATGATGGATATCCTGTTTCCTCTGATCTTTCTCATCTCGTCCTCGCCGGCACCGATGAGTTCCTTACCGTCAAACTTTACCGAACCGGAAACCACCTTTCCGTTGGCAGACAGGATCCCCATAATGGAATAAGCCGTAACGGATTTTCCGGAGCCCGACTCTCCCACTATGCCCAGAGTCCTTCCCCTGTCCAGTTCAAAGGACACTCCGTTTACCGCCATCACCTCACCCGCGTCCGTAAAAAAGGAGGTGTGCAGATCTTTTACTTCAAGTAAACTCATAAAACCTCCTTACTTTACCAGCTTGGGATCAAAAGCATCCCTGAGCCCGTCGCCAAATATATTCAATGACAAAACTATGACCGATATCACCAGGGCGGGTATCACCAGTCTGTAAGGGTAAGATGATATCCCGTTCAGGGCATCGGCCGAAAGCGAACCTAATGAAGGCATGGGCGCATTGACGCCCAGTCCTATAAACGAAAGATAACTCTCCGTGAAGATCGCGCTGGGTATCTGAAGCGCCACGGATATAAAGATCACGCTCATACAGTTGGGAAGCAGATGCTTCCTGATGATCCAGGAGCCCTTTGCCCCTGCCACCCGCGCAGCCAGGACATACTCCTGCTCCTTCAATGAAAGGATCTGGCCTCTTATGAGCCTGGCCATGGATACCCAGTACAAAAGACCGAACACAATGAACAGACTGATCATGTTCGATCCTATGCTTTCAAGAAAGGTCCCCTGTATCCAGATTCCCAGAGATTCCTTAAGTACGGCAGACAATAAGATCACCATCAGCATATCGGGAAGAGAATAGATTATATCCACCACCCGCATGATAAAAAGATCTGCCTTGCCTCCCAAATATCCCGATACAGAGCCTACCACCAGTCCGATGACCAGCACTATCAGACTGGCAAAAAAACCGACGACCAGCGAGATCCTTGTACCATAGATCACTCTGATAAAATAATCCCTTCCCGATGCATCTGTACCAAAAACATGGGGAAAGACCTTTTCCCCTTTATCGATCCTGAGCTGTTCGCTCCGGCTGTACTCAAAGGGAGCCAGATTATTATAAGACATATCCATGGGCTGTCCCGGTACATTGCCCAGCATGGCATCATAGGAATAAGGCCACACAAAGGGGATGATAAGTGCACCTGCCGTTACCAGCACAATGAGAGTAAAGCTTATGACTGCCAGGGGATTACGGGAAAGACGTTTGATGCCGTCCCTGAAAAAGGTGGAGGACTCACGCTCCTTCACCGCATTCTTTTTTTCTTCGTCAGAAGCCTTCTCAAAATCAGAAGATTCAATTTCGGAAAGGATCTCTTTTATTTCATCCATGTTGTTATTCATGCTCCCGATCATTCCAGAGTTATCCTCGGATCCACCACCTTATACAGGATATCACTCACCAGATTCATGATCACGATCAGCACGGCAAGTATGATGGTGGTACCCATGATCATGGGATAATCCCTGCCGGTTATGCTGGTAATAAAATTCCTGCCGATACCCGGCACCGCAAAGATCTGCTCCACCACCAAAGACCCGGTAACTATATAAGCCAGCATGGGTCCGAAATAAGTGATGACGGGCAGCAGCGCATTTTTAATGCCATGAACAAAAATGATACGAAAACGGGGAACGCCTTTTGCTTTGGCGGTACGAATGAAATCCTGTCCCATAACCTCCAGCATGGAGGATCTCATGAGACGGGTGATATAGGACATGGGAGAGAGCGAAAGGGTGATAACAGGTAATACCAGTCCCCCTTCGGTTGCCCCGTTGGCAGGAAACATCTTCAGTTTTATCACGAAGACTATGAGAAAAACAGATCCGATGATAAAAGAAGGCATGGATACAAAAGCAGTGGTTATCACCATGACCAGCCTGTCCCACAGAGTATTGCGGAACAAGGCTGCCAGAGTCCCCAGCAATATACCGGATATCAAAGCGATGACGGCAGCCAGAATTCCGATATAAGCGGAAGTCTTCATGCCGTCGGCAACCACATCAACCACACTTCGGCCCCTCTGCTTCAGAGAGGGGCCAAAATCAAATTTTGTTACAATATCGGTGAGATATGTGAGATACTGCTCAAATAACGGCTTATCCAGGCCGTATTTAGCTTCAAGTGCCTTCATGGCCGCCGGGGAAATAGCTTTCTCTCCCAGGAACGGGCCTCCAGGAACGGCGTGCATTACAAAAAACGTAACGGTTATCACCACCCACACGGTCACTATGGCCAGAAGGATCCTTCTGATTATGTAAGTCAGCGTCTTTGGATTCATAATATCACTTTACGGTTACGGGCACTTTATAATCTATCCCCGCTATGGTAGCGGTAAGCTCGGTCTCTCCGGCTTTCACAGCCTTTAAATGACCTTTTCCGTCAACTGTGGCTATCTTTGTATCCTTTACGGAATACACTACCTTCGCGGATGTATCCACATTTTTCAGGACCACATCGGTTTCCTGTCCCGCCTTAAGCTTATATATCTTCTTTTTGAAGGTGGGTACGGCGGCGTTCACCTTGAGCGTAAGGACTTCAGGCTTGATATCCTTCCCGGTGGTGAAGGTGATCTTTACCTTTGTTTTTCCGGCCTTGTTTAAGGTCATCAGTCCGTCCTTATCGATGGATGCCACCTTCTTTGAGCTGACCTTCCACTCGGTAGGCGCCACCGTGGAATTGATATATCTGTTCAGATCCACACGGCCCGACCTGTTGATGTTGATCTCATTTTCCGACAAAGTGGGCTTTACCAGAGTCAGTGTATTTGCCGAAAGAGTCTTTCCGGCTTTATCCTGAGCCGTGATCTTTACCGTACCGTTTGAAAGCACCGTAAGCTTTCCTGTCTTTTTAAGAGATGCCACCTTGTCATTATCCAAAGTAAATTTCTTCGCATCTTTAAATGCGGAGAAGAGATACTTCTTGACATTGATGCTTTTAGCGGCTATCGCGTTGCCGGATGCGGTATATTTCGAAAGATCTGCCTTCAGAGGGCCGTCTGCAGGCTCCTGCTCTTCAGGCTCCTGCTCTTCAGGCTCTTTGGGCTCCTCCTCCTTGTCCAGGTTTTCCTTCTTCACACCGTCTTTATCTATGATAATGGACGCTTCCTTACCGGTACCGTCCCCCGATACGACGGTCTGTTTGGGCGTGGCTGCGGAAGTATCCGTCAGCTTGACCGTTATACGCTGGCCTTCTTCAAGAAGAGCCTTTACCGAAGCAACATCACCCTTATCATCCAGCTCATAGGTAACCTTATCCGTATCCGTTTCCACTTCAAGCAGCTTATTGCCATCCAGTGCTTTAAAGGAGAGTTTCTCACCCTTAACATTATTCTTTACAGTCTTCTCTTCATTTTTGGTAAATATTATCTGTTTGGTGGGAAGACTCTTTTCCTTTCCGCTGAGGATGCCGGATGATACTCCCTCAAAGGCTTCATCCGCCCTGCCTACGGGAACGGAGATCTCATCCCCGTTTACGCTTATAAGCTCACCTTCCTCATCGCTTACGGTATAATCGGTGCTGTTCACCAGCATACTCTTGCAGCGCAGCTTGCAGCGCAGTTTGCAGCGCAGTTTGCAGCGCAGCTTACAACGCAGTTTGCAGCGCAGTTTGCAGCGCAGCTTACATCTTAAGGAGAGGCTCTGAAGATCATTTTTATGTGCCTCAAACTCACGCTGGTCATCCTCTGACCAGTCCTCCTCGGTGAAATCCTTGTACATATTGTAGTTTTCCGTATATTCATCATACTCTTCCCTGGTCCAGGGACCCGAAAAGGCATTGAACATCAGTTCATCATCTTCTGTCCATTCACTGTTTCCGAACAGCTTTCCAAGCTTCTCTTCCCATGCTTTCTCATCATATACTCCGTGATCGAACCAGGGCGCGGAATAGACTTCATAGGGTACGCAGGTGATAAAACATTCGGGATTATCCGAATTCCAGTTTATCTTCTCACTTATGTCATAACTCCATTCGGGGACATGGAAGGATATACCGTTCATGGGAACTTCGACTATCTCATTCACGGTTATCTCACGCTTTGTATTGGGATAATTACTGTCATAAATATATATAACTGTCCTGTCAGTTGATTCGGGATTATCATATCCGTAAGCGATCACCGCATGTCCGCCTTCGGGACCGAAAAGTCCTATCACAACCGGCATATCGGCAGCTTTCATAACAGACAAAAGCTCCTCGCCGGTAAGCGGGATCGAAAAACAGCACTGGACACGCTCGTCATACTGGGATACCTGAATGGCTTCAATGAACTTGCGAAGGTCTGTCTTAAGCTCTTCATCCTTATCATCCGAAGGGTCGTAATCCACCTTGGACTTAAGTTCCATCATGCCTATACCCTCAGGCACTATTCCGGAATCGCCCACAAAAGTCTCCATAGGCACTTTACCGTAATTAAACATGGCATTTGTCGCGGATATACCGTAACAGCTGCCCCCCCACTCATCGTCAAATACCTGATAGATCAGGCTTCCCTTTTTACCGAAAACCTGCTCATAACGCTTCTGGGGTATATGATAATGATCGCTTTCCAGATAGCCAAGACCGGTATTGCCGTAATCATTTGTAAACCTGTAAGAATAGGTCGCCGCTTCAACAAAACCGGGCTCAAAAGCAAAAATATCCGCGGCCATTGATAATACCATCGTCAATGTCAATATGATCGCTGTCAGCCGTCTTAATAGTCTCATGATATCTCTCCTCTCCTCAACAACCTCTGTCTGAAGGGTATAACGCTATCCCTTATCCTGAACTTCCCGAAGCAGCGAATATGCCCTCTCATAATTTTTACTTCTCTGCTCATTCAACAGATATTCCACATCCTTACGCACTCTCGGGTCGTCAAAAAGAGGACGCAGGAATGGTGCATACCTGGTGCCGCTGTCCCTGTCAAGCTCCTTAAGGAACCTGTCCAGGGTCTTTCCCTGACTGTAGCTTCTGCCGATGGTGTCGGTTGCCGCATCCATACAATCGGCACACTGTACTATATCCGTTATCACCTTGTACGGACTTTCTGCCGTCTTTACGCTTTCCGGATAGCCCTTCGAATCGTCGTACCACTTATGATGTCCCAGCGCCACGTCCGCATACTTTCTGGTAGATTCATTACTCTTAAGGAGCATATAACCTATCTCGGGATGTGACCTGATGATATCAAATTCAAAATCCAGAAGCCGCCTGCCGTAAACATATATGGTATCCATGATAAAAACCTTGCCGAAATCATGGCACAGGGCAGCTTCATATGCATAATAAACTATGGCTTCCCGCTTATCCGTCACATCATCAATGCTCTTTATCCCCGGCATACCGATAAATACTTCAGGCTTTTTCCTGATCAGGTGATAGCAGAGGCATTCCGTGATCTGTCCCACCATCTGCGAATGGATATATGTCGGCGGATGAATGGCAGCGATGCACTGTAAGACAAAATCCCTGAATATGATACCGCTGGGTATCTCTATGTATTTGCGGATCATCTCTGACAGATAATCGAGAGAAAACGACAAAGCGCTGTCTCCGGCAAATTTAAATATATACGCACAGAGATTGGCATATATTTCTTCCACAACGGAGATTTCTTCCATACTGATGTGTTCAGGATCCAGCTGGCAGATGATCTCCAGGGGGACCAGCATATTGTAAAAGGTACCGTCAGTACTGAAATCGAGCTTATTCCTGCCGCGATAATCCTCAAACAATATCTCCATATACAGTTTCTTATCTATCTCCCCCGCCAGGTATCTGCATCTGGCTATCAGCACGCGGAGCGTTGCAAAGCCGATTATATCCTTGTAATACTCAGGGGTGACCTGACAGACATGATTCATCTCGTCGGCTTTTTTTCCTATGATCTTAAGCTGTTCTTTGGAAAAGCCCCTGTAATTATTCATCTCTGTATTCTGAAGATAATATTCAAGGACTCTGAATTTAAAATACTTCCAGTCAAAACCCGGCACCGCTTTTATATAAAATTCATCTTCACTTATCTCAAGCATCCATTCCAGTATTTCCAGATCTCTCCTGTTCGCTTCGTCATTGTTTGTGACACGTTCATTAAAGGCACAGATAAAACGGGAATTCGTCAGAACGATCTCCCTGCACTTTGTCTCCCTGATGGTCAGAAAACGTTCCTTGTCCAGAAGCTTAAAAAACTCTTCTCCTATGGCAAGGCCTCTTTTCCTGTAAAACTCCGCGATCTGCGGATGCGTGGTTATCCTGTTGGTCATGTTCATCAGGGAATAACAGATCGAAAGCTCACGGTCCAGCTGCACGATAAGCGCGGAAATATCAACCTTTCTTTTCGCATCCACCAGCAGTCTTTCGGAAATAAGGTAAGACATGGGCAGATCAAGATTCTCAAAATCGCTTTCCGCATCGGCAACATTCAACAGGCTGTCTGCCAGAGATCTCATCTGCTCCACCAGAGTGTCGTCCAACACATCATCGGAATCAAGAACAGGATACAGATCCTTATCTAGCATGTCTCTGTTGACCGCCGCAAGCCTGCCTATCTTCTGGAAATTATATTTAAGCCTGACCGTATAATCGGCGGCATTATCAAACAACTGAATGTCAGGCGACGAAAGACGCCTGATCTCAGTCATCCGCTGGGCATATTTTATAAATTCTTCCTTCAGTTCCACCATGTACTTAATCTCCGGGGACACTTTGATCAAAAGGCCGGTTTCAGATTAAACAAAATTTTCCTTGTACAGTATATCAAAATCAATCCTGTTTTTCAAACCGTATAAACAGGCATCACAAAACACATCTTTTCGGGTAGTTTTGGCATAATTTCAACAGTTTTTCGGCAGAAGAGCGCCAGGAAAAACGATCCAGACACTCCTGCGCAGGAGCGCTGTCCTGCTCCAGCAGTTTATCCAGGTCCACTTCATAATCCGTGGGATCTATGTAATATGCGCTGTCTTTGTATATCTCGGGAAGGGAAGAAGTATTCGAGATCACTATCCTTGCGCCGCAGGAAAGAGCCTCCATGGGAGGTATCCCGAACCCTTCGTAAAACGAGGGAAACAAAAAAGCCCGGCAATTTGTCATCAGCGATTTCACCTGTTCATCACTCACATAACCGAGAGCTATTATGTTGTCCGCACTCACGGTCTCATTGCTCTGCCACTCTTCCACGGTTCCGGCCATCAGGAAATATCTGCCCGGATTCCTCTTTGCCATTTCACAGATCCACTTGAAATTTTTCTGTTTCCTGTTTGCGGAAAGGGAAAAATAATATTCGCCCTTCTTAACTTCGGGATGATCCTTCATCCATGAGTCATCCACCCCTACCCGTTCCATATGCTGCCAGGCGTTTGGTATCACCCTGATATCATCTATGTCGCGGCCGTAAAGCCTTGCCATATCCCGACGGCTGTTTTCGGATACGGTAACCGGAACATCAGCTTTTTTTACGGCGATCCGGTAGTTGAGCAACAGCATATTCCTGGCAAAAACGTTACCCATGCTCTTTGCGATCTCGGGGAACATGGCCGGCATCACGTCATGGACCACCGCTATCCCCTTTGGGTAGAGCATGGGAACTATAGTGCACATGAATATGCCGGGACACTTCTTTTTCCACAGGTAAAAAGGCAGACAGATCTGCTCCCACAAAAGACCTTTTAATGACCCGTAGTTAACTGTCTTAAGGTTTACATAACTCTTATCGGAAAGAGAACAACCACGGGGGATCAGGATCTCAAACATACCGGATGGTGCTATCTTATCAAGCTCATCCAGGATCTCTCCGATATATCTCTGAACGCCGCCCATCATACCTGTCAGCTGACGTCCGTCTATGACAAATACCCTTTTCTCGCTCATCTGTTTTTCCTTTTAAATCTGGGTTTTTTCCAGAATCCCATAAAGTAGAGACTGATATATACCAGGGCGGTGAGAGCATTTGAGATCACCACGCAATACCACACCGACTGCACTCCCATGTCAAAGATCTTCTCAAAAAGATAAAGGGTTGCAAAACGGAAGACCCAGAGTCTGGATATATCCACCACCATATTCACATGTGTATATCCGCTGCCCTGGAAAAGACCGGAGGTAGCTGTATTGACTGAGTTCATCCAGCACCAGGAGGACATGATCGCAAGAAATTCGGCAGCATAGATCCTCACCTGTACATCTTCGCTGAAAATTCCGACCAAAAGGGAACTCACCGCATCCCTGGATATGATGAAGCCCGAAACTCCCAGAAAAAGGATACCGAAATACATGGCCTTCCTGTATACTTCACCGGCTCTTTTTATCTGGCCGGCACCCATATTCTGCCCTACAATGGTAGCCACTGCCGACCCTACACCGTTTATGGGAAGAGTCGCGACCCCGTTGCATTTATTGGAGATACCGTAGGCGGCCATGGCAGCAGGACCGTACACCAGTACATTTTTACTCATTAGCAGAAAGCCCACCCAGGTAACCGAACCTCCCAAAGATGTGGGAAGCCCTATGGTCACGATCTTTCTTACTTCCTCTCCGACAAACCTGAACCCCTTCAGGGTGACCCTGATACCATCCTTCGGGGCAAACAAAAGCTTTGTAGCTATAACGGCAGGGATAGCCGATGATAAAACAGTAGCTATGGCTGCACCTGCGGGGCCCATTTTCAGCCAGACGATAAAAAGCGGATCCATCACCAGATTCGCCGCCGTCCCTATCAGATTAAGCTTCATGGGATGAACGGCATCACCCTGGGCCTGGTTTATTGCCGCATAAACATTGGTAGTAAAAAGAAGCGGAATGTTAAGGACTACCAGCTGCAGGTAAACGGAAGCATATTCACGGACGTCTCCCTCAGCTCCCAGCCAGATCACCAGAGAAGGTGTTATAAGGAAACAAAAAACCGCCGCAAGCACCGAAAAGATGGTGGCAACCACATAGATCTGCGAAGCCATCGTCTTTGCCCTGTCGTAGGCCTTGGCTCCGATATACTGCGCGATGAGAACGGAACCGGCCACCGTGATACCGTTTCCGAAATTTGTGATTATATTCTGTACCGGCGATACCAGATTTATGGCCGCCAGTTCATTGGAACCGATGTGCCCCAGCCAGAAAGTATCCGTCAGGTTATATGCCGTCTGAAGAAGCGAATTGACCATGGAAGGGATCGCGATTATGGCAATGGCATTATATATGTTTCCGTTCAGGATTATATCCTGGTTTTTTTCTTTTATACTTTTCATATCATGTCTTCAAATCGGGTCAGAGAACGGGTTTCATTATCATTCCCGGCTTTGCCGGGTATCTGTCAGAAGAGTGATCCCCAAAAGCAGGACCGCCGCCGCCATAACGGGATACTGGTACCGGAACCGCCCCACATTGGGAGACGCCAGGATAAAAGTGAACACCACGCCCACAGCCGGCATAAAAGGCAATACACTTCCCCCCCGGTACAGCGTGTAAAACATAAAAAACAAAACAGCCCAGAATGCCATGGCACAGCCCAGATATTTTTCATAGAGATCATAGGCTTTCTGCGCAGTCTCATAAACCAACGTGCCCACGCTTTCCGGCAGTTTCGGATCCGTATAGGAACCGAATTCATTTTCCCATGTTCCCATTATCATCTCGGGATGGGTGAACTTCGGACAATAATACCCCTTTGAATGATCCGTAAGCGCTATAAGGCAGGGAGCCGGATTCTTTATAAAGGTACGCAGAAAAACTTTCATGAATTCAGCCTTATGAGCCTCCAGATAAGGCTGGTCGCCTTCATCCCTTATGGCCCGTTTTACCGGATTCGCACTGGTTTCCGAATAAACCTCGGCCAGTCTTTCATGAGGCAGTATGATATCCAGAAACGCTTTATCGTCGGCAGACACATCCCCGTCCACCTTGAGGGTATAAGATACCATCTGCAGCGGCATGGACAGAGTTTCCGCAGCATCGGCTCCTCTGATCCCCATTTCCCTGAGCACCGGCCCTTTAAAAGCGGCGGAAAACACAAAGGCAGCCACCATGACCACTATCACTTCTTTTTTGTTTTCCTTTATCAGAAAGGCTGACAACAGGATCAGCACAGGGTAGATATAAAAATGGTTTGACCGAAACAGCATGAACAGAATACCGGTAAGTCCAAAGAGAAGAAGCTGTATGCTCAGATCCTTTCTCTTTTCCTTCTTCAGGGTGACAAAAAAATGCAGATAAACGCTCAGCACCAGAAGAAGATCCGCAGCCGGAGTATCCTTGTGGATATATATGGCGTACATGGCAAACGCCGGCACCAGAGCATAAACCGCAAATATGACAAATGACCTCTTCTCTTCAAGCCCTTTCTTAAGCAGATATACGCAAACTCCCGCATAGGTCAGGGCCGTTATGAGCATCTGAAATACCGTGTAAAAAGCAATGGAAGCATTTACATCCTTTGTAAGGGCAAAACCCACATTATAAAAAAGCTCTATCAACCAGGTGGACAAAACCGGAAGGTGATTATTATATTCCTTGATATGCATGGCCTGCCGTATCTGATTAATGGAGTCGGCACCGAAGGAACCGGGATAAAATCTCAGAAACAACGGCAGATAACAAACAAAACAGATAAGTGTCAAAATCGCAAGAAGGAACGGCTTCTTCTTAACCTCTGTCCATGTTCCGGTACTTCCTTTCACAACACCGTCCATAAGGACATACAACCGGGCCGTCATGACAAAGAACAGAAACAGAAGGCCCGCAAAGGTGCGCACCGTATCGAAAGCTATCCTCAGAAACGATCCCTGATAAAGCATCCTGATACTGCCGAACACCGTGAATGCCGCAAAGGAAAATGCCGTGAGAAAAATGCAGACGATACGCCTCTTTTCCATGATGTAATCCGTTTTTTGCGCAAGGAAAAACAAAAGGCACGCAAAAAAGAACGGGACTATGCTCTGATCGCTGACCCATTCCAGCCTTTCCATGGCACCGATGCAAAGGATCACACCTGCCAGATCGATCAGGACTCTGATCATTCGGTTTTTATCTGTTATTTTGATCATTTCAGTTTTTCTATGGAGTCGGTCTCACCTATAACTATCAGTCTCATGGACTCTTCCAGCGGTTTCGCGGGATCCGGAGTCACACACACTTCATCACCCTTTATTGTTGCAACTACATTTATGCCGTATTTTTTTCGAAGATCCAGTTCAATAAGACTCTTTCCCTTCCATTTGTCCTGCACGTGCAGTTCTACCATGGAGAAACTGTCGGACAATTCTATATACTCCATCACGCCTGAACTCAGCAGATTCCTCGCCAGTCTGATGCCTGATTCGTATTCGGGTACCACCACTCTGTCCGCTCCCACACGGCTTAATATCCTGCAGTTTATCTCGCTGGAGCACTTGACTATCACCTGTCCGGCCCCCGCCTCTTTACAGAGCATGGTGGCCATGACACTGGTCTCCAGCCCTGCAGCCATGGCTATTATCACCACGTCGATATCCGCTATTCCCAGACGCTTGATCACATCCGGATCCGTCACATCCGCACATTTGCAAAAAGGGATCTCGGAGGCCGCGGCATTCACTATGTTCTCATCTATATCCACAGCCAGTATATCCGCTCCCGCTGCCGCCAGTTCCCTGGCCACGGCTCTGCCGTATCTGCCCAGACCGAATACTGCATATGATTTGTTCTTATCCATTTTTACCTCCATGCATAAGATTCTTCGCTACGCTCAGAATGACAGCAGGTAAACATCCTTCAAAACTATTACACCGACTGTCATCCTGAGGCTTCAGCCGAAGGATCTTTATCATACCGCAATTATCATCACCGTCAAAATAACTCCATCATCCCACGCTCACATCCTCTACCGGATTCTTCACGCTGTTCTCACCGGATCTCTTTGTATTAAAGGCGATGAGCAGTGAAATAGGCCCCACTCTTCCGAAGTACATGGTCAGGATAATGATGATCATGCCCGGTAAATTGAGGGAAGAAGTAAGGTTTCTGGTCAGGCCTACCGTAGCGGTGGCACTGACGGTTTCATATAATATATCTATCAGGCTGAAGTCCGAAACCGCAGCCAGCAGTATCGTGGCCGTTATCATAATAAGAAAAGAAGTACACACCACGGCAACAGCCTTGCCTGCAGCCTGACGGGCTATCCTTCTGTCAAAAAGCTCAACCTCCTTTTTATCACGGATCGTGGCCAGAGCCGATGTCAAAAGAACCACCATGGTCACCGTTTTTACACCTCCGGCGGTACCCACCGGCGATCCGCCTATGAACATGAGCAAAAGAGCGACTATGGCGGACGCCTCCGTGAGATTCTCCTGCCCCACCGAGGCAAATCCGGCTGTCCTGGTGGTCATAGATTGGAAAAAACTGACCTCCAGCTTTCCGAATAAACTCATATCACCGATGGTGGCGGGATTATTGTATTCGAATATAAAAAACAGGACCGCGCCGGACAAAAGCAGAAAAACCGTGGAACTGATCGCTATCTTCGAATGGAGGGTCAGCATCTCAAAACACCTGATCCCCCGGGTCGTAAATTTCTTTATCACCTGCAGAAGATCCCACCAGACCACATATCCGATACCTCCCAGTATGACTAGCATGGATGTGACCAGATTGACAGTGAGATCCTGAGCATAGGGACAAAGGCTCTTATCCGATATGACATCGATCCCCGCATTACAAAAAGCCGAGATCGCATTGAAGATCGAGATCCACACTCCCCTCACTCCGAAACGGGGGACAAATACTGTCATATACAAAAGCGCGCCTATCCCCTCGATAAAAAAGGTTCCTGCAATAACTTTTTTAAGGAAATACTCCATTCCCGACAAGGTGTCTATATTAAATACATCCTGCATCAGGAAATTCTCACTCAGACGCATTTTTCTGCGGAACCTCATCAATATACCATACATGATGGTGATGATCCCCAATCCTCCGGTCTGGATCAGTACAAGGATGATCACCTGACCGAAAAAGCTGAAAGTGGAATACACCGGAACCGTCACCAGTCCCGTTACACAGACTGACGTGGTGGCGGTAAAAAGCGCATCCATAAACGGCACGCCCTTTCCGTCAGCCGAGGCTGCGGGCAGAGTGAGCAGAAAAGTCCCCAAAGCTATGGCCAGCATAAAGCTGAGCATTATCTTCCGGGTGGTCGAAAGCCTGATCTTCAGTTTTCTTTCCCTGAACGACAACATTTCCCGTTCAAACCTCTTTCCCTCTGCTATTCAAAACCGTCCCACAGCAGCTGCTGGGCTCTCTCGTTTGCATTATTATACTCCAGATATCTGTACAGGCGGATATCTTCATCTTCGGGGAACTCATCCGCACCGTAAAATCTGCCATCCGCGTCGATACAGCCGTTTACCGAGATCACGGGATACTTTTGACGCAGGTTGCGAAGAAGCAGATTATACGGAGTCAGGTCTATGCCTGCCGTTTCCAATACCAGCCCCTGCAGATAATTTGCCGAAAGCATCTCGTAATGCTCTTCTCTTATATCATAATTTGCCCAGATGACAAAGGGGGTAACATACTTTTTTATGCTGCACTGAGCGTCATTCTCATCAAAATCATCCTCATGGGAACGGTCATAGACCATGGCGGAAAAATCATCCTCCAGCTTCGGCTGATGATCTCCGAACATGACCAGGACCGTGGGTTCATCCACCGTCTCAAGGTATTCCCTGAGTTTTTCAAAGGCCTCATCGGATCTCTTAAGAAGAGACAGATAATTACCCGCCTGGGGATAATCACCATACGCGGACATATCCACAGGGCTCTCCCCCGTTTCGGCTTCATAATCAAATTCGTACCCGCTGTGATTCTGCATGGTCACATTAAAAATAAATACCTTATCATTTTCCTGACGGGCCTGTTCAAATATATCTATCAGACGATCCACATCCCAGTCGTCCACGGGATGCTCGTTTATAAGAGGGATCTCCTCCCCCTCATAATCCTCTATACTGTAAAACCTGTCAAAACCAAGTAAAGGATATACCTTTCCCCTGTTCCAGTTTACGGCAGTGGCCGGGTGAAAGCCATATGCCGTATATCCCTGATTTTTGAGATATGAGGCAACCGAAGGCCTCTCATCCCTCACCGCATACGAAAAAGGACAGCCTTTTTGGTAAGCGATGGAATTCGCTGTAAGGAATTCATATTCACTGTTCACCGTGGTCCCGCCGAATACCGGCACATAAAGATTTCCGGTCACCGCGTTTTCACTTACTCCGTGAAAATTCAGAAGAGCCTCATCCGCCTCAGGCAGACCCCCAAGGGTTTCAAAATCCGCAAAGGCTTCATTCATTATCACTATCACGTTCTGTGCCTGTATTTTGTTCTCTTTTGGATCCCCGTCATCCGACGCTGCAGCCGAAAGGGCCCGGATCCCCTTTTCGCATTCACTCAGGCTATAACCTGCCGGAGGCTTTATGAAAAGAAATTTCGTATAATTGAAAAAGCTGACGGGAAATCCCTGAGTCCTGTAATAACGCTCTATCAGATACAGTCTGTCAGGTATCTCCTTATATCTGTCGCTTTTCACCATGCCCACCATCAAAAAACAGCAGATCATGAGCGAGACCAGGGCATATATCAAAAAAGCTTTCTTTTCAAAAAAGGGTTTGTGATATCGAAACGCCGCAACAGAGGTGAGGATGATAAACAAAGCCCAAAGCACTGCCTGAGGATAAAGACGGTACTCGTAAGTCCCGGCCACATCTGCCGCCGTCTTTATCGCAAAGATATCCCAGGGCAGAAACATGACTCCTCTGGTCTCTCCCACATAATGATTCACCATACCCATGGCATACCAGACAAATCCCCCGAGTGCAAAAGACACCCAAAGCCTGTTGGATATGATATAGAATAGTTTATATATCACATAAAGGATGATGAGGTTAAGGACAAGGTATCTGCTGCTGTCCCTCACGGACATATCATTAAGCCCCTGTATGCCCACAAACCCGAAAAAAGCCATCAGAACAAGATTAAACTCAGTGATGAGCATCCTCACTATTTTGTTTTTACTTGACACATTCTGTGGATCGGTCTGCATTGCTTCAATCATTCATTATACTCTTTATACTGTCATATTCCTCCTGAGGCAGGAAGGGGAACATATCATCCAACTGAGGAGAAACTATACGTCCGTCCTCAAGAACCTTTGACGACAGCTTTGGTTCAAAATTCTGACCCTCATCTACAAATACTTCCAAAAGAGCATATCCCTTTGTTCTGTTCAAAAACTCATCCAGCACACTGTCGATCTCATCCTGTGAGGTGATCCTGAAATAAGGTAAGCCATATGCCGGTGCCAATTTCGAAAGGTCGGGGAAGGAAACTCCGTTATCGGAACTGATACCCACATGAGCCCTGCCCTTGAAAAGATTATTCTGGGTCTGCCTTATGCTATGGTAACCATTATTGTTGATAATAATTATCTTTAGATTTAATTTATTGTGAACTACGGCCTGTAGCTCCTGGATGTTCATCTGAAAGCTTCCATCTCCGTCGATACATATGGTCCGGGGCAGCTCATCAATAATTTCATCACCGATATTTAATTTTACGTTCAGGAAGTCGTTGCTGATGTTTTTATTTTCTGTATCGTCATTAAATAACCCCTTCCCTCTCATCCGGTCCGACCCCCTGAAGACTGCCACACCTATGGCAGCAGGGAAACCATACCCCATGGCGGCACAGGCCGAATTCGTAAAAATACGCTGGTTATTTTTAACATAACAGGACTGGAATGTAACCACGCAGGCAGCCCCGTTTCCACAGATGACCGCCTCCCCATCCTTCAAGTGATCCTTGAATAATCTCTCATTGAACACATAATGATTGAGGGGCGAATTCACTTCATAGAACTCTTTTCTGCACGCCGGATAACGCTCGTTTACATCGTGGCAGTGGATCCTCCACCTGCTCTTGTCACCTATGATGTCCTCAATGGTCTTACCCTCTGCCTTTTCCTCTCTCACCCTCTTAAGAAGTGAAGCCATCACATCCCGAAGATCGGCATGCACCCCCATATCAGGTATGACAGTAGGCTTGTGAAGTTCATTATCATCTATATCTACGATTATCTTAAATGCCTGTGAAGCAAAATCCCTGTAATTGTAGCTGGACAATCTGATGTTCAGACGCGATCCCAGGACCAGAAGCAGGTCACAGGTCTGGACCGCAAAATTGCCTCCGCGGTTACCGACCGTTCCTGGCCGTCCCGCATCCAGATCGGATCCTGCCGGCAAAAGATCATGGGCATTCCAGGCAGTCACAACCGGGATCCGGAATTCATTTATGAACTCAGTAAAGCTCTCTTTCGCCCCTGCCAGATTTATCCCTGTTCCGGCAAAAATAAGAGGTCTTTTCGCCTGTGTTATTTTCTTTAAAATAACATCAGTTAAACTTTCATCATAAACGGGATTTTCTTCAAGGCCTTCCTTGACCGGATCAAAGTGCAGTGTTATTTTATCCGGATCCACCTTCGCCGCCTGGACATCCAGAGGAAGGTCCAGCCAGACGGGACCCTTCCGTCCGTTATTCGCCAGATACCAGGCTTTTTCCAGATGATAGAGGATCTCTTCCGGTTCCCAGACCAGCTTGGCATACTTGGTCATAAGCTTCGCACAGCTTTCCATGTCAAATTCCTGGTCACCCAGCTGTCTCAGTGGTACATCTGCCGCATGGATGGTGGTTTCACGCTTTGCCTGACCTGTAAGGATAAACATGGGCACCGAATCCTGATAACCGCCAAGTACGCCGGTTATGGCGTTTGTTCCTCCGGGACCGGCAGTCACACAGACTGCAGCGATCCTTCCGCTGTACCTGGCGTATGCCTCAGCCGCCATGGAACAGGCCTGCTCATGGTGGTTATATATACAGTTCAGCCCTGCTTTATGTCCAAAGGCGTCATTCAGATGCATAGCAGCACCGCCTGTGATGGTAAACATATCCGTAACGCCATGCTCCACCAGAAAATCCGCTATTACTTCAGCTACCTTTTTCTCCATAGTTAAATCCTCATTCAATATATTTTATATCTGGTACTTGTCACAAAACTTATCTTCATATCCTCAGACAGTCTCTTCAGTGCATCCGAGGCATAATCATTAAGTGCCTGTGCTTTTTCTTTTATAAAAGCATATTCCATGGCCACATTGAAATAATTATCACCCACCGAGGTGGAATATCCGTCAAAGCCTGCCAGGTTCACATCTTTTATCCCCAGGCGTACCAGCAGCTTAAGGAGCATGATCAGGGAATTATCCTTTATCTCAAAGCTCTGATCCAGAAGAGATTCATAATCCACCCTGTATTCAAAATCCCCCTTTGCCCTGGTGACATTTGATGTGGCGATGAGAACGGGGGGCTTTGCCTCCCTGTCATAATGAGCCAATCTACCCTCCAATGTCAGATATCTCTTGGAATTACTGATGAAGATATAGTCGGTATAATAATCCTCCGGCAGGTAATTGATGGTGATGATCACCGGCTTATTTTTCAGTATATATTCCTTTACCCTTTCACTTTCATCCTTAATACTCCTGGCAGGGCCGATTATCAAAAGAGGCGAAGCCATAAGCTTCCCGGACAGTTCTTTCAGATCTCCCTTTTCATCCAGATCCGTCCTTTGATATCTCCGGTAAAGTTCCTCTATATGATCCGGATCATACGCCAGTTTCTTATCCCTGTCTATATCATCCAGTATCTCATTTATGGACTTGATGGAAAGACACCGCTTTTGCATAAGATGCTGCACATATTTGGGATGACAGTCATTGGAAGCGGCAAGATAATACTTAAGGGAATATCCCCAGGGGAGCTTCAGATATATCTCCATGATGCTCACATCTATGGTTTCCAGCATCTGGTTAATATCATATGTGCCGCCGTAATGCTTGTTCAGATACATGGCAAGCAGCTCTATGGGAGTGTTGCCCGCTCCCTTGCCCATACCGAAGGAGGAGCCGTCCATAACCAGTGTACGGCGCTCACTTTCCGGTTTTTTCTGATTGCTTTCAATCAGGGCTATGCAGTTTGAATAGCCCAGCTGGAAATTGTTATGAGCATGATAACCAATGGAGATATCCGTCCTCAGATTCGAGTCCATCAGTTCATAGTAATGCAAAAGCCCGCCCTCATGCAAAAGGCCATAGGTATCCACCATGGACATGGCATAGGGATGAAGTTCATTAACTCTTTTTATAAGATCCGTCATCTCTTCATCCGAATACCCGGTTATCGACACCGGCTGGACAAAGACCTCATATCCCAACTGCTTTAATTTCCCACAAAAATCAAGGGCAGCAAACCTGTCCTTTTTCTTAAAAATAACACGGATACCATCCATCACGCTCCCGGCTGCCGGGATGATCCTGTCGATGGAACAGGTACCGTAATCGATCATGCCTACTATCATGGAACCGCCGGGCGAAAGGGATCTGAACGTTTCATTCACGCACAGGGTATCAGGGAACATGGTCCTGTCAGGATCCGCTGCCTGCCTTTCGTCCATGAAGCCCACTTCTATGATATCCGTCCCCGCACTTACTGCACGCTCAAATATATTTATTATCTCATCCCGTCCGAAATTCCAGTCATTTATAAAACCGCCATCCCTCAAAGTACAGTCCAGCAGCTTGATCTTTTTATCCATCATCACGATCTGACCGCCTCTTTTATTATCTTTGCCATATATTCAAGCTTCTCCCTCGTCATGCCGGGATACAGTCCCACCCAGAAGGTATCCCTCATTATCCTGTCCGTGACGGGAAGTTCACCCACAACACGATACATATCCGATCTGTCTCTGATATGATCAAAGCAGGGATGCTTGATGAGATTACCCGCAAAAAGCATCCTGGTCTGCACGCCCTTTGATTCCACATACCTGACTACCTTTTCCCTGTCCGTCCCCTCTGCCACAGTCATGGCAAAACCAAACCATGAAGGTTTTGAACCGGGTGCAGCCTCAGGCAGTATAAGCTTATCAGACACATCTGACAAAAGTTCATACAGTATATCAAAGTTTTCCCTGCGTCTTTCCACAAATGAAGGGAAGCGCTCAAGCTGGGCACAGCCAATGGCCGCCTGCATATCGGTGGCCTTAAGGTTATATCCGAAATGGGAATAGACATATTTATGGTCATAGCCCTTAGGCAGCTGCCCATACTGTCCGTCATACCTGTGTCCGCAGACATTGTCCATACCGGAAGGACAGACACAGTCCCTTCCCCAGTCCCTCATGGAACGGATACACTTATGAAGCAGGGCATCACCGGTATATACCGCACCGCCCTCCCCCATGGTCATATGATGAGGCGGATAAAAGCTGGAGGTACCTATATCTCCCACAGCACCGGTAAAATATTCCTTCCCGTCAATGGTATATCTTGATCCCAGAGCATCACAGTTATCTTCTATCAAAAACAGCCCATTCGAATCACAAAATTCCTTTACGCTTTTCAGATCAAAAGGATTACCTAAAGTATGGGCTATCATCACCGCCTTTGTTTTGGGCGAAAGCGCTGCCAAAAGCTGTGAGACATCGATATTATACTGGGGGATGGTCACATCGACAAAAACCGGGACCGCACCATACTGAATTATGGGCGCTACCGTGGTGGGAAAACCGGCTGCCACCGTGATGACCTCGTCTCCCCTCCTTATGGCTCTCTCCTTAAGAAGCGGCGATGTCAGCGCCATAAAGGCACAAAGATTCGCCGAAGAACCTGAATTGACCAGAGATGTATGCTTAACTCCCAGATATGAAGATAACCCGGCCTCAAACTCTCTGGTATATCTTCCGGAAGTGAGCCAGAACTCCAGTGCACTGTCCACCAGATTGACCATCTCCTCGCTTCCGTAAACCCTGGAAGCATAAGGTATCCTGTCCCCCTCCTTAAAAGGAATTTCCGTATTATGATATTTCTCGCAATATCCGCGAACGAGGCCGAGTATTTGCTCCTCGGCCTCTTTCTTAGTCATATTATCAAACATATTCACTCCAATGTATTTACGCATTTCCTTCCCACACTGTCGTAGATCAGCTTCTGGGAATCAAAGTATCCCTTGGGGAAACAATTCCTTCCGTCTATGACAATGGGATGTTTCATATTCTTTGAAAAAACATCCGGGCTAAGTGCCTTTACCTGGGGCCACTCTGTGAATATAAAACAGATGTCGGCATCCTTAAGGGTCTCCTCTATACTGTCATAATATTCCATGCCTTCAGGTATCCTGCGCTTAAAATTCTCAACACCCACCGGATCCCAGGCCTTTATCCTGGCTCCATCCTCCATGATGACCGGAATGGTGACCAGCGAAGGCGCTTCCCTCAGATCATCCGTACCGGGTTTAAAGGTAAGGCCAAGAACAGCTACTGTCAGATCCTTAAAATCGGTATAATACTGCTTTGCCTTTCTGATGGGGCGGAGTTTCTGACTCTCGTTAACCTCTATGGCAGCCTTTATGGTCTTTATCTCCCTGTCGTTAAAGGTAGCCAGCCAGGAAAGGGCTTTCGTATCCTTGGGGAAACATGAGCCGCCGTAACCTATGCCGGCATTCAGGAATTTGGAACCGATCCTGGAGTCATAGCTCATACCCTTTGTCACATCCTCTATATCGGCGCCTATGATCTCACAGAGGTTTGCGATCTCGTTTATATAGGATATCTTAAGTGCAAGGAAATCATTTGATGCATATTTGATCATCTCGGCGGAACGCCTGTTGGTGGAAAGAAGAGGCGCATCAAACTTTTCATAAACCTGACGCAGCTTCTTCTCCGAAAAATCATCCTCACAGCCTATGACGATCCTGGAAGCATGCATGGTATCCCTGACCGCGGTTCCCTGTGCCAGGAATTCCGGATTGGAGGCTACATGGATCTTCACCCTGCCTCCGCATTTTTCATTTATAAAAGATTCTATCCTGTCATTAGTCCCGATGGGCACCGTAGACTTAATAACCACAACACACTCATTTTTTATACTGTCGGCGATCTGCTCTGCCACGGAATAAACGTATTTGAGATTCGCACTTCCGTCTCTTTTTTCCGGAGTGCCGACACCCACAAAGATCACCTCCGCATCCTCGTATGCCGCTTTGTAGTCGGTGGTGAAGGTCAGTCTGTCCATGTTTTCCTTCATCAGTTCAGACAGGCCCTCTTCATAAATAGGAGAGATCCCCTGTCTCATGGTCGCTATCTTTTCTTCATCCACATCCACACAGCTCACCTCGTGTCCGTGAGCTGCCAGGCATACACCCGTTACCAGACCGACATATCCGGTTCCGGCTACCGCTATCTTCATTTATCCGCACCTCCCTCATGATAGGTTATCGCATTTCCTTTGGTCGCCTTACTCTTATATACACAGACATCCGCCATCTTATATACATCCTCAAAAGACAATTCACTGTGCTGGGGAACTATGACAGCTCCCATGCTGACAGAGAAATTATCCTCGCCAAGCTCAGCCACCTTAAAATCCCTGATACGTTTAAATATCCTGTCCGTCAGCTTACTTCCGGTCGCCACATCCTGAATACCCTGGGCAAAAATCCCATATTCATCTCCACCGAGCCTGAATACTATATCACGGTCTCTGGACTCCTCCCTCAGGATATCAGCCACTCCGCGGATCACCTTGTCTCCCACAAAATGACCATATGTATCATTGATCTTTTTAAAAGAATCTATATCAGCCACACAGAACAATCCGAACTTTCCGCTGGCAAAGGCGGTTTTGACCTTTTTTTCACCGCTGCCGCGGTTGAGTATGCCGGTCATGATATCCGTTTCCGCCAGAGTGATGAGTGTCTCTCGCTCCTTTGCACCCTCTACCACATCATCCACATTCTTGAAACCGGCAAGGATACCGCTGGCTTTGTTGGCAGGATTAACTGGTATGTAAGTAAACTGACAATAATGGATCTCGCCGTTATCCTGAACTCTGTAACTGGACACATATTCATCGGTCTCCAGCATTTTTTTCTTGATGGTTTCAAAACTTAAGGCTTCCAGCATATCCGGAATATCTTCATAGTACACTCTATCCTTTACATACTGACGGCTCAGGGTGTCATAGTCATAAACCTTGTCACTGGGCTGATCCATTCCCTTTGTCACATATCCGTCCAGCTTCAGGATCATCACCTTACCGGTATCCAGATTGATCTTGAATACATTGTAATAATCACGGCTCAGAGCATTAACTATATCCAGCTGCTCTCTCAGATACAGCTTATCCGACATGTGCTTTTTGATGACCTTATCCACATCGCGGAAAGCCAGAATGAACTTGCTGCATTCACCCGGCTCACCCGCCAGAGCAAAAGCCATCTGATGCCAGGAGATACTTCCCTCATCATTCATTCTCATATAATCTATGGTATACAGATCTCCATCCTTTATCCTCTCCAGGATCACCTTCGGCCGGATATCTTTCTGAATGGCCTCAGTCCTGTCCACCACATAGGTGTCCACATATGCCTCGATGAATTTATCATAGGTCCCCTGACGCAAAGCCAGATCTACCAGACCACTGACAGTATTTACGCCGGTAGTCCGATACAGTTTCATCTTCAGGTCATCGCAATCCACCAGCCATATGGTGTGGTATTCCTTTCCAAGAGCGGTAACCACACCCGTACAGTCCTTCAGCCTGGAATTAAAATCCTCGACCAGCTTTCTCTGTTCCTCAGGATAATCATTCGGATTCAGGAATTCTTCGTTAATACTCATAAAATACTTCTCCGTCCCGGTTCACGTAGTCAGACATCCATCTGTTTGAGAATATCGGCCATCTCTTCGGGAGACCACCTTGTGACCGTCACTTTATTCTTGACCATGCGCTTTCTAAGCCCGAAACACTGCTGCAGATATTGAAAAGTGACCTGTGTGTCAAGCTTTGATTCGCCGGCTGTTCTCTGTGCAAAAGCATAGGGTATCTCTGTCACACTGCTGTATGTCGCAGTGGCCAAGACCTCCACCATGATCTTCCAGCCCACAGGACGCATATCCGCATTTGCGATAGCTTCCCTTCTGAACATAAAAAGACCGCTGGTGGGATCCGATATGGGTCTCAGGCAGGGAAGAAGGATCTGTCCTATAACTCTGGCCGTGCCTGAAACAAATTTACGCCAGAGATTGAGGCCTCCGTCATCACCTCCCGGAATGAGTCTGGACGGAATGCAGAAATCCGCGCCCTGATCCAGCGCCGCGACCATAGGCCGCAGGATCGACGGGGGATGCTGCAGATCAGCATCCATACACGCCAGATAATCTCCCTCTGCCATTTTGAAACCAAGGATCACGGCAGTGGCAAGTCCTTTTTCATTTGTCCTGTGATGTACCCTGACATGAGGCTTTTCTTTTGATATGCTCTCTATGACCTGTGGCGTATCGTCGGTAGAATCATCCACAAAAAGGATCTCATGATCTATCCCGGCAAGCGCCTCATCTATCTGTGATACCAGATTTTTAATGTTGTCTCTTTCGTTAAATGAAGGAACTACTATGGATACCTTACTCATCGTTATCTTTACCGTCCATCAATTCTTCCAGGGTACAAAAGTCCACGGGCTTTGAATAATAATATCCCTGGAAGCTGTGGACCTTGTATTTTTGAAGTATGTCTCTCATCACCGGAGACTCTATCCCCTCCACGCAGACCTTTGCATCATAGGCTGCCGCAATGGAGGCGAAGTGATCCACAATGGCTCTCTCCTTTTCATCATCCTCTATATTGATCACAAAACATCTGTCGATCTTTATGGTGTCAAAAGGAAGCTCTTTCACTACATCGACAGAAGAAAAACCGGTCCCGAAATCATCCAGGGCAAACCGGACGCCTCTGGCCCTAAGCTTTTCAACTATGGTCTTGAGCAGACCCATATCCAGAAGGCGGCATCGTTCCGTGATCTCCAGGCACAAATGGTCCGCCGGGAATCCCGTCTCTGTCAGGACGCTTATCACAGACTCCACGAAATCCGGTTTTTCAAGCTGAGTATAAGAAAGATTGACATTTATCGTAAAATCGGGATGCTTATCAAGCAAACCCTTTGAATCCGTCAGGGCTTTGGTAAGGATCCACCTCCCAAGCTCAGGGAACTGGGGATCTCTCTCCAGAACCGGAATAAAATGATCCGGCGGAACCAGTCCGTATTCATCATTCTTCCAGCGCAAAAGCGCCTCTGCTCCCACTATCCTTTCGGTGGACGCATTCACCACCGGCTGGTATAAAAGGAAAAACCCGTTATAATCCTGCTTTATGGATGCCTTGATCGCATGAAGCTTTTCGATCCGGAGTTTGTTCTCTTCGTTGAGATCATTAAAAAATTCCACCAGATCACCATGCCTTCGGATCTTTGATTCGCCATAGGCGAAATTCAGACAGGCATATATGGTCTGGTCACCTACATCAAAATCATCAAGCAGGAGCATGCCGCAGTTGAGCTCCAGGATAGGTCTCTTATCAGCCACGGGCACACCCTTTCTCAAATGAGTCCTGACTTTTTCATAAAGAGACTTCGCCTCCAAAGACGAGGATGTGTTGGATATTATGGCGAATTTAACGCCGTCCAGTCTGTATACATTCCCCCTGCTGCCCACAAAGCTCAACAGATACCGGCCGAATTTCTGGATGACCTGATTGCCGAAATGATAACCGTATATCTCATTTATCTCGGTAAACTTTCCTATGCCGAGCATGCTGACGCATACCTTTTCTTTTCTTTCTATATGACCGGACAGATCCTCAAAAAAGCTGTACTGGTTACGAAGACCCGTTAGCGAATCCACATCGCCCAACAGACCGTGATTCCTGATAATACCGGCAAAATATGTGGGCTGCTCATACTCATCCTTGATCACAAGCCCGCGACAGGTGCACGTGACATAATCTCCGCCGATCCTGCCTGCACGATACTGAATATCATGACAGCCTTTCCGGCCGGAGAATATCTCTTCCAGACTCTCGGCATATCCCTTCCTGTCCTCCGGATGGATACATTCCAGAAACAGCGTACCTGCACCATACATATACTCAGACGGAAGCTGAAAAAAATTCACCGCAGACTTTGACCATCTGGAATAATCATACTGCATATCACAAAGGAAGACATAAGTCCCCTCCGCGATCAGTGAAAACGCCTCAAACAATGAATCCAGGTATTTTTTTCTGTTTTCGGGAATCCTGTTTTCCATATCAGCACCAACTTAGATAGTATGTTACGATATACACATCCATTTTATCACATTATACATACATTATAAAGACATATTTTGCCACATTTCTCTCCAAAGCCGGAATCTGTTCTGTTCTTTTCTGACAGCCTTACCTGTGTCAAGCAGATATTTGTCAAAACCGTTTACAACCACAGTCCCGGAGGGATGCTCCTTTTCCCTTTTAAACCCGGCCATATATGAAGCATGCACGTGACCGTGGAGCATATATGCCGGATGACAGATATCCAGCAGCTTATTAAAGCACTCATACCCTCTGTGAGGCAGATCACTCATATCACCAAAGCCCCGCAGAGGCGCATGGGTCACCAGCACATCGATCCCTCTGTTCTTTATTATCTGCCAGCGGCTCCTGAGTATCTTGTGACGCATCTGGAATTCCGAAAACATATAGGGTCCTTTTTTATATTTCATGGATCCCCCGAGTCCGAAAAACCGCAGTCCCTTATATACAAAAACTTTTTCATCCAGGTTAATACAGCCCTCCGGCGGTTTTTTCACATATTCCGTATCATGGTTTCCGGGAACATATAATACCGGGCATCTGCCCATAGTCACCAGAAATTCAAGATAATCGGAATCCAGATCACCGCAGGACACAATAAGATCGACCCCCTCCAGTTTGTCGGGGGAATAATAATCCCACAGAGATTTTGATTCCTCATCAGCCAGGACAAGTATCTTCATAAATATCCCTCAAATCAACGATCGCATTTTTCAACATCAAATGATATTCTCATTCATCCAGTCCATGCGCACGATCTTTGAATCCGGAAGGGTATCAAAGATAAGCGGTATGGAATTAGAGGATGAAGAAAGGCTTTCCTGTATCACTTTTGACTGGGAATGCATTTCGCCGGAAAAAGGATTCATCCCCCCGTTTACCATTGCCCCCTTAAAGAAAGCCAACAGTTTTCTGGTCTGATACGGAAGCTTTGCAGTCCTGATATCCACTACCCCTGAGGAAAGACCGAACCAGTAGTTGGCTACGGAATGATTCTCCCTGATCTCCTTTATATCCCAGTCTCCGAAGAGCACCGACTGGACTATCTGAAGATAATACCTGCCCCAGTTATAATAAGGGGCTCCCAGATACACATTCTTTTCCTCTCCGATGGCAAACAGACCCGGGCGGCTCGTTGCCGAAGTCCCCTTAGCATACTCAAAGTCTGCAAACATGGTGACTCCCTCCTGTTTCCACTCATCCATATAATCATAATTTCCGCTGCTGCCGCAGTATTTCATGGATACCATGATCTGTGGATCCATCATGGATGCTCCAATGGAAAAAGCATTGATATTGGCCATGCTCATATGACCGAAATTCCTGACCAGATAACCTATCTTTTTTGATCTGCAGTTCCCGTCACAGAGCAGCCTGTCCGCTGCCAGTATGCCCATCAGGAACGAAGCTTCATACAACCTTCCCTGATAACAGCGCACGGTGGATGATGTCTGCCCTATGGAACAGTTCAGGAACCTGACATTCGGATATTTAACTGCCGTTTTGACAGTCTGTGACATCATGGTATCCGATACGGTAAATACCACTTCATTTTTATCCGCCACAACCTTTTCCAATACCGATTCCAGTTCTTCATCGCCGGCACCGGTCATATAACCTGAAGTCACCACATCCTCATCAGTCATCTCATCCAGATACAGTCTGCCGGCTTCATGACTGTCGATCCATCTGGAATCATCAATATCTGCATCATAGACAAAAGCCACGCGCAATGGTGAGTGCTTTGAATATTTCTTTGTCCCGCTAAAGAGGCTTCTGAGACCACCCTTTGAACTTTTCGATGCGGATTCCCCGGGAGTCTTGTCCAGGAAAGTGATATTTTCCACATCCGAGCCGGACAAAAGCTCTTCCTTTACCATTTTTATCTGACGGATCACGGTTTCATCCGAATCGGTGACCAGCGATTTCATGGGAAATATGGAAATATAGATCAAAAAGGCATCTCCGAACTTAAAGTCGGGACCGGCCTTCAGTACCTTCAGGCATTTCTTTTCAAAAGAAGTATATGCCGCATTCAGCCTCGACCTGAGTTCATCCGGCCAGGGATCTTTGAGATTCTGTTCCAAAAGTCCCGCCAGTTTTTCATACTGTCCGGGTTCGGTGAGAACTATGCTGAAATTCTTTGTGACATTATAAAAATCAAGATATTCATAATAGGCCTTTACTTCCCTTGCATCACTTTTTTCCGGAATTATCCTGGTCACATCCGCAAGGATATACTCGCTCTTACCGTAATGGGAAACCGAAACTCTTTTGTTTCCCTCCTGAACATAATAATCATGCATATATTCATACACTTTGATGGCATCTCTGATCCCTTCCTTTGCATAGGAATCATAGAGGTTTGACCATTTCATGGCAAACTCGGTCCCTTCCTTGAATATGGGCATGAAGTTATTTGCAAAAGCATTGTTTCTGGCCACTTCCTTATTTCCCTTTATCCTGTAAAGAGGAAGTTCCAAAAGTCCCAGATAGGATTGCTTCAGGGTATTATTGATCTCCTCTCTGGAATCAAGGACAGGAAGATACGGGGACATCCCGTTCTTTTCCGCCTCTTTAACCGCTGCCTCACCCAGTTTTAATGCCGCTCTGTAATCCGATCTCATTTTAATCCCCCTTCCGAATCTGATGTTTCTTCAATTCCAGCATCTGATCACGCAACATGGCTGCACTTTCGAAATCCAGATCTGCCGCTGCCTTTTCCATTTTCTTTTTCACCTCGGCGATCAGTTTCTTAAGCTCCTGATCCGACATGGATTCAGGATCCTTTTCCAAAGTAAGCTGTGTATCCGCCACTTTTTTGGATATGGTCACCAGTTCCCTGACCGCCTTACGGATGGTGGTGGGGCTGATGCCATGCTCCTCATTATACTTCTCCTGGATACCACGACGCCGGTTTGTCTCATCTATACAGGAGCGCATGGAATCCGTTATATTGTCCGCATACATGATCACCCTGCTGTCCGAATTCCTGGCTGCCCTTCCCACAGTCTGGATAAGGGATGTGGCACTTCTCAAAAAGCCCTCCTTATCCGCATCCAGCACAGCCACCAGAGATACCTCAGGTATGTCCAGACCTTCCCTCAAAAGATTGATGCCCACCAGAACATCAAAAACATCCAGTCTCATATCCCTGATGATCTGGGCCCTTTCAAGGGTATCGATATCGGAATGAAGATACTTCACCCTCACTCCCGCTTCCTTAAGGTAATCCGTCAGATCCTCCGCCATGCGCTTTGTCAGCGTGGTGATAAGAACCTTTCCCCCCACGTATTCGCTGCCCTTTTCCTTTGCCTTTGAAACCACTGCATTGATCTCATTTAGCAGATCATCTATCTGTCCTTCGATGGGGCGCACAAATATGGGCGGATCGAGAAGACCTGTGGGCCTGATGATCTGCTCTGCCCTTAACAGTTCATGCTCTTCCTCATATGCAGCAGGAGTCGCGGAAACAAAGAGGATCTGATTTATCTTCTCTTCAAATTCCTCAAAACACATAGGCCTGTTATCCTTTGCGGAGGGCAGCCTGAATCCGTAATCCACCAGAGTGGTCTTTCTCGACTGGTCACCGTGATACATGGCCCCGAGCTGTGGTATTGTCATATGCGACTCATCAATGATGATCAGAAAATCATCGGGGAAGAAATCCATCAGAGTATACGGAGGCACTCCCGGCGGCAGATCGTTCATATGTCTGGAATAGTTTTCTATCCCGCTGCAAAACCCGGTCTCTTTAAGCATCTCCAGGTCAAAATTTGTCCTCTCACTGATCCTCTGTGCTTCGATCAGCTTATCCTCGGATTTAAAATACGCCACCTGTTCCTTAAGCTCAGCCTCTATCAGTTCACAGGCGTGCAGCAGCTTTTCACGGCTTACCACATAATGGGATGCGGGAAAGATAGTGATATGCCTGAGTTCTTTTTTCCTGCTGCCCGTCAACGGATCGATCTCCGATATCCTCTCTATCTCATCGCCGAAGAATTCGACCCTGATGGCCGTATCATCCGAATCTGCAGGAAAGATCTCCAACGTATCTCCCCTTACCCTGAAGGTACACCGCTTAAAATCAGGCATGGCTCTGTCAAAACGGATATCCACCAGTTCCCGGATGACCGCATCCCTGTCCTTTTCCATCCCTTCGCGAAGCTGTACCATCAAGCCTTTATATTCATCGGGAGATCCCAGACCATATATACAGGACACGGAAGCTACCACTACCACATCCCTTCTCTCGGAAAGGGATGCCGTAGCCGACAGCCTCAGTTTATCAATCTCATCGTTGACCGAAGAGTCCTTCTCTATATAGGTATCCGTGGAAGGCACATAAGCCTCCGGCTGATAATAATCATAATAGGATACAAAATACTCAACCGCATTCTCAGGGAAGAACTCTTTGAACTCGGAATAAAGCTGCCCCGCCAGGGTCTTGTTATGTGCGATCACCAGGGTGGGCACGTTCAGCTGGGCGATGATATTCGCCATGGTGAAGGTCTTGCCGGAGCCCGTAACACCAAGCAAAGTCTGGCATTGGTTGCCTTCCTTGAAGCCCTTGACCAGCTTCTCGATGGCCTGAGGCTGATCGCCGGTGGGGGCGTATTCGCTGTGTAATTTAAACTTATTTTCGCCTGTGAACACGGTAAAAAAGTTCTCCTATTTTCTTTACTTTTTGCATGCTAAAAGTAATGTTAATTATACTTTTTTTCAGGAAAAAAGGCAATAAGAAGCGGCAGGCTTACGCTCTGCCGTTCCATACTAACTGATACTTATCATATAACACTCTTAAATTATGCAAACAGATCATCCATCGTGATCACATTATCAAAGCTCCATCTGTATTCATTTTTCTTAATACCAAATGTAGTGATCAATGTGCTGTGAACCGCACTCTTTTTAGGGATCATTTCATTGAGCAGATTCTTTCTGTGACGTAATACAGAATCATA
>JAEEGL014870118.1_pt1 | contig 39903 bp, 39 predicted proteins | sample 9134231 | NCBI WGS metagenome assembly JAEEGL01 (sample SAMN16246548, study PRJNA631951) | gut metagenome | biome: gut microbiome; feature: rumen; material: fiber-attached | host: Bos | place: Iran: Karaj | collected 2018-10
CTTTGACCATTCACCGGATGGTCAAAGTCGCTGCGCGACCGGCAATCGACCTCCTGCGAGACATATCCGAATAACTGTATGAAAAAAAGCCGCTGTGGAGTTGTAAAGATACTCCATAACGGCTTTCGTTTTAGCATTATTTTAGGTCGGTGGGTGATGAAACTTCCTTACTCGGATGCAGATATCGAGAGCTTTAATATCATCGCCGGATGGTTTTTACCCTTGGTCTGCCGCCGCGGCCCTTCGGCCTATCGCCGCGGTCACGGCCTTATAGACCCCCACGACGAGCGCCGCGATGGGTATATGGGTGATCAGCATTATGAGCGTGTAGATGGGGCGAAGGCCCTTTTCGGCAAGGCTTGAAGCCAGATCCTCATAGATGGGCACGCCGCCGCCGCTGTAAATGAGCATATAGTCGGAGCCGATGGCGTAATTGATGGGAATGGCAACAAGCGCAAGCAGCACGATCGGTATGAACGAGAGGAGTATGTCCCTTGCCCCAAGCGTGTAATAGCCCGAAACGAGCAGGTACATGCCCGTCAGGAACATTGCGGAGTGGAAGAAGAGGGAATAGAACGCGCCGAACGTCCAGAACGGGTAGAAATTCAGACCGTTGCAGTAGACGACGCCTATCGCGCCGTAGATAAGGCCCACGGTGGTGATGAACGCCAGGCAGACTTCGCGCACCCTGCCCCTGCCCCAGGCGGCGCCGAGCAGCGTGTAAATGAAAAGCGAGCAGGTATAAACGGGCAGCAGGCCGAAATAATTGAAGCCGCGCCCGGTGGTGATATCGTAATAGCTTTCCCACGAGATCTTGGTCAGCTCGAACAGCACCATCAGTATCGAGAACACCTTGAGGAATTTGGTCGTCTTTTCGTGATCCGCGCGCTTATAAAAGGCAAAGCCGACAAAGCCCGTAAGATAGACGAGCACGATGTAGATGATGTGCTCGGCACAGAACATATCCGAGCTGAAATCGGGGATATTGTATTTATAATCAAAGAAGCCGTAGCCGAAAAGCCTTGCAAAAGAAAACATATCCATATCCGTAAAAAAGAGGCGTCTCAAAGGGGGACGCCTCGATATTCACTTAATGCTTATTTCTTGCCCTTCTTGCTCTTGTGACGGAGGAAGGAGGGCACTTCAAGACCGCCGCGGGGGTTATAGCCGCTGTCGCCGTCATCCTCGCCTGTCATTGGCCTGCGGGGAACGGGCTTTTCCTTGACCTGCTCGGAATAATAGGCGGGCTCGGCGGAATCGCGGCGGGCGCCCCTTGCGGAGCCGGGCACGGTCACGGGCTCGTCGTCCTCGGCATAGCGGGGACGGTAAGCGGGAGCGGGCTTTTCCTCGGCGGGCTTTTCATCATAGCCGCGGAAGTTCCTGGGGCGGGAATAGCCGGACTGTGCGGGCTCGGCCTCGGCCGCCTTGCGTATCGCGGGCTCGCGGTATTCGGGCTCGGCGGGCTGAGCGGGCTCGTTATAGACGGGCTGATAGCTCTGCTCACCGGTCTGATCGGAATAGACGGGGCGATAGGTGGGACGGTAAACGGGCTCGGGCTGGGCCTGAACGGGCTGGGGAGCGGGCTGGGGAGCGGGCTCGGGCTGGGCCTGAACGGGCTGGGGAGCGGGCTCGGTGTAAACGGGCTGAGGCTCGGGCTTGATGGTGGGAGCGGTGGCTGCCGCAAATACGGAGGCGGCGTTGGGCCTTTCCTCGGGCTTAGCGGCGGGAGCGGGATTCTGACCGGAAAGATCGTATTCGCCCCAACCGAAGCCGGTGGCAATGACCGTCGCGCGGACGGTATCGCCCATGTCTTCTTCATTGCTCATTGCAACGATAATTATGGCGTCGGGATCGACGACCTCCTGCACGGGCATGCAGCCCTCGTTGAACTCGTTAAGGGTGAAGCGGTTGCCGCCCACGATGTGGATCAGCACGCCCTTGGCGCCGTCGATGGTGGTCTCAAGCAGGGGGGATTCAACGGCCTGCTTAACGGCCTCGATGCAGCCCTTGTCGCCCTTGGCAACGCCTATGCCCATATGCGCCATGCCGCTGTTCTGCATGATGGTGCGGATATCCTCAAAGTCGCAGTTGATGAGCGAGGGCTTTGTGATGACGTCGGAAATTCCCTGCACGCCCTGGCGGAGTATGTCGTCCGCAACCTTGAATGCGTCGTTAGCGGGCATATCGCCGGCCACCTTCAGCACGCGGTCGTTGGGGATGACGATAAGCGCGTCAACACAGCCGCGCAGCTTGTCGATGCCGTTCATGGCGTTCTTCATGCGGGCGCGTCCCTCAAAGAAGAAGGGCTTGGTTACCACGCCGAACGTGAGTATGCCCATATCCTTTGCCGCCTTGGCAACTATGGGAGCCGCGCCGGTGCCGGTGCCGCCGCCCATGCCGCAGGTGATGAACACAAGGTCGGCCCCGCGCATGAGCTCCGCGATCTCCTCAACGGATTCCTCTGCGGCGGACTGGCCCTTTTCGGGCTTTGCGCCCGCGCCGAGGCCCTTGGTGACCTTTTCACCGATCTGGAGCTTGACATCTGCTTTCGAGTTGTTCAGCGCCTGTTTATCGGTATTGATAGAGATGAATTCCACGTTGTCAAGACCGGCTTCGATCATGCGGTTGACAGCATTGCCGCCCGCGCCGCCGACGCCGATGACCTTGAGCTGCGCAAGATTACCGGATTCGTTATCCAATTCAAAATCAAATGCCATATTCTTTTCCTCCATAAATATTTAAAGTGGCTGAATGTTTTTTGTTACGTGCGCCAATCGAAAGTGCGCCTTAAATATCTTTCGGTCTTTTTTATCGCGCTGGATCTTCCCGTGCGGAACAGCGCGAAATCGGCCAGACCGAATGCCGCGGCAAAGCTGACTGAGCTGTTGCGGCTGACCGAGGGCATAGAGACCGCCACCTTGCGGCCTATCCTGCCTTCAACGAATTCCTTCGCGCCGCGCATCAGCACAAGGCCCGAGCCCACAAGCCACACGGGCGTGTCGCGGCCGGCCATGTTGTCCATCGCTTCGATCATCATATCGCAAAGCTCGTCCGCTCTGGATTCGAGTATAAGCTGGATATAGCTGTGCTCGATATCGAAAACGCCCTCGCCGGGAATGCGCACCCTTTCGCAGGTGTCGCCGTAATCGAGCGAGAACACGTAGCGGCGCTTCAGATCCTCGGCCACGCCCTCGGGAAGCCTTAAACCATAGCACAGGTCGGAAGTGAAATGCCTGCCGCCGATGCCGATGGATTCGGTATCCGCCACCGCGTTGCCGCGGATAAGGGTGACGTCGGTATGCGTGCCGCCGCAGTCCACCATGAACACGGAGCCCGCGCGGATATCCTCGGGCACGGTAAAGCAGGCGGCTGCCAGATCGGACGAAACGTATGCGTCCGCCGTGACGCCTATCGCCTCAAGCGCGCGATCCACGCTCGATTTGAATTCGTTATCCACGTAGCAGTGCGAAACGTCCGCCGTGAGCTTTGCGCAGGGAAGACCAACGGGCGAGCCCTGGATCTCGGTCCTGTCGGCAAAGTAGGAAACGGGCGTGGAATGGATGAGCGAATATCCCTCGGGCGCTTCGAACCCGAAGGAGTTTTCTATAAGATAATCAACGTCGGCGGCGGTCACTCGCCCCGCGCGCGAGGCGATCTTGGCGGAGCCGCTGCAGCCGATAACTTCCATAAAGGGGGCCGGCACGCCGACTAATATGTTGCGGATATGCAGCTTGGACGCCTTTTCCGCCGCGTCGACGGCTTCCCTTATCGTTTTTGACAGTTCCTTCTTATTGGGCAGCTCCCCCAAACGGTAGCCGGAATATTCTCTTATCCCCGTCCCATGGACTATTATGGCTCCGTCGACGTCCGCGCTGACTACCATGCAGACTATCTTGGTGCTGCCTATATCAAGAATGGCACAATGACGCATTTTATGCCCTCCGAAAATTGCGAATCGTAAATGTCGACCCGATACGACCGACATGAATACAGCTATACTATAAGCCGTATAAATTATAGCACAGCTTTAGCCGATAGCGCAACCCAAAAAGAGGGTATATATGACCAAAATTATGAACAAATTATTAAACCTCCCAAAGAGGCGCTCCGGGCTTTCCGCTTTCCTGCGTCTTGGAAAGGGCGTCGGAGCCTTCATAGGGAGGCTACGGTTCATCGGTTGCTTCAACGGAAGCTTCGGGGGTGTCCGCGGGCGTCTCCGCCGCGTCGGGATCGGTCGTTTCGGAGGGCTCGTCGGTGTTGGCGGGAGCCGTCGGCTGCGGCGTGGGATAGGCGATATCCGCGGTGCCGTTGGAGTTGATATAGATCACCGTGCCCGAAAGCTTATCGGGATCGGCCTTGGCTATCGCGCGGAACATGTATTCGGTCTTTTCGGCAACGTCCTTGGAATCGCCGAACAAAACCGTCACGCCGCTGCGCATGCCTATCTTTACGCTTGCGGCATTTGAAACGTCGATGTATTCAACGGAATCCACACGGTCGCCCATGCAGTTTATAAGCTCCATAACGGTATAGGGGCGAAGCTTTGATTTGTCGGATATTATGCTCGTGCCGGTGGTGAAGCCCATCGAGGCAAGGCCGCGTATGGAGAGCATATCCGAAGTATCGCCTCTGCGGCTGACGTCCAGCACGTAGCCCTGGCGGTCGATTATGCATGACAGCCCGCTCGAGGCGGTTATCGCGGCGAATTCCTCGCGCTCGCGCACCTCTATCGCAATGGTGTGGGGCAGCACGCGCCGCACGCCTATGCAGTCGATATAAGGATTCTTTTCAATGCCGTCGCGCGCGGCGGCAAGGTCATACAGCAGTATGTTCCGGCCCGTGTAAAGGCCCGAAAGATTGATTATCTCCTGCTCGGAAAAGCGTGAATTGCCCGTTACGGTTATGGTATCGACACTTGCGATGAAATAGAAGGCGACGAACGCCGCGCCGATCAGCACCAGCGCGGTTACGATCAGTATCGCGGCAAGGCTGCGCCTGCGCGGTTCGCCTTCGGCCCTTTCGGGCTTTCTGTGCACCACGTAAGTGGTCCGTCTTGCGCGCACGTCGGACTTGCGCTGCTTCCTGCGCTTTATCTCATAATGACGGGAGTGATCTGCGCCTTCGGACGCGGGCTTGTTCACGCGCACGGAAGAGACCGAAGCCCTGTTCTGTTTGGCTTCGGTCATACGCTGACCAACTGTTTTATTCGTCCGATCGTTTGGCATTTTTCGATACGACCTCTGTATAGCGTGAAACGTTGAGCAATATGCCGAATGCGGATAGGAACACGATCATCGAAGTGCCCCCATAGCTTATGAACGGCAGCGTCTGGCCGGTGGAGGGAAGAGCGCCCGATGCAACGCCTATGTTCAGCACCACCTGTATCGCAAGCACCGATGTGATGCCTCCCGCAAGGAGCTTGCCGAATTTGTCGGGGCAGCGGGCGGCTATCGTGATGCCGCGCCAGACGAGGAAGAAATAGGCCGCAAGCAGGCCAAGCATGCCCACAAAGCCCAGCTCCTCGCCGATGATCGCCGAGATATAGTCGTTTTCCCTTTCGGGAAGGAAATTCAGCTTTTGACGGCTGAAATTCAGCCCCTGCCCGAACAGGCCGCCGTTGCCGAAGGCAATGCGCGACTGTATGCTCTGATAGGACGAGCCGGTGGGATCGGCCTCGGGATTTATGAACGAGGTTATCCTGCCCGAACGGTAGCCCTTGAGCATTATCAGGGCGGCAAGCACCACCGCGCCCAGCACGATCAGCAGCAGCCTGTGCGAACGCTTGGTGCCGCCCAGATAGAGCATAACGTATGTCGTCAGCGCATACAGCACCACCATTGAAAGGTTCGGCTGCATTATCGTGGGGATGCAGAGCACCACAAGCACTATCAGGCAGGGCACTATGCCCACGATAAGGTTCTGCATGTTCACCCTGCGGCTCATAATATTCGCAAGGCTTATGACCAGCACGAATTTGCCCAGCTCGGTGGGCTGAAGATTGAAGAAGCCCAGGGGTATCCAGCGCCTTGCCTCGTTAACGGGCGGGAAGGCGAGCGTGAGGAACGTGAGCCCCAGCACGCCCAGATAGGCGAGTATGTTTATCACGCCGTTTTTATAGAACGTGAATTTAACGAAGGAAAGAAGGAACAGCCCAACCATGCCTATACCGAAGAATATGGCCTGGCGCTTTAAGAAATAGAGACCGTCGCCGTGGCTCGTGATGCCGTAATAATAGCTTGCGGAATACATCATTACAAGCCCGAAGGCGCAGATGGCGACCACCGCTATGAAGAGCGGAAAATCAAAGCCGTGACGGGTCAGCGTAACGGTCCTCTTTACGGTTTTGCGAACGGCAGTCTCCATTGTTTCTCCTTGAGGATCAGAGCGAGTTGACTATCTCCTTGAATATGCGGCCGCGCTGCTCGTAATCGGTGAACATGCCCCAGCTTGCACAGGCGGGGGAGAGCAGCACCGCGTCGCCTTCGGAGGCAAGCCCCCTGGCGGTGAGTATCATCTCGCGGAAATCGTCGCCCACGGCCACGATCTCGGTGAAGCCCTCGTCCACGGCGGCCTTCATGATGGCCTCGGTGTTCGAGCCGTTTACCACGGCGGCCTTTACCTTGCCGATCGCCGCGCGGAAAACGGGGCGGTAATCGGATTGCTTATCGTAATTGCCGGCGCCCAGAAGCAGCACGGTGGGCTTTGTCATGGCCTCGATGGCCTTTATGGTGGATTCGGGATTGGTGCCCTTGGAATCATTATAGTAGGTCACGCCGTCCAATATGCGGGTGAACTCTATGCGGTGCTCAACGCCCTTGAATTCGCGCAGCACCCTGCGCAGCGCCTTTACGCTCACGCCCATGCTCAGGCTCAGGCACACCGCGCACAGCGCGTTTTCAAGGTTGTGTGCGCCTATTATGCCAAGCTCCGAGGCTTGTATCACGGGCACCTCTATGCAGCCGCGGCGATAGATTATCATGCCGCCGCGCACGAAAGCGCCGTTTTTGACCTCGTGCAGACGCGAGAAGGTGAGCACCTTTGCCCTGGTCTTTGCCCGCATCACGATGGGGTCGTCCTCGTTGAGCACGGCGATATCGTCCTCGGTCTGGTTCTCGAACATGCGCATCTTGGCGGCGATATAGGCCTCCATTGAACCGAAGCGGTTGACGTGATCCTCGGTGATATTGAGCAGTCCCGCGGCGTTGCAGCGGAAATCGACTATGCTTTCGAACTGCAGCGAGGCGGTCTCGGCAACCACCGTGTCGCCGTCGCGGGTCTCAAGCGCGTGCTCGGTTATGGGAATGCCTATGTTGCCCAGCACGAAGGTCCTGCGGCCGTCGTTTTTCAGCTCGTCGTCGGCCTTGAATATCTCGCCGGTCAGGGCCGTGGTGGTGGTCTTGCCGTTGGTGCCGCCTATGCAGACGAATTTCGCGCCGCGCGCGCAGTAGCGCCAGCCCAGCTCGATCTCGCCTATCACCTCAATGCCCTTTGCGATGGCGGTCTTTACGAAGGGCTTGAATATGGGGATGACGGGGGAGATAACCATCAGATCCACGCCGTCAAGCAGCGCCTCGGGCGCAACGCCCAGGCGGTTTTCATACTCAACGCCCGAAAGGGCCTCCTCAAGGCCTTCGATCTCGGGCTTGAGATCGTTTATTATAACGCGGTAGCCCGCGCTGTAAAGCAGCTTTGCGGAGGATATGCCGCTCTTTGCCATTCCGACTATGAGAGCTGTTTTTTGTTCCATGATAAACCTCCCGTTATTATGCGCAAAAGCGCTTCGTTGCTGTAAAAAGAGCCGTTCGGTCGGGCCGGGGAGCTTGCAAAAGGAGAGCCGACCTCTTGCAAGCGCCCTTTTTAATGGCAGCCTTGCAAGATAGCCGCAACCCGGCATCCCTTATCCCGCGCCAAGTGCCAACAGGAAACACGGTTTCGGAACGCTCAGACCGAACGGCTTGAAATTCGAAACGATCACATGAACAGCATCAGCGCGACAAGGCACGCAAGCGCCGTTACTATCATATAGCCCGTCACTATCTTCGTCTCGGGATGCCCCAGAAGCTCGAAATGATGGTGAAGGGGAGCCATCTTGAATATCCTCTTGCCGTGGCGGAGCTTGAACGAGCCCACCTGCAGCACCACGCTCACCGCCGATGCGACTATGCAGCAGCCCATGAGCAGGAAGAGGAATATATGCCTTGAATAGATCACCATCGCGCACATCGCGCCGCCCAGCGCCATGGAGCCGGTATCGCCCATGAAAACCTTTGCGGGGTAGCTGTTCTTGGAAAGAAAGCCCATGCAGCCGCCCGCCACGGCAAACGCGAACACCGCCATGGAATTCATGCCGTCGGCTTCGGCGGTCATGATGGGAGCGTTGGCAAAGCCGCTGCCGAAAGCGCCGGCAAGATAAAGGAATATCACGCCCATCGCGATGGAATAGATCAGGGTCACGCCCGAGGCAAGGCCGTCGAGACCGTCGGTAAGGTTTGCGCTGTTGATTATGGCGATCATGGTGAACATCACAAGGGGGATGTACCAGAAGCCCAGATCGACCTTGGCGTTGAGCGAGGCGAACCACACCTCGGAGCCCAAATACTTATAGGCAAACAGCGCCGCCGCAAGCGAAAGCAGGAACTGCGCGATCACCTTTTGATAGGCCTTCAGGCCCAGGTTCCTTTTGTGGCGCACCTTGAGGAAATCGTCCACAAAGCCCACAAGGCCGCAGCAGATCATTATTATGACCGCGGGCAGGGTATAGCGCAGGGCGATATTCCAGATGGAGAATACGAGCGAAGCGGCCGTGATGGAGATTATGAACATTATGCCGCCCATCGCGGGGGTGCCTTCCTTGGCGGTGTGGGCGTGCGGGCCCTCCTCGCGCTCCACCTGACCGTATTTCAAACGGCGAAGGAAGGGTATGAAGAAGGGGGCGATAAGCATCACTATCCCCGCCGATACTATAAAGGCGAGTATTATCCGCATGTATTCCTGCATAGCTTTTGTTCCTCTGTTTTATTAGGAATTCTTTATTTCCTTGAGAAGCTCGGCAACGACTACCTTTTCGTCGAAGGGATACTTCACGTTCATTATCTCCTGATAGGTCTCGTGACCCTTGCCGGCAAGCACCACAACGTCGTCGGGCCTTGCGTGGGTAAGGGCGTATTTGATCGCCTCGCGGCGGTTCTGTATCACCACGTATTCCACGGCGGTCTTGTTAACGCCGTCAAGCACGTTGCCGATTATCGACATGGGATCCTCCGTGCGGGGGTTATCCGAAGTGACCACGCAGAAGTCGGAATAGCGGCCCGCCGCCTCGCCCATTATGGGGCGCTTGGCGTGATCGCGGTCGCCGCCGCAGCCGAACACGGTCATAACGCGTCCCTTGGCGAATTCGCGCACCGAGGTTAGCAGGTTGATCAGCCCGTCGGGGGTGTGCGCAAAGTCGAGTATCACCGAGAAGGGGAAGCCCGTTGTGTCAAGGGATTCCATCCTGCCGTTCACGCCCGAAACGTCGGCCAGGCCCTCTGCGATCTTATCCAGGGGGAAGCCCAGCTTTTCGCATATGCCCGCGGCAAGCATGGCGTTGAACACGTTGAAAAGGCCGGGAATGGGCACGGCGATATGGGCGGCGCCTAAGGGGCAGGTCATGTCGAATTCCACGTCGCGCACGCAGATCTCGATATTGTTGGCATAGATATCGGCAGGCTCACGCACGCCATAGGTCATGCGGGGGATATCCAGCCCCTCAAGCAGTCTTGCGGAATAGGCGTCGTCGGCGTTGACCACGGCAAAGCCGCTCCGCTCAAACAGCTTTCTCTTGGCGGCAAGATAGTTTTCGAATGTCTTGTGATAATCCAGATGATCCTGAGTGAGGTTGGTAAAGCCGCCTATCTCGAATTCGATGCCGTAAACTCGCTCCTGATCGAGCGAATGCGAGCTTACCTCCATCACCACCAGATCGACTCCCTCGTCGGCCATCATGCGCAGTATCTCCTGCAGCTCGGTGGATTCGGGGGTGGTGCGCTGAGTGGATATCACGCGGTCGCCTATGATGTTGCGGATGGTGCCTATCAAGCCCACCTTAAGGCCGCATTTCTCGGCGACGGATTTTATCATATAGGTGGTGGTCGTCTTGCCGTTGGTGCCGGTGACGCCGATTATGCGAAGCTGCTTTGCGGGATAATCATAAAGCTTCATGGCAAGTATCGCCATTGCGCGTCTGGAATTGGGAGCGATTATCTGGGGAACGGGAAGGGGCAGCTCGCGCTCGACGATAAGCGCCTCCGCGCCGTTCTTATAAGCGCCCTCGGCAAAATCGTGACCGTCCTTGAACGTGCCCACCACGCAGGCGAATATGCTCCCCGGCTTTACCCTGCGCGAATCGTATTCGATCCTGCGTATCTCGCGGTCGCCGTCACAGTTTATCAGCCTGAAATCGGTGTTTTCTATCAGTTTGGAAAGCAGCATATTCCCCCATATCCCCGCCGTGCGGGGTCTCCTTTCGGTTTATTCGTCCTGTCCCTCGAAGCGGAAGAAGGCCTTTATCTCCCTTCCGACTTCGACTACGTTATTGGGCGAGATGTCCTGCTTATAGCAGAATCCCGCGGGGTCGTCGGTCTCGGTAACAAGCACCAGACCCAGCTTTCGAAGCATATCGTATGCCTCAAGAGGCGTTTTGCCCTTAAGATCGGGCACCTTGACGTAGCTCTTCTGCTCCGTTTCCTCGTCCTCGGGATCGATGCCGGTAAAGAGCATGACCTGATAGCCCTTTACCACCGTCTCGCCCGCAGCGGGAAGCTGAGATATGATCTCGTCGTTCGACTGGCAGACGGCGCTGAGCCCAAGCTCCTCAAGAGCGGCCCTTGCATCCTCGGCGCTCATGCCGGAAACGTCGGGTATCTCGACCGTTTCGCCGCCCTCGGTGGGCTTGACTCCGCTGTAACGCAGCACGTCCTCAAGCACTTCCTTCACAAAGGGCGCGGCCACGGTGCTTCCGTATATGGAGCTTACCTGAGGCTCGTCGACCAGTATCAGGCAGACGAATCGGGGATCGTTCGCCGGCGCAAAGCCTATGAACGAGCAGATATAGCGGCCCTGATCCACTCTGCCGTATTCATCGTATTTCTGAGCCGTGCCGGTCTTTCCGCCCACGGCGTAACCTTCTATCTTGCAATTCCTGCCGGTGCCGTTGTCCACCACCGACTGCAGTATCTCGCGCACCTGCTTCGATGCGCTTTCGGATATCACCCTGCGGATGGGGGTGGTATCGGCGCTGAACACGGTCGCGCCCTTGTCGTCCACTATGCGGTCGATTATATAGGGCTGGTGCAGCTCGCCGCCGTTCACGGCCGCGCACACCGCCGAGCACAGCTGCAGGGGAGTCACGGCAATGCTTTGACCGAAGCCGATCCTTGCAAGATCGTTATCGGTTATGTATTTCTCGTGGGTGACGATGCCCGAAGCCTCGCCTATCAGCCCGCTCCCGGTGGAGCTGCCCAGGCCGAAGGCGTAAAGGTAGTCGTAAAACTTCTCCTTGCCCATCGAAAGCGCCATGTTCATAAAGGCGCAGTTGCAGGAATTTTCGGCGGCCTCGGTAAGGTCCTGGCTGCCGTGGCCGGCGTGGCGCCAGCAGTGGATGCTTTCGCCGTTGACGGTGCTGCTGCCCGGGCAGAAGAACGAGCTGTTCTTCGTCACCGCGCCCGAATCGAGGGCGGCGGAAAGGGTGATTATTTTGAACGTGGAGCCTGGCTCATACACGTCCGCAGCGATGCGGTTGCGCGAGAGCTGATTCAAAAGCTCCATATCCGATCTGGGCGGATCGTTGGGATCGTAGCCGGGCTGCGAGGATATCGCGAGTATCGCGCCCGTGCGGCAGTCCATTATTATGCCCTGGGCGGATTTTGCATTGTTGACCTCCACGGCCTCCTTCAGCGCTCTTTCAAGATAGCTTTCCATCACGCTGGAGCAGGTGAGTATCAGCTTGTCGCCGTTGATGGGCTCGATGTATTCCCTGGTGCCATAGGCCAAAAGGTTTCCCGAGCTGTCGGTTTCGGCGATCTGCTTGCCGTCGGTGCCGGAAAGGTATTCGTCATAGGAAAGCTCAAGCCCCGCCTGACCGCGGTTGTCGACGTTGGTAAAGCCGATCACCTGCGATAAAAGACTGCCCATGGGGTAATAGCGCTTGCTGTCGGAAACGGTGCCGACTCCCGCGCCCAGCTTCAGCGCGTCCACCGCGTCGCGCGTGGCGGCGTCGATCTGGCGCTTTAAAACTATCTCCTGATACTGCTGCGAGGTGCAGCGCTTCAAAACGGTGGTGTAATCAAGGTTCAAAAGCCTTGAAAGCTCTGCGGCGATCCTTTCGCGGTCGCTGTCGCCCATCTGCTTGGGCCATATGACGACCTTGAAAACGTTGCCGTTGGTCGCCAAAACCTCGCCCTCGCAGTCCAATATCTCACCACGCGAAGCCGAGATCGTCGTTGTCCTCGTCCATTGGCTCAGCGCTCTGCGCTGTATGTCGGGACCCATTATTACCTGAATAACAAATAAAAATCCTGCAAGCAACAGGAATAAGCTTCCGTAGACTAAAAGCGTGCTTTTGAGCCGCGCCTTCAAAGGTCTTTTCGGCTTTGATGTGGTTGTAGCGATCTTCAAGCGACGCTTTTTGGTGCGCTTTTCAGCCAAATGAAACCACCTCCGCTCAGTTGCCGGCGCCTCCCGTAACGGGGTAGGTCATACCCGCAATGTTCGCTGCTTCGTGGGAGGATGCGGCGTCGATGGAGAAGAGGTATTCGACGTTGGTCTTTTCAACCATGCTCTCCATGCCGGCAACACGCCTCGAGAGCTCGTTCAGCTCCCTCTGTGCAGCGGAAATACTGTTGTAGCCCGAGAGCATTACTATGAGCGCCAGAGCGACGGCGAGCACGCAGGCCACCGCGACCAGCTTGTAGAATACGTTGTTTTCCTTTGCGGCCTGGGCAATGGAGCGTTTCCGGGATGCGGGCTTCTTCTTTGCGGGAACAAGCGCCGGACGGCGGCGGGGCTTCACCTCGTGGGTGGGCTCCGCAACGCGGGTATAGGGAAGCGCCTCGGAATCGATGGCAAGATTGCCGCGGCTGGGCGCATAGACTCTCAGTGCATCAAGGTTCTTTCTCTTGTTCGTCTCGGGCATACTCATAATATTCATCCTCTGTACTCGTTATTCGTTCTTTTTATCGCTCTCAGCTTTGCGCTTCTTGCTCTGGGGTTGGATTCAAGCTCTTCTTCGCCCGCCGTTATGGGCTTTCCCGTAAGTATCTCGGCCAAAGGCTTTTTGCCGCAGATGCATATGGGGGCGGATGGGGGACAGGTGCAGGGATCCTTAAGCTCGCGGAACACGTTCTTTACTATCCTGTCCTCAAGGGAGTGGAACGTGATCACGCACAGCACTCCGCCGGGATTCAAAAGCAGCGCCGCGTTCTTCACGGCCTCGGCCAGGCCGTCAAGCTCGGAATTGACCTCGATCCTTATCGCCTGGAAGGTGCGCCTTGCGGGATGCGGGCCTTCGCGCCTTGCGGCGGCGGGTATGGCGCCCTTTATTATCTCGGCGAGCCTCGTCGTGGTCTCGATGGGAGCCGATTCCCTTTCCCTTGCGATGGCCCGGGCGATCCTCATTGCGAATCGCTCCTCGCCGTAATCCCTTATTATCTCGAATAATCGTCTTTCGGGGTATCCGTTCACCACCTCGTAAGCCGAAAGCGGTGCGGTGCGGTCCATCCTCATGTCAAGCGGCGCGTCGGCTCCGTAAGAGAAGCCCCTGCCGCCGTCGTCGAGTTGATGGGAGCTGACGCCGAGGTCAAGTATTATCCCGTCCGCGCCGTCAGCCCCATACTCTTTCAGGGGGAGTATACCCTTCATGACGAAGAAGTTTCCGTGTATGGGGTGAAAATTGTCAAATCTCGCGAGGCGTTTCGAAGCCGCCTCTATCGCGTCAAGATCGCGGTCTATGCCGAAATGCTGCGCTCCCTTGGGAAGCCTTTCCAATATGCCCTCGCTGTGCCCGCCTCCGCCCAGCGTCCCGTCGACCGTTATCATGCAGGTCTCGGGGTGCATCAGCTCGAGCACCTCGCGAAGCATTATCGGAGTGTGATATGAGCTTTCGGTCATTTCAGGTTCCTGACTTCCTCTGCATTGGCCTTCAGCTCCTCCTGGAGCTGCCATTCGTCATAAGCCCTGTTGTTCCTGTCAAGCGCATCGGGCGCCCAGATCTCGAATACGGGGTTGTTGGAGCGGATGTTCGCAGTGAGCATCGCAGTGCCCGTTATGCCGGCGTAATCGAGGTTGGCGGAATCGACCGATATGCGGCGCTTCTGATCAAAGCGGCAGTTGCACGCATACTGCAGCAGGTTCCTGGTCGCGTCCGCCTTGCGCCCGCCGTAGGAGGAGGGGTTGTGGGCGAAATCGTTGATGGTGCTTTCGTATGCCTGCGCGGGCAGCGCGGTCAGGAAATGCTCTCCGGAAGGGGATAAGTCTCGCACGATCACAACGCCTTCGCCAAGATCGGGATGCCAGCCCGAAGGAACTATCAATCTGCCCTGGGCGTCTACCGTTACCTGAAAGCTTCCGACGATCAACTTATCCACCTCCTTTGACCATATTTTGCAAATTGCTTACCCATTTACCGACACTACTGTGAGGGTAGCTATATTGTAACATCGCTATGGTCCAATGTCAACCCTATTTGTCACTATTTTAAGAAAAAATTTCCCAAACCTGTCCTATTTGACCCTAAGCCGGGCTTGCATAAACCTGCGCGAAAGGGTATAATCGGGGGGAAGGAAAAGGAGACGTGAAGCTATGGAACTGATACTTGCAAGCGGGTCCCCGAGAAGGGCCGAACTGATGCGAAACTGCGGTTATGAATTCACCGTGCTGCCCAGCGCCGCGGACGAGAGCGGCGTTGCGGCCGAAGCTCCCGACGAGCTTGTGAAGCAGCTTTCTTTGATGAAGGCGCGCAGCGTGTTCCTTTCGCTGCCCGAGGAGCGCAGGGCCGAAGCGGTCGTCATGGGTTCCGATACCGTGGTGGTGCTTGGGAATGAGATACTGGGCAAGCCCCGCTCTAGGGATGAGGCGGCCGAGATGCTGCGCCGCGAAAGCGGGCGCGTGAACACCGTCTATACCGGCCTTGCGATCGTGCGCGACCGGGGCGACGGCGAGCTTGAGATATCGCTTTGCGACAGCACGGACGTGCATTTCCGCGCGCTTTCCGAGGAGGAGATCGAGGCCTACGTTGCGACGGGCGAGCCCCTGGACAAGGCGGGAGCTTATGGCATACAGGGCGTTTCGTCCATGTTCATCGAGCGCATCGAGGGCAGCTTTTTCACCGTCGTAGGTCTGCCCGTGCACCTGGTCTACAGCGAGCTGAAAAGGCTGGGCATAAGCCCGCTCGGCATGCGGCCCGCGGTAAAAGATCAATAAACGCCAATCATTTCATACCAAAACGAGTAAACCTCCGTTCCCTTTTGGAATACTAATCAGTATCCGAAAGGAACGGAGGCGTTTTTATGAGCGAATATCTGGCTGTGGATCAGGGCTCCTCGCGCACCAAGCTTATGGCGCGCTCGGGCGGGTTTTCCGACGAGACCCGTGCGGCGCTCGATCCCCAAAACTCACTTCGCGTGATAGCCGCGGGTGAGGAGGGGCGGCGCATTTTGGGAGCGGGCGCCGCTTATCCCGTGCGCGGCGGGATCGCGGATATCCCCCTTGCGGCGCTGCTTTTAAGGCGGTTCGCGCTGAGGGCGCTTAAGCGCCGCACCCTCGTGGGAGTCGGCGCGTTTATCGCGGCGCGCGGCGGCGTTCCCGAGCATGACCGCGAGGCGCTCTTAGAGGTCGGCCGAGAGGCGGGCTTCAAGCGCGTGCGCCTCGTTTCCGCACTGCTTGCCGGGGCGGTCGGCGCGGGGATGGATATAGATGGGGAGCGCGCGTTCATGGCGGCGGATATCGGGCGCGAAAGCCTGACCTGCGGGCTCATATCCAACGGCGGCCTGCTGTGCGAGCGCACGGAGCGCATGGGCTCGGTGATATTCGACAGGCGCATCATGGCGTATTTTGCCGAAGAGCAGGGGCTTTTGATATCCTCGCGCACTGCCGAAGGGCTCAAAAAAAGCCTTGCCGGGCCAATGCTGCGCGTGAGCTGCCGCGACGCCGCTTCGGGGCGCGCCAAAACGGTCGAGCTGCGCTCCTCCGCGCTGCAAAGCGAGCTTGCCCCCTGCGTGAACAGGCTGAGCGGGGCGATACTTCGCGCCATCGACTCCGCGCCGGCGGAAGCCGCGGGCGACCTTGTGGACACGGGCATACTGCTCTTCGGCGGAGGGGCGGAGCAGTACGGCCTTGCGGAGGCGCTTGCCGGCCGCCTTGGGATACCCGTCGTGACGGCGCCTTCGCCCGAATTCGCGGCGGTATCGGGGATAAGGGCGCTGGCGGAGGGAAGGAGCCCTAAACGGCTGAGATACGTTGAGATGTGACGTGCGGCCGGGAGCGTCTTTGCGGTTTTCGGCGCATAATAAAACAGGGAATGCGGTCATCATAAACCGCACTCCCGGTTTTTGCTTTTTTTGCCGGGGCTTTTTAAGGCCCGGAATTTACAGCTTTTTTAAGGTGAGATCTTTATACTTGATACAGCCTTCGCCGAAGGACAGCGTGAGCATGCCGCCCTTTTCATATGACGCGCGGGCAAGCGCCTCGAACGCGGTTTTCTTATCCATAAAACGTCCTTTCCTCAAAGCGTCGCTTGAAAATACTTATTCTTCCTCGTTTTCCCCGTCCTCTTCGTCTCCGTCCATCAGCTCGCAGAAGACCTCGAACAGCTCGTCAAGCAGCACCTCGTTCTCAACGGGCTCAAGGGCGTCCTCGCCCTTGGCTTTGGTCAGGTGCATGAACACTATCTCTTCCTCTTCCTCGTCGATGAAGTCGGCGGGGGCAAGCGCCATATAGCGCTCGTCCTCATACATGAACGTGAGGATATGCTCGAATATTATGGGCTGACCGTCGTCGCCGATCAGCGTTATCTCCATGGTTTCGTCAACGTTTTCCATATGTTTCTCCTTGATCATAGTTTAACGGGATGAAGGGTCATGTAACCCTCCAGAATCACCTGCGCGGCGATCTTGTCCACCACCTTGCGGCGCTTCTGCCACTTCAGCTCGGCCTCGTAAAGATAGCGCTCGGCGGCCATGGTGGAAAGGCGCTCGTCATAGAAATCATGCTCGCCGTCCCAGCCGTCAAGCACGAGCTCGGCAAAGGCCTTTACCTTGTCGCAGGCAAACCCATAGGAGCCGTCCATATTGCGGGGCAAGCCGAAAACAATGCGGCAGGGAGCCCATTTCTTTGCCGCTTCGCGGATATACGCCGCGTCGCGCTCATCGTCGCCCGTGCGGGCATAGGTCTCAAGCCCCTGCGCGGTATAGCCCAGGGCGTCCGTCACGGCAAGGCCTATTCTTTTATCGCCGACGTCCACGCCGAAATATCTGTACATATCAGATCACCTTTATATTGAATTCGGGGCACGCTCTTGCGCAGTACCCGCATGTTGCGCACTTATCGTAATCGATCCGCGCTATGCCGTCCACCATGGTTATGGCGTGATTGCGGCATGCGTCCACGCACGTGCCGCAGCCCTGGCACCAATCCTGTATGAGCATGCGCCTGCGCACCTGCCCCAGCCGCTCGGCTATCGCCGGGTCGGGCGTTTCGCCGGCGAACCTCGCACAGTTGTAATCCACCTCGTCGATCGACTGCATGCCTATGGCGATGGTATCGATGCAGGAGATATCCAGTATGAAATCCAGCGCCTCCTCGCGCTCGGCGATCAGGTGCCCGCCGCCAAGGGGCTTCATGGCGATTATCCCGCGCCCGTCCTCATGCGCGCGCCCGATCACGGAAAGCATTTCGGCGGGAGTCCCGTCCGCAATGCCCACTCCCTTCTTATTTATAAGGGGGAACAGCACGTCAAGCTCCGGGTGCATGAGCGCCGCCTCCATGCAGCGGACGTAGTGGGTGGACAGCCCTATCGCGCCGATATAGCCCTGCTCCTTCCTTTTAAGGAAGTATTCAAGCGCCTCCCTGTGCCCGCGTATGGTATGCGCGCTTTCCTGCTCGTGCAGCAAAAACACGTCGATGTATTCGCGCCCGATCCCCTCCACGGCCTTTCTGAACGAGGCCTCGGCAGTGGCGGTGTCGTAAGAATAGCTCTTGGTGCACACGACCACGTCGGGCTTTATCCTCACCGCCTCGCGCACGTGGGGATAGGTCTCGTATATTTCGGCGGTGTCAAGAAAATTTACGCCGTGCTCAAAGGCGCGCTCCAAAAGCGCCGCGCCCTCCGAAACGGAAAGACCCCTTTGAAAAGGGCCCATCGTGAGCGTGCCAAAGCAAAGGCGCGATACGAACTTGCCTGTTTTTCCCAGTTTTCTGTAGATCACGCGTCTTCTTCCGTGCTGTTGACCTCGATATAGGATCTAACAAGCTCCTCTATGAGCTCGTCGCGCTCGAGGGTGCTGATCAGATAGCGGGCGTTGTTATAGCTCGTTATATAGGTGGGATCTCCGGAGAGCAGGTAGCCGACGATTTGGTTAACGGGATCGTAGCCCTTTTCTCTCATGGAGGAGTATGCCTGCATGAGCACCTCGTGGGCGGTCTGCTTGTCCTTCGGCATTTTGAATTTGATGGTGTCCATATTGCCGCTCATTTATTCGATCCTTCGCCTTTGCGCCGCAAAGGCATCCTTTCCTGTGATATTCTTCGTTCTTGCTTTGTATTATCGGAAGGATCGGCTTGACCGTCCTTCCGGCAGGGCCGAAAAAGCCCGCAAATGATACAAATCCCGTGAAGCCACATATGACCTCACTTTATTTTAGCATATACGCAGGCAAGGCTCAATACCCAAAAAAGGGATTTTTGCAAAAAACGGGCCGCATGCCGGCCCGAATGCTTATAAACCGTTCGTCACGTTCTTCCACAGCTTCCTGCCGTCGCGCTTCATCCTTTTGCCCACGGCCGGATAGATCACCGTCACCGCCGCGACTCCCGCGGCCATCCCCGCGGCAAGCCCCGCCGCCATGCCCGAAACAAAACCGATCGTCTTCATTTTTTCAGTGCCTCCCTTCATAAAGCTTTTGCCCGCTTAGTTTTTGCCGAAAAGCGCGCTTCGATGTGAGGTATGTTTCGGAAAAATGCTGTTTACAATCAAGGAAAAATCTGGTATATTTAACTCAAATAAAAAGCAAAGGAGCATCACAATGGGCAATCTGATTCTTAACACGATACTTTCAAGGAGCAGCATACGCGCATATCAGGACGAGAAGCTTTGCGAAGGCGAGCTTGAATTTTTGAAGAAGGCCGCGCTGGCTTCGCCCACCGCCATGAACAGGCAGGAGCAGCGCTTCATATTCGTTACCTCGGACGAGAAGCGCGAGCGCCTGGAGCAGGCGATAGTCGAGGGCGTTATCGCCTCCGGCAACGAGGCCTTCATCGAGCGCATGAAGTCCCGCGGCGGCAAGGTGACCTACAACGCGCCCCTGGTCGTGATCATCTGCGCCAAGCCCTCGCATTTCGCGCCCGTCGACGCGGGCATAGCGGTGGAAAATATCGCCATCGCCGCAAAATCCATAGGCCTGGGCAGCGTGATACTCGGCATGCCCGCCTCGGCCTTCAACCGCCCCGGCGCGGAGGAGGTCAAGCGCGAATTCGGCTTCCCCGAGGGGTATGAGTTCCAGATCGCCATCTCGGTCGGAAGAAGCGCGACGAGCAAGGAGCCGCATACCTGGGACGAATCGCACGTGATCGATCTGTGATGCTCGGATGACAAAAGGGACGGTTCTTTTATGACAAAAGGGACGGTTCTTTTTGTCATCTTTTTCATTTGAAACCGAAGGTTGCGCAAAAGAAACCGATAGTTGGTGGAAAAAGCTCCTTTGCAACCGCATAATGAGGGACAGAAAAACCAAAGGAGCTACCCCATGACCAAGAAAGAAATCAAGGCCCTGCGCCGCCCCTTCCTTCGGGAGCTGTTCCGAAAGAACAAATTCAGCCTGTTTATGACCGTTATCGCCGCGGTGCTCGGCGCCATAGGCGCGATAGTGATCTCGTGGCTTATAAAGGAGGTCATAGACCTTATCGCGGGCGTGAGCAAATACACCTTCGGCACGCTGCTGATCGTTGCGGGATGCGGATTCGCCGTGATGCTCATTTCCGGCGCGATCGACTACGTGTTCCTTTCCAAATTCCGCGCCAGGGCGATGAAGCAGTACCGCGAATACGCCTTCGGGCAGCTTATGAAGAAGGGCATACAGGCCTTCTCCGGCGAGAACTCTTCCCTTTATATCTCCGCGCTGTCAAACGACGTGAACACCATCGAGCGGGATTTCGTCACCCCGATCCAGGGCACGATAGAGGTCGCGCTTTCGTTCATAGGCGCGCTGGGGCTGATGCTGTGGTACAGCCCGCTTCTGACGCTCATATCGATAGGCTTCTCGCTGCTCCCGATAGTCGTTTCGATCGTATTCGGCAACAGGGTCGCCAAGGCGGAGAAGGTCGTTTCGGACAGGAAGGAGAGCTACACGGGCCTTTTGAAGGACGCGCTCACGGGCTTCCCCGTGATTAAGAGCTTCAAGGCGGAGCGGAGCATCTCCCGCATGCATGACGAGAACAACGGCGAGGTCGCTTCCGCAACGAATAAGCGCACCAAGGCGAACGTGCTCGTCAACTACTCGTCCATGATCGCCGGCGGCGTCGTGCAGTTCGGCGTGTTCCTCGTCGCCGCCGCGCTCGTGCTTTCGGGCAGGAGCATCACCGGCGGTACCGTATTGGTATTCGTGCAGCTTCTGAACTACGTGCTCGCGCCGATACAGTCGTTCCCGACATTCTACGCGGGCATGAAGTCCTCGTTCGCGCTCATCGACAAGCTCGCTTCGGCGCTCAGCAAGAACGTGCCCGACGAGGGCGAAAGCATCCCCGCCGAGCTTCGCGAGGGTATCTCGCTTCGCGACGTTGCGTTCTCCTATGAGGAGGACAAGCCCGTGCTTTGCGGCGTGGACATGGAGCTCAGGGCGGGCGGCTGCTACGCGCTGGTAGGCGGCTCGGGCAGCGGCAAATCGACCATACTCAACCTGCTCATGGCGTCCTCCCGGAACTATTCGGGCGGGATATTCTACGACGGCAATGAGCTTAAAAGTATCTCCGCAGGCTCGCTCTACGAGCTCGTTTCGATCATTCAGCAGAACGTGTTCGTGTTCAACAGCACCATCCGCGACAACATCACCATGTTCTCGGATTTCCCCGAGGAGGAGATCGAGCGCGCGGTGCGCCTCTCCGGTCTTGAAAAGCTGATCGCCGAAAGAGGCTCCGACTACCTCTGCGGCGAGAACGGTTCCGGGCTCTCCGGCGGCGAGCGCCAGAGGATATCCATCGCAAGGGCGCTCCTGCGCAAGACCCCCGTGCTGCTCGTCGACGAGGCGACGGCCTCCCTCGACGCGCAGACCTCCTTCGACGTGCTCGACGCGATACTGGAGCTCGACGGCTACACCCGCGTGATCGTCACACACGATCTCGACGAGAACGTGCTCCGCCGCTGCGACGGGCTGTTCACGCTGAAAAACGGCGTGCTCTCCGAGCAGGGCACTTTCGACGAGCTGATGGAAAGGCGGGGGTATTTCTACTCGCTGTTCACGGTCTCGCAGAGGTGATCCGAATAATAATGAAAGATCCCGCTTTGGGCGCATTCACTTAAGGATACACAGCCTCAAAAGGTATCTTTTTGCGCCGTACTGCGTCTAAAATGCTCATAAGACTTTCCAAGTATTATTCCGCTTTTCTCCTTGTCCGGCACAAAAATCTCCTCTTTTGAGACGCTTCGCGGTTTTCAGCCGTCAAGATGAAAACAGATCCGGGGACCGTTCCGTCCACGGATCTGTTGTTGTTTTGGAGACTCTCCTCGGCTGAAAACCTGCATCTCCTTAAGTGAATGAACCCTTACGGCGGGATCTTTTTATTCCCAAAAAGCGAAAGGCCGCGCCCGGGAAGGTGATGAAAGGAGGTCGATCACCGGAGCGGCCTGACGCCGGAACAAAAAAGACGGAACTGTGAACTTGGCGTGTTTATGAGAGGCGGGTCATGCCTCTTCTGCGGGAACGAACGGATCGAGCACCAGCACGCGATCCTCTCCCAGGGTGTTTTTGAATATGGAAGCTTCGAAATCGTTGAGCTTGTGTATGCGGCAATCCTGCGCGGTGGAAACGAAATTGCTGCAGTCGTCCAGCTCAGACAGCGCGCAGAGCGGCGTCCTGTAATGCATGGGGATCACGACGGAGGGGCGAAGCGTGTTGGCAAGCTCCCTTGCGCCGAGATAGTCGATCGTGTATTTGCCGCCAATGGGCACAAGCAGCACGTCCACAAGACCTATCGCGGCCGCCTGCTCGCGTGAGAGCTGATGGCCTATATCGCCCGCGTGCAGCACGCGTATGCCGTCGATCTCAAAGAGGAACATTATGTTTTTGCCGCGCTTTGCGCCGCCGGCCTCGTCATGGAAGGTGGGGAAGCCGGTGATCCTGACGCCGCCGACCTCGTATTCGCCGGGCTCGGTGATTATAACGGGCTCGCCCGCCGCGGCCTTGATATAGCAGTGATCGAAGTGCATGTGGCTCACCGTCACAGCACTGCAGTAAACGTTCTTGACGTCATATCCCGTCGAAGGCGCGCACGGATCCGCGAGCACGGAAGTGCCGTTCTCGCTCGTGAGCAGGAAGCAGGATTGACCAAACCATTTGATATTCATAAATTTGACCTGTAGACTATAAAGTCTGCCTTTCGATATTATAGAGCGCCGCCGCCATAAAAAGCGCCGACCTGCGGCCGAGAAGCCTTTCGCGCCTGTCAAGCGCAAGCGCCTTTAAACATGCGTCCGCCGCCAGATTGCGCGAGGCGGGGGAATCGCAGAAGACCGCCATGCGGAAGGCCCTTCTCATCAGCCCGCCTTCGGGAAGCGAGAACGGCGCGTCGGGCCGTTCGTTTGCCGTGTCGAGCAGCCTTGCCACGGCGTAATCGACGCCGCATGGCGAAAGCCCGATGACCTCGGCAGGGGTTGAGGGCGCATCCCCCAAGCCTTCGCAGAGCGATAAAAAAGCTTCTTCCGAGATGCCGAAATTGATGAAGCCGCCCGAGACCCATGCCTCGGAAAACAGGGCGCGCCCGCCCAAACACACTTCATCACGGATATTATATACCACGGTTTCGGAAATGTCAACCCCGTATTTTCGCGGCAGAGGCGAGCTTACGTCGGCATAGGCTCCGAAAAAGGTTATATCCGAAGCGCCGGCCCCGGGGAATACCCTTTGAAGCGCGGGCAGCAGCGCCGCTGTTATGCGCTCCCTCGGACTCATTCGCCGGCCTTCTCCTCAAGCTTTTCTTCGGCCTTTTCGGTTGCTTCCTCGGCCTTTTCGGCGGCCTCTTCGACCTTCTCTTCGGCCTTTTCGGCGGCCTCTTCTACCTTCTCTTCGGCCTTTTCCGCGGCCTCATCGACCTTCTCTTCGGCCTTTTCCGCGGCCTCTTCTACCTTCTCTTCGGCCTTTTCAGCGGTTTCTTCTACCTTCTCTTCGGCCTTTTCGGCGGTCTCTTCGACCTTCTCTTCGGCCTTTTCAGACTTCTTCTTGGCCGAGCCCGTGACCTTTTCAACTGTCGCCTTGGCCTTTTCCTCGACCTTCTTCACGGCGGCGTCGACCTTTTCCTCGACACTGTCGACCTTGGATTCGATCTTTTCCACGGCGGCGTCGGCCTTATCCCCGGCCTTTTCCAGCGCGGTTTCGGGATTTATGCTGCCGTCGGGGTTCTTCCTTTGGGCGCGGTCCTTTTTTTTACGGCTGTAAAGCCAATCGTCGCGCAAAATATGGAGCGCGGTGAAGGGATAGTCGAATGCCAGCGCGCGGCATTTCTTTGAAAACAGCGCGGGCAGGAGTATGAACGCGGCAAGCACCACGGCAAGCGCGGCGAGCGCGGCGGGATAGGGGATGGCGGAGCGTGAGCAGAATTCCGTCACTCCTCCCGCGGTCACGGCCATCAGCATGTGCGAGAGCACGGCGGGTATCACCGAGCGCAGCCTCCATGTCAAAACGCCGTGCACCGCGCCGATAAAGAGCGCGATGAAGAACGCGCACGCGGCGGCTTCGGTATTGCCCTGGCTCCACTTGGCGTGGGTGAAGACCATTATATAGGCGGCGACTGCATAGGCGACGGTGGAGAGCACCATTGCCACGGAGAAATGTATCTTTTCGAGATAGCTGAATATCACGCCGCGGAATATGAGCTCGAGCACGGCGGGGACCAGCAGCATGAGTATGAGCTGCTTATCGGCAAACGCGCGGCTGACGTCCCGAACGAACACGAGGAAGCCCTCGGCCTGGGCGCTCTGATGGGCGCCGAAGAAGAGGCTCAGCGAAACGCTCGTCAATATGGAGATAAGCGCGATAAATACAAGATAGATGGGGTTGAAAAGGTTCAAGCCTCCGCAGTCGTGCGGCGCGCGAAGCGAGAAGCAGAAAACGATCAGCGCGGCGGCGGCGCTGATGATCGCGCAGGTTTTGAAGATATTGTTTATATCGCCCGTCATGGCGTCGTTGACGCTCTCGTCTATGTAATGCTGATCCACGGGGGAAGCGGCGTTGGCAACGCGCGCTTCGGCAAGCTCGCGCGCCTTGTTCTCATAGCTTCGGGGCACCATAAAAAAAGGAACGACAAAGCCGAAAAACACCAGTACAGCCAGCAGAAAAAAGCCCAAGCACTTCAAAAACTTCATGATCATCACATCCCCGCCCGAAAATGCGGAGTCCCTTCAATATATATTGAATGCCCGCGTGTGCGGACAAATCCCCCCAAATCCATATTATAACAAAATTTTGCCTTATTTTCAAGTATGAGATTCCCTTTCGCGGCAGATGCTATTTGCGATAGAACCGCATGAAAGGATCTGATAATATGAAGAAAAAGGAATTCTCAAGGAGCCGCGTCGAAAGAAGGCTGATCGCGCGGGCGTTTTTCAAAAGGAACGGCGCGTTCATCGCGATAGCCCTGGCGCTGTGCGCGCTGGGCGGGCTGATCGCGGTCATGCCCTTTGACAGGAGCGAGGCCGATCCCGGCGCGCCCGCCGAAAACTCGATGGATGAGCGCCTGAAGGACGCGCAAAGCTCGGCGTCTCCCATCCCCCTGCCCACAAGAAGGCCGCTCCCGACGCTTCCTCCCGCCGGGAGCGCGGGGCTTTCGCCCCTGCCCACCGTGATGCCCGATATGACCCCCGCGCCCTCGAAGGAGCCCTTGCCCACTTCGGAAGCCAAGCTCGATTCGCCCGTTGACGGAAAGCTGATCAAGCCCTATGCGATGGACTGCCTGATCTATTCAAAGACGCTCAATCAGTGGATGACGCATTCCGGCGTGGATATCGCCGCGCCGATAGGCGCCGAGGTACGCGCCGTGGCCGCGGGCACTGTCGAGTGGGTGACGGACGACGATCTTTTGGGCACGTGCGTGCTCGTCGATCACGGCAGCGGCCTCAAGACGCTCTATTGCGGGCTTAAGAAGGAGCCGCCCGTCAAGGACGGCGACAGGCTCGAGCCCCGCGCGCTCGTGGGCTATGTGGGCGATACCGCCATATCCGAGTGCGCCGAGGAGAGCCACCTTCATTTCGAGGTCGTGAAGGACGGCCTGCCCGTCGACCCGGAGGGGTACGTGCTGATCGCAAGCGAAGGCCGATAATAATATGAAGGCCGCCTTTCAGGCGGCCTTCATGCTGTTTTCATCAATCCGCATAGGGTATCTCGGCGTATTCATCCTGCTCCGCGCCGTTTATGTATATGGGGAACCCGTCTGCGGGATCGCCGAACGTGACCTTTGCGCGGCCTATCGTGCCGTCCTTGAGGAGCACGTCAACGTAGGTCTCGAGGTCGGTCGCGTAGGGGACTATGATCTCGCCCTTCTTGACGGTGATCGTTCTTCCGTCGGAGGTTTCGAGCTTGAGCTCGCGCCTCAGCACCAGCGTGGGATACTCGGGCGGCAGCTCGAATACCTCGGGCCGCTCGACATACAGATACTCATCGGAGATCACCTTGAAGCCTTCTCCGGTAACGGTCAGCCGGCCCTGTACGAACTCGGTCCCCAGTATCTCCGTACGCACTCCGAAGCACAGGCCCTCCTCGGCATTGAAAACGTAATCCTCGGGGAAGCCGTTAAAGAATGACGCGTCGGCGAACGCCTCGATCGGCTCCGTGAACGCCTCGAAATCGCTCCCGTCGTCCTTAAGGCGCACCGCGGTGGTAAGCGGATCGCCGTCCTCCTGATCGAAGCATATGAAGAGCTCCTTCTGCGGGTTCGTGGGATCGAGGTCCGCAACGGCCCCTATGAAGCCCCAGCCCATCTCGACCCTTTCAATATAGGGTGAATCGGGGTCGCACGCCCTTGTAATGATGATGGTGTAGGCGGTGTAATACTCCTCAACGTCCTCCGTCTGAACGAGCACCGTATCGTCCTGCCCGTCGCCGTCCATATCGACTATATAGGGCAGATCGTTGCGGATCGGCATGAAGAAATCTCCGCCCGGAAGCGGCGTGACCGTAACGGGCACCTCCGTGGGCAGAGCGGTCCGCGCGGGGACCTCCGTGGGCTCCGGCGTGGGAGCCTCGGTGGGAGCTTCCTTAGGCGCCTCGGTGGGCTCGGCGGTGGGCGCTTCCGTGATGACAGGCTCGTCAGTAATGACCGGCGCTTCCGAAGCGTTTGCCTCGATGGGCTTTTCCTCCCCGCAGGCCGCAAGGCAGAGCGCGAGGACAAGGATCGTTAAGAGTACAAATAACTTTTTCATCTTTTCCTCCTGTTGGGACCATGGTAACGGTTCAAATAGAACTCGTTATCCTGCGTTTATGCTTAACCTGCATACCGAATATCCGCGTATTCATCCTGATTCACCCCGTTGAAATATACCTGATAGTGAGTCTCGGGATTATCGAACGTGACCTTCGCGCGGCCGATCGTGCCGTTTTCGAGCTTTACCTTGACGTAAGTTTCCATATCGGTGGCATAAGCATATATCTTCTCGCCCTTCTTAGCGGTTACGGTCTTGCCGTCATCCGTTTTCAGCTTAAGGTCTCGCTTGAGCTTGAGCTCGAACTGGTAGGGGTAGAGGAATTCCTCACTTATATGCGTGATGCCATCCGCGGTGACCGTGATGTGGTTTGTAACGTAAATGGTACCGAGTATCTCCGTGCGCTTCCTGATAAGGAGGCCCTCCTCCGCATGATAGACGAAGCCCTCGGGCAGACTGTCGAAGAAGAACGGATCGTCTATCAGCATGCACCTTTCATAAAAGCTGTCGAAATCGCTGCCGTCGTTCTTCAAACGGAAGGCGTAGGTGTGCTCGCTGCCTTCGTCGTCGAAGCAGATCAAAAGCTCCTTCCCAGCGTCGGAGGGATCGCAGTCCACGACGACTCCGAACATGCCTTTGACCCCCCATTTCGTCTCGAATTCATATGGCTCGTCGGGCTTGCACGCGCGGTCGATCGTCACAAGGTAATAGCCGTACACCCCGTCTTCATCATCTTCGTCTTCGATGAACTTGACGAGCACTATATCATCCTGCCCGTCGCCGTCCATGTCGACGATATAGGGCAGATCGTTTCGGAGGGGCATGAAGAAATCTCCCTCGGGCAGCGGGGTGACCGTTACCGGCACCTCCGTGGGCATGGCCGTCGGAGCGGGAGTGAATGTCGGCTCGGGCGTGGGCGCCTCGGTGGGTGCCTCGGTGGGCGCCTCCGTAACGACCGGCGCATCCGTGGGCGCCTCGGTCGGCTGCTCAGCGGGGGCTTCGGTTGGCGCCGAGGCCGCGGGCTCGGTGGATTCTCCGCACGCCGCAAGGCAGAGCGCGAGGATGAGGATCATTAAGAATATCAAAGACTTTTTCATGTTACCCTCCATTATGCGAAGAAAAGATCGAAGTAATCGTTCTGATTCCTGCCGTTCAGATAGTATCGTTTATAGCCGTTCTCGAGCTTTATGCTCAGCTCCGCGACGCCCTCGGCGCCGTTTTCCAGCCTGAACCTTACGTAGGTCTCCATGTCGGTGGAAAGCGCGTAGATCGTTTCGCCCTTTTTCGCCGTCACGGTCTTTCCGTCGTCGGTCTTGAGCTTCAGATCGCGCTTCAGCTCCAGATCGTACTCGTACTCGTAGCCTCCCTCGCGGTCGAATCTGAACACCTTCTCTACCGGCTCGAAGCCGTTAGCGGTAAGATTCACGCGCACGATCGGCCAGTTCGTTCCAAGCAGCCCGGTGCCTGCGCCCATCGGGAAGCCCTCCTCGGCGCGGTACACGAGATCCTCGGGGAAGCCGTACATCATGGTCTGCTGATCGAACAGCTCCCACGGGGTGAAGAAGCCCTCCGGGCCGCTGCCGTCGTCCTTCATGCGGACTCCGTACGTGCTCGAGCCCATCTCATGATCCACCGCGAAAATGACTTCCTTTTGAGGGTTCGAGGGGTCGCAGTCGATGACCGCCGCAAGCGTGGGGCCGCCGATATCCGCTTCGAGCGTGAAGGTGTTCTCCGGGTCGCTGCTCAAGGTCAGATAGAGCGCGTAATGGTAAACGTCTTCCAGATAGGTCAGAAGGCCTATATCGTCCTCGCCGTCGCCGTCGATATCGGCTATGAAGGGCTGCTCGGCGCGGATCGGGGCGAAGTAGTCGCCCTCAGGCTGGGGCCTGGCCTCGACCGGCACTTCCGTGGGCATGGCCGTCGGCGCGGGAGTGTCCGTGGGCTCGGGCGTGGGCGCCTCGGTGGGAGCTTCGGTGGTCGCCTCGGTGGGAGCAATGGTGGGAGCCTCCGTGGGCGCTTCGGTCGGTATATCCGTGATCGTCGGCGCTTCGGACGCGTCGGCGTCGACGGGCTTTTCATCCGCGCATGCCGCAAGGCAGAGCGCGAGGACGAGAACGGTTATAAGAAGAAGCAACTTTTTCATGTTAACCTCCTGTTGGAAACATGTTCCCTCGGATCAATCCGCGTAATGGATGATGCAGTATTCCTCTTGATGAACTCCGTTTATGTAAACCTCGGCTCCGACAACCGAGAGCTCCGCACGGACGATGCTGCCGTCCTCGAGCACCAGATCGAGGTAGGAGTGTCCATCGGTCTCGTACGGCGCAAAGCCGATTCCTGCGTGAAGGACGGTTGTCCCGGAGTGAGCGCCGTTTTTCAGCACGGTGACGTCCATGTCGCGCAGCAGGATGCGGGATTCGAAATCCTCGGCGTCAGGCTCGTCGAACCTGAACGGCGTGAGCAGCCTGAAGCCTTCCGAGGTTACCGTCATGCGGGCGGAAACGTACTGGGTGTCGAGTATCTCCGTGCGGATCCTGACCGGGATGCCGAGCGCGGCGTCAAAGTCGCCGACCGCCTCTAAAAGCGAGCCGGAGCTCGTTTCGATCACCGCCGCCATGGGAAGGGAGAAGTGCACGATCTCATTCCCGACCTCGCTCACTCGCCAGGCGTTTACGTATTCGCCTCCCTCGGAGGTGAGATAGTTGAACAGGATATCGAGCCTGTTATCCGAGGTATCGCAGTCCAGCACCCTCAGCGCGCAGGACATGACGTATTCCGCCTCGTCGAGTAAGAAGAACCCGTCGGGGTAAGCTCCAAGCCTTACTTCGATCGAGTAACTGATGCCGGAGTAAAGGCCGTTGGTCGCGCCTTCGTTCTTAAACGTGAGCGTATCGGGCTTGCCGTCGAAATCAAGGTCCGTCTCGATGCTCTCACCGGGCTTCACGGTGAAGAGTATTTCGGAGGCTTCGGGCGCCTCGCCCTTGTACATGGGTATGTAATTATCCAATGCTGCGAACGCCGCCTGCAGCACCCAGCCGTCGCCCAAGGGGGGCTCCTTGCCGGAGATCTCGATGACGCTTTCGTTGGAGTAATCCCTCAGCTCGTCGCTCCACTTTACGAAGGCATATCCCTGATCGGGCAGAGCTCTGGCCTCCACGACGAATTCCTCATGAGTGTCGCCATAACCGCGAAGCATGATGCTGCCGTGATCGTCGCCTATCAGCATCACGTCCAGCCTGTCGGAGACGCTGCCCTCAGGCAGGCTGCCGCCGAAAGAAACGTCGATCATGCCGCCGCCATAGCAGTTTACCGTGAAGCCCTCCGAGGGGAATGCGGAATGTACATAAGCAGTATCGGCAACGCGGCCGATCACGTTGAGGCTTAGGAGCTTCGGACAGTCGTTTATTTCGACGTTTTCAAGGTAGTATTGGGAGCCGATCCACAGCTCGCAGAGCTCCGGCATATCCGAAAGCTTCAGCGTGCCGGAAAGCGATACTATCATCTCGTCGCCGGAATCGGGAACGGACAGCACCTTGAGCCTTCCATCCGGAGTCCATGCAGTGCAGGGCCCCTCGGCGGCGGACTCCCAGGTGGCGGGATCTGCGGGATCATAGCCTTCGAACAGCTTGTCGCCGTTCTTCCTGCCCTCGGCGTCCTCGGCCTCAAAGAAAGCCAGAAGCTGCGCCGTGTCCTCCTCGTTATAATGGATCGCAGGCTCGGCGGTGGGCTCGGGCGTGGGCGCTTCCGTCGGCGCTTCCGTGATCACGGGCTCGTCCGTGACGACCGGCGCTTCCGAAGCGTCAGCCTCGATGGGCTTGTTCTCCGTGCACGCCGCGAGGCAGAGCGCGATGGCGATGATAGTTAAGAGAATGAATAACTTTTTCATGTTGACCTCCTGTCAGCTGTGTTAATCGTCCAGGCCCTCTATGAGTATGGGATGATCCTCGAAATGCTCCTTAAGGGCTTGCTTTTGTTCGTCGGAGAGATTGTTTTCTCCTATCCCGAGATACTTGAGATTGGTAAGCGAGTAAAGCGGAGTCGCGTCGGAAACGTTGTTTCCCCATATCGAAAGATCTGTCAGCGCTGTCATCTTGGAAAGCACCGAAATATCGCTGATTTTGTTGTTGAACAGGCGGAGCAATGTGAGTTTTTTCGAGTCCGCCAGCGGGGAAATGTCCTCGATCCGGCTGTTCGGGATCTCAAGCCAATCGAGCTCCGTGGTCCCCGCAAGTGCCGAGATATCCTTGACGTTGACGTACAGGCTGAGATGAACGAGCTTTTTCATGCCCGATAAGGCCGAGATATCCGTTACGTTCCTGTCGTCGATATAGAGCCTTGTAAGCTCGGTCATTCCGGCGATCGGGGAAAGGTCGGCCGCCTTGCAGGTGAGCACGAGCTCGCGCATCTTCGTAAGGCCGGTAAGCGGAGTCAGATCGGTGAAATCTCCCGGTATGTTCAAAAGCTCAAGATCGGGGAAGTTCGCAACGACGCTTATATCATTGATCCTGTTCTCACTCAGGTTCTGAAGGGTGAGCGTCTTGAGCTTCGTCATCCCTGATATTGGGGTGAGGTCCGACGATTCGAACCACATCACGTTAAGGCTTTCCAGATCGTTCATTCCCGCGAACAATGAAAGATCGCTCAGCGGATATTTGTTGTTCGGGACGCAGCGCAGCTCGCGAAGGCCGGTGAGGCTCGCAATCGGCGAATAATCCTTGAGATAGCGGTTTCCCACGAGGGTGAGCTTTTTCAGGCTCCGCATCTGCCGGAGCACGCTTATGTCCTCAACGCCGGTGCCCTCCAGCGAGAGCTCCTCGAGGTTTTCGAACATGGTAAGATCTCGCAGCTCATAGACCCTCTCGTCCTTGAACTCGAGCTTCTTCGTGCTCTTCACGTCCGCCTCGTAGATCGGGCCGCTCGGTCTGCCCGTCTGCTCGCGGAAAATAAGCTCGAACCTCGGACTGTAGAAATGCACCTCATCGCCGGGCTCGCCCGTCGACGCGGGCTCGTCCGTGGCCTCCGGCGCTTCGGTCGGCGCGGCGGTGATCACAGCCGCGGCGGTGGGCAGCTCCGTGATATCCCCGTCGTCCGCCGCGGGATCGTGCGGTCTGCTCGAGCCGCATCCGCACAGCAGAGCGCATACGAGCGCCGCGGCGGATATAAGTAGGATTCTTGTGGTTTTCATTTCGTCACCTCGTCATTCCGGGCAGCGCTTTTCGCTTGCCCCTTCGCATATACATCCCCGAAAACGCCCGGATTCTCACCTTTGCGAAAAATATATTTTCTCTGCCTTCCCGCGGGTTCATATTTGTAATATACGGTTTTGCCCGCGCCTATTGCAAAGCGCGTTTTTCGGGTGTATCATAAAATCGACGAACACTTCAAAAGGCGGTGCGGTCATGCGCGAGGAATGGCTCCGCGATCTGTATGAACGGTATTTCGGGGCGATAACAAAATACTGCCTTCCAAAGCTGGGCTTCGATGAATCGGCCGCGGCGGACTGCGCGCACGCCGTTTTCGACAAGGCGGGGGAGCAGTACGAAAAGCTCAGGGATCACCCCAACATACTCGGCTGGCTGACGGTCACGGCAAAGCATCTCGTCCACAAGCGGTGGACGAAGAGCTCGCGCGAGGCCGCAAGGAGCGTGCCGCTCGAGCTTGTATCGGCAATACCCGATCCGCGCGATCCCTTCGACGCGGTGGAGCTCTCCGAAAAGGAGATCAGGCGGATCACCGCGCAGGTGCTCTCGGGGCTGGACGAAAAGGAGAGCGAGCTATACGAGCTGTGCTTCGTCAAAAACCTGCCCTTCGCCGAGATAGCCGAAAAAACCGGCATGACCGAGAAGGCCGCAAGGGCCAAGCTCGCCCGAATAAAGCTGAAATTGAAGCAGAGAATAATATATTTTTTGGAGAACTGAGAATTTCGGTGACTTTGGGGATATATGTATGAGAGGGTATGAGCATGAAGTATAAGAGCCTCAAAAAAGAATACCGAAAGCTTTTGCGCATATCGAATACGCAGCTAAAGGCGGAGCTGAAAAAGCCCGGCAGCGAGCAGGATATGCAGCTTATCGACGAGTGCCTCGAGAATATCGCCTTCTGCGAAAAGGCGCTCGCGGAGCTTCGCGCCGAGAAGGCGCCCTCCCGTTGGGCTTCCATCGGCGCTCTCGGCAGGGCGGGCGTCGCTCTGCTCGTGCTCATAGTCAGCTTCGCGGCATTCGCCACGGTCTCCGAGGCGGCGGGCTTCCGCGTGTGGACTGCGATAATAAAGCGCGACGCGGGCTATCTGCGGGTCGATTACGTGCCCGAGCCCACCTCCGCTCCCGTCGAGGTCTACAAGGGCTGGGACGACGGCGAATACAGCTTCTTCTCCAAATGGGATTTCGACAGCCGTATAGAGAAGGACGGCCTTACCCCCTTTGCCGTCGAGAACGACGATTACCGCTTCGTCGAGGGCAGCGTGCGCTCCACCCCCAAGGATTATTACGCCACCTACACTCTTCGAAACGGCTCCTGCACCGTGCGCGTGCGCATGATCGCCAAGGCGAATCAGCCCGATCAGGTATCCGTGTGGGGCCTGGATTACGCAATACCCTATTATGAGCTCGACGTGAACGGCATAAAGGCCGCCTATCAGACCGACGACGCCGGCTGCGTTTTCGCCACCTGGCAGTCGGGAGGCCAGATATTCTGCGCCTCCGTTTTCGAGCCACGGGGCGAGGCGGCCGATATCGTCAGCATGATAGTGCGGTAACACCCCGCGATCCATAACGAAAGGCTGTTTGCGGGCGGCGGCGGGAAAGGCGAAGTCTCGTTGGGATCCAAACGCAAATGACGGGCTCTGCGGCCTGCACGCGGGGGCCGTTTTTTATTTCGCAAACTTTCTCACAAGCTCCCCGCACCAGCCTTCGTCCGGCGCCTCTATAACAGGAAAGACGTCCATGCTCCCGTCGGCGGGAAAGAGCAGCGCGTCTATGCGCCTGTCGCTCTCCGGAGCGATCCTCGCGTAAAGGAGCAGATAGGGCGTGTATCCCGGAGCGGTCACGATGAGCGTCGCGCGGCCGCTTGGGGAGGGCAGCAGCCTGTCGTATTCGCGGTCGCTTATCACGGGCACGCGCATGCTTTCGGTCTCGCCGCAGGCGTCGGTCAAAAGGGAGACGCCCGCCTCGGGCACGGTCACACGGGCGCCCTCTATGGGCCTTTCGGTGAACCCGTCGAGCACGCGCACGGTCAAACGGCCGCAGGGTGCGCTTTTCGCGCAGGCCGCAAGGGGCAGAAAGAGCAGAAATATCAAACAGAAACAAAGCTTTTTTCCAAACATGTCACATTCTATGCAAAAAAACGGTACCCGAACACTCGATTATATGGTATAATAGCGTCAAATAACCCCTTGGAGGTAAACACTTATGCGCATAAGCATCGACTATACCAATATGCTCGCACCGGCCTGCGGCCCGCACGGCGTCACCGAAGAAGAGCTCCGTGCCGAATTCGGCAGGGGGAGCGAGGCCATACGCACGCTCCGCGCAAAGCGCGATCAGATCCGCTGGCGCGACCTGCCCTATAATCAGGACGAGATAGTTGAAAAGATACTTGCCGCTGCAAACGACGTCCGCGAAAGGGCGGAAAGCTTCGTTGTGCTGGGCATTGGCGGAAGCGCCCTTGGCCCCATCGCCGTGCAGCAGGCGCTGAACCATCCCCGCTGGAACGAGCTGCCCAAGGCCAAGCGAAACGGCCCCAGGCTCTACGTTGAGGATAACGTCGATCCCGAGCGCATGGCGGCGCTGTTCGACGTGATCGATCCCGAGACCACCGTGTTCAACGTCATCACCAAGTCCGGCTCCACCAGCGAGACCATGGCGCAGCTTCTCACCGTCATGCGCACGCTCATAGACCTTTACGGCGAGGAGCATCTTAAGGACCGCCTCATCGCCACCACCGACCGCGAAAAGGGCAACCTGATCGGCATAGCAAAGAAATACGGCCTCACCACCTTCTACGTTCCCGAAGGCGTTGGCGGCAGGTTCTCCGAAATGTGCCCCGTGGGCCTTCTGCCCGCGGCCGTCTGCGGCATCGATATAAAGGAGATGCTGAAGGGCGCCGCTCAGATGGACGCGCTTTGCGATAATGATAATATAGAAGAAAACCCCGCGCTGATGTACGCCCTGCTCGAGACCATCGCCATGAAAAAGGGCGCCAACGTGGGCGTGCTGATGCCCTATGCCGACAGCCTAAAGTATTTCGCCGATTGGTACGCGCAGCTCTGGGCGGAATCCCTCGGCAAAAAGAAGGACGGCCTCCGCTTCGGTCAGACTCCCGTCAAGGCGCTGGGCGTCACCGATCAGCATTCCCAGGTGCAGCTTTACACCGACGGCCCCTTCGACAAGACCGTCACCTTCCTGGGCGTTGAAAAATACCGCACCGAATTCATGATCCCCCACGCGGTCGATGAAAACCCCAACGTGGCGTTCCTTTCGGGCCACACCTTCAACGAGCTCATATCCGCCGAGCGCAAGGCCACCGCGCACGCCGTCACCGTCTCCGGCCATATGAACAAGACCATACTCCTGCCCGAGGTCAACGCAAACACGATAGGTCAGCTGATGATGCTCTTCGAGCTTGCCACCGCCTATGCCGGCGAGCTTCTGGGCATCAACGCCTACGATCAGCCCGGCGTTGAGGAGGGCAAGAACATGACCTATGCCCTGCTCGGCAAAAAGGGCTACGAGGCCAAGCTCGAGGAAATGAAGGATTCCGCCGAGAGAAAGCTCGTCTGAGCCTTCCTCATAACGAGAAGCGTTAATTGCCCGAAGGCGTGAACTGCGTCTTTCGGCGCGTGAAAGGGACCGTTTGAGCTTATACGACAAAAAAGATCTCCGCAGCATAGACTGGTTCACCATAATAATGGTGTTCGCACTGGTGGGCTTTGGGCTTATTGCCCTGTGCTCTGTTTTGGCGACGCCGTTTGACGGGACGGAGCAGGGCTTGACTGGCATACTCTCGCGGCTGAACCTCGACTACGTGCAGAGGCAGGTGATAAACTTCCTGGTCGGCCTTGCGGGAATGATAGTCTTCATGCTGTTCGACTACAACATTTTCAAGCCGCTCATCACTTACGCCTATATCGCCATCGTGGGTCTGCTCGCCCTGCTGTTCGTGATAGGCAAGGTGAGGGGCGGCGCGCAGGGCTGGTTCGTTTTCGATACGATCCAGCGAAACATTCAGCCCGCCGAGCTTTCAAAGATAGTTCTTGTCGTGATGCTGGCAAAGATCGCCTCGCGCGGCATGGACGCCGACGGAAGGATACTGCGCTTCAAGGATATTGCGCTGTGCATCGTGCTCACGGTAATTCCGTTTGCGCTCGTCGCGCTGCAGCCCGATATGGGAAGCGCGTTCGTGCTCATCGTAATACTCGTGTTCATACTGTTTGCCGCAAGGATCAAATGGTATTGGATGGTGGGCGCGGCGGTGCTCGCGGGAACGGCGCTCCCGCTGACGTATTTCTTCGTGCTTGAAAAATATCAGCAGGACCGAATAATCTCGTTCCTCAATCCCGAATACGATCCGCTCGGCGCGGGCTATCAGGTCAGCCAGTCCAAGCTGGTGATAGGCTCGGGGCAGCTCATGGGCAAGGGGTTCTTCAATCAGGCCACGCTCGCCCAGCTCAAGTACATCCCCGAGCGCCATACCGACTTCATTTACAGCGGCATAGTCGAGGCCGCGGGCTTTATAGGCGGCGCGATACTGATCGTCGCGCTGTTCGTGCTGGCCTTCCGCTGGCTCTATATCGCCGTCAAGGCCAGGGACAATTTCGGCATGCTGCTTGCCGTCGGCGTGACGGGCATGCTCATCGCGCACGTATTCGAAAACATCGGCATGACGATAGGCCTTATGCCCATGACCGGCATACCGCTCCCGTTCATATCATACGGGGGCTCCAATATGCTCACCAACATGATAGGAGTGGGCATCGTCTTAAACGTCTATATGCGCCACCCCGTCAAAAAGAAGCGAAGACGCGATCACGCGCAGGTGCGCGACGAGGTGCTTTTGGATTGATCATCCGGGGAGGAACAATATATTCCTCCCTTTTTGCTTTTATAGTGTAAGGCTTCCCGTTTTTTTCCGTCTTATAGTATGAAGATCCTCAGAATAACTGTTCTTGGGAGGGCCCCGTGGACGACAGGAGGATAATCGAGCTCTATTTCAACAGGGACGAGCAGGCGATAAAGGAGTCGAAGGATAAATACGGCCCCTATTGCTTTGCCGTTGCCAAAAACATACTGGGCTCGGCCGAGGACGCGGAAGAATGCGTCAGCACCGCGCTTCTGAAGGCGTGGGATTCCATCCCGCCGAACAGGCCGGGGAGCTTAAAGCTCTACCTTGCCAAGCTCACGAGGCGGGCGAGTCTCGACCGCGCCGACCTCAACAACGCCCTAAAGCGCGGGGGAGGGGAGCTGCCGCTGGTGCTCGAGGAGCTTCGCGGCGTGGCATCTGCCCGGCCCGATCCTTTGAGCGAGCTCGAGGCGAAAGAGCTCTCGAAGGCCGTGAACGCGTTCCTGCGGACGCTTCCCGAGCTCGACCGAAACCTGTTCATCCGAAGATGCTTCTTTGCGGAGGCCGTCCCGGATATTGCCAAAAGATACGGAATAAGCCGCGGCGCGGCGGACGCAAGGCTGTCGCGCACGCGCAAAAAACTCAGGACATACTTGGAAAAGGAGGGGCTGATAGATGGATCCCGCTGATCTCATGAAAGCGATGGGCGAAATAGACGACGAGCTTATCGAAGGCAGCGAAAGGCCGCGCGGCAGGGCGCTTATGCGCATACTGCCCATTGCCGCGGCGTTCGTTCTGGTGTTCGCCGCCGCGGCCGCGCTCATGCTGTTCCTCGGCAAAAGGGGAGAGGGACCGGAGCATTCGGCAAACGCCCCCGAGGCGACCGAGGCGGCGGAGATCCCGACCTCCGATCCCGCGCAGAGCGATACCGACCTCTATCTGAACGTGGTGTCCACGCTTCCCCCGGGAGCGACCGAGGTGCCCGGCTGGGAGAACGAGCCGATTCCCTCCGAGAAGGACTACGTGAGGCTCGCCTCCGCGCGCGAGCTTGCGGGGAAGGCCGATATAATCGTCCGCGCAAGGATAGTCGATTCGATCTGCGCCTACGTTCCCGTCGATCTCGTAAAGGATGCGAAGGGGCGCTTCATGCCCGTGAAGACGGGCGAGAGCACGCTTCACACCATCTACGGGATACAGGTGCTCGAGGTCTACAAGGGCGGAGAGACGGCGGAGAGCGTGAAGCGCGTGATGGTGCCCGGAGGCATAGTTGAGGGCGTCGTTCAAAGCATAGGCTACCCCGATTACGCGCAGTACTGCAGGGGCGGCGAATGCGTGCTCTTCCTCAATCTGCCCGAGGAGAGCCAAGAGTGGATATGGAGCGATATGGCGGTCCCCATGGGCTTCGGCGAGGACCGCTGTGATATAGAATATGACGGCGGAGTCGGCGTCATCAAATGCCGCTTCCCCGAGATCACCTTCGATTGGCTCGAATCGCTGTCCGAAGGGGCGGTATAGAGGGGACGGCACAGAGAGGAGCATGAATATGAAACGAATCGCCTTTATCGCTTTGGTACTTGCCGCGCTTATGCTCTGCGCCTGCGCCGTGGGCGTGCCCGAAGCGGCTTTATCCGTGACGGACGCCCCTGCGTCGGAGCCGACCTCTTCTCCGACGGAAGCTCCTACGCCCGAGCCGACGGATACCCCCGCGCCCACGGCGGAGCCCGAGCTGCCGCGCATTGAACCGTGGGACGGCACTGCGGAGAACGCCGGCACCCTGATACCCGAATATTGGTATCCCGCATCAATGGATGAGCTTCTTGAAAGATCTTCCGACGTGGTGCGCGTCAGGATCGGCGGGAAGGGGTATGAAAAGCACGTGTATCCCGCGGAGAACGGCGCCGATTATACCGCTTACTGCGCGATCTATGATGCGGAGATCGTCGAATCCTATATGGGAGAGACGAATAAAGGAGATACGATCAGGGTGGAGATCTGGTGCGGTATGGAGCAGGACGGCAGGATCGCCCTCGAGGAGCATCCGCTCACGTTGACCGAAGGAGAGGAGTATGTGCTCTTCCTGACCGAGGACAGGGACTTTGACGGGCTCAGATATCCGACGGCGAATGATGACGGCGTCCATTTGGTCATGCACGACAGCTATCAGGGCAGCGACGGCGCCGTGACGGAGGTCGAGTGGGTCTCACTGGGCTTCGATATCCGGCCGGAGGAAAGCTTCTCGTGGCTCGAAAACCTTAAAAACACGCATTGACTCATGCTCATACTGCGGGGCGGGCAAAAAAGCCCGCCTCTTTTCACGCAAATAAATATATCACGAAAAAACCTTGAAAAACGGTTGAATGATTTTTCCTTTGTGTTATAATGCAATTAGAAAAAAATGCCCTAATACGGGCAAGATAAAGGAGTATCAATATGGCATACGATCGTATTTACAACTTCTCCGCAGGTCCCTCCATCCTCCCCGAGAAGGTGCTTGAGGGCATTCGCGACAACCTCATGAATTATGAGGGCTCCGGCATGTGCGTCATGGAGATGAGCCACCGCTCCAAGGTCTTCCAGAAGATCATCGACGAGGCCGAGCAGGATCTGCGCGATCTCATGAACATCCCCGATAACTATAAGGTTATGTTCATCCAGGGCGGCGCGACCCTCCAGTTCGCCATGATCCCCATGAACCTCATGAAGAACGGCGTTGCCGATTACATCGTGACCGGTAACTGGTCCAAGAAGGCCTATGCCGAGGCCAAGAAGTACGGCAAGATCAACCTTGTCGCCACCAGCGAGGACCGCAACTACAGCTATATCCCCGATTGCTCCGATCTGCCCATCAGCGATGACGCCGATTACGTCTACATCTGCGAGAACGAGACCTACCACGGAACGACCTTCCATCAGCTTCCGAACACGGACGGAAAGCCGCTCGTCTCCGACCAGTCGTCCATGTTCCTGTCGCGCCC
>JAEEGL015818667.1_pt1 | contig 39903 bp, 24 predicted proteins | sample 9134231 | NCBI WGS metagenome assembly JAEEGL01 (sample SAMN16246548, study PRJNA631951) | gut metagenome | biome: gut microbiome; feature: rumen; material: fiber-attached | host: Bos | place: Iran: Karaj | collected 2018-10
CTTCTTAATCTCACCCTTCGGCGTGGTATAGCCCCAAGGATTGTCGAAGTCCTTACCCAGCAGGATGATGCCACCACGCGGGCCACGCAGGGTCTTATGGGTGGTAGAGGTCACGATGTGAGCCCACTTCACGGGATTCTCCAGCAGACCGGCTGCGATGAGACCAGCGGGATGTGCCATGTCGATCATGAGCAGTGCGCCCACCTTGTCGGCAATCTCACGCATGCGCTTGTAGTCCCACTCACGGCTATAGGCCGAACCGCCACCGATGATGAGTTTGGGCTTATGCTCCAGAGCCAGACGCTCCATCTCGTCATAGTCCACGCGGCCAGTTTCCTTGTTCAAGTTGTAGCCCACGGGGTTATAGAGGATACCGCTGGTATTCACATGCGAACCGTGAGAGAGGTGGCCACCATGATCCAGGTTCAGACCCATGAAGGTGTCGCCGGGCTTCAGCACAGCCAGCAGCACGGCAGCATTGGCCTGTGCGCCAGAGTGAGGCTGCACGTTGGCATATTCAGCGCCGAACAGCTTGCAGACGCGCTCAATGGCCAGCTTCTCCACCTCATCGACCACCTGACAGCCGCCATAATAGCGCTTGCCAGGATAGCCTTCGGCATATTTGTTGGTCAGATACGACCCCATGGCTTCCATGACCTGGTCGCTCACGAAGTTCTCTGAAGCAATCAGCTCAATGCCTTTCAGCTGGCGCTGGTGCTCCTTCTCAATCAGTTCGAAAACGGTGTTGTCTCTTTTCATTTTTGTTAATTGGTTGTGAGAATTGCTATTTCAGGCTGCAAAGGTACAAAAAAAAAGCCTCGCTTGCAAGAATATTTCGGAAATGTACGAAAAGAACGAAAATTTTTGTAATTTTGCAGCTCGTAAAACGTCGCCCCGTTCGTTGAGGGGTATCAAAACAACAAAAACCAAACACTGAAATGAAAGTAATGAAGTTCGGCGGAACATCCGTAGGTTCCGTAGAAAGCATCCTGAGCCTCAAGCGAATTGTCGAGGCTGAACAGGAGCCTGTTATCGTTGTGGTGAGTGCGCTTGGCGGCATCACCGACAAACTAATCGCCACATCGCAGCTGGCATTGAATGGCGATGAAACGTGGAAAGAAGAGTTCGATGCCATCTGGCAACGCCATCATGAAATGATTGATGCCGTGATTACCGACACCGACAGAAGGACGGCACTTCAGAATGTACTCGACGACATGTTTGAACAGCTGCGCTCAATATATTATGGTGTGTTCCTCATCCATGACCTGAGTCCGAAGACGCAGGCTGCCATTGTGAGCTACGGCGAGCGTCTCAGTTCGCACATCGTGGCAACGCTCATCCGTGGCGGCAAGCGAATCAACTCACGAGACTTTATCAAGACGGTAAAGAAACAGGGCAAACATGTGCTGGATGCCGAACTGACCTACCAGCAGGTGAGACAGACCTTTTCTGCATTATCTTATGGGCCTGAGAACCAACTCATTCCCGTTGTGCCAGGCTTCATCAGCCGTGACCGTGACACCAGTGAGACAACTAACCTGGGACGTGGCGGCAGCGACTACACGGCTGCCATCATTGCTGCCGCACTGGGGGCTGACGTGCTGGAGATATGGACTGACGTGGACGGCTTTATGACCGCAGACCCACGTGTCATCAAAACGGCTTACACCATCAACGAACTCAGCTATGTGGAGGCTATGGAGCTGTGCAACTTCGGTGCCAAGGTTGTCTATCCGCCAACCATCTATCCCGTCTGCGTGAAAGACATTCCCATCCGCATCAAGAACACATTCAATCCCGATCACCCTGGTACGCTCATCAAGCAGAAGATTGACAATGACCGCAAACCCATCAAAGGCATCTCAAGTATTAAAGGCACCACACTGATTACCGTGACTGGCCTTTCGATGGTAGGTGTCATTGGTGTGAACCGCCGCATCTTCTCCACGTTGGCCGAGAACGGCATTTCCGTTTTCATGGTATCGCAGGCTTCTTCCGAAAACTCCACTTCAATCGGTGTACGCGACGAAGACGCAACCCGTGCCGTCGAGGTGCTCAACCTGGAGTTTGCCAAGGAGATTGTGACAGGTGCCATGTTCCCGATGAACGCTGAGAGCGGACTGGCCACCATTGCCATCGTGGGTGAGAACATGAAACACACGCCGGGCATTGCCGGAAAACTCTTCGGTACGCTGGGACGTAGCGGTATCTCGGTCATTGCCTGTGCGCAAGGTGCATCGGAGACTAACATTTCGTTTGTGGTCGAGGCAAGGCTGCTGCGCAAGTCGCTCAATGTGCTCCACGACTCGTTCTTCCTTTCTGAATACAAGGTACTCAACCTGTTCATCTGTGGCATTGGCACCGTGGGTGGCAATCTCATTGAACAGATCAACTCACAATACAAGAAACTAAAAGAAACCCGCCAACTGAAGTTGAAGGTAGTGGGCATTGCCTCGTCGAAGAAAGCCATCTTCAATCGCGACGGCATCGACCTGCGCGGTTACAAGGAACTACTGGAACAGGCTGAGCCAAGCAACATTCAGCGGTTGAAAGACGAGATTATCGGCATGAACATCTTCAACTCGGTGTTTGTTGACTGTACCGCCTCGGCCGATGTGGCCAACCTCTATCAGGACTTCCTGGAACATAACATCTCGGTCGTTACGGCCAACAAGATAGCAGCATCAGGCCCATACGAGGCTTACCACAAACTGAAGAAGACAGCCCTGCAACGTGGCATCAAGTTCCTGTTTGAGACCAACGTAGGTGCCGGACTGCCCATCATCGGCACCATCAACGACCTGCTGAATTCAGGCGACAACATCCTACGCATTGAAGCAGTGCTCTCAGGCACACTCAACTTCATCTTCAACACCATTTCAGCCGACATTCCATTCTCTGAGACGGTACGTCTGGCCAAGGAGAAAGGCTATAGCGAACCCGACCCACGCATTGACCTCTGTGGCAAGGACGTCATCCGCAAACTGGTCATCCTGGCCCGTGAGGCTGGTTATGTAGTGGAGCAGGACGATGTAGAGAAGCACCTGTTCATGCCCGATGCTTTCTTTGAAGGTTCGCTCGATGATTTCTGGAAGAACCTGCCCACGCTCGATGCCGACTTCGAATCGCGCCGGAAGGTGATTGACAACGAGCACAAACGCTGGCGTTTTGTGGCTAAGATGGAAGGTGGAAAAACATCCGTCTCGCTTGAAGCCGTTGGTCCGCAGCATCCATTCTACGGACTGGAAGGTTCAAACAACATCGTCTTGCTGACCACGGAGCGCTACAAGGAATATCCCATGCTGATTCAGGGCTACGGAGCTGGAGCCGGTGTTACTGCCGCAGGTGTGTTTGCCAATATCATGTCAATTGCAAATATCTAAATGAAACACATTATTATATTAGGCGACGGCATGGCCGACCATGCTGTGGAGCGCCTTGGCGGAAAGACTTTGTTGCAGTATGCCGACAAGCCCATGATGGACATGCTGGCCAGCAAAGGCCGCACGGGTCGGCTGGTTACGGTGCCAGAAGGCTTCCCCCCTGGTTCGGAGGTAGCCAACACGGCCATTCTTGGTTACGACCTGAATAAAGTCTATGAAGGGCGCGGCCCACTTGAGGCAGCTTCCATCGGTTATGACATGCAGCCCGACGACTTTGCCATACGCTGCAATCTGATTACACTCGAAGACGGGAGAATCATCACCCACAACGGTGGCAACCTGCAGACCGAAGATGCCCGTGTGCTTATCGACTACCTGAACGAGCACTTAGGCAACGAGCGTGTCAGGTTCATTTGCGGCATTCAGTACCGACACCTTCTTATTATAAAAGGTGGTAACAAGCACATTGTCTGCAATCCGCCCCATGACCATCCCAATGAAGAGTGGCATCCGTTGTTGGTGAAAGCCGAAGAAGGATATGGAAAGGGAGCGCAAGAGACTGCCGACCTCATCAACGATCTGATTTTAAAGTCTCAGGATTTACTGGCCAAGCACCCTTACAACGTGGCCAAAGCTGCTAAAGGTGAGCGTCAGGCCAACAGCATCTGGCCCTGGAGCGGCGGCTACCGTCCCTCCATGCAGACACTCATGGAGCAGTATCCACAAATCAAGACTGGTGCCGTCATCTCTGCCGTCGACCTGATTCAAGGCATCGGCCGCTATGCCGGACTACGCATCATCAAGGTGCCTGGTGCCACTGGACTGGCCGACACCAACTACGAGGGCAAGGCACAAGCTGCCATCGATGCCCTTCAGCGCGACGATTTTGTCTTTGTACATGTGGAAGCCACCGACGAGGCTGGCCATGACGGAGACCTTGAACTCAAGCTCAAGGCCATTAACTATCTGGACCAACGTCTGATAAAGCCCATCTACGAGGCTGTCTGTCAGATGCAGGAGCCAGTGAGCATTGCCATTCTGCCCGACCACCCCACCCCAGTTGAACTGCGCATCCACGTCAACGAGCCCGTCCCCTTCCTTATATATTATAAAGGTATAGAGCCCGACGACGTCAGCCATTACGACGAACTGTCGTGCGTAGAAGGTGGCTACGGCCTGCTCAAGTTGAAGGAATTCATGCAAACATTTATGGAAACATAACACTACGAAAGAAGTCCGGCATTACGTCGGACTTCTTTCGTTTAGTTGCGGAGGCAGGACTCGCGCTCGGCCCAAAGGGACGCTTCGCTATGCGAAGAACTGCGACCGGGAGCATGGTCGTGGCCTGCCGCAACAAAAAAAGCAGCCTATCAGGCTGCTATAGTTGCGGAGGCAGGACTCGAACATGCGACCTCCAGGTTATGAGCCTGGCGAGCTACCAACTGCTCCACTCCGCGATGTTTATCGTTTTGCGGGTGCAAAGGTACTACTTATTTTTCAAATACGCAAATTTTCATGAAAGTTTTTTCCTTTTTGATACTTTTCCAGCCAAAAAGTTTGGTTACTTCAAATAAATAGTTTAATTTTGCACACCGTATTAGCAATGTGCAATACCGAATAAAAGCTTAGGAGGACTAACAAGATGTCAATTTCGAAGACCAGACAACTGCTGGTAGACGTGGCTCGCCAGCTTTTTGCAAAGAACGGATTAGAGAACACCACAATGAACGACATTGCCCAGGCATCGGGCAAAGGACGCCGCACGCTCTACACTTATTTCAAATCGAAGGACGACATTTATTATGCCGTGATTGAGACCGAACTGGAACGACTCAGCGACAAACTTGATGAAGTGGCAGCCCGCAAGATCAGCCCCCACGAAAAAGTCATTGAGCTTATCTACACCCACTTGAACATGATTCGCGAGACTGTGGTACGCAATGGCAACCTGCGTGCCGAATTTTTCCGTAACATCTGGATGGTCGAGAAGGTGCGCAAACACTTCGACCTGGCCGAGGTGGAGTTGTTCCGTAAAGTCTTTGCCGAAGGAAAGGAAGACGGCGAGTTCGACATCGAGAACGTGAATCTCGTGGCCGACATCTGCCACTACTGCATCAAGGGCCTTGAGGTGCCCTACATCTACGGTCGCATTGCCCACGGCATGAAGGAGGAAGACACCAAGCCACAGGTGGCCAAGTTCGTCTACGGTGCATTAGGAAAGCACAAACAATTATAAATCACAAAATAAATAACAAACAAAAGAAACATGGGATTATTAGAAGGTAAGACTGCACTCATCACTGGTGCAGCCCGTGGCATCGGAAAAGCCATTGCACTGAAGTTTGCCGAAGAAGGCGCCAACATTGCTTTCACCGACCTTGAAGTCAACGAAGAGACCGAACGCGAAATAGCAGCCAAGGGCGTGAAGGCCAAGAGCTATGCCTCGAACGCCGCCGACTTTGCCCAGACCGAAGAGGTGGTCAAGGCCGTGAAGGAAGAGTTCGGAAGCATCGACATCCTCGTCAACAACGCCGGTATCACCAAGGACGGTCTGATGCTGCGCATGACTGAACAGCAGTGGGATGCCGTGATTGCCGTCAACCTCAAGTCGGCTTTCAACTTCATTCATGCTTGTGTGCCGGTGATGATGCGCCAGCGCGGCGGCTCTATCATCAACATGGCCTCTGTCGTGGGTGTCCATGGCAATGCCGGACAGGCCAACTATGCAGCTTCGAAGGCCGGACTCATCGCTTTGGCTAAGAGTATCGGTCAGGAAATGGGTCCCAAGGGCATCCGTGCCAACGCCATTGCTCCCGGCTTCATCGATACCGCCATGACGCAGGCTCTCAGCGAAGAGGTGCGTAAGGAGTGGTGTCAGAAGATCCCCCTTCGCCGTGGCGGTACCGTCGACGACATTGCCAACTGCGCCACCTTCCTCGCCTCCGACATGTCGAGCTACATCAGCGGACAGGTCATTCAGGTCGATGGCGGCATGAACATGTAAAAACCGTCTGCTCATCTGAGCGACCCTATTACCAATTATCATCCCATCTGGAACAACGCAAAAGTGCGTATTCCAGATGGGATTTTTTCTTGCATCAGATATTGCAGTTATAGAGAGTAGAAAGAGACGTTTGTCAGTGGTTCGCTGTCAGTTTGTCAGCCGTGACGCTTTGGCACGCTTTTGGCAGAAGGGGAAAGTGTCAGACGACAATTCGTAAAACAATAATAACAAAACCAATAAAAAACGTAACGATTATGACAATTAAACCATTAGCTGACCGCGTGCTGGTAGTTCCCGCACCGGCAGAAGAGAAGATTGGCGGCATCATCATTCCCGACACCGCAAAGGAAAAGCCCCTGCGTGGTACCATCAAGGCTGTAGGCAAGGGCACGAAGGACGAAGAGATGTTGCTGAAAGAAGGTGACAATGTGCTCTACGGCAAGTATAGCGGCACGGAGATTGAGCTCGACGGCGAGAAATTCCTGATGATGCGCCAGAGCGACGTGCTCGCCATTATTGAAAAGTAAAAAAGTAAAAGGGTAAAAAGTAAAAAGGCAAGAATCATGGCAAAAGAAATTAAATTCAATATCGAGGCCCGCGAACTGATGAAGCAGGGTGTGGACCAGTTGGCAAATGCAGTAAAGGTAACACTGGGTCCGAAGGGTCGCAACGTAGTGATTGAGAAGAAGTTCGGTGCTCCGCAGATTACCAAGGACGGTGTGACCGTGGCTAAGGAGATTGAACTGGAAGATCACTTTGAGAATACGGGCGCTCAGCTTGTGAAGAGTGTGGCTTCGAAGACAGGTGACGATGCCGGTGACGGCACCACGACTGCCACCATCCTGGCTCAGGCCATCGTCTCTGAGGGTCTGAAGAACGTGACCGCAGGTGCCAATCCCATGGATCTGAAGCGCGGCATCGACAAAGCCGTGAAGAGCGTGACCGAGTTCATCGCCAAGAGTGCTGAGCAGGTGGGTGACAACTACGACAAGATTGAGCAGGTGGCTACCGTCTCTGCCAACAACGACAAGGAGATTGGCGAGCTGCTGGCCGAGGCCATGCGCAAGGTATCGAAGGATGGTGTGATTACCATTGAGGAGTCGAAGAGCCGCGACACCCACATTGGTGTGGTCGAGGGCATGCAGTTCGACCGTGGCTATCTGTCAGCCTACTTCGTGACCGACAGCGAGAAGATGGAGTGCGTGATGGACAACCCCTACATTCTTATCTACGACAAGAAGATCTCCAACATCAAGGACTTCCTGCCCATCCTGCAGCCCGCCGCTGAGAGCGGACGTCCGCTGCTGGTCATCGCTGAGGATGTCGACTCAGAGGCTCTGACCACGCTCGTTGTGAACCGTCTGCGTGCCGGTCTGAAGATTTGCGCTGTGAAGGCTCCTGGCTTCGGCGACCGCCGCAAGGCCATGCTCGAGGACATCGCCGTGCTGACTGGCGGTACTGTAATCAGCGAGGAGAAGGGCCTGAAGCTGGAGCAGGCCACGCTGGAGATGCTCGGCACTTGCGAGAAGCTGACCGTTTCGAAGGACAACACCACTATCGTCAATGGTGCCGGCGACAGCCAGGCCATCAAGGACCGTGTGAACCAGATTAAGAAGGAGATTGAGCTGACCACTAGCAGCTACGACAAGGAGAAACTGCAGGAGCGTCTTGCCAAATTGGCAGGCGGCGTGGCAGTGCTCTATGTCGGTGCCAACAGCGAGGTAGAGATGAAGGAGAAGAAGGACCGCGTGGACGACGCCCTGTGCGCTACCCGTGCAGCTATCGAGGAAGGCGTGGTCGCCGGCGGTGGCATCACCTACGTCCGTGCCCAGGAGGCTCTCACCCAGCTGAAGGGTGACAACGCCGACGAGCAGACTGGTATCAACATCGTTTGCCGCGCCATCGAGGAGCCGCTCCGCCAGATTGCCGTCAACGGCGGTGCCGAGGGTGCAGTGGTCGTGCAGAAAGTGCGCGAGGGCAAGGGTGACTTCGGCTACAACGCCCGCACCGACGAGTATGAGGATCTGCGCAAGGCCGGTATTATCGACCCCGCCAAGGTGGCCCGTGTGGCTCTGGAGAATGCTGCCAGCATCGCCGGCATGTTCCTCACCACCGAGTGCCTCATCGTAGACAAGCCTGAGAAGGAGCCTGCCATGCCGATGGGCAACCCCGGAATGGGCGGCATGATGTAAAAAAGGTAAAAAGATAATAGAGTTGAAAGGTGAAAAAGAAGGCCAGACAGACGCGTTCTGTCTGGCTTCTTTGCGTTTTTAGATAAAATAACGAAGTGTTTGCTGAAAATATTTTCATACGTCGGTTTTATTTATTATCTTTGCAGCATCAAAAACGAAACCCACGTTGAGATGGAGGAACTGCTAAACCAAATGATGCCTATCACGCTGGCCGAGATGAGCGGTGTGAAGCTGATGAACCGCACGGACACCAAGTTCGTGACCACTATGCCGCAGCTTCTCCGGCTGCTACAGATGGCCCGGCACGACTATTTCGTTCAGGATATCGACGGCGAGCGCAACATGCTCTACGACACGACCTATTTCGATACCCGTTCGTTCAGCATGTACCAGGAGCATCAGCACGGGCATGCCGGCAGGCAGAAGATACGTTTCCGCACCTATGTCAGTTCCCATCTGCAATTCATGGAAATCAAGACTAAGAACAATCACGGACGGACAAAGAAGAAGCGCATCGAGGTAACCGACATGGATTTGAGCGACTCCGTCAAGCGGGAGTTCATCGGCCAGCGGCTCCATTTCGACGTAGACGACCTGCAGCCCCACATGCACAACTTCTTCTACCGGGTGACGCTGGTGAACCGTGCCAAGACCGAGCGGCTGACCATCGACACACGGCTGCAGTTCAACAATGTGCTTTCGGGCGTGTCGAGGGATATGGGGCCGCTGGTCATCATCGAGCTGAAGCGCGATGGCCTGGTGTTTTCCCCTGTGCTGGGGATGCTGCGCCAGCTGCATATCCATCCGCACGGATTCAGCAAATATTGCATGGGAGCAGCCTTGACCAATCCCCATCTGCCGGTGAACCGCTTCAAGGATAAGCTGCGCGATGTGGACATCATCTTGAAAAGGTAAGAAGGAAAGAAGTAAATAAGTTATAAAAAATATGATTATGGAACAACTTGCTAGTATTTTCACGAGTGACTTCTCCAACACGCTGTTGCGATTTCTCATCTGTGTAGTGGTGAACTGGGTCATCGTCGACCGTTTCTACTATCCTAAGGCACACCGCCGCGACTTCTATTTCACTTTCATGCTCATCTCGGTGGCCATCTTCTTCCTGGTCTATTTCATGATGGGTATGGATCGCGGTAAGGCTACGATGGGCGTTGGACTGGGTCTCTTCGGCATCTTCTCCATCATGCGTTACCGTACAGACACTATGCCTGTGCGCGAGATGACCTACTTGTTCATCATCGTCTGTCTTTCTGTTGTGCATGCCATGATTAACATTGAGCAGACTGACCCCAACCATTTTGCCGACCTGGTCAGGCTGGTCATCATCGACGCCATTGTCATTGCGTCCATCATGCTTTGTGAGCAGAAACTCAAGGTGCAGTCCACCAAGCTCGTCCAGTATGACCGCATTGAACTGATTAAGCCTGAGAAATACGAAGAGCTGAAAGCCGACCTGGAGCAGCGCTTGGGGCTGAAAATCCTGAAGATTGACGTAGGTGGCGTGGACTTCCTCAAGGATACCGCCGTGCTCAAGGTGACTTATGTCGGCAAAGGACATAGCGACGTTGACGGAATCTTCAAGGTGCGCAAGTCGCAGTGGAGAGAGGTGTGAGAACTGAAAGTGGGGAACTGAGAATTGAGAACTGAGAGTTGAGAGTTAAGAACTGAAAGTTGAGCATTGAGGATTATGAGAAGGAGCACACTGATAGGTTTATCATTTGTCATTTGTCATTTGTCGTTTAGCCCTGCAAGGGCGCAGTCCGATGACTTCGGTATTTGGACTGAGGCGAATGTGGAGAAGAAAATCAGCAGGAATGTGACGCTGGAAGGCGGAGTGGAATTGCGTACCCGTGACGACGGCTTCGGTGAAGTGGACCGTTGGAGCGCTGGGGTAGGGGTGAGCTACAAGCTGACCGACTGGCTGAAAGCCTCGGTGGGCTACACGCTGCTCGACGACCATAACTACAAACTGAATACCAAAGGAACGAAGTATGCTGACTACTGGGGATTGCGCCACCGTTTTAACGTGTCGCTGACGGCCTCGCAGGAGTTTGGCAAATTCACCGTTTCGCTGCGTGAACGCTGGCAATACACCTATCGCCCGGAGAAAACCGTTGACCGCTATTGGGCATACACCAGCGAACTGAAAGACCGCTATGAAGGCGAGCTGGCCGATGAACACACCTACAACGGCAAAGCCAAGAGCAAATGGCGTAACCGCCTTCAGCTGAAATACAAGCTCACCAAGCAGTGGCGACCCTACGTGAATGCCGAGAGCACCGTTGGGGGCAGCGGCCTTGACAAAATGCGCTATGCGCTAGGCACAGAGTGGCGGCTCAATAAGCAGCATGTATTCGACCTGCAATATATGTACCAGCATTCCTATAAGGATGACGACAGCGAGGGCAATCGCCATGTTCTGGGCATCGGTTATACCTTTAAGTTTTAAAGAATGTTAATCTAAGGAAAGTTTTAGGAGTTTTCTTTGGGCGGTTCGCAAAAAAGTTGTACCTTTGCACTCGCAAAACAAAAAGCAACCTACGAGGTGCGTTAGTTCAGTAGGTTAGAATGCCAGCCTGTCACGCTGGAGGTCACGAGTTCGAGCCTCGTACGCACCGCGATTAAACCAAAGCTCATTGATTACGTCTAATCAATGAGCTTTTAAAATATAATCAGCACAATGAAGAAAAGTTTTGCCATTTTACTAGGTTTCCTGTTCGCCGTGGGATGCATGGCACAGGAGCGCAGGCTGACAGCCACAATGTTTAGGGAGTTCCTTCCTTCAGTGATAACTTTTGCTGACGGACACAAGTCGCAACAGCCGCTGACCAACGTATTCCTGAAAAATGCCTCGCTGCTCTTCCCGAAGGGGGAGTACACCATGGAGGCCAATATGGACAACATCGTGGCGGTGGATTTTGAGAAACGCAAGTTTGTTGCCATCAACAAGCAGTTGGCCTATCTTGTAGACACTGTGGGGGCTAATGCCCTTTATTGTATCGAGCTGTTCGACCAGGACACCTACGAGCGCAATCTGCGTAACAACATCAACATCTCTAACATTTCTTTGGGCGACCAGATCAGCACAGCCACTGTTGACACCAATACAGAGGAAGACTACAAACTGCCGGTCTTCCGCCACTTCTGGATGCGCCTTAACGGAGAGTTCGTCAAGGTACATGAACGCGACTTGGGGCGTTTCCTTCCTAAGGAGAAACGTACCATGATGAAGCGTATCATTGCCCTGCCCAATTTCAGTTGGCAGCGGGAAGAGAGTCTGATTCAGCTGCTGAAAGCCATCAGCGACTAGAGTTAGGGGTAGAACCCTTCCTTACATCTCTGAAAGGGGAGTCATTCTCTCCTCATTTGGGAGGGGTAGGGGATAGGCGATTAGGATTTCGGAGGTGATATGACGAACGGACGACTGTTGTGGGTGGACGATGAGATGGAGCTGTTGAAGGCCCATGTCATCTTCTTGCAGAAGAAGGGCTATGAGGTGACGACCGCATCGAATGGCACCGACGCCATAGACCTGTGTCAGGAAAGGATGCGGGGCGGCTCGTCGGCAGGGATGGGGTCGTTCGACTTGGTGCTGCTCGATGAGCAGATGCCCGGCCTTTCAGGACTGGAGACCCTGCAGCGCATCAAGCAGATCAGCCCTTCCACGCCTGTGGTGATGGTCACCAAAAGTGAGGAGGAGAACATCATGGAGCAGGCCATCGGCCAGAAGATTGCCGACTACCTCATCAAGCCTGTCAACCCCAACCAGATTCTACTGACGCTGAAGAAGAACATCCACCGCCGCGAGATAGAGACTGAGGTGACGCAGAACCAGTATCAGCAGCAGTTTCAGCAGATAGCCATGCAGATTATGGACTGCCGCACATGGCAGGACTGGGTAGAGGTGTACAAGCGGCTGGTGCATTGGGAACTGCAACTCAGCAGCACCGACTCGCAGATGACCGAAATGCTGGCCATGCAGAAGGAGGAGGCCAATCTGGGATTTGCAAAGTTCATCAAGAAGAATTATCTGGATTGGATAGGGACGAAGACCGACAATCTGCCATTGTTCTCAACAGATATCTTCAAGCGGAAGATTTTCCCACTACTCGACAAAAAGGAGAAAGTGTTCCTCGTCGTGCTCGACAATTTCCGCTACGACCAGTGGCGTATGCTGGCTCAGGAAATTGGCGGCCAGTTCGATGTTGAAGAAGACCTCTACTTCAGCATTCTGCCCACCGCCACACAGTATGCCCGCAATGCTATCTTCTCCGGACTGATGCCGGTGAAGATTGCCCAGATGTTTCCTGACCTGTGGGTTGACGAGGATGAAGAAGAGGGGAAGAACCTGAACGAGGAACCGCTCATCCGCACACAGCTGGAGCGATACCGCCGTCACGACACCTTCTCCTATCACAAGATTAACACCTCGGCTGAGGCTGACCGCCTGATGCAGCAGATGAACAACCTCTGGAAGAACGACCTCAATGTCGTGGTGTTCAACTTCATCGACATGCTCAGTCATGCACGTACAGAGAGCCGCATGGTGCGTGAGCTGGCCAACAGCGAGTCGGCCTATCGCAGCATCACCCTCTCCTGGTTCCGTCATTCAGTCATTAGTGACTTCTTCCGCCATCTGTCTCAGACCGGCTACACTGTCATAGTCACTACCGACCACGGAAGCATCCGCTGCACCAAACCAGTGAAAATCGTTGGCGACCGTAACACCAACACCAACTTGCGCTACAAACTGGGCAAGAGCCTTGCCTACGACGCCAAGGATCTTTTTGTCATCAAGGATCCCGCAAAGGCTCAGCTGCCCGCACCAAACCTGTCAACCAGTTATGTCTTTGCCACAGGTGATTCCTTCTTCGCCTATCCCAACAACTATAACTATTACGTCAGCTATTACCGTGACACTTTCCAACATGGTGGCATCTCCATGGAAGAGATGATTATACCGCTCATCACCATGACAGGCAAACGCCGCTGAACACTGCAGATTTCTGTTTGTGGAAATTTTTTTGCAAAAATTTGCAGTTGTTTCATTTTTTATTTGTATCTTTGCGGCGCAAACGCCGCTAGCCTGCTTTCGTACGGCAAAAAACAAACTTTCTGCTCGTGCCTAATTGCAGCTAGACCGCCATTATGCTAATTTAAAACAAACAAATTATAAAAAAAAGGACTATGAGTCACTATTATGTTGAATTGGCGAGGAAGACTAGCATTGCGGTCTGCCTGGCCTTAACTTGCGGTGCTTTCACGGCATGCACAGATGACTACGACCTGGACGACCCCGACAATTACCCGTCGTGGCTGGGTGGCAGCATCTATGAAGCCATGGAGCATCCGGAGAACTTGACGAGTTCGCAGGGTAACGTGCTGAAAGGAACGTTCAAGAACTACCTGCGACTGATTGATGACCTCGGCTATGCCGAGACTCTTGCCCGCACAGGCTCGAAGACGGTGTTCCCCGCCAACGACGAGGCCTTCGACCGTTTCTATCAGAACAACCAATGGGGCGTGAAGCGCTATGAGGACCTGACAGAGTCGATGAAGAAGCAGCTGCTCTATGCATCCATGCTCGACAACGCTATTCTAGTGGAGATGCTGTCGAACATCAGCGAGACCAACACCTCGGTGAAGCAGGGAGAGTCGATGAAGCACACCACGGGCGAGAATGTCATTGACACCATCACCCACCTGCGCAACCAGGCTGCCATGCCTGCCAACAACAGCTACTGGGCGAAGTATTACGACAAGGGCATCTACATGGTGATGGACGCTACCCGCCCAATGATGGTGCACTTCACCGAGGAGCAGATGACCAGCAACAACATCACCACACGCGGAGAAATGAGCGACTTCGAGGTGGTGACAGGTACGCCCTACGATGAAGCTGAACACTCGGCTTACATCTTCCGCAACAAAATCATCTGCCCCGACGTGACTTGTAAGAATGGCTACATCCACCAGATGGAAGACGTGCTGGTGCCGCCGGGCAACCTGGCAGAGGTCATCCGTAACAATGGGGAGAGCAATCTTTTCAGCCGCATGCTCGACCGTTTCTCGGCACCCTATTACGATGCCGCCACGACGCAGAACTACAACAACTACGCCGTGCAGAACGGTCTGACGGAGATTGACTCCATCTTCCAGAAACGCTACTTCAGCCAGCGCTCACAGGGAGGAACCCTGACTCAGGATCCCAACCGCAACAACGTGCAGTATGTACTGCCCTTCGATCCGGGGTGGAACAACTATAGCAACGGCAATGCCGGCGAGAACCCGCTGAAGGACATTGCCGCCATGTTCGTGCCTACAGACGAGGCCATGCAGCAGTTCTTCCTTCCCGGAGGTGCTGGTGAGTTCCTCATCAACGCTTTCGGCAAGAAGCCCAACACGCTGGAGAACCTGGTGGAGAACATCGACTCCATCCCGCAGCAGAACGTGCAGCAAATCATAGGCAATCTGATGAAGAACTCGTTCGTGGGAACGGTGCCTTCGAAGTTCGGCCGCGTGATGGACGAGGCCAACGACCCCATGGGCCTCTCACTCGATGTGCTGAACAAGAATGCCAACGGCTCGTACGACGTGAAGATTGCCAACAACGGTGTGGCCTACATGTTGAACACCGTCTTCGCTCCTCCCTCGCTGATTGCCGTGTCGGCACCTGTGACCCTGAGCCAGAACATGCGCATCATGAACGAGGCAGTGAACGACGGCAAGGGAGGAAGAAAGCCCTTGCAGCTGAACTTGAACTACTTCGCCTACCTGTTGGCCATGAGCGCCAACTACGCATTCTTCATCCCGACGGACGATGCCTTTGCTCGCTACTATATTGACCCCGCCTACCTGACGGCCGACCAGCCACGCGCCTTGAAGTTCTACTATGAGAACCGCTCGCCCTACGTCTACTGCTCGGCATGGAAGTACAACCCCGTCACTGGCGAGGTGGGCACTGCTCCAGAGGATTCGTTGGGACGCGTCTCCACGACCCAGTTCCAGTCGCAACTGCAAGACATCCTGAACTTCCACACCATCGTGCTCGCCGATGGCGAGAAGCTGGGTGCCAACAAATACTACAAGACCAAGCACGGCGGCGAAATCTACTTCGACGAGCCCCAGGTGCTGAGTGGCGCCCAGATTAACAATGGCGTGCCAGCCTCACAGATTACCCAAATCTTCAACCAGGCTAACGGTACGGCCTACGCCATCGACCGCGTCATCCAGCCGCCCCACCGCTCGGTACTGCAGGTGCTGGAAGAGGATAGCCGCTTCTCAGAATTCATTGAGCTGTGCACCGATTTCGACATGGACAGCATCATGGAGTTTGCCAGCGACAAGTTGGTGGAGGTGAACCAAGTGACGAAGAAAAAACGTCTCGAGGCTTACCATCCTTTCGCTGCCAAGGGCGGTCTGACGGACAATGTGAACTACTTCAACACGTATAACTACACCGTCTATGCCCCCGACAACGAAGCCATGGAGAAAGCCTACCAGCGCGGATTGCCCAAGTGGAGCGACATCAAGAAAATATATGACGAGTATAACGAGCGCCTGGACGAGGAGAAAGCCAGTGGCAGAATCAGCGACGAGGTGCAGCATGCACGCGACAGGGCACTGGCCATGGTCGAGGAAATCAATGCCTTCATACGTTATCACTTCCAGGACAACTCCATCTATGCCGACAACATCATAGATGAGGGTATCTATCCTACGGCATGCAGCGACACGCTGGGTATCCGTGAGAAATTGACCGTCAGCGGAGGCAGCGGACGCATGACCGTGCAGGACAAGCGCGGACAGCAGATTGTCATCGAGGCCTCGAACACGGCCAAGCTGTCGAACCAGATGGCACGCGACTACGTGATTCGCGTCACGGGATCGGGACGCAGCGAGAACCGCACCATTTCTACCTCATCATTTGCAGTGGTGCATCAGATCAGCACACCGCTCTGTATCCACCAGAACACCGACCGCTACGACGGGACATGGACAGGGGCTGGCGCACGTCAGCGACTGGCCGACTATCGCAGGCAGTTCGACTCCTATTTATATAAAAGGTACGAGGCAGAGTAAGAGTTAAAACGTTAAAGAGTTAAAAGTTATGAGACTAAAGAATATCATTATACTAGCACTGCTTCTTCTGGTGAGTCCGCTGGCTGTTATGGCGCAGGAGGCCCGAATATCGGGTACCGTCAACGATGCTATGGGGCCAGTGATGATGTGTAATGTGGTGGAGGTCGACGCTAACAACCGTAACATCTCCTTCACGCAGACCGACCTGAACGGTAACTTCTCCATGGCCATCAAGAGCAAGAAGAACAAGCTGAAGATTTCGTATGTGGGTTACAAAACCCAGGTGCTGCCCATTGGCGACCGTACGAAGTTCAACATCATGATGCAGGATGCCACCACCATCAAGGAGGTGACCATCACGGCAAAGAAGAAATTCAACCAGGGCGGCCTGGCTATCCCCGAGCGCGAGGTGTCGGTGGCAGCACAGACGTTCAACATGAGCGAGGTCGAAGGTCTGGCCTTCACTTCTGCCGACGAGGCACTGCAGGGCCAGATTGCCGGTCTGGACATCGTGGCCAACTCAGGTAACCTGGGTGCCGGCACGAGCATGCGCCTGCGTGGTGTGACCAGCATCAACGGCAGTGCCGAGCCGCTCATCGTTGTCGACGGCAATATCTTCGACAATCCCGACGCCAACTTCGACTTCCAGAATGCCAACGAGGAGACCTATGCCTCGCTGCTCTCTGTGAACCCGTCGGACATTGAGGACATACAGGTGCTGAAAGACGCTGCCGCCACCGCCATCTGGGGTTCGCGTGGAGCTAACGGTGTCATCAGCATCCGCACCAAGCGCGGTGCCCGTGGTGCCACGAAGGTGGACTACTCGCTGCGCATACAGACCAGCTGGCAGCCCAAGGGCTACAACCTGCTGAACGGTGACGACTACACTATGATGCTCAAGGAGATGTACTATAACCCCGCACAGAGCGCCACCGCTACGACGAACATCAACGAGATCAACTACAACCGCTCGTGGGCAGAGTTCGAGAACTGGAACAACAATACCGACTGGGTGGACCAAGTACAGCAGGTGGGCTGGAACCAGTACCACTACCTGACCATCACCGGTGGTGGCGAAAAAGCCAACTTCCGCGTGTCAGCAGGCTACGACCACCAGAACGGTACCATTATCAAACAGACGCTGGACCGCTTCACCACCAAGCTGGCCCTTGACTATTTCGTCAGCGACCGCATCACCTTCCGCACCACCTTCCCCCTGACCTACACGGCCAACCATCGTAACTACGATGACAATATCCTGGGCCGCGCGCAGAAGATGGCTCCTAACATGTCCATCTACCGCCAGGACGCACAGGGTAACAACACCAACGAATACTACATCATGCTGCCACAGGGCGCCAGCAACGACGAAGGCTCGTCGATGGCCGGAACCTCTTCTCCGCAGCTGAGCGTGATTCGCGACCTGGGAAACCCCGTGGCCATTGCCAATCAGGCCTGGCGCGACGAGAACACCTACCGTATTTCGCCGGAATTCCGCTTGGACTACTACCTGCTGGGCAAGGATGACAGCAAGAGCCGCCTCGACTATTCAGGACTGGTCTACATGGACATCTTCTCGAAGAGCGAACCCAAGTACTGGCCTGGCTCGCTGAGTACTCGCGGATGGAACGACGAAAACTACAACCGCTCGGAGGTGTACGACTATAACTCGCTGGCTTTCACCACACGTCATACACTGACGTTCACTCCACACTTTAAGAACGAAGACTGGTTCAGCACCATGCTGGCCCGCTGGGAAATGACCAGTGGCAACGACAACAGCCAGACTGTGGTGAACCGCAATGCCCCCAACGGCACTACCTCGCCTACAGTAGACACCACCATTGAGCGGATGAGCACCGGCAACGGCCAGTGGCGCTCGATGTCGGCCACCTACAGTGGACACATCTCTTATAAAGGAGGCCGCTACAACTTCGACTTCTCCATCCGTGCCGACGGTACGACGAAGTTTGGCGACTCGAAGAAGTGGGGCTACTTCCCCGGCATCTCCGCCCGATGGAACATCAGCGACGAGCCGTTCATGAAGTGGTCGAAGTCATGGTTGTCAATGCTCAGCTTCCGTCCCTCATGGGGTATCGTGGGTCGTCAGCCCGACGGACAGTATCTGCAGTATGCCAAGTACAACACCTCGGGTGTCTACGGCAGCATCAGCGACAAGCACAGCGTCACCTATCTGGAAGCCCTCCAGCTGAACGACCTGAAGTGGGAGCGCACCACACAATATAATATCGGTGGCGACTTCGGCTTCTGGAACGACCGCATCACCGGCGACTTCAACTACTATTTCAAGCGCACCAAGGACCTGCTTATGGGTGGCGTCCGCGTGCCTTCGACAACAGGCTTCAGCTCACTGGCTTGGGCCAACGTGGGCGAGATGACCAACAAGGGTTGGGAACTGAACCTCAATGTCAGAGACATTGTCAAGGTGGGTAAGTTTAGCCTCAGTGCCAATTTCAATATCTCTCAGAACTTCAACGAAATCGTGGAGATGGACGAGAGTGTGCTGGAGAGCATCAACGGCGAATGGGACTCCTCCAAACGTGGACAGTACCTGAACCGCATTCAGAAAGGCAATCCCCTCGGCTCTATTTATGGCTTGCGCTACAAAGGCGTTTATCAGTACACCTACGAGTATCTGGAGAACATGAAGCAGAGCAACAACTGGAGTGGTGAGGAGCTGCGCAACTTTATTAATAATGAGTTCCTGGCTAAAGGCAAGACGGCCCCCATCGCCATCGACGACGAGGGACATGTCATGATGGACTCGAAGGGACTGCCCATCCGTCAGGTCTACAACTTCAGCGACGGTGTCTCAACCTACGAGTTCCAGGGCGGTGATGCCATCTATGAGGACATCAACCACGACGGCCAGATCAACTCGCTCGACATTGTCTATTTGGGCAACAGCAACCCCCACCTGAACGGTGGCTTCGGCTTCAACCTGCAGTATGGCGACTGGTCGCTGAAGACCAGCTTCAGCTATCGTCAGGGCATCAAGATTGTGAACTCCGCAAAGATGGCCCTCGAGGAAATGTACAACGCCTACAACCAGAGTTCTGCCGTGAACTGGCGCTGGCGCAAGAACGGCGACGTGACCGTGATTCCGCGCGCCATGTTCAACACCGGCTACAACTGGCAGGGCAGTGACCGCTACGTGGAAGACGCTTCGTTTGTCCGTATGAGCTATTTGCAGCTGCAGTACAACTTCAACAAGAAGATGCTGAAGAGCCTCGGCCTTCGCCGACTGACCATGAGCCTCTCCGGCCAGAACCTCTTCTGCTGGAGTAAGTACAGCGGCACCGACCCCGAGCACTCACCCGGCTCGTGGGGCATTGCCTACGATAACTCTCAGACGCCACGCTCTAAGTCTGTCACGATGAACATCCAAGTGGGATTCTAACAAATGAATAATGAGAATTCGAGCTTGCTCGCTTTCAAAGAAAGAATTAGAAATAAGCTATTATGATTACCAAGATTAAAAAATATATATTCAACGGTCTGCTGTGCTGCGGTACTGCCGCAGTCCTTACGTCCCTCACAGGATGCAACGACTTCTTGACCATCTATCCCACCGACCGCATCGTGGGTTCGGAGTTCTGGAAGACCAAGGCCGATGTAGACCAGATGGTGGACGGATGCTACCAGTCGATGCTCAGCTATGACATCCAGGAGCGCGCCATCATGTGGGGAGCCTTCCGCAGCGACGAGCTGGTGAAGCTGACCGACTATAATGACAACACGCTCGACAACATCGCAGCCGTGAACCTGCTTCCTACCAACCGCTACAGCAAGTGGGATGCCTTCTACAAGGTCATCAACAACTGCAACATCGTGCTCAACCATGCTGAGGACGTGATGGCCGAAGATCCTGAATTTACCAATGGCGACTATCAGGTGGTGCGTGCACAGATGCTGGCCTTGCGCTCGCTGTGCTACTTCTATCTGGTGCGTGCTTTCCGCGACGTGCCCTATACCAGTCACTCCTACGAGGATGACAGCCAGGTGGAGCAGCTCCCGCAGAGCACGCCCGACGAGGTGCTGCAGCACTGTCTGGACGACCTGCAGGCAGCCCGTCCCTACATCATGCGCAGTGGAGCCTACGGCCAGTTCGACTGGCGCAACAAGGGCTACATTACCCGTGATGCCGTCGACGCGCTGATGGCCGACATCTATCTCTGGCGCGCTGCTATGACCCATAGCAGCGGCGACTATCAGCAGGCCATCGTCCACGCCGACTCCGTCATCAGTGCCAAGCATGCCTTCTATGAGCAGTACAAGGTGTTCGACATCACCGAGCAGAAGAAGGACATCTACCACCTGGAAGAGGGGCAGGATGCTCTCTACACCATTTTCAACACCAACGCCGGCAACTCCCATGAGAGCATTCTGGAGTGGCAGTACAACGGACGCGACAACTCCAACCAGGCTCTTCAGAACTACTACTACCAGTCGGGCAACGAGAACAACTACAGCCGCAACAGCATGCTTATGGCTTCGCAGATATTCAACAGCGTAGACCAGAACGCCAACAGCGACCAGGGACAGAAAATTTACATGTCGAAGAACGACTACCGTTTTTGGAACAATGTCTATGACGCCAACAACGAGGAGTCGCAGCAGCTCAGTGTCCGCAAGATGGTCGATGCCTCAGGCACAGCAGTAGGCGTTACAGGCACTGTCGGCGTGGCCAAGAACAACAACCGAGGCTTCCGTGAGTTCCGCCAGAACTGGATTGTCTACCGCCTCACCGATGTCATGCTGATGAAGGCCGAGGCTCTGGTAGAGACTGCTGCCAGCGACAGCGACCGCGTGGTGCTGAAGCAGGCCTTCGACCTGGTGCAGGAAGTGAATAAGCGCTCCATGGCCAAGACGGCTACCGACACCCTGAAGTTTGAGACCTTCAAGTCGAAGGACGACATGGAGCTGCTGGTGCTCACCGAGCGTGAGCGCGAGCTTTGCTTCGAGGGAAAGCGCTGGTGGGACCTGATGCGCTATGGCTACCGCCACATGAATGGTGTTAACATCCGCCAGACGATAGCAGACCAAGGCACTTGGCCTGAACTCTTCAAGCCCATGCTTGACATGGTGATCCGCAAATATGGTACTGGAGGCGAGGGCGACGCTGTGTCCTACAAGATGAAGAGCGAGCCCTATCTCTACTGGCCTATTGAGGAAAACGAGACTAAGGTGAACAGTCTGCTGAAGCAGAACCCGGTCTACATACAGGAGAAGACTACATCTAAGAATTAGTAATGAGGATTCGAGCTTGCTCACTTTCAAAGAAAGAATTAATAATTAAGGAACTATGGTTACTAATAGCATAAAAAAATACATCGTGAAAGGTCTGGTCTGCTGCGGCCTTGCCGTAGCTCTCGCACCGGTGGTTACCTCCTGTAAGGAGGACATCGACGAGTCGAACCTCTACACCTTTACGGGTGAGACCATTGAGGACTACCTGTCCAACCGACCCGAGTTCAGCGACTTCAACTACATCCTGGGGCGCATCGGCTACGACAAGATTCTGTCAGCCTACGGCACCTACACTTGCTTTGCACCTACCAACGATGCCGTAAGGGAATACATCGACAGCCTGTATGATGACCCCGTTAATGTGGAGATTCCTCACAACGGCATGACTCAGCGCGGACTGGAAGGACTGACCGACTCGCTCTGTGAGGACATCGCCCTCTTCCACCTGCTGGCCACCGAGGTGATGGGTGTGAACATGGGCAACGGCATGACCATCAAGACCATCCTGGGACGCGACATCAACACCAGTATCGACCCTGAGACGGGTGCTGTGCTCATCAGCCGTGCATCGGCCATCACCAAAATGGACAACGAGCTGGAGAACGGCGTGCTGCATGAAATTGACTGCGTCATCCGCCGCTCTAACATGCTCATTGCCGGCGAGATGGAAAACCATCCCGACGAGTTCACCCTTTTCTCACAGGCTTTGAAGCTGACGGGACTGGCCGACTCGCTGACCGACATCAGCCGCACCAACTTTGACCCCGTCGACAACCGCCGAGGCTTCTACCTTCCCGAAAAGTGTGAGCTGGGCTACACCATCTTTGCCGAGACCGACGAGGTGCTGGCCGAAAAGGGCATCAACAACATTGATGACCTGAAAGCCTACGCTGACGAAGTCTATACTCATTGCGGCCAACCTGGCGACGGCTGGTATGACTACGTCCGTAACAACAACATCCAAATCAGCACCGGCAACGACTACAGGAACCCTTGGAACACGCTGAGCATGTTCGTCCGCTATCATATCCTCGACTACAAGATACCTTTCGACAAGCTTGTGAACAGCCACAACCAGATATCGAAGGTCACGCTGGTTGAGTACTATGAGACGATGCTCCCCTATACCCTTCTCAAGATTACCCGCAACAACAACCGCCTCTTCATCAACCGCTGGATTGCCAACAACTCGCTGACCGACATGGTGGCCGAGCTGGGCACGGTGGGCATGCATACCGTCTTGTTCAACGGCATCGAGTTGGTGGGCTCCAAAGGTCAATATCCAGCAGTGAATGGCTACATCCACAGTCTGAAGGACATGCTGGTCTACGACTCTAAGGTTCCCCGTGGAGCACTCAACGAGCGCATCCGCATCGACGACACCGTCTTCTTCGGCGAGATGATGTCCAACTCCTTCCGCCGCATCACCGATAGCGAGGTGAATGCCTTGAACGGAGGAAAGACCGGCACCGACGGTGACCTCAGTGGCAGCTACATCCGCATACCGCCCGGATTCTTCAAGAACCTCGCCATCTACAACGGCGACGACACCCGCCTGTACTACCTTCCCGGTCAGAGCAGTGGCTGGAGCAACTACCAGGGCGATGAGTTCAACTGCAAGGGCCACTACGACTTTGCCCTGCGCCTGCCACCGGTTCCCGACGGCACCTACGAACTTCGTATCGGCTACACCGCTGAGGGTAACGAGCAGCGCGGCATGCTCCAGTTCTATATTGGCAACTCCTCCGAGCTCACCTCGTTCAAGGCCCTCGACATTCCTCTGGACATGCGCTATGTTCCCGTCAACAATGCCGACCTGACCCCCGATGTCTACACCGGCTGGTGCGACTGGTCGCGTCTCGACGACAAAGGCATTGAAAGCGATGCCAACATGCGCAACCTGGGCTATATGCGTGGCCCGCTCTACTACACCGTGGGTGTCAACAGCGGCAACTATGCCCGCAACAACCCCAAGGACCTCCGCCGAATCATTGCCAAGCAGGACTTCAAGCAGGGTGAGTACTGGGTGCGCTTCAAGAGTGTGCTTGACGCCGACCACCACCAGTTCCACCTCGACTACATCGAGTTCTGCCCGGAGAATGTGTACAACAACACCCGCTATGCCGAGGACATGTACTAGAATGATGAATGAAGAATGAAGAATTTGCTACCGTAAAAGGTGGACATAAAAACTATACAATTATGAATATACAATATTATAATAAAGGGAAAAGAAGCATGAACATGATGATGAAGTTGCTCGGCGCAGCATTCTTCGTTCTTCATTCTTCATTCTTCATTTCCTGTTCCGACTGGGACGATCACTACGAGGCCGACAACTCCATCCTCAGCTCGCAGCAGGCCACCCTCTGGGAGAACATCCGCAGCAACGGCAGCCTGTCGGAGTTTGCCTCGCTGCTCCAGAAGGCCGGCTACGACGAGGTGCTCAACGCCTCGCAGACCTACACCATCTGGGCACCTGCCAACGGCTCTTTCGACTACAACGTGCTCAATGGCTACAGCAAGGAGCGTCTGCAGAAAGAGTTTGTGCAGAACCACATCGCCCGCAACAACTACCCCGTGTCGGGAAAGGTCGACGAGCGCATCTACACCCTCAACGAGAAGCTGATGTTCTTCAGTGGCAACGGCAACTATGCCATCCAGGACGTCAGCATCACCAGCCCCAACCAGGCCAGCCGCAATGGTGTCTTCCATGTGCTGGGCGGCAAGATTCCCTTCATGGCCAACATCTACGAGTCGCTCAATGGCAACGACTATCAGCTCGACTCCATTGCCAACTTCTTCCACGACTACGACGTGAAGAAGCTGAACGAGCAGAAGAGCGTGGTTGGTCCCATGGAGAACGGACAGATCACCTATCTCGACTCCGTGTTCGACGAGCACAACGACCTCTTCACCCGCTATCAGGCGTTCATCAACCGTGAGGATAGCAACTACACTATGATTGTCCCCACCAACGAGGCTTGGCGCAAGGCCCGCCAGCAGGTGCGTGAATACTTCAACTATGCCCCCTCGTTCGAGTACATGGAGAATACCTCCACGGGCAGCGACCAGAAGAAGGTCACGGTGAATATCTCCGACATGGACTATCTAAAAGACTCCGTCGTCAACCACATGCTCACCTGCGACCTCTTCTTCAACAACAACCTCTACGACAACAAGAAGCTCAGCAAGCTGCAGACAGGCCAGCGCTTACAGTGTGACTCGCTCTACGGCACGGTGTTAACGAAGATCTATGCCGACGATGCCGCCCGCCTCTTTGAGAATGCCCGCCGCGTCGACATGAGCAACGGTGCCATCTGGGTGACCGACAGTCTGCGCATGCGCTCATGGACGACGTGGAATCCCGAAATCATTGTGCAGGGCGAGGACAGGATTACCATGTCCAGCACGGTCAACACCGACGGCGACCCCGAGCGTATCTATGTCACGCCCGGCACGCAGAATCCCGACGTGGCAGGCCACATCTCCAACAACTCCTACGTCGAGGCCCGTCCCATCAGCCTGAGCACCAATCCCGGCGTGGTGTTCTACCTGCCCGAGGTACGCTCCACGACCTACGAAATCTACATCGTCATGGTGCCGGCCAACATCACCAGTGTCAACCGCGAGGCTAAGCCCTACAAGTTCAACGTCTCCCTGGGCTATGCCGACGAGAAGGGCAAGAACCAGGACCGCGACAAGAAGTGGTGTGTGGAGAGCAACTTCGTTAGCGACTCCACCCGTGTCGATACCATCTACCTGGGCGAGTTCACCTTCCCCGTGGCCTATGCCGGCACAGGCGACTATGCCCCCTATCTGCGTGTCAACAGTGCTGTCACTTCCAAGGAGCGCAACAACTTCGACCGCACCCTGCGCATCGACTGTGTCATCCTGCGTCCGAAGGAGCTCGACCTCTACCTGAAAGAGCATCCCGACTACAAGTACGACAATGGCACCCTCTAAGTCTCACCCTCTAAAAACAAGAATGAAGATGAAAAGACATTATATTCTTTCCCTTTGCATGCTAGGCGCCCTTTGCTTCGGTCTGCCCGCATACGCCCAGGACGACGAAATGGCCGACGAGGAATCAGCCCTCAAGGCACCCAAGAAGCCTGTGGTGAAGACACCTTCCTATCCTACCATGGAGGTCAGGGGACTGTGCGTCGACGCAGTGACGAAGCAGCCGCTGGCAGGCATTATGATCCAGGCCCTGGGCCACGCCAGCTATACGGCCATGACCGAGGAGGACGGCCAGTTCACCATCAAGGTTCCCACCTTTGCCACGGCACTCTATGTCCACGCTCCTGAGTTCCTCGACCAGCAAGTAGGTCTGGGCTCCTCTGAGGGGCTTGTCCGTATAGAGATGCTGGCCGACAAGTTCCGCCCGATGTACGGCAAGAGCACCCGCATCACTGCCGAGTCGGTGGCCAGTATCCGCAACACCACCTCGCAGACCGTCGAGACCGATATCGAGAACCTTGTGGCTGCCGATGTCCGCAGCGTCACCCGCTCCGGCGGCCCCGGCTATGGTGCTGCCATGTTCGTGCGCGGACTCAACTCCCTCACGGCCAATGCCCAGCCCCTCATCGTCATCGACGGCGTGGTGCAGGACATGCAGCAGACACGCTCCTCGCTCCATTACGGCGACTACAACAACCTGCTGCTGAACATCAACCCCGAAGACATTGAGAAGGTCACCGTCATGAAGAATGCCACGGCCCTCTACGGTGCCAAGGGCGGCAACGGCGTCATCCTCATCGACACCAAGCGCGGCCACTCCATGGCCACCCGCATCGATGCCAACATCGGCGTAGGCGTCACGCTCGTGCCCCGCACGCCCGACATGATGGATGCCTCGCAGTACCGCATCTATGCCTCCGAGATGCTCGGCTCCTATCCCGACATCTCCCTTTTCACCGACCCCGAGACCTTCAAGTTCCTCATCGACGACCCCTCGAAGTACTACTACGCCAAGTACCATAACAACACCGACTGGAAGGACGAGGTCTACCACACCGCCCTCAACCAGAACTACAACATCAACGTGCAGGGTGGCGACGACGTTGGCATGTACAACCTTTCGCTGGGCTACACCGACGGCCAGAGCACTGCCCGCCGCAACGGCTTCAACCGTCTGAATGTGCGCTTCAATACCGACATCAACGTCATCAACAAGCTCACCACGCGCTTCGACATGTCCTACGCCAAGATCAACCGCGACGTGTTCGACAACGGAGCACCCGAGAGCCTCACCTCCGGCACGGTGTCCTCGCCCACCTTCCTCGCGCTCATCAAGTCGCCGTTCCTCAATCCCTATACCTATAATAATGTGACGCGCAAGCTCTCGTCCACCCTGTCCGAAGCCGACGACTATCTCACCGTCCTCGACCGCGACCTGACGCTGGGCAACCCCACGGCCCTGCTGGCCAATGGCGACGCCATCAACAAGAACCGCACGGAGATGACCCATTTCAATGCCGTCATCGCTCCCCGCTACGAGTTCAGCCCGTCGCTCACCCTCAGCGAGACCTTCAGCTATACCCTCGACCGCGTGTCGCAGCGCTACTACCGTCCGCTAGGCGGCATGCCCACCTTCCTCATCGAGGGCATCGGCGTGGTGCAGAGCAAGTCCATGTCCATGTTCTCAAAGGAGACCAGTGTGCAGAGCGACACCCGTCTGGAGTGGGTCAAGCAGCTGCGCGAACACTCCCTCCATGTCTACGCCGGCATGCGCTACACCTCGTTTGCCTTCGACGACAACGAGCCTGAGGGACAGTATTCATCGGCAGGCAACGACAAGACACCCAACATCTCCACCAACATGGACTTCATCGATGCCACCGGTTCCGACGACTCCTGGCGCTCCATGACGTGGTATGCCAATGCCGACTACAACTTCCGCAACCGTTACTACGCCCAGCTGTCGCTGGCCATGGAGACCAGCAGCCGCTTCGGCAAGGAGGCCGACGGCCTGAAGCTCGGCGGCGTCTGCTGGGGCATCTTCCCCAGCGTGCAGCTGGGATGGGCCGTCAGCAACGAGGCCTGGTTCCCCCAGGTGAAGGGCATCAACTACCTCCTCTTGAAGGCTGGCTACGACATCAGCGGCAACGACGACATCAGCAACTATGCCGCCCGCACCTCGTTCAGCGTACATAAGTACCTCTACAAGTCCACCGCCGCCGTGCTCGAGAATATCGGCAACGAGGCCATCAGCTGGGAGCAGACCGGCAAGCTCAACCTCGGCTTGAAGGCCTACATGCTCAACAACCGCCTCGGTCTCGACTTCGACTACTACCTCAGCCGCACCACCAACCTGCTCACGCTGAAGTCGTTCGACAATCCCGTGGCAGGCATCAACAACTACTGGAGCAATGGTGGCTCGCTCGAGAACCAGGGCTTCGAAGTCACCGTCACCGGCAAGCCCGTCGTCGCCCGCAACGTCACGCTCGAGGTGGGTGCCAGCATGGGCCACTATGTGAACAAGGTGAAGACCCTGCCCAACGACAGCCGCATCTACCTCGGTGGGACGCGCTCCGCCCAAGGCTTCACCAGCAGCATCTACGGTACCGACAACATCGCCACCATCGTGGGTCAGCCCGTGGGCATGTTCTACGGCTACAAGACCAAGGGTGTCTTCGCCAGCGATGCCCAGGCCGCAGCAGCAGGCCGCGACGGCTACCTCTGCCAAATCGACGCCACTGGAGCCGAGCAGCAGTTCCGCGCTGGCGACGTACACTTCACCGACCTCAACGGCGACGGCGTCATCAACGAGGCCGACAAGACCATCATCGGCAACCCCAACCCCGACGTCTACGGCAACATCTTCGCCACCCTCACGTGGAAGAACCTCTCGCTCAACGTCGGCCTGAACTACTCGCTGGGCAACGATGTCTTCAACTACCAGCGCTCCCTGCTTGAAGGAGGCAACAGCTTCTACAACCAGACCACAGCCATGACCAACCGCTGGCGTGTGGAAGGGCAGACCACCGACGTTCCCCGCATCTGCTTCGCCGACCCCATGGGCAACGCCCGCTTCAGCGACCGCTGGATTGAGGACGGCAGCTATCTGCGCCTGAAGACCGTCAACCTCACCTACAAGGTGCCCGTGCCCGACACGTGGGACTGGCTGCAGGGACTCAGCGTCTGGGCCGAGGCCAACAACCTCTTCACCCTCACCCGCTACCTGGGCAACGACCCCGAGAACAGCGTCTCCAACGCCGTCCTCTATCAGGGCATCGATGCCGGCAATGTGGCTCCCGGACGCACCTTCACCCTGGGCATGAAGATAAACCTCTAATCAATTAGCAATTAGTAATTAATAATTAATAATTATGATTACCATAAACATCAAAAAATACCTTGCTGCCGTCATTCTGTGCTGCGGCGTTGCCGCAGCCACAAGCAGCTGCGAGGACATGTTTGAGACCGACTCCGACCGTCAGATCTTCGACCCTGCGCTCGACCAGAAGACCGACTCCATGTTCTATACCCTCGGCATCCTCCGAAGCCTGCAGCTGGCTGCCGACCAGTATGTCATGCAGGGCGAGATGCGCGGCGACCTTGTCGCCACCAACCAGTACACCGAGACCGACCTGCGCCAGCTTGCCAACTTCTCGGCCACCGCTGCCAACAAGTACGACTCGGCCTACGTCTACTACCGCATCATCAACAACTGCAACTACTACATCGCCCACCGCGACACCACGCTCCGCACCGGCAGCCGCCAGGTGGCCCTCCTCGAATATGCCGAGGCACTGGCCGTCCGCGCCTGGACCTACATGCAGCTCTGCAAGACCTACGGCAGCGTGCCCTTCTTCACCCGTCCGCTGGTCAACATTGGCGATGCCAACAGCCAGCAGGACACGAAAGACCTGCAGGGCATCTGCGACGCCCTCGCCCCTGAGCTGGCCCGCTTCAGCGGCACCCCCGTGCCCGCCTACGGCAACATCTCTGCCGGTGTGCTCAACAGCAGCGACTCTGAAAACCCGCAGGAGAAGACCGTCGACTCACAGCGCGCCATGCTGCCCGTCGACCTCGTCCTGGCCGACCTCTACCTTGAGACCCACCAGTACGAGCTGGCCGCCCGCTACTACTTCAACTACCTCCGCGTCAACGAGTGGCCCATGCCTCAGGCTTACATCGACATCGACGCCTACCTCACGCTCCTCCTCGCCGACAAGCTCCCCTCGGCCATGAGCTTCATCTACACCGGCTACGCCTGGAGCAGCATCTTCAGCGTCACCAGCGACAACGACATCATCTCCTTCATCCCCATGGCTGCCAACTCCCTGCGGGGAGCCGTCACCGAGCTGCCCCGCTACTTCGGCTACGACTTCTACAGCACCACCGGCGGCTCAGCCTCCAGCAACGAGCGCTACCTGCTGGAGCGCCAGATTGACGCCTCGCCCAGCTATGTGGCCATGAGCGACCGACAGCAGTACTACTACACGCCCACCGCCGGCGGCGGAGGAGCCACCGTCGTACGCACCGCCGACTTCGGCGACCTGCGCCGCTACATTGCCATGCGCCAGGTGGCGAAAAACGACTCCGCCTTCGCCGTCATGATTAAGTTCACCTCGGCCAACATCCCCATCTACCGCACGGCCACAGTCTATCTCCGCCTCGCCGAGGCCCTCAACCGCATGGGCTATCCCGATGCCGCCTTCGCCATCCTCAAGGACGGCATCAACGACGACCTCTCAGCCTACGTGCAGCACGGCGACAGCACCGACATGGAGGCCCACCGCTACATCCGTCCTGCCACCCTCCAGCTCCTGCAGACCACCATCCCCTTCCTCTCGCCGGAGAACAGGCAGACCTTCGAGGAGAACTGGGGCATACACAGCCGAGGATGCTACTACACCCAGGGCGCCTTCTCGCCCTACCAGTATGAGACCGAGGTCGGCAAGAAGCTCGCAGCCCTCAACGCCCGTTGGACCATCATCGACGCCCAGCCCACCATGGCCGACACCATCAACGCCGTGGAGGACATCATCTGCGACGAGATGGCGCTCGAGCTCGCCTTCGAGGGCAACCGCTTTGGCGACCTCACCCGTCTCGCCCGCCACAAGAACCATGCCTCCTACCGTGGCATGAGCAACTTCGGAAGCCAGTGGCTGGCCGACAAGCTCGCCTATAAGCACCCCGTGGTTGACCTCACCGACGAGAAAAACTGGTATCTGCCCCTCAAGTAATCTGGCCGGGGGAGATATCCTCCAGCTGGAAGAAAGCAGTCAGGAGCCGGGAGCTTGCCCACAGGAGCTAAACACACCTGCCAAGGGCAACTCCCCGCTCCTGACTGCTGTCTCATCACTCCTGATTCCTAACCCCTGACTCCATAGTCGTATGTCCTACATGTCGCTGAAACGGCAGCTGAAAGTGCTCACCATACCGGTGTTCATTGAGATGGCCCTTGTCATGATGCTGGGAGCCGTCGACACGGTGATGCTGAGCCGCTACAGCGACAACAGCGTGGCGGCGGTGGGGCTCGACAACCAGCTCATCTCGCTCGTCTTCCTCGTCTATCAGTTCTTCTCCATGGGCGCGTCCATCCTCTGTGCGCAGTACATAGGAGCAGGACTGCGGAAACGGCTCGTACAGGTTGTCGGCATAGCGCTCACGGTGAATCTGGCACTTGGCCTGACGGTCAGCGCATTGCTGTTCTTCTATGCCGAAGGCCTGCTGCAGCTGATGGGCCTGCGGCCGGAGCTGATGGGCGACGGGCTGGTGTATCTGCGGCTGACGGGGGCGCTGTCGTTCTTCCAGGCCATGTCGCTCACGTTCTCAGCCTCCTTGCGCAGCGCCGACAAGGTTGTCTATCCCATGGTGGTCACGGCCATTGTCAACGTGCTGAACATCCTGGGCAACTACGCACTCATCTTCGGCCACTGGGGCTGCCCCCGGCTGGGCGTCGAGGGAGCCGCCATCGCCACTGCCGCCAGCCGGGCCATTGCGATGGTGCTGCTGGCCGTTATCCATTTCAAGGTGCACATCCCCCGCTTCCCCCTCCACTATTTCCGGCCCATGCCGTGGCAGGAGCTGCGCAACCTTTTCTATATCGGCATCCCTGCCATGAGCGAGAACATCTCCTACTGCCTCTCGCAGGTCGTCATCACCTTTTTCATCAACCAGATTAGCAACGAGGCACTGGCTGCGAGAGCCTACTGCCACAACGTCATCATGTTCGTCTACCTCTTCTGTCTGAGCATCACCCAGGGCGGCGACATCCTCGTGGGGCATCTCGTGGGCCAGCGGCGCCATCAGGCGGCCTACATCCTTGGCAACTACTTCTTCCGCTGGTCGATGATCATCACCATCAGCGGCTCCATCTTGCTCGCCCTCTTGGGACGCACCGTCCTCAGCGCCTTCACCGACAATGCCGACATCATCACTATGGGTGTCTGGGTGCTCGTCGTCGACATCTTCCTCGAGGTGGGTCGCACGTCAAACATCTTCGCCGGCAGCACGCTGCGCGCCACAGGCGACACCGTCTATCCCTTCCTCGTCGGTGTCATCTTTCAGTGGACTATTGCCGTCGGCCTGAGCTACGTCATCGGCATCCCCCTCGGCTACGGGCTTGTAGGCATGTGGGTAGGCTTCGCACTTGACGAGAATATCCGAGGCATCATCCTCGTGCGCCGATGGCGGTCGGGAAAGTGGAGAAGTAAAGGCTTTGTGAAGCCGGGATAATGCTCACTTTTTATATATAATATGCTTAACACGGAAAAACCCTGCAACTCTGCATACTCTGCACTAAGCAAGATTTTTTCTAAATAGCTTCCCTCTGCAAAATGCTGCCAGTGTTTGAGAAAATACTGCCTCCGTTTGGTAAAAAACTAACGCCATTTTGTAAAATACTAACGCCATTTTTTCGTCCCAAGGCTTGGGACTTTTCTGGCTAGTGCAGTGCAGGGTTGATGCAGGGTTTGCTGCAAAGTGTACTACCAGTAACGTTTTGAAAATCTGCTACTTTCCGCCTGTCAGTGTAGAGTTGCAGTGTTTTTCTCGAAGTGTGAAGTACATAGGCTTTGACATCTCTCTGCACCTTGTTCAGTTGGTCTGCCTGCGCATGTCCTCGTATGTCCGATACCCTTTGAAGTGTGCCAGCGCGTCGGATGCATGTCGCCGTGTTTCCACTTTTTCTTCACAGTCGCTACAATGGAGTGGGGGGCACAGTATCTCGCAAAGCTTTTGAATTTTTGAAAATGTGAATAAACAGCGAATTAACGGGGGGTGAGAGATTTGACACCTAAAACATGACCTATAGGTCATTTGGCAGGCTGCGACTACCCTCAAAGCTCGATATACACTGTTTTTTTCGTGATTCAAACGTTTGAGAGGAAAGATTGGGGCTCAAAAATGCTCTATAGGTCAATTCTGCAATTTAGCGTATTCCACCGCCGGAGCCACCGCCAGAGAAGCCTCCTCCGCCGCCCCAGGAGGCGCTGCCGCCTCCTCCCGAAGCTCTAGCCTCGCGTGAAGACTTGTTGTCGATAGCCTTGTTGGTGCTCTTTTTGAATGTTGAGTAGATGACTGGGAGCGTCATGTCGTCAGCCATTTCCTTTGCCACATCATCCATTAGGAAGAATTCTGGGTTGATCTTCTTCATGTCGCGAATCACCTGGCGGGCAATGCCGAAGAGGGTGGCATAGACCATGTAGTCTTTCCACAGGCCCACCTCTTTGACTCCTCGCTCATCGATGAGTGAAAACTCCTTGAGGAACTTCTTCAAGCCGTTGAGCTTTCGCACTTCCTCTATCTTGTCCTTGTAATAGGAAAGCTTGTTGCTCCGATGAAGGGAGTCGATGAAGTTGTCCATCTCTGTGCGATTTTTCTTCGCCTTCATGTACTTCTTCAGCTCCTTTGGTTCGAGAACGCTATCATTGCCAGCGGCAAGCTTGAAAATGTGATGAATCTTGCGCAGGATGTCTGGCTGTTTGCTTGTGTCGGGCCATTCCCTGATTTCAAACTGTTGGACAGTACGCCCTTTTTTGTCCAGCCCCGTGCCGATGTGAAGCGCACCTGTCTGTATCAGTTTCAGCACACAAGCTGAGAGCATGTTGTCGTTGTTCGACCCTGACAATTTGAATGCGTTGATGGCCTTGTTGGCTTCCTGAAGGTTGCCTTTAAAGGGGATGTCGCGATACCACAGTAGGTCCTTTCTCGTCTTGCGGCGCATTCGCAGAAGCTGAATGGTCTGCCAGATAAACATGACGGGAACAAACAGAAAGAAGATGCACCCGATGATGATGGCTATCCAATCCTCGAAACTGTATCCCTCGTCCTCTGCGCTGTAGTCGCTTTCCTCGAAGGCTTTTTGCTTCACGTCCTCGAAGCCCATGTCCTCGCTGAGCCTAGGGGCGAACAGTCCTTTGTCGAACTTCGCCATCGCCACCATAGCGCTCCCTTTGGTGAAGGGTTCGCTGCTCTCGGCAACAATCTTGTAGCCATGAATGCTGTCGCCCTCAAACACGATGTCGCCCCTATAGCGAAAGCCCCAGATGCGGGTGTTCTCAGGGGTGATGAGCGGCAGTCCTTCGGCAGCCTCAACGGTGAGCTTCACATGCTGAGGACGTGGCTTCACATCTTCTGCGACGAACATCCAGTTGAATCCGTCGGAGTCTCCATAGCGCTTCATCAAGCCATGCACGGTGTAGCTGGTGACGTAGGTGCGGTCGCCACTTTCGCCCAATCCCCAGCAAATCTCGTAGCCATTGCTCTTGGTGACGATGCCGCACTTGCCCGCTTTGGCGGAACGGCTACGGTCGACGTCCCATTCCCCGATATTATTGTAGTGAATGCCGCTCTCGTCGCTCACTTCCAGGTGGCTAATGGTCTGCCCGTTCAGGTTCTGAATGACGATGTAGCATTCTGTACCTTCAGAAGTGATGTGCATCTGGCGCGTTTCCGTGATACGTGCATCACCATTGCTGCTCAGCACTACACGAATGTTGAGGTCGTTGAGCTTAGAACCCGAAAGAGCAGCGACGACCGATAAGAGAAAAACGAGGAGCACCGCAAAGCATCTTTGTGGCCGACAATGACGAATCCTCATAAGCCTTTTTTAGTTTTACTTCTTCAGTGCCTCATCCATGTTCGGATAGCTTCTCTTCTGCTCTTCATCCACCTTGAGGTAGTCCTTCGTTGCGAAATGCAAAACGGAGGCAACGATGCTCGAGGGCCACTGGCGAACCATACGGTTCATCTTCGTGGCGGTGTCGTTATACACCATACGGCTCAGGCGCACGTTCTCCTCGTACTTGTTCACACCGCTCATCACCTCCTGATAGACGCTGGCGGCCTTCAAGTCTGGATAAGCCTCGCCAATGGCAATCAGGCGGCTCATCACTTGCGAGAGTTCACCCATCTGGGCATTCACCGCAGCAGGGTCGTCCAGCTTCTCGCCGCGACGTCGCTGAATCACCTCGATGAGTGTCTCTGACTCATGTTTGGCATAGTGTGCTGCGGTCTTGGCAAGTGCCAAGATGACATCCCAACGGGAATTGAGTTGTACCTCGATTTGGCTCAGAGCGTTCTTGCACATTTCGTCCAGATTCACCAGCGAGCGCTGAGTGAAGATGAAATAGCCGAGGCAGATAACGGCTAAGATAACAATTGTGATGACCATGTCTTTTCAGTTAGTTTTGAGTGAATAATGTTATTTCGGATGCAAAGTTACGAATTATTTTTCAAACCACCAAATGTTGCTCCTACTGCAAACAACGCCGGGAATATAATGTGAGTTTATCCATTTCGTACTATCAATACAATCGACTACTATCTAATGAAACAAAGTATATCCAAAAAACAGTCTTGCCAGAATGATAGAACAATTGCATTAATATATTTTGGGTAACCACTTTCTCAGAACCTCTTTGCCTATCGGTGTCTTAGTCATTGATAGTACAAAATGGCGCAATACTAGAATCCCTATAGCAAACGTTTTTCGGCAACGTTTTGCGTTAATCTTTTCTAAATCCTCGCTTCATTCAATTATTATTCGTATCTTTGTTCGACATTTTTATCACTTACAAAAACGCAGGAAGATATGAACATAAGACGATGGCTGACGGGCCTCTACAGCATGCTGACAATGGCTGTTTGCGCCCAAGAAGCGAGCACAATGCCTGTCAATGGGTTGAATGACGGTATGGCAGATTTTGAGAGTGCCTCCTCGGCCGTGGCCAACATGAGAGTGGGGTGGAACTTGGGAAATACGCTCGACAGCAACTCGGGCGACGTAACCAACATGTGGATAGAGAAATGGACCAGCCGCAAGCCTTCCGACTATGAGACGGCCTGGGGGCAGCCGGTGACCAAGCCGGAACTGATGAAGCTGCTGAAAGATGCGGGATTCAATGCCGTCCGGGTGCCTGTGACCTGGTATCCCCACATGGAGGCGAAGTTTAATCTGAACGGTACGGTGTGGGACATGGCCCACGATGATATTGGTACAAAGATTCAGGTGGAATGGATGAAGCGGGTGCATGAGGTGGTGGACTATGTCATTGGGCAGGGGATGTACTGCATCCTGAACATCCACCACGACACGGGTGCGGCCAGTACTGCATGGCTGGAGGCTGGGGAGAGTGGCTACACCAGGGAGAAGGAGCGCTTCGAGGCGGTGTGGAGGCAGATAGCCGAGGAATTCAAGGATTACGATGAGCACCTGCTCTTCGAGGGCTACAACGAGATGCTCGACGAATATGACTCCTGGTGCTTCGCTTCGTTTGCCACATCATCGAGATATGATGCCGGCGTGGCCACCGCAGCCTACAACGCCATCAACAGCTATGCACAGAGCTTTGTGGATGCCGTGCGCAGCACAGGGGGCAACAATGTGCGGCGCAACCTCGTGGTGAGCACATACGGAGCATGTAGCGGCAGCGGCACGTGGAGTCCGCATCTGCAGGATCCGCTGAAGCAGATGAAACTGCCCACGGACATCGTTGCCAATCATCTCATTTTCGAGATTCACTCGTATCTTGACATCGCCAACCTCAATAATGCCAAGAACGAGGTCAACCAGATGATGCGCGACGCAAAGAACAATCTGGCCTCGAAGGGGGCACCAGTCATCTTCGGGGAATGGGGCACCAGCACCGATGGGGGCTACGACAAATATCGCAGCAATATGCTGGCCTTTGCCCGCTATTTCGTGGAGCGGGCAAAGACTTACAATATGTGCTCTTTCTACTGGATGGGACTGTCGGACGGGGCACATCGCAGCGTTCCGGAATTTAACCAGCCAGACCTGAAGGATGCCATCATCAAGGGTTACTATGGAGAAGGGGGATATACGGGCATCGAGCTGACCGAAAGCCTTGAACCGGCTGTGGCTTCGGGCTGCTATGACCTTCAGGGCCACAGGCTGTCCAGCCCTCGGCAAGGCCTGAACATCGTCAGGATGAGCAACGGGACGGTGAAGAAGACAATTCGATAACGGAATGATGAGTTTGCTGATTATGAGCTTGGAGTTAGCAAGCCTTGGGGCTGTCTGCTCATGAAAAGGCACAATATGCTGTTGACCCTGGACTAAATACTCCGCAAGGCGCATTCTTTTGCGGAAAAGATTCCCTATGCACATTCTTGCCTCCCGGTCGAGCGCCCGAGCTACGTTCGCCTACCCGGGGCGCTCCCTCCCCTCAAGGCAATTGTGAGGAGAAAGCAATTTGGGAGCGAAGCGACGGTGGGGCGAATAGCCCCCTCGGCAGCGATTTATGCAAAAAGAGAAAAGAAGAAGGCTCGGCGTTTTCTGCCGGGTCTTCTTCCTTTGTTTTTTCGGCATCGTCGGCGTCCGATTTGTCACAAACCCCGCCTGGCGAGCATCCGAAAGCCTAATTTAGTTTTGTTTAATACTAATCTAACTAACTAAATACTATGTATGAATCAAACCATTGCTATTCGTAGTAGTAGAGCTTGGTGGGTGTGAACCTGTCGCCCGTGAAGAGTAGGTGCTCCACGTCGAGGGCATCGAGTATGGGGTCTCCGCTGAAGTTGATCTCCAGCGTCCAGGTGCCGTCGCCGTTGTTCTTCAGCAGGTCGCTAGTGCCGGGCTGGAAGTCAGCACCTGTCCACGTGGTGCTCCACCATCCGGTGGTGACCCGTATCTGCGGGTCTTCTGCCTGCAGGTCGAGGTAGAAGGTGGATGTTCTGATGACCTCCCACTGGTCCATGGGTATGGCATAGATCTCCTCTCCAGTGACGTGCTCGGCGTTGGCGAAGCGGTAGGTGCTGCTCCAGCTGACTGCGCCAGCTGAGCCGTCGCCCTGCCAGATGACCACCTCGCTGGGCTTGTTGCCGCCTCCGCCAGAGACTATCTCGATGAAATAGATCTCTTCGACGACGTATCCGCTGCCGGTGAAGAGCAGGTGTTGAGCGTCGAGCACGTCGAGCAGCGGGTCGCCTGCCAGGTTGACGGTGAGGGTGAAGGTGCCGTCGCCATTGTCGGCCAGCCGCTCATTACCCGGGAAGATGTCGTCGCCGGTCCAGGTGGTGCTCCACCATCCTGAGGTGACACGAATCTGGGGGCTAGCACCCTTGATGGTGACATAGAAGGTCTCTGTCTTCAGTCGCTCCCAGACGTCCTGCGGCACGGTGTAGCACTCCTCCCCGGTGGAGTTGCTGGCGGGGGCGAAGCGGTAGTCGCTGCTCCAGTTGATCTCGCCGAGCGTGCCGCCGTTCTCCCATACGGGAACCTTCACTTCCTGCTCTCCTCCACCGCCGGGCACCCAGATTTCCTCGGCAAAGTAGATCTCGTCGACGGTGTATCCGCTACCGGTGAAGAGCAGGTGCTGTGCGTCGAGCACGTCGAGCAGCGGGTCGCCAGCCAGGCTGACGATGAGGGTGAAGGTGCCGTCGCCATTGTCGGTCAGCAGCTCATTGCCGGGGAAGATGTCGTCGCCGGTCCAGGTGGTGCTCCACCATCCTGAGGTGACACGAATCTGCGGTGTGGCGCCCTTGATGGTGACGAAGAAGTTCTCTGTCTTCAGCCGCTCCCAGACGTCCTGCGGCACGGTGTAGCACTCCTCGCCGGTGGAATTGCTGGCGGGAGCGAAGCGGTAGTCGCTGCTCCAGTTGATTTCGCCGAGCGAGCCGTCGTTCTTCCAGACGGTGGTCTTCACAGTCTCCCAGTGGCCCTCGTCGGCAGCGGGCTCGTAGGCCAGCTCGGGCATGAGGATGCGCTGCCCGTCGTAGGTGTGGAGCACGCCTGTGAAGGTGCCTTCATAGATGTCTTTCTGCGGCACGGAGAAGATGAGTGTGCTGGTGCCTTTGCGATAGAAGTCCTTATGGTCGATGACCTGCGGCACGGAGTCGGCATTGAGCAGCTCCACGCCGGTGATGAACTCCAGGTCGGAGCCGAAGATGGTGATTTGCTCGCCGCCGGAGGCTGTCTCGCCGGGCTGCTTGGAGAAGCCGCTCACCTGGGTATGGCCGACGGTCAGCGGCAGGCGTGACTCAGCCTGGCCGCTGGCGGTGCGCACAAGGAGCTTACCTCCGTCGGCAGCTACGCCCGAGGGGGTGACGACACGGATCATGTCGTCGCTGACAATCTCGAAGCTCGCAGCTTTCGCACCACCGGGGAATTCTATTTCCGTGACGTCGGTGAAGCCCGAGCCGTTGATGGTGACAGGCTGGTTGGTGACCACCTTCGTCGGGAAGAACACCTTGATGCCCAGTCCGATGTTGGCCGGACCATTGTCGTCGTCCTCTGCGCACGATGTGAACATCGTGCTAAATGATAAATGACAAATGATAAATGACAAACCTATCAGAAGCCTTCTGCTTATTTTGGTAATCATATTTATTATTTTTTATTTATTATTTTATTCAACTTTCGCAAGCTCGTTTCTGAACGCAGAGCCGCAGAGTTTCAGAGAATTATACCGCAATAGTTGGAGTGCGCAGAGGGTGGCAGAAGCCACCCGCAGAGCACGCAAAGGTCGGC
>JAEEGL015066752.1_pt1 | contig 39900 bp, 29 predicted proteins | sample 9134231 | NCBI WGS metagenome assembly JAEEGL01 (sample SAMN16246548, study PRJNA631951) | gut metagenome | biome: gut microbiome; feature: rumen; material: fiber-attached | host: Bos | place: Iran: Karaj | collected 2018-10
ATTTCTTCCTTCATTTCTTCAGGCTTAACAGTTATTTTATCATCAGGTTTAGTAATATATTGAACCTCTTTAACTATTTTTGTTTTAGGTTTACTTTTTCTAACTTCATTTACTACTAATGCAATAATAAAAGATATTATTAACCAAACTGCTATTACTATAAATGTTTCTTGCAATAACTCGGGCCAAGTAGTTATAGAACCATCATCATTAGGAACATCTTTTACCCACAATTCTAATAAAAACCAACAAATTGAAGGAATACCAAATAATTTTAGAAAGAATTTACTTTTAAAAAAGTATTCTTTCTTTTCTTTTTCTTTACTCAAAATAACACCTCACAAACAAATAAGTAACCTTATCTACAAATAATTATATCACATATTTACTGTTTTTTTACATTAGATAGACTTTACTACATAATTATGCTAAAATAATAATAGATTTTGTATCATTCATTAGAATGATACTTTTTTGTTAGGAGGAAAATATGATAAAAAGTATCAATAGTTATACTTATAAGTCTTTTAATACCTATTCAGGGCCACAAGGAGATGAGGAATTTAAACAAAAAAATGTATTCTTCGGATATAATGGAAAAGGTAAAACTGCATTAGCTAAAGGTATACTAAATGAAATAACAAAGAATCCAGAAGTAACTGAAAACAACTATCGTTTTTTTGATAGAGAGTTTATTAAAAATAATTTATTAATTGAGAATAGTACTTCAATTAAAGGAGTTGTTGCTAATTTTGGTAAAGGTAATGTTGATATAGAAAAAGAAATTGCAGAAAAAATGAAGGACTTTAAAGACTTAACTGTATTAAAAGAAAATGTATTAGACTCAGAAAACAAAATAAAGAAAGAAATAGAAAAAATTTTTAATACAAAAAAAGGTAATACATTAATTAAAAGGAAAAACATAGAAAATGTTTATGAATTAGTTGAAGCATATAAAAAAGACTTAGTTCCAGCAATGAAAATTGTTAAAAACGAGGATGAATTAAAAACTATAAAAGATACTTCTGGCTACGAAAAAGATTTAGCAACATTAAAAGTATCAAATATTATTAGAATAAATACATTATCAATTGAAGATATAAATACTATATCAAACATTATGAATACAAATTACGATAAAAATGAAATTCCTTCTGCAACAGTTTTAACATGGCTTGAAGACGGTTTAAAAATTCATAAACATGAAAACTCTAATATTTGTATATTTTGCGGTGGAAGTATTGAAATAAAAGAAATTGAAGATAAAATAAATACATATTTAAATGATAAAAAACAAAAAGATTTAATTAAACTTGATAAATTATATAACATAATTAAATCAGTTTTAGAACTAGCACCACAACTAAAGGAAAATAAAGAATTTATAGGAAATATTACTAGTAATGATGTATATAAACATTATGATATTATAGACAATAATATAAATGAGTTAGAAACTGTTTCTGAACAAATAAAAAGAAAATTAGAAAATTTTGATCAAACATATGAATTTAATATAGAAGAAACAAATAATATTATGGAAAATATTAATAATAATATAGAAAAAATTACTTCAATAAAAAATGCAAAAGAAGCAGAATTAAGTAATATGATAGAAAAAAGCAATATATTAGTTAAAGGTGCTATTGCTCTTGAAATATCAAATAGTACATTAATTGATGAAGAATTAACCAAATTAAAATCTAAAGAAAAAGAATTAAATGAATCAATAATATTAAATGAAAAAATCACTAAAGATATTAAAGAATTAAAAAATAAAAAATCAACCACTCATGACTTTGCTAGTTTTATTAACCAATTACTAGAGGAATTAGGAATTGATTTTTATTTAGATATATCAGAAAACAATTATGTAATAAAACATAGAAGAGATTATGTTCCTTTATCTCTAGATGATATAAGTGAAGGAGAAAACAATTTACTTGCCTTGCTATTTTTCTTTTACGAGTTATTTAATGATAAAGAGCAAAAAGATTATAAGAAGGAAATCAAAACAATTATTATGGATGATCCAATCTCTAGTGTTGATGATGTAAATAAAATGTATGTTTTGGAACTAATAAAAAAAATACTAGAATTAAAAGAACCACAAGTATTTATTTTTACACATGTATGGGATGATTTTTGTAACATTAGCTATGGAAAAAAAGATGTTAAAGATAAAGATGGCAATGAATCTCCATATAGATTCTATGAAGTTAAGAAAAATAATGCTGGCAGTTATATTAAAAAAACTAAAACTAACGAAAGCCCATATATGCATGATTTTAAAGAAATATTTGAATTTTCTCAATTAGGTAGTGCTGATGAATTAGATGAGTGTGAAATGTATCATTATCCTAATGTAATGCGCAAACTATTAGAAGAATACATGAAATTTAAAGTTAAAAATTCAAGTCCAACGCTTGATAACATAACAAATGTTAAAATAGCTTTATGTGGAGATGTTAATTGCTCGCATCAAGATGACATTCAAATTCCAGTATTATTAGATGTATGTAATATATTATCTCATAAAACGGTTAGAACACCAGATCAAATACTGAAAAGTGCAAAATATCTAATGAGAAAAATTAAAGAAACTGATAAAAATCATTTTTTAACTATGACAAATTAAAAAATTATGATATAATTTCCATAGATGGATGATTTATATATCATCCTCGTGTGAGAAAAAGTTGTGTAATCACTCAACTATCGCTCCATTTAAAATTTAACTAGTCAAATGACTAGTTTTTATTTTATAAAAGTATGTCAAATAATATTGTTTAATATAAATATACTAGTAAAATCATTAATATTCTTATATAATATAAATAGAGTAGAAGGTGATTACATGGTAAGTGGTGGAAAAGTAAGTGGAGATTTAAGTTCAATTCAAAGTGAGTTCAGTTCTTATTCGTCTGCTACTAGTGGTTTAAGTGGTAGTTGGTCTGGACCATCATTTGAAAACTTTCTAAGTAAAACGGATGACTTCATTAGTGAATTTAGTTCTGCTATTGTTGGAGAAATGGAATCGTTTGCTGATGCATGTAATTTATATGAAGAATATGAACAGGCTAGAAAAAACTTAGAGATATGTCAAGGTAATATTAGTCAAGCCAAAGCAGCAGAAGATTCTTCTGGAGTTAGTGAGTGGAGTGCTAAAGCCAGTTCATATCAAGATCAAATTAATTCGTTAAAACCACAAATAGAAGCAGCTTTGGTTGCTGCCTCATCTACTAAGTTAGAGGCATCAGCTGTTAATTTTTCAACATCTGGTGGTGCTGTTACAGCTGCAACTATAGATGGAAATTTAATACTATCTTCAAGTGGATATGTCTTTCCATTTGCTCAAGGTGTAAATGCTCCCGTTACGTCATCAGTAGGTTTCCGTAATGCCCCAACGGCTGGAGCTTCATCTAATCACAAAGGTACTGATATTGGAGTTCCTATTGGTACTGAAATACACTCTTTATCATCAGGAACAGTATTACATGCTGGACAAGCTCAAGGTTATGGACAGTGGGTTCAAATTCAACAAGATGATGGAAAAATTGTTACATATGGTCATGTCTCAAAATATGATTTTTATAATGAAGGTGACAGAGTTAATGCAGGTGATGTAGTAGCTCTATCAGGTAATGAAGGGGTTTCTACTGGACCGCACTTACATTTACAAATAGAAGATGCAGATGGAAATGTTTATGACTCTGAAGAATATTTCCAAGATGTTTGGAGTGCTTAAAATAATTAAAATTATAAACAATATCAGTTAATGATATTGTTTTTTTGAAGTAATTTTGATATTATTTTTTTGATAAGAGGTGTTCTTATGAAAGATAAGAAAAATTTAGTTATATTTTTATTAATTATAATTATTGCCTTATTAGTAGGAATATTAATTTGTAATAATACTAAGAAAGAAGTAAAGAAAGAAAATACTAATAAAAATATTAATTTTAATTTAGAAGGATTTTACCAAATAGGAGAAGATTTAAGATTATTTGATATAGCTTTTGATGATTCTTATTCTGATTATTTTGGTTATTTATATAATAATCAAGTATTAGAAGTAAAAGATTTTGATATGAAAGCTGCTTTATATTTATCGTTATATGGGGAATTAAATCATGATGGTGAAACTACAATTATTCAATCAGATAAAGTTAAAGAAAACTTTTATAAAATATTTGGTAATAATTTAGAATATAAACCAATGAGTTTTGAAGCTGGTAGAGTTTTTGAATTTAATTATAATGAAGAACTTAATATATATGAGATTAATTCTCCAGGAGTTGGAGGAGTATATTTCCCTGAGATTCATTTAAGGAACTTGTCTTCTACTGTTAACGGAAATACTGTTGAAGTGGTTAGAAAAATGTTTTATTTAGAATATAGTTCTAATAATAGTGGAACAGATCTTACTAAAATTGAAATATATAAAAATGTTAATAAAAGTGAAAAACTTGGTACTATGACATTACCAGAAAAAGGTGTTAATGAAGATAAGATATTTAAGAAATATGGTGATAAGTTAGATAATTATAAATTTACTTTTACTAAGGGTGATGATGGAAATTATTATTTTAGTAAGGTGGAAAGAGAAAAATAGAAGTTAACTTCTATTTTTTTTACAATTTTTTACAAATATAATTTCTTTATATTCCTATGCAAAATCTATTATGTTATAATTAAATAGGAGTGATATAATGCGAGTAAAAGTTAAAAATGTAGATGTTAATTATATCCAATATGGCGAAGGAAAAGATATAGTTTTACTTCATGGTTGGGGACAAAATATTGAGATGATGAAACCCCTAGGAGATAACTTTTGTGATAGATTTAGAATTACTATCTTAGATTTTCCTGGATTTGGTGAGAGTGCAGAACCTGATTTTGATTGGAGTATAAGTGATTATGCTCTAATGTTAGAAGAATTTATTAAGAAATTAGGTATTAAAAAACCGATAATTATGGGACATTCTTTTGGAGGAAGAGTTGCGATTAGATATAGTGCTAATAATCCAATAGAAAAATTAGTTTTATTTGGAAGTCCTTGTATCCGTATTCAAGAAAAATTACCTATCCATGTGGTTGTTTTAAAGAAACTAAAACAACTTCCTGGTCTTAATAATATTGGTGAATATATGAAAAAATATATAGGTAGTAGGGATTATAAGGCAGCAAGTCCTTTAATGAGAAAAGTTCTAGTTAATACAGTTAATGAAGACTTATCTAGTTATGCTAGAAACATAGAAGAACCAACTTTATTAATATGGGGAGAACATGATACAGAAGCTCCTTTACATGATGCTCGTGAGTTAGAAAAGATCATGATAGACGCAGCTTTAATCATTCTTCCAGGAACGCATTATGCATATTTAGAAAATTTAGCTAGAGTAGTAACGATTCTTAATAATTTTATTTAGGAGGTAGTTATGTTGGTAATATATTTAATGATATTATTATGTGCTTTTCTTTTATTACTATTCTTTAAGACTAAGAGAAGTTTACATATGTTACAACAAAACTTATATAATGAAAATAATAGATATCTAAAATGGGTATATAAAAATAGTAATCAATTCTTAGGATTAGATATTATTATAATTATTATTTCTATTATTGGAATAATACTTGATATAGAAAAAATAGTAATCATAGTTATTATTCTAATGGCTATTTTGGCTTTAGTGGCAAGTATTGGTTGGTATCGTAAGATAAAGAATGATCAAAATAAAAAGCCATTAGTAGTAACGGCTAGAATTAAAAGATTAATTTTTACTATTAGTATTTTGTATTTATTGCCTTTAATATATATAGGTATTAATATTGATATTACTAAAAATGTATTTATTGGATTACTCATATTATCAATTATGATTTATTTAAATAGTATTGTTACATTTATTGCGTGTCTTATTAATTATCCAGTAGAGAGAATGGTATATCATTACTATAAGCATAAAGCTCAAAAGAAAATAAAAGAGATGGGTAATTTAAAAATAATTGGTATTACTGGTAGTTATGGGAAAACAAGTAGTAAAAATATTTTAAGCGATATTTTAAATGTTAAATATAATGCATTACCTACGCCTAGAAATTTAAATACTTATAATGGCTTGATTATGACTGTTAATAATTATATGGATAAATTTACAGATATATTTATTGCTGAGATGGGGGCTTATGTTAAAGGAGAAATAGCTGGATTATGTAAGCTTATTAAACCACAATATGGTATTTTAACTAAGATAGGAACAGCTCATTTAGAAAGCTTTGGTAGTCAAGAAAATATTCAAACAGGAAAGTTTGAACTTATTGAAAGTCTTCCTAGTGATGGATTTGGTATTCTAAATGGAGATGATCCATTACAAGTAAGTTATAAGCTAAAGAATAATGTTAGAATTATTTGGATAGGTATTGAAAATAAAAATGTTGATGTACTTGCTAAAAATATTAAGTGTTCATCTAAAGGAACAACCTTTGATGTTTGCTTTAAGAATGATAAAAAGACTTATACTTTTGAAACTAAATTATTAGGGAAACATAATGTTTATAATATTTTGGAAGCAATTGCTTGTGGGAGAGAGTTTGGTATTGATATAGAAGATTTAATCCATGCTGTTAAAGGCGTTAAAACAATAGAACATCGTTTAGAGCTAAAGAAACTTGGTAATTTCTATATGATAGATGATGCTTATAATTCTAATCCTGAAGGAGCTAAGCGAGCGACGGAAGTTCTTGGTATGATGGATGGTATTAAAGTAGTAGTAACACCAGGAATGATAGAGCTTGGAGATAAAGAGTATGAATATAATAAAACCTTAGGAGAAGAAATAGGGGCGGTTGCTGATTATGCAGTTTTAATTGGAGAAAAGAGGACTAAACCAATAAAAGAAGGTTTAATAAAATCAGGATTTAATGAAGATAATATTGTTATCTTAAATGATGTTAGGGAAGCATATCCTTTTATTGAAACATTAACAGGTAAAAAGGAAGTATATGCTTTATTCGAGAATGATTTACCAGATACATATAATGAATAGGAGAGTGATAATATGAGAATTAAAGTTGGAGTTATTTTTGGAGGAGAAACAGTAGAACACGAAGTAAGTATTATTTCAGCTATGCAAGCTATGAATAAAATGGATCAAGAAAAATATGAAATAGTACCTATTTATATTACTAAGGATAGAGAATGGTATACAGGGGATATGTTAAAAGATATTGAAGTATATCAAGATTTAAATTTAATTAAGAATTATAGTACTAATGTAGTTTTATATTATAAGAAGGGTAGTTATGTATTACAAAGTAAAGGATTCTTTAAAAGAATAGTTAAAGAAATTGATATTGCTTTTCCTATTGTACATGGTACTAATGTTGAAGATGGTGTATTACAAGGATATTTACAAACAATTGGTATTCCATATGTAGGACCTGATGTATATGGAGCTGTTGCTGGACAAGATAAAGCTATTATGAAAGATATCTTAAAAGGAGCAGATATACCAATGACTAAGTATGTTTGGTTCTATGATGTTGATTATAAACGTGATAGCGATGAAGTAATTAAAAAGATTGAAAAATTAAAATATCCAGTTATTGTTAAACCAGCAACTACTGGATCATCTGTAGGTATTAGTGTTTGTGAAAATGAAGAAAAATTAAGAGAAGGTATTGATGAAGCTATTCAATATGATAGCAAGATTGTAGTAGAAGAGGTAGTAGAGCATTTAAAAGAAGTAAATATTGCTGTTATGGGTAACTATGAACATCAAAAAGTTAGTGAGATTGAAGAAGTTTTATCTGCTAATAAGTTCTTGACATATACTGATAAATATATTGGTGATGGAAAAGGTAAACTTAAAGGTGGTAAAACTAAAGCTGCTCAAAGTAAAGGAATGGCTTCTGCTAACAGAAAACTTCCAGCTGATCTTCCTGAAAAGATGAGAAAAGAGATTGAAAGTATTGCAATGAATGCTTTTAAGGCTTTAGGTTCTGCTGGAAATTCAAGAATAGATTTCTTGATTGATGAAAAAACTAAGAAAGTATATTTAAATGAGATTAATTCTATTCCAGGAAGTTTAGCTTTCTATTTATGGGATGCTAAAGATATTAATTTTACACAAGTACTTGATGATATGATTAATATTGGTATTAAGGATTATAAGAAGAGAATTAGTAAAACTCATTCATTTGATACTAATATTTTACAAGGTTTTGCTGCTCGTGGAGGAGTAAAAGGTATGAAGGGAGCAAAAGGGAAGTTGAGATAACTTCTCTTTTAATAAAAAAAAAGAACTATTACTAGTTCCTTTTTTTGTGCAAAAAAATGGTGGGCTGTTAGGGATTCGAACCCTAGACCCACTGATTAAGAGTCAGTTGCTCTACCAACTGAGCTAACAGCCCATTTTCTTCACATGCATATTTATTTTATATTATTTTTGTTAATATGACAAGTGTTTTTTAAAAAAATGCTTGACTTAATATTATTTTATATAGTATTCTATTATTGCGATTGAGAAATAAATTGCTTTCTCTATTGCAAAATTTATGATTTTGTTGTAAAATCTTATATGTAGCAAGTGGACCTGTAGCTCAGTTGGTTAGAGCACACGCTTGATAAGCGTGGGGTCACAGGTTCAAGTCCTGTCAGGTCCACCATTTATGCGCCTCAATAGCTCAGCTGGTTAGAGCACTTGACTGTTAATCAAGGGGTCCTAGGTTCAAGTCCTAGTTGGGGCGCCATTATTTTGTTATGGCGAGTTGGTGAAGCGGCTTAACACACTGCCCTTTCACGGCAGCATTCACGGATTCGAATTCCGTACTCGTCACCATTTGAATTTAACTCTTTTTAAAAGAGTTTTTTTATTTATAAAACAAGGTATTTTCTTGACAATAAAAGCTTATTTGTGTAATAATGTATATGCGGACGCACAAGAGTTGGAGTAGTACTCAAGAGGCTGAAGAGGCGCCCCTGCTAAGGGTGTAGGTCGGGCAACTGGCGCGAGAGTTCAAATCTCTCCTACTCCGCCATTTAGAATTAAGTCGAAGAAATTCGACTTTTTTTGTTATTTGTATTGAAATAATAAGTAAAAAGTGCTATGATATTCGAACAAGTGAGGGGATATTTATATGAAGAAGAAATTATTTGCTTGTTTTTTTATTATCTTGATAGCAATGATTTCAATAATGGGCTATAGTGTTGAAGCCAAAAGTACACTAAAAATCACAAAGAAAGATTACATCAAAACTGGAGAAAGAACCAATACGAGATTCCATACAGATAAAGGTTATGCTTTCTGTATTACTCCACGTCGTAATGGGCCAAATGAAGGGGCAACTCTTTACTATCAAAATGAACAAACTAGTGGAGGATTATTATATTTATTAGAAAGAGCTAAATATGATGATGATGGATATTTAGCTACTCAATTGGCTGCTTGGTTATTTAATAGTCAATATACACCTGATTATTTTGTTAAGCATCCAAATTATAGCTTTGTTACTAAGTCAAAAGCTTTAGCTAGTGAAGCAGCTAAAAATCGTAATTATAAACCTGCCGGACCTAGTCTAAGTATTAAGGCAAGTTCTACTAGTCTTAGTTTAACTAGTGATGGTAAATATTATAAATCTGGAGTTATTACTGTTAATGCAAGCAATATATCTGGTAAAGTTAATTATCAATTAGTTAATGCTCCTGAAGGAGCTAAGATTGAAAGTAGTGGAACTAGTAATTATGTAGTAATTCCAGCAGAAAATGTTACTGGTACTACATCATTTACTTTTAAAGCTTCTGCTAGTGGAAAAGTTAATAAGGTAGAAAGATATTCTACTGGAAATAGTAGTTTACAAGATTTAATTGTATTAGTTCCTGTTACTACAACTGTTTCAGATTCAATTGATTTAACTGTGACTCCAGTTAAGAGAAGTTGTGAAATAGTAGGAGATAACTATTATGATGCAGATGGAAGATTAACTGATAAAGAAGGTTATGAGGCTAGCTGTGTTCATAAATGTGTTATATATGATGGAAAATATTATGATCAAGATGGTAAAGAAACTGATCAAGCTACATATGAATTACAATGTAAGCAACATAGTTGCGAAGTGGTAGATGGTCACTATTTTGATGTAAATGGTAATGAAACTACTTATGATAATTATAGTATTTCATGTGAGAAGCATGTATGTGAGATTTTTGCTAACCATTATTTTGGGTCTCAAGGTACTATAGTTACTGAAAATGAATATAGAGCACAATGTGAGGCACAAGTTATTGTTGTACCTGATACAGATAGCTCTAGCATAATTTCAATTATCATAGGAGCTGCTCTTTTAGGAGGACTTGGAGGAGCAATTAAATCTTATAGAAAAAGAAATGCTTAAAGAATGAAATTATTCATTCTTTTTTTGTGGTCTAGTATAGTTATTATTCCTATTTTATGATATACTTTTTCTTAGAGGAGTGTATATTTATGGCTAATATTTTAAAAAGATTTATTAAAGATTTTACTGATATTAATGATTACTATAATTATTTAGTAAATAAAACAAAGAATAGGGAGTACGTAGGTATTACTAATGAATGGTTAATTGATAATTTTTATTTATTAGTTGAGCATAAACAAGCTATTATGCTTGATAAAAAAGAGATCAAGAAGAACTTAAAAACAATAATAAAAGTTTATCCTATTCTTAAAGAAATAGTTATAAAGCATAATTTTAATATTAGTTTTAAAATATTGGTCGATGAAGTTAAGAATTATCAAAAACATAATAATACATATTTTACTTATAAAGATTTAGATTGTATTAAGCCAGCTTTAGTATTTTTATATACTGAACGTCTTAATAATCTATGTTTAAGTGAGTATTCTAAATTAGTGGATAAAGAAAATATTACTGATATTATTAAAAGTAAAAATAAAGATAATATTGAACTTAGTGATTTTATTGGTAGTGATTATGTATCTAATAATGGAAATTACTACGTCTATGAATTAAACAGTCGTATTAATGATTTAGGAGATCGCAGTAGTGTATTATTTAAAGGACTTAATGAATTCTTAGAAGAAAGAGGTCTTAGTCTTAAGGAAATTATTAATAATGAGCATCAGGAGAGAATGGAAAATGACTTGTTAATTTCTAATATATTTAATGATTTTAAAGAGTTCTTTGAATTTAGTAATGTTGATTTATATGAGAAGATTTCTAGAACTGAGAAATTATTCTTAAAAGATGAATATTATGGAGAGATGGATGATGCTTCTAAGGAGTTATATCGTAAGAGATTGCTTAATTTAAGTAAGAGGCATCATACTGATGAATTAACTTATTTAGAGAAGATTACTAGTAATAGTGATCGACATGTTGGCTTTGCTTTATTTAAGAGAAGAGATAAGAAATTTAGAGTATTATTATATGTTCTTACTTTCTTTGTAGTTAGTGTTGTAATAAGTTATTTCTTATCTATGTGGTTTATTAAACCTAGATGGTTAGGATTTATTATTATTTTAATTCCTGTTAGTCAATTGTTCTTGCAAATATATAATCAAGTATTAATTAGAATAGTTAAGGCTTATGTACTTCCTAAACTTGATTTCACTGATGGAATACCTAATGATAGTCGTACTATGGTTGTTATTCCAACTATTGTTTCTAATAAAGATAAAATTAAAGAGATGTTTGATACATTAGAAACATTCTATATTATTAATAAAAGTGATAATTTATACTTTACGTTATTAGGTGATGTAAAAGCTAGTTCTAATGAAGTGGAAGATTATGATGAAGAACTTACTAAGTATGGAAAAGAGTATGCTGAAAAATTAAATAAGAAATATCATAAAGAATTATTCTTTTATATTTATCGTAAGAGACTTTGGAATGAAGGAGAAGGTCAATACTTAGGATATGAAAGAAAAAGAGGAGCTTTAATTCACTTCAATAAGGTTCTTCTAGGCCAAAAGTTTGATGAAGATAAATATTTTAATATTAATACTTTAAAAGATAATAGATTAGGTATTAAATATGTAATTACTTTAGATACTGATACTAGATTAGTACTTAATACAGCTCTTAATTTAGTTGGTTGTATGGCTCATCCATTAAATAGACCGGTTCTTAATAAAGAAGGAACAAAAGTTATTCGTGGATATGGTTTGATGCAACCAAGAGTTAGTGTTGATATTGAAGCTACTAATAAGAGTTTATATAGTCAAATATTCGCTGGTATAGGTGGATTTGATACATATTCAGCTATTGTACCTAATGTTTATCAAGATAACTTTAGAGAAGGTAGTTTCGTTGGAAAAGGTATTTATGATTTAGAGACTTTTGATAAAGTACTTGGAGATACTTTCCCTGAGAATTTAATTCTTTCTCATGATTTACTTGAAGGTAACTATATTAGATGTGGATATGTTTCTGATATTGAACTTATTGATGATTTCCCATCTAAATTCTTAACTGATGTTACTCGTCAACATAGATGGGCTAGGGGAGATGTTCAAATTATCTCCTGGTTAGGTAGAAAAGTTAGGAATGCTAAAGGTAAGAAAGTAAAGAATCCTATTAATTTATTAGGGAAATATAAGATCTTTGATAATATTGTTCGTATGTTTTTACCATTAGGTTTATTACTAATATTATTATGTTCTACATTTATTAGTAAACAACCTTATATTTGGTTCTTATTTGTAATATTAGAGATTGCAGTACCAATATTATTCTTCTTATATGGTAAAAGATATAATACTAATCGAGAAAGACAAACAGTTTATTATAAAAACTTAGTATTTGGTAGTAAGAGTATTTTATTTAGAAGTTATATAGTTTTTGCTACTTTACCATATTATTCTAAGATGTATTTAGATGCTTTCTTTAGAACATTATATCGTTTATTTATTAGTCATAAGAATTTACTTAATTGGATAACTGCCGAAGATGCAGAAAAAGCGCAAAAGAATACTTTGGGCAGTTATTGTCGTAATTTCTTACTTAATTTAATACTTGGAGTAATATTACTAGTAGTTGGTATTATCTTTATAAATGTTTATTCTATAATACTAGGATTAGTATTTATTAGTGCGCCATTTATTATGTATTTTGTAAGTAGAGATATTGATTTAAAAACACCTGAATTAAAAGATAAAAAATTAGATTCACTAAGAGAAATGGCTCGTCGTACATGGAAATATTTTGGTGATAATTTAAATGAAAAGAATAATTATTTAATACCAGATAATTATCAAGAGAATAGAGAAGATAAACTTGATAAGAGAACATCACCAACAGCATTAGGTTTTTCATTAACTAGTGTAGTTGCAGCTTATGAGTTAGAGTTTATTAATCGTGATGAAGCTGTTTCACTGCTTGGAAATATTTTAGAGAGTGTTGATAGTTTAGAAAAATGGAATGGTCATTTATATAACTGGTATGATATTCAAACCAAAAAAGTAATGCAACCATACTTTGTTTCTACTGTAGATTCAGGAAACTTTGTTGCTAGTGTTGTAATTGCTCGTGAATTTTTAGAGACTCAAGCAGAAGATAAGTTAGTTAAACTATGTGATAAATTAATTAAGAATGCTAACTTCAAGAAATTATATACAAAGAAAGATGTCTTCAGTATTGGTTATGATGCTAATGAAGGAAAACTTTCAATTTATAATTATAATAAGTTTGCTAGTGAATCTAGATTAACTTCATATTTATCTATTGCTTTTGGTTATGTTCCTAATAAGCACTGGTTTAGTTTAGATAAGAGTTTAACTTTATATAAGAAACATAAAGGTCTTATTTCTTGGAGTGGTACTAGTTTTGAATATTATATGCCACTTCTATATATGAAGAATTATCCTAATACATTACTTGATGAAAGTTATCATTTTGCTCATTTCTGTCAAAAAGAATATATTAATAGTGTTTCTCATAAACTTCCTTGGGGAATTAGTGAAAGTGCTTATAATGAATTAGATAATGCTCTTAATTATAAGTATAAAGCTTTTGCTACTCCATATTTAAAAGCTAAAGAAGATATGGATAATAGAATAGTACTTAGTCCATATTCTTCTCTTATGGCTTTAGAATTGTTCCCTGAAGATGTATATGATAATTTACTTAAATTTAAAGATTTAGATATGTATTCAGAATATGGATTTTATGAAGCATATGATTATGATAATAAAGGAGTAGTTTATTCATATTTTGCACACCATCAAGGTATGTGTTTAATGGGATTTGCTAACTACTTAAAACCAGATTGTGTAAAAGAATATTTCCATAAGAATGTTAATATTAAAACATTTGATATTCTATTAAAAGAAAAAGTACAAGTTCAAACTAGTATTGATCTTAAGATGGCAAGTTATAAGAAATATGATTATAAGAAAGAGAATATTGAAAATGATATTAGATCTTTTGGATATATTTCTTACTTACCAGAAGTTTCAGTATTATCTAATAAGAAATATATGTTACTTATGAATGATAGAGGTAATAGTTTCTCTAGATATAGAACATTACAATTAAATAGATATCGTAAAGTAACTGAACAAGATTATGGAATCTTTATGTTTATTAAAAACTTAAAGAATAATTATATTTGGAGTAATACTTATGCCCCTATGAATGTTAATCCTGATAAATATGAAGTAGTATTTAGTGCAGATAAAATTAAATATATTAGACGTGATCAAGATATTACTACTACAACGGAAATTGTTGTAAGTAGTGGTTATCATGCTGAGATTAGAAAAGTAACATTTAAAAATGATAGTGATAGTGAAAAGAAATTAGAACTTACTACTTATACAGAACCAATTTTATCTGAAAATATGGATGATGTTAGTCATAAAGTATTTAATAATTTATTTGTTAGTACTGAGTTTGATAAAAATACTAATACTTTGATCGCTAAGAGAAAGGGAAGAGGAGAAAATAATGTAAATAGCTATATGTTTACAAGATTGCTTATTCCTGAAGAAGAAACAATATTTACTTATGAAACTGAAAGAGCCAGATTTATTGGAAGAAATCATAATTTAAATGATGCTTTAGCTTTATCCAATGAATTATCTAATTATGCTGGAGAGAATATTGATCCAGTTATGAGTTTAAGAAGTAATATTACGGTTCCAGCTAATGGTCGTATTAGTGTTTATTTAGTAGTAGGATTTGGACGTAGTAGAGAACAAATAGATAGTATAGTAGCAGCTTATGATAGTGCTGAAAAGATTAAGAAAGCTTATCGTTTAGCTAACTTAATGAATGTTGTTAATGTTAAGAATATGAATCTTACTGGAAAAGAAATGCGTACATTTAATATTATGCTTAATTATTTATATCAAACTACTAAGATTAGTGTTAGTGAAGAAAGAAATGCTTTACTTAGACGTAATGCTTTAGGACAAAATGGTTTATGGAAATTTGGTATTAGTGGTGATAGGCCAATAATTTTAGTAGAAATTAATGATATTAGTGATATGGGCTTTATCTATGAAATATTGAAAGCTTTTGAATATTATAAGAATTCTTCTGTATTTGTAGATGTTGTTATTATTAATAATGAAAACGAAGAGTATTCTAAAGTTATTAATAAAGTAATAGAAGAAGAAAAATACCGTATGTATACAGTTAATAGTTTCTATCATACTCCTGGAGGTATCTATGTAATAGATAGTAGTGACATTACTAGTGAAGAGAAAAGATTGTTTGATATTGTACCTAGAATTAGATTCAATTTACTTAGTAGACAATCTTTGGAAGAAGCTGTGTTAGAGTTACAAGAAGATAATAAAATTAATGATTATCCAATAAGAGAAAATGAGGATAATATTCAAATGAATAATAAAGAAAGAATTACTTGTGATAATGGATATGGTGGATTTAAGAATAATGGTCGTGAGTATGTTATTTATAATAAAGATACTCCAATGCCATGGAGTAATGTAATTGCGAATAAAAACTTCGGTACTATTGTTACTAATAATGGTAATGGATTTACTTATGGATTTAATTCTTCTGAGTTTAAAATTACATCTTGGAGTAATGAGATGATAGTTGATGATAAGAGTGAAGGATTTAAATTTAATGGTAGAATGTTTAATCCAGAGAAATGTACTCATGGATATGGTTATAGTGTGTTAGAGAGTGAAACACATGAGTTTGTTCATGAAGTTACAGAATTTGTTCCATTAGATGATACAGTAAAAATATACTTAATGAAAATTAAGAATAAATTAAAAACAGATAAAGATGTTGATATTAACTTCTTTATTAATCCAACTTTTGGTAATTTTGAAGAAAAGACTTCTCGTCATATTCTTACTGAGTTTATGGGTGATGATAATTACTTAAAGATGAGGAATGTATACCACAATTATTATTCTGATTTAGTAGTATTTATGAGTAGTAGTTTAAAGATAAATAGTGCTACTATAGATAAGATACTTGTTAAAGATATTAATTCATCTATTCATTTAGCTGGAGGAGAAGAAAAAGTAATATCATTTGTATTAGGTTGTGGCTATAAAGATAGAGAAAATGTTGATTTAGTTAATAAATATAGTGATATTAATACATGCAAGAAGAGCTTAAAAGAAGTTAAAGATTATTGGAATAATTTACTTGGTACTTTTGAGATTAAGAGTCCAGATAATACCTTTAACTATGTTATGAATGGTTGGTATTTATATCAAACTATTGCTGCTCGTATTTTAGCTAAATCTGGTTATTATCAAGTGTCAGGAGCCTTTGGTTTTAGAGATCAATTACAAGATACTATGAATGTAGCTATGGTCTTACCAGAAGTAACTAGAAATCAAATACTTATTAATGCTTCTCATCAATTTATAGAAGGAGATGTCCTTCATTGGTGGCATGAAGTTAATAGATTTGGTCTACGTAGTAGATTTAAAGATGATTATTTATGGCTTGTTTATGCTACTTATCAATATATAATTACAACTAATGATTATTCTATTTTAGATGAAGTAGTGCCTTATATTGAAGGAGAAAAATTAAGTGATTATGAACCTGAAAAAGGTATGGTATTTAATTATTCTAAAGAAGAAGATACACTTATGAATCACTTAATTAAAGCTTTAGAATTATCAATGAATAGTCTTGGTCGTCATAAGATACCTCTTATGGGTGGTGGAGACTGGAATGATGGAATGAACAAAGTAGGTATTAAAGGTAAGGGAGAATCCGTTTGGTTAGCATTCTTCTTATATCAAAATATTGAAATGTTTATGTCTATGATGAAAAGATATGATAAGAGTTTTGATTTAGATAAGTATGATAAATTCAATATTAAATTAAAAGATAATATTAATAAGAAATGTTGGGATGGAGAATACTACTTAAGAGCTTTCTTTGATAATGGTGATAAATTAGGTAGTCATGAAAATACTGAATGTAAGATTGATTTAATTAGTCAAAGCTTCTCTATACTTAGTGGTGTTGCCCCTAAAGATAGAGTTCAAAGTGTAATATCTTCTGTAGAAGAAAAACTTGTTGATGAAGATAATGGTATTATTAAATTACTTACTCCAGCATTCTCTAAATCGTTAAATAATCCTGGTTATATTATGAATTATCCACAAGGTATTAGAGAAAATGGTGGTCAATATACTCATAGTGTTGCTTGGTATTTAATGGCTTTAATTAGAACTGGATATTATGATAGAGCCTATCGTTATTTCCAAATGATTAATCCAGCGACACGTGCTGTATCACCAGAGACTGTTAAGAAGTATAAAGTAGAACCATATGTTATTGCTGCTGATATATATTCTTCTGCTACTCGTGCTGGACGTGGTGGTTGGACTTGGTATACAGGTTCTGCTGGTTGGTTCTATCGTGTTGGATTAGAAGAAATATTAGGTATCAAGAAACGTGGTAATAAATTAAAGGTTGATCCTAATATTCCAATTAGTTGGGATGGATATAAAGCTACTTATCATTATTTAGATACAACTTATAATATTGAAGTTGTTAAGAGTAGAAAAGAATCTACTACTCTAGATGGTAGAGAAGTAACTAATAATACAATTACTTTAAATGATGATAAGGGAATTCATTCAATAATTGTTTATGCAAATAAGTAGAAGTATATACTTCTACTTTTTTATGTTATAATTAAATTGGGTGATAAAATGATAAAGTTTAATTTTCATAGTTATGTTGATTCATTAATTAAAAAAGAAGATTATAATGAATTAATGAAACAAAAAGAAGAGGTTTTTTCTAAGTTTAAAAAAAGTAAAATGACTGGTTGGACTAAAAGAATTAGTGATGACTTAGTTAATAAAATTATAGATACATCAGAAAAGATTAGAGAAAATAGTGATTGTTTAGTTGTAGTAGGAATAGGTGGATCCTTTTTAGGAAGTTATGCTTTTTCTAATATGTTTAAGAGTTATTTCCTAGATGATAGTTTTGAAGTAATATATGCTGGAACTACTTTATCTAGTAAATATATGAGTGAATTATTAAAATATTTAGAGAATAAGAACTTTACTTTAAATGTTATTAGTAAAAGTGGTACTACTATGGAGACAACTCTTACATATTCATTAATTAAGAATTTAATGCTTGATAAATATTCTGATGAAGAAATCAAAAAAAGAATAATTCTAACTACTGATAAAGAAAAAGGCAGTTTACGCGAAGAAGTATTAGAAAAGGGTTATGAATCTTTTGAAATACCTGATGATATTGGTGGAAGATATTCTTTCTTAACAGCTGCTCATCTACTTCCTTTAAGTATGAATTTTAATATTAAAAGAATAGTAGAAGGATATTATGAAGGGGCTAAATTAATGGAAGAAGCTTTTGAATATGCTGCTATTAGAAATGCTTTATTTAAAAAAGGTAAATACGTAGAAAACTTCTGTGTTTATGAAGAAAATATTTATTATTTTACAGAATGGTTAAAACAATTATTTGGTGAAAGTGAAGGTAAAGAAGGGAAAGGTATTTTACCAACTTCTAATGTTCATACAAGAGACTTACATTCACTAGGACAATTTATTCAAGATGGAAATAAAATTATATTTGAAACATTTATTAAAGTTAATAGAAGTAATAAAGTAATGTGTAATTTGGGTAATTTACATGAAGTTAATAATGTTGTTTTAGATAGTGTTGTTAGAGCTCATTTCTCAGGAGGAGTTCCTTGTAATATTATTGAACTTGAAAGTATTAATGAAGAAGATGTAGCTACTCTTATTTATTTCTTCCAATTAGCAGCTGCTTATTCTGGATACTTAATGGGAATAGAGCCATTTGATCAACCAGGAGTAGAAGTATATAAAAAAGAAGTAAGAGAAGGATTAAATAAATAATGAAAAAGAAAGATATTATAATAAGTAGTATTTTGATAGTTATATTTATTGTTACTTTATTATTAGTATTATTTAAGGTTAATGGTTTAGATGATACTGTTTATAATTTTATAATGAAATTTAGATGTGGAGTATTAGATACATATTTTAGTAATATTACACATCTTGGTGATACTATAGTTGTAGGAATATTAGTTATTGTTTGTTTATGTTTCTTTAATAAAAGAAATAGAATATTCTTAATTATTTCTGTTGGTGGAGGATCGCTACTTTGTACTTTTATTAAGAATATCGTTGATAGAATTAGACCAGATCATTTAAGACTAGTAGAACAAGGAGGATATTCTTTTCCTTCTGGACATAGTATGATTACAATATGTTTTTATGTATTATTAATGTATTTAATTATTAAATTAGTTAAGAATAAATATCTTAAGGTAATTAGTTTAATAATTTTAAGTATTATAGTTGTTTCTATACCTATCAGTAGAATATATGTTGGTGTACATTATCCAACAGATGTAATTGCTGGTTTGTGTTTAGGTGGGATTGTATTAATATTAAGTATAAATGCCGTTATATCAGTTTGGGGTGGTTTTAATGAAAAAAGTTATAGTAAGTCGATTATTCAACGTATTAAGTGATTGGGAAGATGCTATATCTACTAATACAATGTTAATGATTGATAAAATTAGACAAGATAAAAATATTTTTATTGTTATGGATAATTGTTCTTGTAAAGATATATTGTTTTATGATTATTCTTATCCATTCATAGATTATATAATTGCTTGTAATGGTAGTTATGTTTTTGATCCCCATAAGAATAAAGTTATATTTAAAAAGAAAATGCTTAGTAGTGATCTAAATAGAATAAATAAAAATATTAAAAGTAAAATTAAATATTATAGTGAAAACAATGAAATATATAAACTTGATATAATTGATTTTAAAAAAGAAGATTTAGAATTAATTAAGAAATTAAAATTAAATTACTTTGTTAATGATAATATATTAGAAGTTAATAGATGTGATAAATTAACAGGATTAAATAAGATATTAAAAGATAAATATAAGAAAGAAGATATTATTAGTATTGGCTGTGATGATAGTGATAAATGTATACTTAATAATAGTCAGGGTTATTTAATTAAAAAAGGGGATAATAAAAAAGTTTTAGAAATACTTAAAAATAACTTTTAAGTATTTTTTTATGTTATAATATGTACGAGGTGGGAGTATGAAGCTAGTTGTAAAAAAAGATTCTTTATTATTAGAATATTTATATGAAAATATAGATATGCCTAAGAAAAGAATTAAACAATATTTAACTCATGGTGCAATATATGTTAATAATAATAAAACAACAAAATTTGATTATAAATTAATTAAAGGTATGAGTATTGTGATTGATACTGATAGTAAGAATAAAAAGACTCTTCCATTTGAGATTTTATTTGAAGATGATCATATTATAGTAGTTAATAAACCTAGTGGTTTACTTACAATAGCTACTTCTAAGGAGAAAGAAAAAACACTATACCATATAGTTAGAGATTATTTGATTAGCAAAGATAAAAGAGCAAGAGTATTTATTGTTCATAGATTAGATAAAGATACTAGTGGAATAGTTGTGCTTGCCAAAGATGAAAAGACCAAAAACCAATTACAAGAAAATTGGAATGAGTATGTTGATTTAAGAGAATATGTGGCAGTAGTACATGGTCATTTGAAAAAAGAGGAGGATACTATTACACAATATTTGAAAGAAACTAAAACTAATTTAGTTTATGTAAGTCGTGATAATGATGGTAAGGAAGCTATTACTAATTACAAAGTAATTGGAGAGAATGAGGATTATTCATTATTAGATATCAAGATATCTACTGGAAGAAAGAATCAAATTAGAGTAGCTATGTCTACTATTAAGAATCCAATTGTTGGTGATAAAAAATATGGAATAAAAGATAATTTTGATAGACTTTATCTACATGCTAATAGATTAAGAATTTATTATCCAGAGATAAAAAAGAAAATATTATTTGAAACAAATTATCCAAATGAATTTAAAAAGATAATGAAGTAGGTATATTATGAAAAAGATTAGTTTATTAATATTAATTATATGTATATTTTTAGTTGGTTGTAGTAATTTAAAATCAGAGACTATTAAAGAAAAAAAAGATGTTTATTATAAAGATTATTTATTTTTTAAATACTATGCTGATTCTATTAAGAAAGTAGATAAAATGACTTTGGAAGAAAAAGTTGGACAAATATTCTTAGTTAGATATGATAAAAGTATTGTTAAAGGTTATAATGAATATAATCCATCTGGATATGTATTATTTGCTAAAGACTTTCAAGATCACACAAAAGATAGTATTAAAAAGGAAATAAATAATGATCAAAAACTTAGTAAATATCCTTTAATTATGGCAGTTGATGAAGAAGGGGGATATGTTACTAGAGTTAGCCGTTTTAAAGAATTTAGAGATAGTAAGTTCTTATCTAATCAAGATTATTATAATGAAGGAGGATATCCTAAATTAGAAGAAATAGAAAAAGAAAAAGCAGAACTATTAAAGAGCATTGGAATTAATCTTAATTTAGCTCCAGTAGCTGATGTTAGTACTAATCAATCTGATTTTATGTATATTAGATCTTTTGGAAAAGATGCTAATGAAACAAGTGAATTTATTAAAAATATGGTTAAGTATGCTAATAATAATAAAATGGGTTCCTGTTTAAAGCATTTTCCTGGATATGGTAATAATGTTGATACTCATACAGGAGTAGCAATAGATAATCGTAGTTATGAAGATATTTCTAATAATGATTATTTACCTTTTATTAGTGGAATTAAAGAAGGGGTTCCTAGTATTTTAGTTAGTCATAATGTAGTAAATTCTATTGATTCAGAATACCCATCTAGTTTAAGCAAAAAGGTAATTACTGATGAATTAAGAAAGAAACTTAAATTCAGTGGAGTAGTTATTACAGATGATTTGGCTATGGATGCAGTTAAAGCCTATACTGATAATGGGGAAGCTGCTACTTTAGCGGTCAATGCTGGAAATGATTTAATAATTACAAGTGATTTTATAAATATGTATAATGAAGTGTTAAAAAACGTAAAAAGTGGTATAATAGATGAAACGACATTAAATGAGGCCGTAATTAGGGTTACAGCTTTTAAAGAGTATTTAAATATTAATTAGGAGGATTTATGACAGATTTTGAATTGTACAAAGATATAGACAAGTATATTGGAAAAGAAGTAACTATTGAAGGATGGATAAAGAATCATCGTAAACAAAAAGAATTTGGTTTTATTAGTTTTAATGATGGTACTTATTTTACTCCTATCCAAGTAGTATATGATAATAAATTAAAGAGTTTTGAAGAAATACAAAAATATCGTATTGGAAGTGCTATTAAAGTAGTAGGAAAAGTAGTAGAAAGTCCTAAAGAAGGACAAGCTTTTGAAGTACAAGCTAGTAACGTAGAATTATTAGGTGATTGTTTAGAGGATTATCCTATTCAACCTAAAAAGCATTCTCGTGAATTCTTAAGAGAACAAGCCTACCTACGTCCACGTACTAATTTATTCCAAGCAGTATTTAAAATTCGTAGTAAAGCAGCTTATGCAATACATAAGTATTTCCAAGAAAATGAATATATTTATTTCCACGCTCCTATTATTACAGGAAGTGACTGTGAAGGAGCAGGAGAAATGTTCCAAGTAACAACTATGGATTTAAGTAAGATTCCTGTTAAAGATGGAGTGGTTGATTATAGTAGTGATTTCTTTACTAAGCCAGCATCTCTTACTGTATCTGGTCAATTACAAGCAGAAACATTTGCACTAGCTTATGGAAAAACTTATACTTTTGGACCAACTTTTAGAGCTGAAAATTCTAATACTAAAACACATGCTTCAGAGTTCTGGATGATTGAACCAGAAATAGCTTTTTGTGATTTAGATATGGATATGGATATTATGGAAGAAATGCTTAAGTATGTTGTAAAATTTGTTCTTGACGAGTGTAGTGTTGAACTTGAATTTTTAGATAAATTTGTTGAAGCTGGGTTAATTGAAAAGCTTAAACATTTAGTATCTAGTAAGGCAGTTAGATTAACTCATGAGGAAGCAATTAAAGTATTAAAAGAAGCTAAAAAGAAATTTGAATTTGAACCAGAATATGGTGAAGATTTAGCTCGTGAACATGAAAAATATTTAACTGAAGAGAAATATAATTCTCCGGTATTTGTATATAACTGGCCAGAAGAGATTAAAGCATTCTATATGAGAGTTAATGATGATCAAAAGACAGTTGCTGCTGTTGACTTATTAGTTCCAGGAAGTGGAGAATTAATGGGTGGTTCTCAAAGAGAAGAAAGATATGATGTTTTAGTTAATCGTATGAAAAAGATGGGTGTTGGTACTGATGAATTAGATTGGTACTTAAAACTTCGTCAATATGGTGGTTGTGTTCATTCTGGATTTGGAATGGGCTTTGAAAGATTAATTATGTATCTTACAGGAGTAGAGAACATTAGAGATGTTATTCCATTCCCTAGAACACCTGGAAACTTAGAATTTTAATATAGACATATCTTGACATAGAGATATGTCTTTTTTTATTAGTTGCAATCTTATAGATGTTATAATAAATTAGGTGTTATTTTATGGAAGTACTTGCTAAATACAGTGATAAGGGAACAATTAGAAGAAGAAATGAAGATGTAGTAGAGTGCCTTGAACATCCAAAAGATAAGAACATAAAACTACTTGTTTTATGTGATGGTATGGGTGGAAAGGAAAAAGGAGAAATAGCTGCATCTATTTGTGTTGAAGCAATTACTAAATGGTTTACTAATAAAGATATAAAGACACTTAATAGTAATGTTATAGTTACTAATTTGGTAAAAAGATTAATAAAAAGAATTAATAATAAAATAATAAAGGAATATGGAGAAGATCATATAGGAACTACTCTTAGTATGGCTATTGTTAATAAGAAAAATACTTTGGTATTTAATTGTGGAGATAGTAGGGTTTACACATACAATAATGGTTTAGAACAAATCAGTGAAGATGATAGTGATGTGTGGTATTACTATAAATATGGTGGAGTAGATAAAGAAAATTTAAGATATTTTGGTACTTCTAATATTATTAATGCTTGTATTGGTATTAATAAAAGCTTTTGTAGAATTCATAATTATGTTATTCCTAATGATTATGAAATGTTATTGTTATTTAGTGATGGAGTTACTGATATACTTACAGATAAGAAGATAACTAAGATTATTAAAGGTAGTAAAGAAAAGGAACTTATTAAGAATGTAGTATTAGAATCTGTCTATGTAGATCAACATTTATTTGTACCAAGTGGTTTAAAGAAAAAATATAATGTAAAGTATATTGTTCCATTCAACGGAAGAGATAATTCGAGTGGGGTTGTCTATAAAAGAAAGTAAAGTTACAAAGAATTAGTCAATAATTCTTTTTTTTTACACATTATTTTGATATAATTTGTATGATAGAGGGTGATTGTGATGCTAGGAAAAATCGAAGAGATTATAGACAATAGTGTAACAATAAAATTAGATATTAATATTGCAGAACAACCTAATTTAGTTAATTTACATGTTGTTTTTGAAGATGGTGGAAAAGTTAAGGTTGTTGGTGAGGTTGCTAATGTTAATAAAGAAAAAATGATTGTAAATATCGTCGGTGAAATAAGAGACGGTAATTTTACTCCTGGAGCAAGCAAACCTTCATTTAAATCTAGAGTTAGATTAGTTAATATGGAAGAATTAGCATTACTATTTGGTGATCAAAAGATTAAGTTTGGTCAAACTAATTTTGGAACTAGTAATGTTTATGAAGGATATAAGATAAACATAAATATTAATGATTTCTTTAGTAATCACTTTGCAATATTAGGAAACTCTGGTGCTGGAAAATCTTGTACTGTTGCTTCTATTTTGCAAAAGTTATTTACATCTAATGAAACTCCTCCAATTAATTCTAATATTTTCTTCTTTGATGCATATGGTGAATATACTAATGCATTTTCTGGACTACATGATGTAAATCCAAAATTAAATTATAAGACTTATACTACTAACACAGAAGATCCAGATACAGAAATATTAAGAATACCAATTTGGTTACTAGATGTTGACGATTTAGCATTATTACTTGATGCTACTACACCTACACAATTACCAATTATTGAAAAGACATTAAAACTAGTGCCTATACTTACTGGTAGTAGTGAAAATGTTATTAGAAGAAAAAATGATATTATTGCGAGAGCTTTACAAGATATATTATTATCTGGAAATGATTCCACTAAGATTCGTGACCAAGTAATTGGTGTACTTACTAAATTTAATACACCAAGTCTTAATCTAGAATCTGAGATTGTACAACCTGGTTATAAAAGAACATTTAAACAATGTTTGTTGATTGATAAAACAGGTAAAATGCAAGAAATGGAATTAGTTGTTGAATTTGTACGTGGATTTATTATTGATGAAGGAACTTTAGACATAAATCCAGATGAAATGAATCCATATTACACATTGAATGATTTAGAGTTAGCTATGGACTTTGCTCTTATTAGTGAAGGTATCTTAAAGAGTGATAAAGTATTTGATTATGCTAATGTTATTAGTGTTAGATTACATACTTTGGCAACAGGACCTAATAAAGAGTATTTCTCTTATCCTAACTATGTTACAAGAGATCAATATGTTAGAGATTTAACTACTAGTCCTGCTGGTTTTTGTCAAATTATAAATTTCAATATTAACTATATTGATGACCGTTTAGCTAAGATTATTACAAAAATAATTTCAAGAATGTTATTCTTAAAAGCATCAACTACTAAACCAAGAGGTAGTCATGCCTTTAATATAATAATTGAAGAGGCCCATCGTTATGTTCAAAAAGATAGTGATATTGAATTGTTAGGTTATAATATATTTGAACGTATTACTAAAGAGGGACGTAAATATGGTATGTTCTTATCAATGATTACACAAAGACCTTCAGAATTATCTGATACGTGTGTGTCTCAATGTGCTAACTTTATTGTACTTAGAACATTACACCCAGTAGATTTACAATATATTAAAGAAATGGTTCCAAACGTTTCTCAAGAGATTGTTTTACAACTTAAAAACTTAAAACCTGGAAATTGTATTGCGTTTGGTATGGCTTTTAAAGTACCAATTGCAATGTATATAGATTTACCAGATCCTAGACCACTTTCTAACAATGTTGACTTAGAAAAAGTTTGGTTTACAGAAGATACTGGTATAAAAGTTGAAGATGTTAAAGGACCTGGGGCAATTAGTGCTGGAGGAACAGGAACATTCTTTAAAGGAGCTGCATCACAAGATCAAGGACCTCAAATGGTATCACCACTTCAACAAGCACCTGCAAATCCTGGGGCAGTACCACAAAGTGTTCCACAACCAATGCCAACTCCTCAATCTGTGGCACCAGCACCACAAACAAGTGCTCAACCACCAATTCAGGGTAGTTTTATCCAACCAACTGGTCAAGGTACTCCAGGTGCACCAACGCCTGCCGCAACGCCAGTAATATAGAAAAACTTTTACTTTTAAATAAATTATGTTAAAATATTATTAGTAATTAAATCAATAATGAAAATGGAGGATATATATGGGAATTAATTTTGGTAAAATATTAAAAGGAAATGACGAAGACGAAAGAGAAGAATTAGAAGGTGATGATGGTTACTATACTACTTCACGTGAAGAATTCCATGAACAAAATGGAATCGCTGGTTCTAAAATGATGTTATTAGAGCCACGTGCTTATAGTGAATCACAACAAATTGCCGACTATTTAAAAAATAGAAGTTCTGTTGTAGTAAATTTAAAAAGAGTAACTCCAGATCAAGCAAAGAGAATAGTAGATTTCTTATATGGTACTATATATGCTATTGGTGGAGATATTCAAAAATTAGGTGGAGGAATATTCTTATGTACACCTAATAATGTTACAGTAGATGGTAAGATTAGTGATGAAGCTAATGCTAATGGCAAAGGTAGATCAACTGGTAAAAAGGACGAAAAGGGAGAAGAAGAAGACGATTTCTTTTAAAATTTAACAGTAGATTCTAAGGTGATTATATGGAAAAATTTAGTTATGAAGCTAATGGATATAATCGTCATGAAGTTAACCAATTTGTTGGAGATGTTATTAAAGAGACAGAAGGCATTATCGCTAGAGTAAAACAGCAAAAGTCTGAAATAGAAAGATTAAAAAAAGAGTTAGAGCATTATAAAAACTTAGAGGAAACTTTAAAAATGTCGATTATAAGAGCGGAAAAACAGGGAGAAGAAATAAAAAGGATGGCTCGTAGTGAAGGGGAATTAATAATAAATGAAGCAAAGGCTAATGCTTCAAGAATTGTTAATGATGCGCTTATAAGATCGGAAAAAATAGAAAATAATGCTGATATTCTAGAAAAAAATATGAAGATATTTAAACGTAAACTTAAATTAATAATGGAACAACAAATGGCTGTTGTAGAAGAAATTGAAGTTTTAGAATTAGATCCAAAGTAGGTTTATCCTACTTTTTTTTATTATTATTTTATGATAAAATTATTATGATAATAATAGAAGAGTGATGTTATGGTATTAATGAGTTGTAATGATCCGGGATTAAGTGCCATATTATCCATAGTAAAAAATATTTTAAATATTATTTGGATAATTGGACCTATAATTGCAATGATTGCATTAATTATTGCAATTACTAGTATGATAAATAATCCTGATGACAAAAAAATTCCTAATAAAATTAAAAATAGTATTATTGCTTTAGTAGTATTATTCTTAATACCAGCGATTATAAACGCTACGATGTATATGATTGGGGAATCTAGTAAAATTAGTGCTTGTTGGAATAGTGCAAGTGGTAAGATAAATTCTCGTTCTAATTATATAGATCCACATACTGGAAAGAAAAAAGGTGTTATTATAAATCCTGGTGATTATGAAAAAGGCGATGCTAAAAAAGAAGATTATGGTTCAGGTCAATATACTGGATATGATGGAGCACCAGTAACTGCTTGTGGTAGTTTGGAATATTGTAATAAATTTTTAACTATTATGTACAATAATTCAAACAGATTAAATGAAACTATGGTAAGAACAGGAGCTCCTTCAGAATATTCTTGGCCTAAGGCAGCTAAATCTTGGGGTGCTGCTTTAAGTCTTGCTGAACAAGGAAAACTTGTTGCTACTACTTGTGTTGTTCCAGCAAGTTGGGGAATGACTGATGTGGTAGGTAAGCATACAGTTTTAAATTCTGTTGGTCCAGGAGGCTTTCATGGTTACAAGGGTCCAATCACACAATATACAAAGCAATTAACTTTTGATGGTTCTATGACTGTAAAGGAAGCTATTCAAAAAGGAATGATACTTCCGGGCGATATTATTGGAGTAAAAGGACATACTTTTGCAATATATAGTGTTAATAGAAGTGAGGGATCAGCCGTTGTATTTGATGGAGGCCATAGATTTACTAATAAATGTCAAAAACAAAGAAAATGTTCTCCAATGTTTACATATTCTGCTGGCTCTAATAAAAGTATGAGATTATTACAAATAGTAAGGTGGGTGAAATAATGAAAAAAAATACACTCTATTCAATATTTGTTTTTATAGGAGTATTTGTAGTAGTAGTTGGTGGATACTATATTTATACACTTTTGACTAATCCTAGTGAAGAAAAGTATTCTTGTATAGATTATGAAACTAATACTACTTATAGTTTTGCTACCGAAGAAGAGATGCATGAAGTTTGTGATAAATTTAATGGTAAAGAATATGATGAAAAACTTGAAAATTATCCAGAACATGAAGAAATAACAGAAGCAGAAGATGAAAGTTTTAGCTTTTATCCATATGTTAATAGTGATAATAAATTAGCAATTATTGTCGTATTACTTGATTGTAATGATATTGATGGTGCTAAGCAAAAAGCTTTAAATTGGTTAACTAACAAAGGTTATAACCTTAATAATTATGTTATAGAATATGAATATCCATGTGAATAATTAAAATATTTGTTGTAAAATATATAAAACTATGTTATATTACTTGAAGAACACAAGTGCGAAAGACGGAAATATTTGAAGATTTATAGAGAGTTCTCGTTGGGGTGGAAGAGAATAATTAGTATGATATTTCGGATCACTTTCAAGTGTGGTTTATGGATAAGATAAATCCGGTAGCGCGTTATAGCTTTGAGATAAGTTTTACTTATGAATTAAGGTGGTACCACGAGATTTTCGTCCTTAGGATGATATCTCGTTTTTTTTTATTCAAGAGGAGGATGTTTATGAAGTTTAAAAAATTAGATAACAAGAGTATCGACAAAGTAGAAGCAAGAATTGTAAAAGAATGGAAAAAGATGGATATATTACAAAGAAGTATTGATATAAGAGAAGGTGGAAAGAACTTTGTTTTTTATGATGGACCAATCTATGCCAATGCTAAACCTGGAATACATCATGTTTTTGCTAAAACAATAAAAGATGCTTTTTGTAAATATAAAACTATGCAAGGATATAGAGTATTAAGAAAAATAGGTCTTGATACACATGGTTTACCAATTGAATATAATGTTGAGAAAAAACTTGGTTTTAATAGTAAAAGCGATATTGAAAAATTTGGTATTGAAAACTTCTGTCGTGAATGTAATAATGAGACAGCTACTAATATAGATGAAGTAAGAAAAGTTACTGATATGATGGGTCAATTCATTAATCAAGAAAATCCATATGTTACTTGTAGTAATGAATATATTGAATCTGAATGGTGGATAATTAAAGAAATGGAAAAGAAGGGCTTATTATATCATGGTAATAAGATATTATGGTATTGTCCTAGATGTGGAACTGAACTTGCTTCTTTTGAAGTTAGTCAAGGATATGAAGAGACTAGTGTAAATTCATTAATCTTACCATTTAAGAAAAAGGATGAGGATGTTTATTTCTTAGTATGGACTACAACTCCTTGGACATTAATGGCTAATGTTGCTTTATGTGTTAATCCAGATTTAGAGTATAATTTAGTAGAATCTATGGGATATAAGTTTATTATTGCTAATAGCTTATTAGAAAAAGTATTAGGTAGTGAAGCTAAGATACTTGAAACTTATAAAGGAACAGATTTAGTTGGCATGAAATATGAACAATTAATGCCATTTGTTAAAGTAGAAGGTAAAGCTTTTGAAGTAATGGCAGATAACTATGTTACTGCTGATGATGGTACTGGTATCGTTCATATAGCTCCTGCTTTTGGTGAAGATGATAACAGAGCATGTCGTGAAAATGGTATTGGTTTTGTTAATCCAGTCGGACCAGATGGCTGCTATACTGAAGGACCTTGGAAGGGAAGACTTGTTACTGATCCTGAATTAGAATTAGATATTATAAAATGGTTAAAACAAGAAGATAAGTTATTTAAGAAAGTTAAAATGAACCATGATTATCCGCATTGTTGGAGATGTAAGAGTCCGCTTATTTCTTATCCAAAACCAGCTTGGTATATTGAAACTACAGCTTATAAAGATAAGATAATTGCAGCTAATAATAAAATTAAATGGTTCCCTGATTATGTTGGTGAAAAAAGATTTGCCAATTGGTTAGATAATATGATTGATTGGGGTATTTCTAGAAATAGATATTGGGGATGCCCTATGCCTATCTGGGAATGTGAATGTGGTCATAGAGAAGTAATTGGTTCACTTGATGAATTACAAGAAAAAGTAGTAGAAGATGTAGATGTAAGAGAAATAGAACTTCATAGACCATATGTTGATGATTTACATTTAAAATGCTCAGAATGTGGTAAGAAGATGACTCGTGTAACTGATGTTATGGATGTTTGGTTTGATAGTGGTGCTATGCCATATGCTCAATGGCATTATCCATTTGAAAATGTCGATAAATTTAAAGATCAATTTCCAGCAGACTTTATTGCTGAAGGAGTAGACCAAACTCGTGGATGGTTCTATGTATTATTAGTAATTTCTACTATTATTTCAGGAGAATCTAGTTTTAAGAATGTTGTTGTTAATGACATGATGCTAGATAAAAATGGTAAGAAAATGTCTAAATCTACTGGTAATATTATTGATCCAGTAGAAATAATGAAAAAATATGGTGCTGATACTATTAGATATTATATGTTATATGTATCTCCTGTATGGACACCACTTAGATTTAGTGAGGAAGGTGTAAAAGAAGTTTATTCTAAATACACTTCTACATTAAAGAATGCTTATTCATTCTTCGAAATGTATGCTAATGCTGATAAAGTAGATCCAAGAAAATATGATATTCCAGTTAAGGATAGAGAATTAATTGATAGATGGTTAATTTCTAAATTAAATAAATTAGTAAAAGATGTTAATTCAGCATATCAAGAATATGATTTAAATAAAGTTACTAAGTTAATAGTACCTTTCTTAAATGATGATTTAAGTAACTGGTATATTAGAAGTAATAGAAGAAGATTCTGGGATTCAGAACTTACTAATAGTAAAAAAGCAGTATATTTAACTATGTATGAAGCATTATGTACTTTATGCAAACTATGTGCTCCACTTACTCCTTTCTTAACAGAAGAGATTTATCAAAAACTAACTGGAGAAGAATCAGTACATTTAGCTGATTTCCCAGTAGAAGATACTGATTTAATCGATGAAGCTGTTGAAGAGAGAATGGATTTAGTAAGAGATGTATGTTCTTTAGGTAGATTTGCAAGAGAAGAAGTTAATATTAAGGTTAGACAACCAATTAGTTATTTAATGTTACCTAAGAGTGATGAAATGATAATTGGTGATTTACTACCAGTAATAGAAGAAGAATTAAATGTTAAAGAAGTTAGATTTATGGATGATATGACTGAATATTTAGAGTATATTGTTAAACCTGACTTTAAAGTATTAGGTAAAGAATTAGGACCTAAAATTAAAGAATTACAAAATATTTTAAGTAAACTTACAAGTCGTGAAATTGCTACTATAAGTGAAGATAAATTAGTAGTAAAATTAGATGGAGAAGACTTTGAACTTAATAACGATAATGTATTAATATCATTAAAACAAAAAGAAGGTTTTGCTTCAGCTTCTAATTCTCGTACTTGTGTAGTACTTGATACTGAGCTTACTGAAGATTTAATCTTAGAAGGACTTGCTCGTGAATTTGTTAGAAAAGTACAAAGCTTAAGAAAAGATGCAGATTTTGTAATTACTGATCATATTAAAGTATATTATCATGGAACTGAAAAAGTAGATGAAATGCTAGATAAGTATTATGACTATGTAATGGGAGAAGTTCTTGGTGATGAATTAATTAAAGATGACACTGTAAAAGATGAATGTGATCTTAATGGTGAAAAGGCTTATATTAGAGTAGAGAAAGTATAACTTTCTCTATTTTTTTTACTTTGTTTATAGTAAAATAAAGTAGAGGGGATATAAATGAAGGAAGATATTAAGAAAAAAGTGGCTATGTGGTCAGGTTTAATAATAATCTTTTTAATTCCAATAGGTTTATTTTTATATAATAAGTTTGTTGATAAGCCTAGTCCATTACTAACTAGTATTAGTAATAAAGAAAGTTCAACTATTTTAGTAACTGAATATAATTGTAAATATTGTAATATGATAAAGAATGAATTAGATAAGAAAAATATAGATTATTATGAACTTAGTAAAGAGAATAAAGATGAATATAAAAATGCTTTTAGATTATTAGATTTAGATAGTCGTTATGTAGAACCTCCTAGTTTAATTATTGTAATAGAAGGAAAAACATATAGTTATTTGACTGATATAACTAATAAGAAAGATTTAAATGAATACTTGAAGAACTATAAATTGAATGAATCGGAGTGATAAAATTGAGTAAAAAAGTTGCTTTAGTTACAGGTGGTAATAGAGGTATTGGAAGAGCATGTTGTTTAAGTTTTGCCTCTGCTGGACTTAATATTGTAATTAATTATTGTCATCATAAGGATGAAGCTGAGAAATTAGCTAAAGAGATTAATGAAAAATATGATGTAGAAGTATTAACTATAAAATGTGATGTTTCAAAAGAAGATGAAGTAGAAGATATGGTTAATATTATTATGGATAAATTTGGTGGAATAGATATATTAGTAAATAATGCTGGAGTAGCTAGAGATTCTTTACTTATGGATAAATCTGTTAAAGAATTTAAGAGAATATTAGATGTGAATTTACTTGGGACATATTTAGTAAGTAGATATGTAGGTAAAATAATGCTTAATCAAAAGAAAGGTAAAATAATTAATATTAGTAGTACTAATGCTATTGATACTTATTATCCTGAAAGTTGTGATTATGATGCATCTAAAGCTGGAGTTATTTCTCTTACTCATAATTTAGCTAGAGAATTTGCTCCTAATATATTAGTTAATTGTGTATGTCCAGGATGGGTAAAGACTGATATGAATAAAGAATTAACTGTAGAACAAGTTAATAAAGAGAGAAGAAGAATATTAGTTGAAAGATTTGCTGATCCAGAAGAAATAAGTAATGTGGTAATGTTTTTAGCTAGTTCAAAAGCTAATTATATAAATGATTCCGTTATTAGAGTTGATGGCGGTAAGTATAATGATTAACTAGAGGTGAAGTATGTATAAAGATTTAGGAATTAGTGCTAAAGTAGTAGAACTTGTTAATAAGTGTGAAGATGAGTGTTTAGAAGAGTTTAAAAGAATTGATGAAGCAGAAGAGTTTAATACTTTAAAAGTGTTAAAAGCTTTTAAACAAAATAAAGTTAGTGAAGCTTGTTTTAATGGAACTACTGGATATGGTTATAATGATGTAGGAAGAGAAACTATAGAAAAAGTTTTTAGAGATGTTTTAGGAGCAGAGGATGCTTTAGTTAGAAGTCAATTTATATCTGGTTCTCATGCTTTAACAGTTTGTTTGTTTGCTTTACTTAGACCAGGAGATTTACTATTAAGTATTAGTGGAAAACCATATGATACATTAGATGAAGTAATAGGTATCAAAGAAAATAAATCTTCTTTAAAAAGTTATAATGTTAAATATGATCAAATAGACTTAGTAGATAATGATTTTGATTATAAGAAAATAGAAGAATATTTAAAAAACAACAAAGTTAAAGTAGTAGAAATACAAAGAAGTAAAGGATATTCTACTAGAAAAAGTATAGATTTAAGTAAAGTTGGTAAAGTAATTAAATTAATTAAAAGTATTGATAATGATATAATAGTTATGGTAGATAATTGTTATTGTGAATTTGTTAGTGAAGCTGAACCATTAAGTGTAGGAGCAGATGTTATAGTTGGTTCTTTAATTAAAAATCTAGGTGGTGGAATTGCTCCTAATGGTGCTTATATTGCTGGACGCTATGATTTAATTAATTTATGTGCTGAGAGACTTACACTTCCAGGAGAGGGAAGAGAAGTAGGACCAACACTTGGTATTAATAAAAGTTTATTACAAGGTATATACATGGCTCCTAGTGTTGTAGCTAGTGCCTTAAAAACAGCAATCCTAACTGCGAAAGTAATGGAAAAATTAGGTTATGAAGTTGAACCTAAATATAATGAAGATAGAGTTGATATAGTACAGAATATTATATTTAAGGATCCTAATAAAATGGTAGAATTTACCAGAGGTATTCAAATGGGTTCTGCAATAGATTCTTATGCTGTTGTAGAAGCATGGGATATGCCTGGATATGATGATAAAGTAGTAATGGCAAGTGGCTCTTTTACACAAGGTAGTTCTATAGAACTTTCTTGTGATGGACCAATGAGAGAACCATATATTGCTTATATGCAAGGTGGCTTAACATATCCATATGGTAAATTAGGGCTGCTACACGCAGTAGAAAGAATAATGAAGAATGGAGATGAGGATAATGAGTAGTACTTATGGTTTTGAAGATGTCTTTTTAGGAATGGGAATATTCTTTTTAGTGTTTTTTACAATCATGTTCTTAGTTTGGGCAACTGTTTTAACTTTACATGTTGTTGGCCAATGGAAAATGTTTACTAAAGCTAAAGAAGAAGGTTGGAAGGCATTAATACCAATATATAATTTTGTTGTTTTATCTAACTTAGTTGGAATTACTCCATGGTGGTTATTAATAATTGGTATTTGTTATCTAGTAATGTTTATACCATTCATTAATATAATCATTTGGATACCATTAATGGTTCTATGGTATTATTATTTGATTATTCTAGCAATAAGTACCGCCAGAAGTTATGGTAAAAGTGATGCTTGGGCAGTTGGTTTTGTTCTAGTTCCTTGGTTATTTTATTTCTTAGTAGGAATTAACAAAGATGATAAGTATCTTGGACCTAAACCAATAAATGATCCTGTTTGGGATTGGCTAAAAACTACTTTTGGTGGAGAAGATAATAATGTAAAAGAAGCCAAAGTACCAGAAATTAATATGGTTAAATGTCCTAAATGTGATGCTGAAGTAGTAGAAGGTACAAAATTTTGTCCAAATTGTGGTAAAAAGATGGAAGGAAAGAAATAATCTTTCCTTTTTTTCTTGCAAAATGCTTGAAAAACAAGAGATAATTTGTTATAATCAATTTTGCAATGAGTTATATGTCTGCGTAGCTCAGCTGGATAGAGCAATCGCCTTCTAAGCGATCGGTCAGGCGTTCGAGTCGCCTCGCGGACACCACTAGATAATTAAATCGCTTCAAAAGCGATTTTTTTATTAATATTGATTGTGTAAAGTGACATTATTTTTAGTTTTATTAATAATTTAATATGTTATAATTATTTTAGGATAGGTGATAGTATGAATGTTAAAAACTTACATGTCTTTAAAGAAAAAATAGTTCCATTAGCTCTTGCTGGAACATTAGCATTATCATTAACTGCTTGTGGTGGACACGTTGAAATGAAAGATGTAGATTTTGGTAATTTGGTCGCAATAGAAGAAGTACAACAAGCAACTATGATTGATGAGATGATTGCTAATGGAGATTTAATGTATGATGATAATCTCAATTTATTAGAAGCATCAGATCAATTAATAAGATATCTAGATATTGTAGCTCAAATAGGAGATTATGATTTTACAGGTGTTGATTCACTTGAACCATTAAGTGAAGAAGTTTTAAATGCTACATTAGATATGACTCCAGAAGATGTAGAGGCTTTAATAGAAGTGGCTAGTTATAGAGGAGACGATGTTGTAGCCTTAGAAGCTAAATTAAATGCTTTAAAGAAATTAAAATTCTTACATGATTATTGTCAACAATGGGTAGATGATAATGGTTATAGAATATCAGAGAGAATAATGTTAGTTGCTGTTAAAGCAAGTGTTGCTGATGAATTAGAATTAGGTGTAGATGAAGTTTCATATGTTCATATTCCAGAAAGACACTTTGCTGGAGAACCTGAAGATTATTATATAAATGTAGGAAAAGAAAGTTATCGTGTTCCAACTCGTGAAGGTGAAATTTGGAATACTGTAAATTATATTTATGAAATTCAAGGAGCAGATTTTGCAGCAATGGATAAGCAACAAAGAGCTGATACTTATAGAAAAGCTATTAATTATGCTAAGACAACAATAGCTGCCGGAAGCAATGTTAAGAATAATAAAATAGTTGCTCAATACGATGCTGATTATATAGAAGGAAATTTTGTAAAATAATTTCCTTTTTTTTTGCCATTTTTTATCATTTTTTTGGAATATACTAGTAGGAAGTGATAAGAATAATAAATGAAAATTGTATTGCAAGATGGAATCAAAGATTGTGGTATATGTTGTTTACTTAGTATCATTCGATTTTATGGAGGAGATGTATCGAAGGAATATTTAAGAGAAATAACACATACTTCAAAAGAAGGAGTCTCTTTTTATCAGTTGATTGAAGCAAGTAAAATTCTTGGTATGAATGCTATTGGTATGAATGGTGATATCAATAATATAGAAGAAAATAACTTACCATGCCTAGCTCATATTATTGTTAATAAGAATTATAAACATTATGTTGTTATTTATAAAATTGATAAAAAAAGACAATTAGTTACATTAATGGATCCAGCAAAAGGTCAGAAAATTATTTCTTTTAGTGAATTCAAACTCTTGAGTAGTGGTAATTTTCTTTTCTTCCAAGTAATTAAAAAACTACCCATAATTAAAAAAAGACTAATCCTAAGAAAATTAGTTAACCACTTTATTTCTAAATACAAATTTGCATTATTAATACTTATTATTTTAATTATTAATTATTTTGTTTTAAATATCATAATTTCTTTTTATTTTAAATACCTCTTAAATTTCTCTATCAATTATAGTATTACTGATAATACTTATTATATCAGTATGATTATACTTGTTTTATATATAACTATTAATGTAATTAATGTATTTAAAAATATTATGATTAATAAAATATTTTTAATATTTGATTCACTTGTAACAACAAAAACATTTAAACAAATCTTATTACTTCCATATTTATTTTATAAGAATAGAACTAGTGGAGAAGTATTATCTAGAATAAAAGATTTAAATATCGTTAAGAATTATTTAGTACATATTTTTTTATGTATTTTTGATTTACTAAGTATTATTATTTTTACTACTATGATTATTTCAATAAATAAGCTTTTGTCATTAATAATAATATTTTTTTCAAGTATTCTATTAATATTAATTACATTTATTAATAAATTAAAAAGAAAAACTATTAAACAAGTAAAAACATATGAAGATATAGTCAATGGTCATTTGATAGAAGCAATTACTTCAGTAGAAACAATTAAAGGTAGTCATTTGGAAAAGAAGTATGTTGATACATTTAATCTTAAGTATAATGCTTTGTTAGATAGACAATTTAAGTATACTAAATTAATTGAAACAATTTCATTTATCGAAAATAATGTTTATTCTATTCTAATTATATTTTTATATACAACAAGTAGCATTTTAATAATAAATGGAAAAATGAATATTGGTAGTATTATAATTTTACAAAGTTTTTTTCAATATTATTTTAGTTCTTATAAAAAGTTAATAGAAGTTATAAATGAATATCCTGAATATAAAATAATTAAAGATAGAGTAGAAGAATTATTCTTAATACCCGAAGAAACATTTATGGGAAATTATTTTTATTTGTCATATCAATTACATGGTAATATTGAAATTACTAATTTGAATTATAGTATTGGTAGTAAAAAGTTATTTGATAATTTGAAATTGAATGTTAAATATGGCGAACACATTCTTATTAGTGGAGATAGTGGATGTGGAAAATCTACATTAATGAAAATGATAATGCGATATATTGAAGTACCCTATGGAGTAATAAAAATAGATAATATAGATATAAATCATTATCATTTGGAAAACATAAGATGTAATATTACTTATGTTACCAGTAATGAATATCTTTTTACTGATACAATTAGGAATAATATTATATTAAATAATAATATAAGTGAAGAAGAATTTATTAAAATATGTAAATTATGTATGGTAGATGAGATAGTAAATTCATATGATCAATTAGTAGAAGAAAATGGATTTAATTTTAGTAATGGAGAACGTCAAAGAATAATACTTGCTCGTAGTTTGGTTCGAAATAGTAATATTTATATATTCGATGAAGCACTTGCTCAAATAGATATTAATAAAGAAAAGAAAATTTTAAATAATATTTTTAATTATTTAGATGGTACTATTATTGTTATTAGTCATCGCTTTAATAATAAAAAGATGTTTGATAGAGTATTAAAGCTTAATGAAGGAATGATAAAAGATGTTTAAAAATTATGAAAAAATAAATAAAAATATTATTATAAGTATTTGCATATTAATAATAGAAGGCTTATTATTTTTTTTATTTATGAATATGAAACTAATTACTTATAATAAGTATCCATGTATTATTTTTAGTAATAAACTTATGTATTTAATGGTAAATAATAATGAATTAAAAGATATATATCAAAATAAAACTTTCTATATAGATAATGAAAAGAAAAAATTAGAAATAGATCATATTAATAAAAATGTATTAAAAAGAAATGGTAAAAGTATTAATCAAGTATTTATTAATTATAAAAGTAGTAATAGAGATAATGAAGTTATAGAAATTGTTTTACAAGATGAAAAGATTAGTATAATTAAAATGTTTTCTATTATGTGGAAGGAGGATGTATGAGAGAAATTGAAAGTTGTAAATTAGATAAAATAAATGGTGGAATGACAACGGCAGCAGCGGTTATGATTGGAGTAGGAATAACAGCTTTTATAGTATTTTTATCAGGAATAATTGAAGGGATAACTAATCCGGAAAGGTGCAATGGATGAAGAAGATTAATAATGATATGCTAGATAAAATAAATGGTGGTAACACTGTTTCAGCTACTGTTATTAATGCTTTAACTAATCTTATAAAATTACTTCAATCTGCCGGC